>RCUP01001980.1_pt1 | contig 11422 bp, 8 predicted proteins | sample 2166341 | NCBI WGS metagenome assembly RCUP01 (sample SAMN09932325, study PRJNA488358) | compost metagenome | isolation source: compost soil in succinonitrile-enriched | place: Germany: Experimental Botanical Garden | reverse complement strand
GGGTGAAATAGCGAAATGAAGCGTAGTTTTTCAAGCTTTCGAGTAAAGGCCTAGTCTTTTTGCTTACTTTTTTGACGATGAAAAAAGTAAGAGAAAAATAATAGCGTGAGATATACCATATAATGGGAAATCTCCCTTTGGAGGGAAGAATAACTTTCTCTAATGAATCACCGACACATTTCCCCGGAAGAAATATTCCTGATTGTTTCCGTCCACGACTTTCAAAACATAGACATATACATTCGGAGCGACTAATTTCCCGCTTTGCTGATGATATCCGTCCCAGCCAGTTGCCGGATCGTTTGTTTGGAAAACCAATTGTCCCCAGCGATCTACAATCGAAAATTCGTACTTCGACACGTCCTGGAACGAAACTACCGGAATAAAAATCGGATTGATTCCTCCCGGTGTGAAGGCATTCGGAATATACACCAGAGGTTCGATCACAGCACACACATCGTTCGACAAACTCAATTCCTGGAATCCGTATTGATTGACAGCTTCTTCAGCAATTACATAATAACACACTTTTCCGCTATGCTCAAAGCCCAATTCATCGACCAAATCCTCAAAGTAGCGCTGATCCGGAGGAACAACAGCTGTTGGAGTTGCAGGGAAAATTCCGTCAATTCCACGGTAAATCTGATATTGTAACACGCCTCCGTCGTAATCACCATAAGGTGACCAGTTCAATTGAGTCGTTAACCTCGTTTGATCGGCTTTTACTTTCAATAAGATCGTTCTCGCCCGATTGGAAATAACTCCCTGATTTCCGCAGCTGTCGATAACAACCGCTCTGTAGACATAACTGAAATTGTCTACGTCCACATCTATATCGGTAATTGAAAGTGTGGAACTTGTTGCCGGAACTTCTCCCAACAAATCATACTGACCAGTCGCATTATTGAATTTTTCAAATCGAACGGCTTGTACATTGGTTCCTGTAGAAATCTGATGACGTAATACGATTGTCTTCTGATCGACTGTTGCTACCCGTAGATAATTAATCGTTGGAGCAGTTGGAGCAGTAATCACAAAAGACCGGATATTTGAGAAGGCCTCAAAACCATTCCCGTTATTTGCCCGGATGACAACTTTGTACGTTTGAAGCGGAATCAAACTTAAATCGTAAGATCCGTTTGTTGTCGTTCCAACTGCTGTCCAGGGTCCGTTTCCTTCTTTTACGAAAATGGTGTAATCAGTTAATCCTCCACCCCAGCCTACGTAAGGTGTCCATGTTAATTCCGCCTGTGACGTACAACTATTGGTGTTGTAAGTCAGATACATACTCGTATTTAATTCCGCTTTTGCAGAAGTTTGGTAGGTCGGCGGAATTGCAGGTGTAAAACAGGAATCAAATGCCGCAATTGAGTAAGTTTCCGGTCCGTTAATCGGAATCGGATGTGTATATGTCGTATTGGCAATTCCCCAAACGGTATCAATTTCCACGATAAACCCATTCACATCTTTGTGATATACGATATATCCGTAAGTATCCGGCGCGTAATTCTGATCCCAGGTAATGACAATATTTCCTGTCAGCGTATCAATTGAAACACTCGAAATAGTTGGGATTTTCGGTGTAATATCATCCTGAAGATTATCACCGATAATATTGGACGACCACTGACAAACCGGAGTTGAATAAACCACCTGATAATTCAGAAAGGCCGAACAGATATCAATCGTATCGATAAAATGTGTTGTATTGTATGGAAGAACTGCTATCGAAGTCCATGTTCCTGCCGGATATTCTCTGTAAATCGTACAGAAATTATCCATTCCCGGAAGCGGATTAGGCGCCGGAAGATTCCAGTCGAGAACCGCTGTTCCGTTTGCAGGATTAAACAAATCCAGTTGAACGTTTTTAACCGTATCACTCGACAAGGTCACATTACATCCGGATTTCACCTGAACATAATAATCATTGTCCTGACCAGGAGCCGGAACATTGACGGTCGTTGTTCCGATCGGATAATTTCCGATCAATCCGTTTTGAATGGAATGCAATTCAAAATCAACAAAGGTGTTATTCGGATTCAAAACCGGATCCCACGAAATATTCAAGCTCCCGTTAGCCTGTGTCGAAATACAGTTAATGGTTGTGGCAGGAATAATCCCCGGATTCTTTACGTGAATTGTAATGGTTTTGAAAGTCGTTTTCGGGATTTGACAGAAATTATCCTGTACACGAAACACAAAAGTGTATGTTTTTTCATCGTCCGTATTTCCGTGAGCATCTATCAAATGAGCGCAATCCGTCTGCCAGGAGAAATTGGTTGAAACTCCCTGAACTCCTGTAATAATTGGTGTTTGATTCAATGTGGCGCAAGGCGCTACGTCACAGCCGGCGTTACTTGTAAAGTTTGTTCCGAACTGCGATCCGCTTGCCGTCAGGTAATTGCTCTGAGGTGTTCCGTCCTGCAAAAATTCGACATCGGTTGCCTGAAGCGTAAAAGTAACCAATGCTCCTGCATTCACCGTTGTTTCGAACAATCCGCCAAAAGGACCATTGATCACCGGAGCATTATTATTTGCCGGACAATTCGTTACAATCAATTGCATTTCGCGTTCCACCTCTGCAATCAGTACTCCGTTGCGGTAAGATTGTGCAATCACTTTCACCACGAAACCACCAATGGTAAACGAACGAAAACTCAAATGTCCGTTTTGGGCATCTAAAGTCAAGGGAATATTTCCGGCATTGAACGTTGCATCCGGAGTCGGATTTCCGGCACTGAATCCCGGTTCATATGGAACAAAATCCGGATCAACCGGTGGATTGTAAGTTGCTCCTTCGATGCGATCCATCGGCGCAGCCAATATCGTTACAACCGAATCCAAATCTTCATCGGACGGATGCATGTTGTATTCATAGTTTTCTCCGGCACATAAAACCAGGTAAGGATCTTGTAAAAAACGTGGTGAATTATCCGTACAAACTCCGGCTGTAGCTCCCGGAATGGCATACATCGTTGCACGAATCGTTACTCCGTAGTTCGTCGGATTCGACAGATTGGTAATGCTTCCGTTTCTGGAAAAATTGCTATACGTAATGATCCAACCCTGCGCAGGAGGAGCTCCCGGCAAAATAACCGGATTGGATTCATAAATGATTTTTTCGATTGCTCCTACTCCGTTTCCGCCGTTGGCACCTGAACCACAAGTTAAAGGTGGTGGCGAACCGGCAACTGCCGAACAAGTCGGAGAAATGTCCGTGCGGCTTACAAACAAAACCGGAATAGTCGATAAGGAAGGGTGATTCCAGATTTTCAAGTTTTCAGAAACGGGATTGACGTCTACGCCATTGCAATCGCGGTAAAAAACCAATTGAAACACGTAACCGTTCCCGGTACATTTCCACGTGATTTCCCCGCCCATTACGTGGGTTGCATTTGCTTTAAAGCATAAAGCCGTTACGATCGCCAGGAGAAATACTCGAATCATAATATCTATAACGTAAAAACCTGTTTTTTAGTTTGTTTCCTTCTGTTTTGCTTCTAACGTTTCACGAACCGACGTTTTTTTATTTACAAATCAGTTCAATGGTTCAATGGTTCAATGGTTCAATGGTTCAATGGTTCAATGGTTCAATTAAAAACTATTTTAACTGTTTGAACATTTTCAACTCTTTGAACTTGTCTTGATTCTTTAAACTCAAAAACCACCATCTGTTTTTCAAAACAATTCTGTTATCAATTAACGCAGAAATCGGTATTCAGTTGTGTCCTTAACCCGCAGTAATGATTAAAAAATCTTCAAAATTGAGGTATTGTTTCGCTAAAGCCTGAATTCTTTCCGGTGTAATGTCTTTGATCTTTTGAATTGCTTCATCGTAAAATGATAGTGTCAAGCCGTGCATATCCACGCTATTGTACATATCCAGCATTGCATACGGACCATCGGCGCTTTTCAAAAGTTGTCCCAACATGTAATTTTTCACCAGATCCAGTTCTTCTTCCGGAACAAGCTCATTTTGCAGACGCTCCAATTCGAATTTGATTTCGTGCAGCGTATTTTCAAGTACTTCTTTTCCGACTTCCGTTACAATGACAAAATATCCGGTGTGATTCATGTCCATTACTCCGGAACCGATTCCGTATGTATATCCTTTGTCTTCACGGATATTTGACATCAATCGCGAACCGAAATAATCTCCCAAAATGGTATTCAACACCTGGAAATCGATGTAATCCGGATGTGCTTTCGGGAATAAAAACCGTCCCATTCGGAGCGCACACTGAACGGCATCTTTTTTCGGAAAATTGATTCGTTGAGCCTGAAATGTAAAGTTCCCTCCATATTCAGCGTCCCCATCAATAGCCCATTTCCCGAACAAATCGATCAATGCATCCACTTCGTCCTGTTCCAGATCTCCTACCAAAGTAATTCTCGTCAGTCCGTTCAGGTAATGTTCTTTCCAGTATTTTTTATAGGCCGAAACCTTGCTTTCATCGTAATCGGATTCTGCTGAAATGGTCGAATAATTGGCATCAGAAGCAAACAAATTCTTTCGGAATTGCTGCTGCGCCACGTATTTCACTTTTTGCTGATTTACCGCAAATTGTTGTCTCATCGAGCGCAACACATCTTCTACTTCCGTTTCTCTGAAAGCAAGTCCCTGAATGGCATTTGCCACAATATTGGAAATATTCCGCAAATGTTCGCGCAAACAATAAATGCTCACAACCGCTGTTTCGAAGGAAATATCGGTATCCAGAAAACCTCCCAAAGCGTCGATTTGCTCGTGAATTTCCACAGAAGAAAATTCATTTGTTCCGGAGAGTAATAAACTGTGAACGATCGCAGGAATACTTTCGTTTCCACGTGTAATTCCGGCATCGAAAAACAAATCCAAACGCACTGTTTCATTCGGAACTTCTTTCATCCAAAGCAATTTCACATGCTGTGTCACATCAAAGATATGCGGCTTCACAAACGAAATTTGATTGACCTGTTTCGTTTCAGGTTGCTGACTTCTCAAACTCATTCTTTGATGGATTTAACACGTAAAAGTGAACAGTTTTCTTTCTTTAAAATCTGGTTCGCCACTGCTTTCATCTGTTCTGCCGTGATGCTTTGGTACAAATTATTTTCTTCGTTCACACCATTCGCATCTCCCAACAGTTCATACAAACACAGGTTCATTGCACGATTCAGTAAACCTTGCTCCTGAAATTCTTTGACTGTTCTGATTTTATTCAACAATTTTGAAGTTTCTGCTTCGGACATTAATTCCGTTCTCAGTTCTTCCAAAACAGTCCACAGCGCTTCATCCAACTGTTCAAACGACACTCCGTCGCTCAATTTTCCGTCAATGATCAATAATCCTTCGTCTATCGAACCGGTGATGTATGCATTGATTGAAGTAACCAATTTCAGTTCTTTCTTCAGTTTGGAATACATGCGGGATGATTTTTCACGTCCGAGTGCATCCGAAATAATATCTGTTACATAGTATTCAAAACTGCGTCTTTCGGGCATTTTGAAACTATAGTAGAACGCATCATTGGGAACTTTCCGCTCGATTGTCAATTCGCGGAATTCCTTTTGAACTGGTTCTTTCGGCAACATACGCTGCGGTTTCAAAGAAGCAGGAATATCTCCGTACCATTTTTCAACCAGGCGTTTCGTTTCTTCGAAAGAAATGTTTCCCGCGATACATAAAATGGCATTTGCCGGATGGTAATGTGCTTTGAAAAACGCTTTCACATCATCCATCGTTGCTTCTTCAATGTGCTCGATCTTTTTCCCGATCGTTGCCCATTTGTAAGGATGAGCTTTGTATGCCAAAGGTCTCAGCTCCAACCAAACATCTCCGTATGGCTGATTCAGATACCGTTGTTTGAATTCTTCAATAACCACATTGCGTTGCACTTCCAGACTCTTCGGAGTAAATGCCAGTGAAAGCATCCGGTCGCTTTCCAGCCAAAGTGCAGTTTCAATATTCTGAATTGGTAATGTGTCGTAATAATTCGTAATGTCATTCGATGTGAATGCATTACTTTCTCCTCCTGCTCGTTGTAAAGGCGCATCAAAATCAGGAATATTGACTGATCCGCCAAACATCAAATGTTCGAAAAGGTGCGCGAAACCTGTCTTTTCTTCGGATTCATCGCGTGCTCCCACATCATACAAGGTATTGACTATCGCCATGGGCGTGGTGGAGTCAAAATGATGCAGAACCGTGAGTCCGTTATCAAGCTTAAATCGGTTAAATTCGATCATTCAAATGTGTATTTGGAATCGCTTCGTTCATTCAAAGCGGTTTTAAATTCTGCAATTATTTCCCGGACAATTTCTCCGGCGGGCTTCATTTCGGAAATCAGTCCTGAAATCTGACCTACTTCCAGTTCTCCTTCGATCAAATCTCCTTCAAACATGCCTTTTTTGGCTCTTCCTCTTCCGAGCAGTTCATTCAACTGTTCGTTGCTGGCACATCCTTCGTAAGCTTGTTCGACTTTTTCGAAGAAGGAATTTTTCATCAATCGAACGGGTGTCAATTCTTTCAATGTCAACATCGTATCTCCTTCTTTTGCTTTCAGAACTTCGTCTTTGAAATTGGGATGAGCAGATGATTCGGGAGAAGCAATGAAACGCGAACCGATCTGAACTCCGTCTGCACCTAAAGTCATAGCAGCCAGCATTCCTCTTCCCGTTCCGATACCACCTGCGGCGATCAACGGAATGGAAACCACGGCTTTCACAATCGGAATGAGACACATGGTTGTTGTTTCGTCCCGTCCGTTATGTCCTCCGGCTTCAAATCCTTCTGCAACAATTGCGTCCACTCCGGCTTCCTGAGCTTTCAGGGCAAATTTCGCGGATGAAACTACGTGAACCACTGTAATTCCTGCTTCTTTCAAACGATTGGTATACGTTTTCGGATTTCCTGCGGAGGTAAAAACCACCGGAACCTGATGTTTGATAATCGTTTGGATGTGATCTTCGATATTCGGATAGAGCATCGGAAGGTTTACTGCAAACGGTTTATCTGTTGCTGCTTTGCATTTGCGGATATGTTCGTCCAGAATTTCAGGATACATTGATCCAGAACCGATGATTCCTAGTCCTCCGGCATTTGAAACAGCACTTGCCAGTTCCCAGCCGGAACACCAAATCATTCCTGCCTGGATAAGGGGATATTGAATCTGAAAAAGTTCAGTCAGTTTATTTTTCATGAAAAGATTCCTACTTTGGAGTTTCTAGTAACGAAAATACAAAGAATAGCCCTAAAACATGACTTTCGGGGAACAGATTTACCTAAATCTAACATAATGAGCTTTCTGAAAACCACAAGATCGTACCAGGTCTGTTTAAACAAACACACCCTTATTTTGTCTCCCGCGGATCGCGCAGATTTCGCAGATTGAGAAGCATATAACGTAACCTGGTACCCTTTCCGCAGATTTTACTTTAAAAGCGAAGAACGCAAAGTTTTAAACCACTCTATTTAATACTTCCTGAATTGTTCCCAACTTTTTTCAGATTTGGAAAAGAATTTTGCTTCATCAAATGAACGTTATGAAGAAAATATTCGCTTTCGCATTTCTTACAATCTCTTTTTCTTGTCCCTTTCAATCGGCTGCACAAAACTCTGACACTTTACTTCCGGCGAAGGTCAAACACATCGAACCCTTGTTTGTGGATCTGATTCGCGATTTAGGTGCGCGAAAAGGAGAACGCGAATGGAATATCGGTTTGGGAAGTGCGCATTTGAATGATCATGTGGAATTGACGACTTTGGTAGAATATGAATTTGCTCCTATCAACAGATTGGGTTTCGAAGTGGAAATCCCGTTTACATTTTCTTTCGGAACCGGAAATCAGACGGAACCGCTACCGGGAAATCGTCTGGACGGACTAAAACTTGCCACACAATATACGTTCCTGGTTTCTCCGCGCTTCAATACTTCTGCTGCTTTGGGTTATCTGAATGAATTCGAACTGACTTCTTTCAGTAAATACGGAAAGGAGCGGGTTGTGAGAGCGAATTTGATGCATCCTTTTCTGGTGGTGGCAAAAAGTTGGAAGAACAATTTCCATACGATGCTTATTGCCGGACCGGAATGGGAAAAAGAATTGCGTTCCAGCAGCAGCGAATTATTCTTTCATATCAACGGAAGTGTTCACTATGCTGTTCCGACCAGCAAAAGCGTGATCGGACTCGAGGTCAATACCCTGATGGCAAAAGACTTTACTTCGGTAGTTCTTCGTCCTCAAATGCGGATGACGGTTTCAAAAACGTCCAAAATCGGGTTGGTAGCCGGAATTCCACTGGATACACGGTACGATTCCTACAGTTTCTTTTTGCGGTGGATTTATGAAGTACCGATGAAAAGGAAGTGAAAATTGAAAAGGTAAAAGGGAGAAGTGACCAAATGCAATTCTCTCTTTGTTGTTCTCAGTGTGCGAAACAGGCTGTAACTAAAATTCCCGGCATGCTGGCTACACCCGGGAATTTCAGACATTCTTTTATTCTAAATCTGCCTTACTTTAGTACGTGGATTGGTTTATAACTTGATCACCTCCCGCTTCACATCTACCTGCTTGCCTTTTAGCTCTATAAAATACAAGCCCGAAGCAATTTCGGATGCAGGGACATAATACCGGTTGTTTCCAGGTTCTCCTTTGACAAGGGTTGTTTTGATTTTCTTTCCGAAAATATCCGATAAAATGATACTTACTTCATCCGATTCGGTTAATACGTAATCAACATTCCAGCCATTTTCTGCAGGATTCGGACTAATACTTACCGGTTCATGAGGTGCAGCCACAACCGGATCATCTCCTCTTATAACGGTTGCAAGCTGAGTCTTTCTTTCAGACGTAGTTTCATGAGAAGCAGCATTTCTACCAAACCAGAAAACCGGGCTCACACAAAAATTCTTGAGATAGCTAAAACACCAGGTTGCTCCGTTATAGGCTTCCAGTGTTATTTCGTAATCACCAATTGCAGGAAATGAATAAGCCAACACAGGTCCGGTTCCTACAATTGATCCGTCGATTTTCCAGACATAGCTTGTCAAACCAGGATCTACAGCTGTAAAAGTATAGTTCTGGTTATTGGGTGTTGAGGTACAATAGGTGAAAATCGGGTTGCAGGAAGGATAAACCCCGTTCTTCACATAAGACGATCCGCACACTTCAATACAACGTTCGCATTTAATTCCATTAACGCCTTCTGCTATGAGGCATACTTTATGGGTTGTGGATCCGGTCCAGCTGTACATAAAATCATAATTCATCGTGGGACCGTTTCCTGCCGGAACTCCATCTACCACCCATTGATATCCCACCATATTCTGATTGTGTGCTGTAAACTCATACACCGAAGGCTGTAAGGTAGAAACGCAGTATGAAAAGCCGGAGTTACATTCGTTATAGGAAACGATCAGCTCGGGCCACAAAGCGACATCCGCATGATCACTGGAAGCATAGCATTGTCCTCTGTAAAATGTCTCATTCTGAAGCTCCAATAGAAAGCCGTTATTTGCATCCGGATCAGTAGCCAATTCCTGCACAATAGCCGAAACAATGTCCGTTACATCGACCGTTTGTGTCCAGCCCCATCGCTGCCCGGTTGCTCCTATCAGCGACCAGTTGGCACTGTTGGGATCTGTACTGGGTTGCGTGTTCCAGGTCACAGCATTCTCCTGCCAGGCATCTGCCACTCCCGGCAATACACGTTTTAACCAACCCATATTGTCGTTAGGCAAAGGTGTTCCCGGAAATTGGTTATTTCCCCAACTCAAAGTTGGAGCAGGACCACGCAAAATCAATGTGGCACCGGTAATTGTAGAACCCGGAGGAATGGTGTTTAACTCACTGAACCGAATCAATTCCCTGGTGGTGCCTTGCGGGCAACCAACTTCATTCCAGGTCCAGGCTGAAAAATTACATTCCGTACTGTTTCCGAAATTAATGTTAGATACCGGTTGCTGCGTCCTAGCCGGCGTGCAGTCATTTCCTACAGCATCATGAAATTCCACAATGGTAGCATCTTCCCCGATATTGGCATCGGGTTTAAAGGTTAAAGTAACCTGTCCAAAAGTATGAGCAGCGATGCCCAAACAAAAGCTAAGTAATAATCTTTTTTTCATAAGTAATCGTCAATAGTTGTTAGTTTGTTTCTTACATTTTAATCTGACGGCACAATTCGGTCCGTTCTCCGGTAAAAACAGGATTCAGAGAAACCTCCCCTTAGTTTCTGAGGTTTCAACGTTTACTGAAAAAGATTTCAGCACAGGATCATTCAAGAGATGGCTTTATAGCCAGGGTTTACATTGCGAAAGTGAATAGTCAACTAATAATTGGGGCATTTGCAGAATAAGTTACATCTTTTTTTGTGTCGGTGTTCTGTTTTCAGAAAGTGCATTTGTTTAATTCACCAAAAAACCGGCTTCTGAATTAAAAATTCACACGGCGTCCTGTCAATGATCGGTTTAAAGGGGAAGGGGAAGTGAAAATTGAAAATTGAAAAGGGAGAAGGGAGAAGGGAGAAGTTTAATGGTTGTCGATAATCTGATTTTCTTCGTTTGAACGGAATATCTTCTTTTGTATAAAACCCCATACCACATGTGAAATAAGAAGAGGAAGCAAAACACTGATCCCTAAAAGCAATGATCTTAAAGGGGAATGACTAAAACTACTTCCAAAAAACATCTCAAAAATGGCAAACAAAACAAATGCGAACTGCCAGCCTTTTCTCATTCGAATGAGCACTAAAATGGAATTGATGAAGCTCAGTGCTCCGAAAAAAAACATTGAAAAGTATAGGGTAATTCCCCAACCCAGATTGTTTCTGATGTCGTTTCCAAGACACTTCCAAAGCGCATGACCAAGCTCGTAAATAACTACATAAACAATGAATTGACCTATCCACAAAATGAATAACAACAATACCCGGATGGTTAATTTCTTCATGACTACTCGTTATCTTTTAATGTTTCGTTCCAATCCGCCTTATTGATTATTTCATCCTTTTTGGTGTGAGTATCCAGTTTATTAATCTTCAACAAATTCATTAGTTGGGAGTTTTTTTATTCACAACTGTTTCATATAACCTGAACGCCAGAAGAAGAAACACCAAGGCATATTTACCGATATATCTCAGAGTAGAAGTCCAACCTCTATATTCTTCATATTGAAAAAGAAATGCCTCGTCCATACCAACCATTTTATGATTTGACACATTATTCAGCCAGAAACTCACTGCTGCCAAGCATACAGACAACAGGAAAAGAAATAAACTTCTTCTTTTGACGGAAACGAAACTCTTATAAAAGAAAACAAAGAGAAATAAGGATAACCCGAATATTACTACTAAAGACAGGTATTCATATAACGTTGTTTTGATAGAAACAAACAAAATGGCTGACACCTCTGAAAAGCATGCAAGCGAAAATTCAAAGGTGAAAAC
>RCUP01001975.1_pt1 | contig 11460 bp, 8 predicted proteins | sample 2166341 | NCBI WGS metagenome assembly RCUP01 (sample SAMN09932325, study PRJNA488358) | compost metagenome | isolation source: compost soil in succinonitrile-enriched | place: Germany: Experimental Botanical Garden | reverse complement strand
ATTCTTTATTTCCTGATCACCAATATCAAGTACGCTGTCGGAACTACGAAACACAACAAGTTTTCAAGCAGAGGCTTTTCAAGTGATGAATTATTGGACGAAAGCATCAGATAATGTTTTTTTATGTTGATCTTCTGCAAACCTCTGCACTCCATATGAAATCGGCTGCTCGCTTAACAGATTGGCCAAGTAAGGCGATCGTTAGATGCCTAAAATTCGTGTTCCGATAGTTGAATCGTGGTAACTTTTATTCATCAGATCAATTCCATAGCAAAACAGATTTAAAATACTACCATGCTATTCTCATAAAGTTTGAACTCTTTGAACTGTTCTACTCTTGAATTTTCATATTAGCTACTAGTTGCACGTGATTCTAAAAAACATGCCATCTATGAAATCCGCGGGCAAAAAATAGCGTCACTTACATTTTAGGACAGTACATTTTGTGTTAAAAGACCATTTGCTTACCAAAGCGAAGGATTGTTTAATCGATCATCCAGATTGAAACGCAGGAACACTTCAAATCCACCGCGGGATCTGGAAACCGGAGTAAGTCGTGACAGATTGAAATCATATGCCATTCCGACTGTAAATTGATGATACTGGAAATAGCCTTTCGCAATGAAAGCATCTTTGTAACGGCTGAAAATTCCCAGTGCCAGAGCTACAGGTTTAATCGAACCGGTCATGTGAGAAGCTTCACGGATAGTGTATCTCAGGTAAGTTCCGAACATGATTTCGGAGTACTTGGATTGCGCTTGCACATAAACAGCCGGTTGAACAGCTAGTTGCGTATTCGGAAGTGTAAAAGAAGTATTGATGAACCCGGAGATTCGCATGCTGAGTTTGTCGTCCGGAAGATGAACAAAAGAAGAAGCGGGCTGATTGGCATGATAAGCCGCTAATCCGACATTGATATGGTTGTTTGCATTGTGATTGACGGAATAACGCATTTTCCGGTAAGTATAAACCAGGCCTGCTCCTGCATCCAGAAACGTATGATTGTATGAACCGAAATTTTCTCCGCTTGCAGCACCAGACTGAATAGTGTTTCCATCAAACTGACTAGCCCAGTTTCCTCTGTTCGGATCCAGCATACGCTGATTCATTCCACCATAAATCCCGACTCTGAAAACGCTGTATCTACCCATTTTGATATGATAAGCCAAATCGAGATTAAACTGATTGGTTGTTACTTTCAAATCTCCGGCAACATCATTGAAGAAATTCAACCCCAAAGCCAGGAAACTGTTTTTATCCGAATCACGTCGTTGCAAACGAACATCAAAAGAAGCAGCAATTGTTTGATAAGGCGAAGCAATGCTGTTCCATTGATTGCGATAATTGGCAATGATCTGCATCTGAGAAAATGCTCCGGCCAAAGCAGGATTTAAAAGCATCGGAGCATACTCGCTTTGAGCAAAATGAGTATCCTGTGCAAAACCGTTTTTTGCGGAGAAGCTGAATAACATTAAAATAAAACATGCTAATCTTCTCATGCTATCGGATTAAAGTTACGTTTCCGGATTTTTTGACTTCCTCACCATTCACCAATTTCATATCCAGACGATAGAAATAAACTCCTGAGTTTTGCGCTTTTCCTTTATATGTTCCGTCCCAGAATAATTCGGTTGATTGCGTTTCGAATACCTGTTCTCCCCAACGGTTGAAGATCAAAAGCTGGTAGGTTTCAAGGCAAGGCAAGGTTCCGAGTAATCCGAAAGTATTATTCGCTTCCGGTCCGTTATTATTGGGCGAAAAGACGTTCGGAAGAGTCAGATTGTCGCAATCGACATAAACTTGAATAACAACAGTGTCAATGCCAATACAACCGTTCGGATTAGAGCCGGTTACGATATAGGTTTGCGAAGATCCCGGTGTACAAACAGGGGCATCACAATTTGAACAGGATAAAAACTCATCGGGAGTCCATTCATAACTGCCTGCACCGCTTACGTTAAATTGAATTTCAGTACCGATATTGACGCTCATGGAGTTTGGAATTGCTTCTACAGCTAAACTTCCGGAAGTTCCGAGAATTAAAACGTCACTCAGTATACAGCCGTTTGCGTCTGTAATGTTCAGAGTATAATTACCGGAAGGAATACCTGCAACAGCATTGGAATCGCTGTTCAAATCCGGCCAGGAATACTTGTACGGCCCAACTCCTCCGGATGCATTTAGACTGATACTTCCGTCGGAAATTTCAGAACAGTCCACCGGAATGATGGTTGAAGTGTAAATCAGTTTATCTGGCTGAGTGATGGTGAAAGTATCCGAAGCAAAACATCCGTGATTGTCAGTGATGTCAAGGTAATAAACGCCTTGTGGAATATTCGTTAAGTTCTGGCTGGTTGAAGCTCCGGAATTCCAGTCGAAAGAATAAGGAGCAGCTCCTCCGGTAATATTGAGCAGAATGGCTCCTGTTTGATCTCCGAAACAGAGTATATTTCTCAATTCCAGCACATCGATATTCGGAATATTGGCACTTGCTTCCACATAAATTTCAATCGTCGAAGTTGCGGTTTGTGGAGCGCAGCCATTGTCACTCGTAACAGTTAATGTTAGGATCACTGTATTTCCGGGATCTCCCGGTCCGGCAGTATACTCCGGAGAATTGGTGTTTGCGTTTGAAATCGTTCCGTTTCCGTTGTGTGTCCATAAAGACGTTCCGTTGTGAGTGGTTACTCCCTGAATGAATTTTGTAGCTTCCGGACAAAGTGTGTCGTAATAATCACTGATCTGAATGGACGGAGGCCCGTCAATGATAAAAGTAAAAATGGCCGAACTGCTTTCGGGAATGCAAGTATTGTTGCTCACAACATTCATGGTAAGTGTAACTACCTGGCCTGCTTCAACGGCAGATGGAAAATAAGTTGGAGTAGTGGTCGTCGGATCGGAAATAACTCCTAATCCGTTTCCTGTCCAGCTAATCGTACCATTGCTTGCACTGGCTCCGGAAACAATTCCGTTTCCATTGGAACAAATTGTAGCAGTATCTCCGGCGCTGGCTGCGGGAAGTGCGTCAATATTGACAGTATAATCAGCAGATGCGGTTTGCGGAGCACAGCTATTGTTACTTGTAACGGTTAATGTAATGGTTATCGGGCTTCCAACATCGGACGCAACAGGATGGTAAACGGGGCCAAGTGTTGTTGGATTCGCCAGAGTACCACCTCCGTTATGAATCCAGCTGATTGTTCCGTAAGTAGCTGTAGCTCCGGTAATGGGGGCATTTGATGTGACGCAAACAGTTGTACTACCTCCTGCTAATGCCACGGGTGCATGCTGGACATTCAGACTGAATTGATTATTCGCTACGTTTGGTGCACAGGCATTGTTACTGGTAACATTCAGTATAAGTGTTACCGAATTTCCAGCATCAAGCGCACCGGGAGTATAGGTTGGTGAATTAGTGGTTCCGTTCGTAAGAGTTCCGGATCCGTTATGAGTCCAGTTTGCTGTTCCGTAATTGAATGAAGCACCACTTACCTGAAAAGGTGTACTTTGGCAGATGGTTGTGTTTCCGGGGACTACAGCGGTCGGTAAATGATTGACGTTAATGGTGTAGGATGCTGTTACGGAAGCAGGAGCACAGGAATTATTGCTTGAAACAGTTAAGGTCAGAATAACGGTGTTTCCTGCGTCCAAAGTGCTTGGAGTATAGATCGGGGTTAAACTTGCAGCATTGTTTAAGCTTCCGTTTCCGTTGTGTGTCCATAAGTAGGTTCCGTTAGAAGCGCTGACGCCTGAAACAGTTAGTGCTGAATTGGAACAAATAGTTGAAGAGTTTGAGACCGTTGCGGTGGGTAATCCCTGAACGGTAATTGAAAAGTCCGCACTTGCTGCTGCAGGAGCGCAGGCATTATTACTCGTCACCGTCATTATCAGCGTTACAATATTTCCTAAATCTCCGGCTGTTGGCTGGTAGGTCGGATTAATTGCAGAAGGATTGGTCAGAATTCCTGTGCCGTTATGACTCCAACTGATGGTTCCGTAGTTTGCAGTTGCTCCTGAAACCGTAATGGAACTATTTTGGCAAACACTTGCCGTTCCTCCGGAAATTGCTTCCGGAAGCGGAACAATATGTAGAATGTGAAAAGATTGAGCTATTCCCGGTGCACAAGCGTTGTTACTGGTAACGGTAAGTGTCAAAACAACGGTGTTTCCATTGTCCAGAGGACTTGGAGTGTAAGTTGGTGAGGCTGTAGTTGCATTGGTCAATGTTCCGTTTCCGTTATGCGTCCAGGCAATACTTCCGAATTGAGCATTGGCACTTGTAACAGTAAAACTTGAAGTGGAACAGATTGAACTGATAAGACCATCTTGCGCTATTGGATTTCCCTCAACGATTACGAAATAATTGGCTTGCGCTGAAGCGGGAGCACAGGAGTTCGTGCTGGTCGAAGTTAGTGTTAAAACGACAGTGTTTCCTGCATCAAATGAAGAAGGAAGATAGGTCGGAGTTAAAGTATTTCCGTTTGAAAGAGTTCCGCTTCCGTTATGAGTCCATGAAATGGTTCCGTTTACAGAAGATGCCCCGCTGACTGTTGCGGAATTGTTGACACAGATTACGGAAGTTCCTCCGGCATTTGCCAATGGAGTTTGCTGTACAGTGATAATCGATTGAGCAGTGTTTGAACATCCGATGTCATCTGTTACGGTTAAAGAATAAGTTCCGGAGTTGCCGGCACTTGCATTGTCGATTGATACGTTCGGATTGCTGCTTGAAAAACTGTTCGGTCCCGTCCAGGTAAAAGTCAGATTATTTCCTGTTCCACCTCCGGTCAATTGAATGTTTCCGCCCTGACAAATAATTCCGCTTGGAGCAGTAGTTGCACTAACAGTATTCAGTGTATACGATCCGGGAGTGAAGTTCACACAAATCGAATTGTTGGGATCGGTGAGGAGATTGTTAAATAAAGTCTTTGAAGGAGTCCACGTACCCGATGCTCCGCTGGTATATTGCGCATCAGTAGGGGAAAAGCATTCGTAAATTACATGATAACTGAAATTTCCGGTAACCGGGACAACAAAGGTATTGTTCGGATAGTAAGTAACCGGAGCAGAAAAAGTAATGGTTGCACGAACGGGAACAGCATTGTTTACAACGTAAGTGCTTGCAATGTTTTGATAACGGTAAGAAGTGGTTCCGGTATAAACAATGGTTCCGGCAGCAAGGTTTGAGCTTCCTGCATTGTAAACCAGATTTGTCATACCCGTGCAGGATCCTCCGGATGGCGTGGGATTGAATCCGTTGATGGATCCGAATAACGTATCGTTAACTGTGAAAGCGTAGCAATTGGTATTGAATGCTGGCCAGGATGAGTTGGTATGCGTGTATGTTTGTCCTCCGGTTAAAGCATATGCAAAGGATGTTGCGGAGCTGGTTGTGATAGTGGTTCCGGGAGGAGGAGATGCTGGCGTTTGACCGAATGAAAATTGATTCAAACACGAATAAAAAATCAGCAAGATCAAACTTAATTTAATCATGAGATGAAAAAATGAAGTTTAAATCGCAAATAAAGAAGCGTGAATTTGTCGAATAATTTGCACTGATTTTCACCTCTTTTGACAAGATACAAGGCAGTAAATCAATAAGTTGCAAACTGGTAAAATTCGTCTTCATAAACGTGTAGCCGATTAATTAATCGGCGCAAAGGTACACATTTATGAAAATAAACAGTTGATAATGCACTAGTTGAATGTTGTAAGTCACGAACCACAACCCACAAACAACACATTGGTCAAGAACGGCTAATTTCTATGCTTATGCCGGAATCTGTCAACTCTTCAGGATACGTTCACCTACCATTCCATATTCGGATAGGCTCTTTGCATGTACTGCATTTCAGCAAGCAAATGTCCGAAGTGTTCCGTATGTCTTCCAACACGGCCGCCATTCAGTTTCCATTTGGAATCCGGCAACTGTAAAGTAGCTTCCTGTAAAACAAGTTGGATTCGCTCGTTAAAGATTGGTCGGAGAGTTTCCAGGTCAATCGTGATTCCCTGTGAGATTAATTCCTGATCAACTTCGTCCATGTAGAACAATTCATCGGAGAATTTCCACAACAAGATCAAAGCGTCATTCACCCGTTTGTTGGATTCCTCCGTTCCGTCACCCATGCGAATGATCCATTCAGAAGAATGCTTCCAGTGATATTTTGTTTCTTTCAGAGATTTCTCTGCAATAGCTGCCAATTGCTTATCAGCAGAATGCTGGAGTGCTTCGTAAAAAGGAAATCTGAAGGTGTCGAAGATCCATTGACGAACCATTGTTACCGCAAAATCACCGTTTTTTTGCTCAACCAATTGAGCATTGAGGTATTCATTTTCGAAGCGCAAAAATGCCAGATCATCTGCATTTCGACCTTTGTCTTCGACTTTTGCGGCATATTCCAAAAGAGATGTTGCCTGACCGATCAGATCCAATGCAATGTTTGTCATCGCGATGTCTTCTTCGAGAACCGGCCCGTGACCGCACCACTCTGAAAGTCGTTGTCCCAGAATCAAACTATCGTCTGCAATGCGAAGGGTATATGTGAATAAGTTGTTTTTCATTCGATGGATTTTAGGGTGTTAGGACTTCAGGATATTAAGACAGGAAAGAACTTAAAATTCCTGATGTCTTAAAATCTGAGTGTCCTAAAATCTAATCTTACATGTGTCCAACTCCGTCAGGAACTTCATAAAAAGTCGGATGACGGTAAATCTTGCTGTCTGCCGGTTCAAACAAAGCGTCTGCATCGGAAGGATCAGAGGCGAAAACCTGAGATGACTCCACTACCCAAAGCGAAATTCCTTCGCTGCGTCTGGTATATACATCGCGGGCATTTTCTACCGCCATTTGAGCATCTGCCGCGTGAACGCTCCCCACGTGTTTGTGATTCAAACCTTGTTTGCTTCTGATAAACACTTCCCATAAAGGCCAATCTTTTCCTGCCATTTCGTTTCTGTATTAAGATGCTTTTCTTGCTTTTTTCTTTTCCGCATGTGCCATCGCTGCATCGCGAACCCACAACCCGTCTTCTTTTGCTTTCACTCTTGCCGCAATTCGTTCTGCATTGCAAGGGCCGTTTCCGCTCACTACTTGTCTGAATTCTTCCCAGTCAATTTCGCCGAAATCATAATGACCTCTTTCTGCATTCCATTTCAGATCTTTATCAGGAACGACTAGTCCGATTAGTTCTGCCTGAGGAATGGTAGCATCTACAAACATTTGACGCAATTCGTCATTGGTGTGACGTTTGATTTTCCAATCAATGGATTGCTGACTATGGGTAGATTCTGCATCGCTTGGTCCGAACATCATCAATGCGGGCCACCAGAAACGATTCAAAGCATCCTGAGCCATTGCTTTTTGTGCTTCCGTACCTTTCATCAAAGTACACATGATCTCATAACCTTGTCGTTGATGGAACGATTCTTCTTTGCAAATACGAACCATCGCTCTGGCATAAGGTCCGTAAGAAGCTCGGCATAGCGGAACCTGATTCATAATTGCAGCGCCATCAACTAACCAGCCCACAGCGCCCATATCGGCCCAGGTTAGCGTCGGATAGTTGAAAATGGAAGAATACTTTGCTTTTCCGCTGTGCATATCGTCAATGGTTTGTTCACGCGTAGCTCCGAGTGTTTCCACTGCGCTGTATAAATACTGACCATGTCCGGCTTCATCCTGAACTTTTGCAAGTAGAACCGCTTTACGTCTCAAATTCGGAGCACGTGTAATCCAGTTTCCTTCCGGAAGCATTCCGACAATTTCGGAATGGGCATGCTGTGAAATCTGACGAATGAGGGTTTTCCGATAAGCCTCCGGCATCCAATCTTTCGGTTCAATACGAATCTCCTTTTCGATTTTACGATTAAAAGCTGCTTCTAATTCTACTAAATCCTGTTCTTTCATATCGCTGATAATGAGAATTAAAGATAGGGAATTTCAGTCAGGTTTTCTATATAAAAAGAATGTCGAACCTTTTGGGCTCGACATTCACAGGGTTGGTATTGGATTTATTTTGATTGTGTAATCAAAATGGGTTTGTTATTGGATGCTGATATAATCTTGTAACTCGCTGTAGTTTGAAGAGAATGTAAATGTATCTCTCAACAGGAAGTAATTTCCTTTGTCGTAACAAGCGCCGTAAGCTGCTTTTGCCCAATCCAGGCGATTCGTGTCAAAGGTGAAAGTTGCTGCGATCTCTTTGATCTGACTTGCAGATAAATTCACTTTAGAAGCGTATACTTTTGCGTTTTGCAAACGGTTGCTGTCGAAGCTTTCTGCTTTCAGGCTGCTTACAAACTGACTGAAATAAACCGCGTTTGTGTTTTGCCCCTGATTGTATCCGCTATTTCCACCGTTCGGATAAGTTCCGCAATGATTTCCGTGACCGTTGTTTCCGTTTCCTGTGTTGCCATAGTTAATCGTTCCTACGTTTCCGTTCCAGCCACCATTATTCGTGCTTGCAATCGGATTGTTTCCCACGATAGTCATGTTTCCGAAAGCGTCCAGTTCTGCTACGACCTGATAACCGTCCGGAATAAGCAAGTTGTTTTTGAAAATAACCTGTCCGTTGAACTTGTCAATCACTTTTACCTGAGTGTTTCCACCAAATAGATTGTAAAACTGATAGGTGTTGTAAGTATTTGTTTGCGTTTGGCTGGAAGCGCTCACAATGTGCTGTCCGTTTCTGTTTACCCGCAAGATTAATTCAGAACCATGCGCGAGTGTACTACCGATCAGTAAGAGTGCGAATGTGAAGTATAAGTTTTTCATGACTTTGAATTTTATAAAGAGTATACAATAAAATTCGTGCCAAAAAATAGCCGGGGCGAAAAAATTTTCGCCCCGGCTATTTTTAAATTTATGATGTATTTGATTTTTATCTGTTTATCATCACTGGCATCACCAACATTAAAATGTCTTCGTGTTCGTTAGCGGAAGTATTCGGCATCAATAAACCTGCTCTGCTAGGCTCACTCATGGCAATTTTAACTTCGGGAGCATCGATGTTGTTTAACATTTCCATCAGGAAACGGCTGTTGAATGCAATTTCAATATCTGTTCCGTCGTAGTTACAAGTCAAGCGCTCGTTTGCTTCGTTTGAGAAATCCAAATCTTCTGCAGAAATGTTCAATTCGCTTCCTGCAATTTTCAGTTTTACCTGATGCGTTGTTTTATTTGCGAAAATGGAAACACGTTTGATTGCTCCTAAGAATTGCAAACGATCTACGATTAAGATGTTCGGGTTTTCTTTCGGGATAACAGCTTCGTAGTTCGGATATTTCCCGTCGATCAAACGACACATCAAAACGATGTCGTTGAAAGTGAAAATAGCATTTGAATCGGTGTATTCAACCTGAACTTCTTCGTCACCTCTCAAATTTGATTTCAACAAATTCAAAGGTTTCTTAGGAAGAATGAAAGCTGAGCCTCCGGTTGCTTGCCCGTCTGTTCTTCTGTATCGAACCAATTTATGTGCGTCGGTTGCAACGAATGTAATATCGGAAGGGCTGAACTGGCAGTACATACCGCTCATTACCGGGCGCAAATCGTCATTTCCTGCTGCAAAAAGCGTTTTGTTGATTGCACTGGAAATAATTTCACCTGAAATACGGATGCTTGTACTGTTTTCAATTCCCGGAGTTTTAGGAAATTCCTCTCCGTTGAATCCGACCATTTTTGATTTACCGTTGTCGTAAACGATTTCTACTCCGAATGAAGCCGGATCGATCTTGAAAGTACAAGGTTGGTCCGGAAGATTCTTGAGTACATCCAAAAGCATTTTTGCCGGGATTGCCACCTTACCGGATTCCGTTGCTTCAACTTCCATGGTCGTTTGCATGGTTGTCTCCAAATCAGATGCAGAGATAATTAACTGGCTATCCGAGATGTTGAACAAAAAGTTGTCAAGGATTGGTAAAGTATTACTAGTGCTTAAAACACCACTGATACTTTGAAGATGACGGAGCAAATTCGTACTGGATACGATGAAATTCATACAATTGTTTATTTACGATAGCAAATATATCAATTTTACCCCGTGGAATTCGTCACGGGGTAACTCTTTTAAAGACAGTTTTCAACGAGATATTAACCTTACTGCTTGGTATTGTATCTATTCGGGTTAAAATAGATATGTCCCATGATGATTGGGTTAAAGGTGAAGAATTGACATTTAACAACCTGACCACTTGGGAGTTCACACCAGAATCTGTTAATATCGTAAGGAGAGTTATCACCAAAGTCATCCACTTCCGGACCGCTTTCTGATTTTCGTCTGAACATCTTCAATTTGGTCTTTTCACCTTTTGTTGTCCGGACATTCATAATACAGAATGGTTTTGAACTTGTCAAACTGTCTAATTGCTTGTCACTCAGTTCGTAATTCGGGTTTTCGAAATTAACGCGCTTGAAGTTCAGTAAGTAACGGTATACCATATTTGTATCCAAAGCTGTCAGGTACTTTCCGCCGTATTTTACTACATAGTCTTGCTTGATCTTGCGCACTTCGAAGCTTCTGTCGGGTCTTTCAGTGAATTTTACATTTACTTCTGCGATATCTTCCATTTGGTACGCAAAAATGCCGGAACACTGCCATTTTCTTTGATCAGCAAAGAAACGTGGTTCAATGATTCCTTTTAAGCCTTTAATCTCTGCAATAACCGGTAAATCACTTTTTCCAGCTTCAGCTGATTCTACCAGCATATAAGTTCCGTGGTGATCAGATGTTGATCCGCCGATGTACCAGGTTTTACTCCAGTCTCCGTTTTGGAAATACTGAACTTTTATTCCGATCGTTGACATCCGGTTGATAACGGTTTTCACTGAATTTTCAGGTACATATCCTTTGAATCGCACATTGAAAAGTGCATCCAGAATATTTGAAACCAATACCGGTTGAACACATTGACCTTTGTCGTCGGCCCAAGAATTTCCTGATTTGACCAAAGTCATTTCCATGCCGTTAGGCTCTGTAATGATGATTTTGTCTACGGAAGCTGTGTCCTTGATGTCAAAGTTGAATGCTGCAAGATTTTCATCCGACTTCCCTTTTTTACTCATCAAGCGACTAGTAAGAATTCCCAATCCCACCAATAGTGTGATTCCTAAAACGATGATAATAATTCTTTTCATATGACTAAGAACGTGCGTAACGGCGTCTACGTAAGTAGAATAATAAAATTGCCAGTAAAATAATTAAAAGTGAAGGTAGGGCAACGTTGATCAGAATGTATTTTACCCGTTGATCTTTTACTTTTTCTTTATCAATCGGATGAATATCAATTTGTTTGCTTCGGATGTCCAAAACAGAATTGTCTCCCATCATGTAATCGACAGTATTCTGGAAAAATTCCTGATTTCCGTAAATCAAAGGCTGCATGCGCATTTGTGCCATTACTTCGTCGTATCTCAGGTTGTTGAATGAAATCGGACGATACAGCATTTGTCCGGTTTTACTC
>RCUP01001969.1_pt1 | contig 11500 bp, 8 predicted proteins | sample 2166341 | NCBI WGS metagenome assembly RCUP01 (sample SAMN09932325, study PRJNA488358) | compost metagenome | isolation source: compost soil in succinonitrile-enriched | place: Germany: Experimental Botanical Garden | reverse complement strand
AGAAGATTCGGAGTTTGCCTACAAGGTCCTACGGCGTCATCCGATAAAGCGAGACCTTAAGTAAACAAATCCAAACGTAATGAGCGGTTTATGATGCGCGGGAGTTCTTGAGCAGTTGAACCAAACGTATGAAACCGACGTTGTCACTGTCACTTTTCCAGCGATTGGCGAATCGACAAACGATTTGCAGGTTGCCCGGTTCGTAGTGTCCGCTGCTGTCAATGCGATCCAAAGAGCAAACCAACTCCATGTCGTCTGCTGAGCTATGGTGCTGCAACGGTAAACCTGTCAGTTCGCAAATACCTTCCTGCATTCTGAAAAGTTCTTCCAGATAAGTGCACAGTTCTTCTTCATCGCGGAAGCCAAAATTTTTGTTTTTGACCGTACGGATTTCTTCCTGCCCGTTGGCGGCTTGTGTCGTTTGCCAAGCGGTTCGCGCCATGGTGAAAGCGGACTTCTGGAGGTCGTCGAAGATTTTCGCTGGGCCGGCTTTACGCAGGCTCGGTTTGTTCTTCCACACTTGGCGTTCATGCCAAGGGCTCAGGTCTTCACCTTGAATCAAAGCCAGCGCGTATTCAGCATAGTCTGGGGATAACTGCTGAAGCGTGGCCTCGGTCGATAGGAAGTCACGCGCTTTGGGATGAAGGCCATTCCACTCCAAGCGACTGCCGCGCAGACTTTTGCTTGACCAATGTTTGCAAGACTTGTGGCAGACGTAGACTGGTTTCGGCTTGCTCCCGGTAGGATCTTCGCTAAGTTCAAAAATTGGGGCTTCGGCTAGCGATTCGGTCCACCAGAGCTCGTTCTTTTCTCGATGAATCCAGATGTCGCCAGAGGTCTCGGCGATGATCGTCATCAAGTTGAACCAACGGGAAGCAGTGTTGCGTGTCGGGGCTACGCCGTACGAAGTTTTCTCGACGAGCATGGACTTCTGGATGAATGCCTCACGGTCACCGGTCAACCAAAGATCATGGGTATTAACTGAGTTCATGGTCGCCACCGTCGACCGAGAAAGGCAGTTAGGCCACTCGTAGTTTTCCCGTCCGAAATTGGCGATGAATACCCGTTTCATGCGCTTTTCTGTCCACGCTTGGCTTTGGGGGCTGCGGCACGCTGGGCCTTGATACGCTCCAGCAGCACGCTGGCAGGTTCGTCGTTCGGGTCTTGGGGCACCAGTTCACCGCGGAAGGCCTTGGCCAGGATGCTTTGGGTCAACTGGTCTATTCGGGTTTTGGCCGAGGCGACTTTGGCTTCCAGTTGGTCGGCGAAGGCGAAAAGTTGTTCGACTTGGCGGACGATTTCGGTTTGCTCCTTTAATGGAGGGAGTGGAATCTGGATTGCCCGTACGTCACCGATATTTATGCCGCGTACAGCCACGCCTCGAGTTGCGTTCTTCATCCGGCGCTGGGTTGATTCAGCCAAAAGAACCCAATAGATGAATGTTGTGGAGACTAACGGCGATATTGAAAGCCTTGCCGTATCTTGGGTGATGTTTGCACCTTCAAGTGTTTTAGGGATTTTTATTAGCCTTCCAACACTGCCTCGAATTGAAAGCAAAAGGTCACCTGCAATCAATCGAGCACGTTTGAATTGCAGGTCAATCTCGGGGCTGGTTTTCTTGATGTTGGCCGGATTCAGCTTATTACCCGGAAAGTCGGCAACGCGAATGTAAGGTACGCCTTCTTCTAATTCCGGCCCTGGCTTCAGAATGCCGTAAGTGATGGGCCTTCCTGGAACGCAGATGTCACGCATCTCTGCGATATCCCAGCTTGCTGGCAAGTCACTTGGGCTGAGATCGTGGGCCTCCTCTGTAGGATTAGATGCATTTCCCCGAGCATGGCCACCCTCTGCTTCGTGTGAATGCTTGAGTTGTTGATGCAGCTTATGAGCACTGCCGAGCGTAACGGCTGATGCACGCCACTCTTCTGTCAACTGCCCGGAAACCGCCGCGGCGAGAACGGATTGGCGGAAACGTTTGAGCAGGGTGGGGATGGAGTCGATGCGGGTTTTGAGGGTGTCGACCTGAGCCAGTAGTTCATCGAGTTTTTGGGCGATGCGGGTCTGCTCTGCTGCTGGTGGAGCCAGTACAGGGTAATTCTCAACAAACTGTCTTGGAACCCTGCGTAGACCCACGGCCCCGGTCATGTTCGCTGCGCCTTCACGCATGAATCCACGGCTTTTAACTAACGCTAGCAAATATTTAGCAGACACCTCTTCACTGCACGGACGCAGTACATAAAATTCGCTGCTTCCCGCGCCTATACCGTTGGGCAACCCCTCAACAAACGCCGCTTTACCGTTTTCAAAGCAAGGCGTTACCTTGGCGAAAATTACGTCGCCATCTTTAAAATTGGTATAGGCCTTTTTGATATCACCCCAGCTGCGGTCATCAAAACGCAGCTTGTCCCGAAAGTTTGTCGGTGCGTGGGACATGGGCACAAAACCAGCTGCCAAGTGATCGTCGAAGAGCTGTTTGGGGTTTATGTCAGCGATATCGTTGACACAAGCAGTTGCCCATCCTTTCGGCAACTCACTCATCCCCATTCTCCTGAGCCACCACCAACCCCATCACTTCCGCCATCAACTGCTTCTGCGCCGCTACTTCATCGCCCGCGCCCAACGCCTTCATCAGCTCTTCCAGCTCATGCAGCGCTTCAGTCAGCTCAGCCATAGCCTCACCCGCCAGTACTTCCGGCGCTGGCAAGTCGTTGGCATCCAGACTGTCCGCATCCTTCAACCAACTGATATCCAGCGAATCGCCGCGCTGTTCAATGTACTCGCGAGTAAACACCCGAAAGCGGCTCAGCTCTCCAGTTCCCTCAACATTTTCCGCACGCGGACTATTGCCATTGGCATCCTCCCCGTACGCCTCTTCGAAAGGGTTGAGGTGCGCCGCGCCAAACGGTGTGCGTTTACCAAAATTCGGCATATTGCTACGCAAGTCGTAAACCCAAACACGCTGCGTACAGCCTTGATCCTGACGCGGGTTTTCGACCGTGCCTTTCTGGAAAAACAGCACGTTGGTCTTCACGCCTTGAGCGTAAAAGATCCCCGTAGGCAGACGCAAAATAGTGTGCAGGTTGCACTTGTCCATCAGGTCGCGGCGCACGTCGGTGCCGACGCCAGCTTCGAACAGCACGTTGTCCGGCAACACCACAGCAGCACGGCCACCGGGTTTGAGGCCGCGATAGATGTGCTGCAAGAACGCGAGTTGCTTGTTACTGGTCTTGTAGGTGAGGTCATCACGAGTTGGGCCGCCGCCGCCCTTGGCGGTGCCGAACGGTGGGTTGGAGAGGATCACGTCGACTTTCGGCAGGTTGGCGCCGGTTTGGCCGAGGGCGTTGCCCAAGTGCACCACGCCTTCTTCATCACCTTCCATGCCGTGCAGCAAGGTGTTCATCAACGCCAGGCGGCGGGTGCCCGGCACCAGTTCTACACCGACAAAGGCGCGATTGCGCTGGAAGCTGCGCGCCTTTTCGTCGAGGTCGTAATGGTCGTCGGTTTGGCTTTTGATATAGGCATCAGCGGCAATCAGGAAGCCTGCCGTGCCGGCGGCCGGGTCCTGAATGACTTCGCCCTGCTGAGGCTTGATGCAGTTAATGATGCTGTCGATCAATGGACGCGGAGTGAAGTACTGGCCGGCGCCGGATTTGGTTTCGCTGGCGTTCTTTTCCAGCAGGCCTTCATACAGATCACCGAGGCCGTCGCGGCGGGCACTGAACCAGTCGATGCCATCGAGGCTTTTGATCAGCTGTTCCAGGTGGCGCGGTTCTTTCAGGCGGGTCTGGGCATCGGCGTAGATGGCAGCGATCAACGGGTCGGTGTTTTGCCCCAGGTCGAGCAGCATCTGCCGGTAGTGGTTGAGCAGGTTCAGACCGGACTTGCTGTTCAGGTCTGGCCAACGCGCGCCTTCGGGCAGCTTGTGGCTGAAGCTGTCGTTGTTCTGAACCTGTTCGAATTCCATCTTGATGAACAGCAGTAACACCAGTTCGGTGACGTAATCGCTGTAGTTGATGCCGTCGTCGCGGAGGACGTCGCAAAGGTTCCAGAGTTTCTGGACGATGTCGCTGTTGGTCATGGTAGCGCTCTAAACAATGGGGTTGGCGATGACGCTCAGGCAGCTGATGTCGTCATCGGTGGGCGGGGCGGGCAAGTGGCCGTCTCGCAAAAAAATCTGTTGGGTCTGGGTGCATAAACCGGCCCAGAAGCCATCGCTCGCCAGCAACCAATGTTGGTTCGGGCGGGCAGGCCAAAAGTTGATGTCAGGGTTGCTCGTGCGCCGGGCGCTGAAGCAGCGGGTCAGGCTGTGGCGTGATGAGTTCCGGGCAATCTGTGCAGGGGTGAGATCACCCTGCCAATTGGGTGCGCAATGTACAGCACTCAGCCAGTTGATTTCACTGTCCTGATCAACGAAGCCTAGGCAGCAATCGCCTTCGTGGATCGTGAATGCCACATCGGGTAGTAGGCAAAGCAGCAGATAACTGCAGGCTGCCAGCGGGAATTCGCTCCGTAGTGTTTGATGTCTGGCGGTGATGATCTGCTGGAGTGCACTGGCCAGTTGCTCGGCGTTCAGTTCTTGCGTCGGTAACTGGCCAAAACCCTGGGTCAGATCATTCAGCAAGGCATGAGCCAATTCACCGCTGCGCGGGTGACTGCTGCTGCCATCGGCGATCAGGTAGAGGCTGGCGTTTGTCTGCGCGGCATGGGCGAAGGCATCTCGGTTGTCCGCCGTATGGCGACCGGCCTGGGTGTGCCATTTGACGGTCGCGAGCATTCAGGCGGTTATCCGGACAATGTAGTGCAGGCGGTCCCAGATGATCTGCTCACGCTCGCTGTCGCCGCGTGCGGCATCCTGCACCAGATAGCCGAAATCGTTGTTTCCCAGCAGGCCTGCCAGTGTTTGGTTCAGGTAGGCGCGAAGATCCGGGGCGGCAGATTCTACTTCTGCCAGCAATTCTTCCCGGCCGTTCACCAGATTGAGAATGTCCTCAAGGTCCTGGCTGCCCAGCGGGTTCTGCGCACCGCGACCGGCGTAGGCTTCCAGTTTGCTGCCGAGGAAGTAGGGCGGGCTGAACAGGCGAATGCGGCAGCCGCTGGGCAACTCATGCCATTGCGCGCTGGCTAAGCCGTCGCTGAACCAGCGGTTGTTGCAGCCCAGCAGGTTGGCGGTTTCGGCATCTTCGGGCATGAAGTCGACTTTCAACTCGCCCAAGCGTAGTCGGCAAATCACCTCGTCTTCTGGCGATTGCTTGAAGCCTTTCTGTTTGAGTTGAGTCACCAGCGTTTGCCATTGGGCGTAGCCTGTCAGGTGCACCACCAGATCCACATCGTCGGTATAGCGCACTTCTTCCAGAGTGAATTCGTCGGTCAGCAGCAAGGCTGTGGTGCAGCCGCCGACGAAGGCAACCTCTTTGCAAAGCTCTTCGCCGAGCGCCTTGGCGACGACTTCGAGCATCTGAATGTTTTGTGCGCGGCTCATGGTTAAAGAATCTTCTCGCGTAGCAGTTGGTTCGCCAGATTGGCTTCGCGGGCACTGCCCAGACGCACGGCATCTATCAGCGCCAGGTATTCATATAGCCGGGCGTCTTTTTTTACGGCGCCGGGGACGGTCTTGAACAGGGGCGTGATGGACTGCCCTTTGCGATTGCCATAAGCATCTGGCCAGACTTGGATCAAGTCGCCGCCGCTCATCAACTTACCTTGCAAAACGGGGGCTGAAAAACTGGTGGGGATGCCGCGGACCATTTCGGCGGGCTTGACCGGAAACACATAGCGCAAGCCGTGCTCAATAAAGCCCAACAGCGCCTTGCTGTTCACCCGAGGCAGCTGGGTGCTTGGGTCCAGGCGTAACAATCCGATCTGCTGGCAGCGTTTGAGTGCCGAGGCGACTTCGGTTTTGCTGATGCCCAGTGAAGCTTGCAGGGCGCGCACAGAGTAGCTGTCGTGGTGCACGGGCGGGTCTTGTTCTGAATAACCCTCCCATCCTTGCCATTCATGGGATGCACGGATATCCGCAAGCTTGATCAGTTGCTCTGTTTCGTTGTCGAGTTGCTGCTGCAGACGCTCGCGCTGCTCCAGGCAGATCAGTTTGATCAGCAACAGTACGTCTTGACTCTTCATGTGGCCTCAGCTAGCAGCTGTCCTTTGTCCTGGGACTGAGGACAGTCTAGGCGTTTTTGCCCGGTCCCTGTCAACGGCTCAGCCGACCGCAGGCCACAGATTGTCATTCAGGGCTTCCAATACCTTATCCAGGTTGCCACCGAGGTGACGGTTCAAGCTCTTGATACCGCCATCGTTCTGAAAGGCTTCGTTGACCTGTTGCGGGTCAATGACCACTTCGTGCACCAATTGCTTGGCCAAGCGATCAAGCCACCGACGTTGTACGGGCGTCCACGGTTCAAGGGCGTAGATTTTTTGCATGGCGTTGGCCACGCGTTGGTCGAAGGGCAGCAACGCGTCGCCAATCGCAGCCTGGCGGATAAAGCCAATGATGCTGGCCGCGATTTCCTGGTTGGTCTGGTTGCGCCAAGCGCTTTTCAGGCTGACTTCGCTGAAGCCATGTTGATCCAGCAGCAATCGCACAGTGCGCAGTTGTTCGCGGGTGAGGTCTTTGGGGCGATTGACCACCACGCCCAAGGCTGTGGATTGGTTGAGCTGACTGTGGACGAAGTCGTGGAAGCTTTCGAGGTAATCCTGGGGCTTTTGATAGGCACCGTAACTTTGCTCACGCACGAGTAGTTCGTCGCTGTGGGTGGAAATGATCGGGTAGTTTTCCGAGCCCAGCAGGGTGTTGACGGCATTCAATTGGGTCAGCAGTTGGTTATGTTCGCGAATGAACTCGGCCGCCTGCCTGGGTCCCAGTTTATGCAGGTGTTTGTGCAGGTTGGCGGGCTCTACTCCCCAAACGTCTTCAAGTTCTCTGAGTTTCTCCTTAAGGGCGGGCTTGGATTCTGCTTTGTGATCGGCTTTGCGCAGAATGCGCATGATGCGCTGGCTGAGTACATCGAGCACATCGTGGGCGTGGCTGCTGTCTTCCTGGTTGCCGGGAGCGTCGTGACTGGCATCGCTGGTGAGTTCACTGACCAACTGCTCCAAGGAGACATTGGGGTTCTTCACCAGCGGCTTCATTGTGTCGACGGCTTCGAGGCTTGCGTAGAGGTCGACGGGGTCGTAGATGCGGAAAACCGTTTTGCCGATATCGTCACAACGGCGGGTGGCGCGGCCTTTCATCTGCTCATAGAGAATGCGTGAGCGCACCCGGCGCATGAATACCAGATTGCAGATTGTTGGCACGTCGATACCGGTGGTCAGCAGATCGACGGTGATGGCGATGTTGGGGTACGGCTCGTTTTTGTACCGGCGAATCAGTTGTTCAACTTTGTCACTCTGACCGGTGATGATTTGCACCGCTGCCTGATTGTATTGCTCACCGTAAGCGTCTTTGAAGGCGTCATTAAGCAGGTTTTTCACTCGTTCGGCGTGGGCCTGGTTTACGCAGAACACCATGGTTTTTTCTTCGCCGAATGGGTCCAGCTCATTGGCCAAGGCATCGCAGATCACTTTGTCAAAAGCGGGGGTGATCACGCGACGGTTGAACGACTCGATGTTGAAGTTGAGTTCGTCCTCCAGCTCGGCGACATCGACTTCACCGGTCTGCGTATCGATGACGCTGACCGATTGCCCCTTATCAAAGTGAATGCCGTGTTTGCTCAATTGCGTTTCATAACGAATCGGCGGTTCGTGGTCGATCAGCCAGTCGTCCGCCACGGCTTCGCGGTAGCTGTAGGTGAACACCGGCTTACCGAAAATTTCGCTGGTGTGTTTAGCCGGGGTCGCGGTCAGACCGATTTTGCATGCGTCAAAATAGTCCAGCACGCGGCGGTACTGTGAGAGGTACTGATTGTGATCGCGGACGGCCAGTTCACCCTCGCTCATTTCCTGATCAAGGGTGTAACCACGGTGGGCCTCGTCGACGATGATGCAGTCGAACTCACCCACCGACGGCGGCGTGTCAGAGCGGAAAATCCGGCTGACCATGGCCTGAACGGTGGCCACCTGGATGCGGGTTTCCGCCTCGGCGGCCATGTCACCCAATTCTTTGATGTTGTAGTTCTGCGCCAGCGTGTTGTTTTGCTCGAGGGTGGTGTCGTTGAACGAGTCGATGGCTTGCTGGCCGAGTGTGCTGCGGTCGACCAGAAACAGAATGCGTTTGAAGCGTTCGGTTTTCAGGAAGCGGTACATCAAGCCAATGATAGTGCGGGTTTTACCGGTACCGGTGGCCATCGCCAGCAAACAGTCGCGTTGGTTGTTGGCCAGGGCCTGTTCTACGGCATGGATCGCCTTTTCCTGATAATCGCGCAATTTCAGATAGGTGAAGCCTTCTTCCTTGAGCTTGGCTTCGGCCTCCGCTCGGCTGCGCTTGAGCAGGTCCCGCAAGTCTTCGGGTTTGTGGAAATCTTGCAGTGGTCGGGCAGTGTTGGACGGGCTGCGCAGATCCCGGAACCAGGTCCCGGATTGTTCGGCGAGTTGCTTGATGTAAGGGCGGCCATTGCAAGCGAAGGCGAAAGGGAGTTGGAAGGTTTTACCTTCACCATCGTCCCAGGCAGCCGTCTGGCCGGCCTCTAGCCAAGGTTTTAAATGTTCCGGGGCGAACCTGAATTCGCGCGAGTAACGCGCGGCCTGAGGAATGCGGTCTGCAACATTTTTGCGTTTGCGCTTGGCTTCTACGATGGCTACCGGCATCAGGCCTGTAAACAGGACATAGTCGGCATCGGCATTCGGAATGCTGGTTGGCCATTCGGCGATGGCTTTGTTTTTGCCCTTTTCGGGACGGGCGCCTTTTTTGTACGTCAGATCAAGTGAGTCCGCTTCCCAACCGGCATCGACCAACTGCTGATCAATGAGGATCCGGGTGAGGTCTTCGCTCAGGTCAAATTGCTGAGTGGCCCGCATTGTGCGGTGCATGACCTGTGATGAGGCCTGCGGCTGGGTTAGCAGCTGAGTTTGCAGGGCTTTGATGCTTTTTTCGTGCTCACTGCGCAACCTTTCCAGTTCAGCTTCATGCTGTTTGGCTTGCTGCTGGTGGAGGCGGGATTCAGCGTCCATTTGCTCGGCGAGAACGGCATATTCTTCGGCCTCGCGCTTTATGAGGTCAGCTAGCTGTTGATTGCTTTCAAGTTGTTGGCTGGACGCGCTCAATTGAGCTTTCAGCTGATCAATCTGGTTTTGTAGTTCGCGCAGCGAAGTGCTGGGGTCTTCCGGATTTACGAAGGGGCCGGGGCTGAACTTATCGCCTTGCTTGCCGAATGATTGGTGGTACCAAATGGCCAGAGCGCGGGCGACTCTCAGTCCATCCAATGCTTCACGGTGCTGAGTGCGAAACTGATGAGTAGCTTTATTGCCTTCGGTACGCAGCATGTGAAACAGACTGCGGATTTTTTGATCGAGCTGGATATCCCGGCTTAGTTTGTAGAGTAAGTCGGTCTGCTTGGTCATGGCATCGAATTCGATACCGGCACGGCTGGCCAGGTCTTGAGCCAAAGCCTCGCCCAGTTGCCGCAGCTTGATCAGTGTGGTGTTGGGGTCGCTGACAAAGATCTGTTCGGCCGTGGTCGCCAGCTGCAGGAAAACAGGGTCGTGTTCCTGGAGAAAGGAGAAATTGCTGGTCGCGGCCATGGTCAATCCTGTGCGTGCTCATCCCTTGATTGCGCGTCGCTGAGCTTGCTGGCGCAATGATGTGTCGAGCTTACCCAAGATGAAGCAGGTTTGACCATGGCTTGGAAAAATATGGTGCGGTTGTGCTTTTGGTACACAAGAAAGAGGCGCGTTTGGACACGACTTTCTTTGTTTGAGTGGGGCTAATTACGGATACCTTAACTGTGCGTATAGGGGACGTCGGCGCCGTCACCGCCAATCGTATCCTTGGTCATCGGGATAAAACTTGGACAAGGCTGGACTCTTTATCCGGCTCAGTTTAGAAGCCTGCGGCGAAGCTCTTGTACCAATGCGTCTCTAAGCCCTGCTGGAACCTCGACTCTACTCGTGCTTGAGCGAATTAAAGGCGCCGATAACTCAGCGGCTTCCTGAGGGAGATTTTTTATGGAATATCCGATAATCGGGAGGATTCGGTTGTCAGGGAACTTTGTGATGGCTTCAATCGAGAATAACTCTGCGAGGTAAGCTAACTCACGCTCTTGAGTTGCCAGATAGGTAATTTCCATCTCATCTGAATCTTGGGATGTGAATAGTTCTGGAAAACGCAACAACAGCATGTCCCACGAAGTGGACTTCAGGATCGACAGTGCTCGCTCAAATGGAGTATTCGGCTGAATCCCCAACAATCGTCCAGCCTTGTCGTAAAAGTAATGAATGGCAAGGTGGGATTCGCGACCCATTACGATTCCCAAGTCGTTTTTCATGAAGCTCACGAAAGATTCATATTGTTCTGCAGGTGGGCTTTTAGCTAGTTCAAATCGGCGAATTAAGAACATTTTTATCAGGCAAATTTCAATGGCTTCAATCATGTAGTTATGCTGGTGTCTTACATGGAGGTTGCAGAAGCTCTCAACACGCTGGCGTGCCACATCCTCCAGAGTTTTTGCCCCTGCGGAATCCAGGTAGTAAGAGACGGTATCCTTATTCGGAACTATTTCACCTGAACGGAGAAATGTTTGATCGTCCATTGAGTGAAGTTTGAGCAGCGCCAAGGTCCGGACGAAAGCATTTTTTGTGAAGTCTTCAGCAGACGCTTTGCAATAATGCTCAAGGTAGTAGAAGTATAAGCTGTAACTCCAATTTGATTTTGTCAGAAATTGGATTAACTCCACGAAGCCATCTTTGACTTTTCCACCATTTGCCAAATTGTAAGTTGCACTTGCCAGATTTGTGTCGAATAGTACGTTTGGAAAAAATTTTAACTCGAGCTTTTGCTTTTCGAGAAATTCATAGTTGATCAGGCAAGGGCGTTTTCCCGAGTATTGGTCTATCAAATAACAAGTGTTTTCCTCTCCAAATCGTTTGGATTCAGTTAGAAAAGGAGAAGGATAGGGGGAGTCGGTGATGATCCAGGTCTGGTCGCTTGTCATGAATGCCTCCGGTAATGGTCGATAACCTCGCAGTACATTATTCGGATTGTGCATGACAGATTAAGTAATAACAGCCAGTTATGTGTTTGATGGCTCTATTGAGGGCCGCATAACTTGATCGTTCAGCCGATTATCGAGATAGCCACATTGGTCTCAGCTAGGTTATGGGGAGAAGCTCCCTAGATCCTCGGTGATCTACTGGGTGACTTATGCACGTATATCGTGACGGAGAAATTCTTCAGTGCGGGCAAAAGTCGAGCGTAGCGAGGCACCCCTGCGGATGCATTAATCTTTAGCTTTTGGGCACTTTTTTGAGAGCTTTCAAAATCTAAAAAAGGTTAGGCAACGGCAGCGCTGACTCCAGACACGAAAAAGCCGCGTAAAAACGCGGCTTTCTTGTTTGGTGGGCCCACACG
>RCUP01001962.1_pt1 | contig 11579 bp, 8 predicted proteins | sample 2166341 | NCBI WGS metagenome assembly RCUP01 (sample SAMN09932325, study PRJNA488358) | compost metagenome | isolation source: compost soil in succinonitrile-enriched | place: Germany: Experimental Botanical Garden | reverse complement strand
AGTTGAGACTGTTGTAGTTGGCCTTCAGAATGTTGTTGGTATCATTTTTCAAGGTCAGAATGTACCCTCCGGAAACCAATGATAACAGGATAATGAGCAGGAACAAAAGTCCGACGCCAAGTGTGAGTTTTGTTTTAATTTTCATGGAAAATCAGTTTATTATCAGGATAGAATGATCAAATCAATATCGGATGCTGCTAATTTATTCAGCAATTTATTAAAAACAGAGGTAGCGAGGATCACTTTGAATAAACTGAAATGAGGTTTGCCGATACAAACAGTCGTAATCTTCTTCTCCTCAGCGATTCGCATGATGGCATCGGTCACATTTTTTTCTTCCACCCGGATCACAGTTGCACCCAATTCGGTAGCCAATTTAAAATTATTGATGAGGTGGCGTTGTTTGTCCAGTGGAATCCGGTTGTTGCTTTCAGCCGGAATCTGAACATAGAGCACAAACCATTTACTGTGATAGTAATTGGCAAGTCGGGCGGTTTTCCGGATCACTTTTTTGGCTGTTTTTTCATTACTGCTGATACACGCCAGCAATTTTTCGTGTCTGAAAGAAGCGTCGTGATGAATTTCCGTTTCTACTTTTCGTTCAACCTGACTGGCAACTTCTTTCAAAGCCAGTTCACGGAGTTGCAGAATATTCTCTGGTTTAAAAAAGTTGTTCAAGGCTCGTTGAATCTTATCGGCCTTGTAAATTTTTCCTTCTTTCAAGCGTGTGACAAGTTCATCGGAAGTAAGGTCAATATTCACCACTTCATCGGCCAGTTGCAAAACATTGTCGGGAATCCGTTCTTCAACCTCAATACCGGTAATTTGCCGGATTTCCACATTCAGACTTTCAATATGCTGAATATTCACTGCACTGATGACATTAATTCCGGCTTCGAGAATATCCAGAATATCCTGCCAGCGTTTCTTGTTCTTGCTGCCTTCGATGTTTGAGTGAGCCAATTCATCCACGATGACAACCTCCGGACGGAGATTGATAATGGCCTGAAGATCCATTTCTTCGAGGTCTTTTCCTTTGTAAAAAAGATGTCTTCTCGGAATCACAGGTAAGCCGTTTACCAATTCTTCCGTTTCTTCTCTGCCGTGCGTTTCAATATAGCCGATTTTCACGTCAATGCCATTACGGAGCAGTGAATGTGCTTCCTGCAGCATCCGATAGGATTTACCCACCCCGGCACTCATCCCGATGTAGATCTTGAATTTCCCCCGTCTTGATCGCTGAATCAACTCGAGAAAGTGGCGCACATTGTTTTCCTTTTCTGTCATGACTTGAATTAAACTTCAAAACAGTCATGCCTTAAAGAAGCCATGACTGTTTAAACCAAAATAATATATTTTACTCTCGTGGTGATTTCAAAACCACCTATTATAATTTTAAGTCGTGTACTCAAAATCCTCTGCGTCCTTTGCACCTTAGCGTTTTTAAATCAATCTTATATTAAACGCAAAGTGGCGGAGAGCGAAAAGCCTTAACAACTTTATTTCACGTAAATAACCTTGATTTATATTCTGAATAGTATGGCAAATACCAAACGCGTTTCAGATTTCACTAAATCCGGTCTCCAATCTGCCGGTAAAGGAGTTGTGCTGTAACCCGTTGGCGATGTAACTCCTCCATGTCCTGCAAAATAAGGAACGCTTGACTGACGGTGAATAATTTCTGCACGGAAAGTAATCGTTTGGTTTGGCATCCAGTCAATATTGGTGGAAATATCCCATCCTCTAAATTGGTCGCCCGGATTTGCACTAAATGGATACGCACCAGCAGTTTGAGTCGGATTGTTTGGATTCGGAAGCGGGCTGGCTTGTCCTGTTGGGTAAAGCACCAGGTAACGGCCAGGGTTTGTCATTACACCACCACCGACAGTCCAAGCAAATTTGTTCTTTCCAAACCAGATTCTGTTGTAGAACATGGCACTTGCAAAATACTGAGCCGGACCGGATACGCTATCTCCGTTTTTCAATCCGTTTACACCGCCACCTTTTTCAAAACCGAAGTCAGCAGTCAAAGAGAAAGCCATGCGACTGATTCCTTTGGATGTTGGTCTGTTGAAGTATCTCACCAATAAACTGTTATCTGAGTGGAAACGTTTCCGGTCTTTCAAACCGGCAGCATCCGTTCCATAGTAATCATTTGTCAAAAGTTTGACATTGCTGTTCGGAACCCAGGTAATGTTTGCTCCGAATCCAGGCATTGAATTGAACTTTCCGTAACTCTGCCAACCGTTGATTAGCCACGGTTCAATCTTAAGTGTTTTGGAAGGGAAGATCTGAACGCGCAGACCGTTAAAAAACCAGGGTGTGTTGTCTGAGGTGAAAGAAGCCTGGTATTCCCAGTTTTCATTTTGGTAATAAGAATTCAAACCGACGTAGGACATAAACATTCCGGCGTCAACATTGATTCCGTACCATTTTTTGAAGTGGTAACCGGCATATGCTTCACTGAGGTAACGATATACATTTGCCAGTTCATACTGTCCTTTGTACGGACTGTAATCATTTCGGGGAACGACCGTTGATCTGGTACCGAATTGGGTAACAATGCGGGCACGGGCATTTTTGTACATAAAATCACCTCCCAGATTGGCTGATGATAACTGAATTTCATTGTGACGTGCCAGGGTAGTTGACCCTACGACCGTGTTATCAATCGGGTTATTGAATGAGTAATTGTAGTTCACGTCCAGCATAATAACCGGAGTGAAATATTTGCTGCTCCAGATCGAAGAATCCCGGCGGTCATTTCCATTGTGCCATGTCATATCGATCCCATCAAACGGAATTTTCTCTGCTTCTTCCTTTTTCTGAGCAACTAATTGTAAACTGATTGCGATTGCAATACAAGTAGTGATTTTTTTCATGTTATTTTTTATTTATTTGAAGATTATCCAATGCCAGATTTAATTCCAGTACATTGATTATGGATGGTCCTAAAACCTTAAATAATGGTGCTTTTGTATGTTCTTTTACAAGTGTTTGAAGCTGTTTTTCGTCGATTCCCCGAGCTTTGGCTACACGTTTTACCTGAACGAGTGCAGCTTTGGGTGAAATATTCGGATCAAGCCCGCTTCCGGAAGCTGTGACTAATTCGGCAGGCACATCTTTTCGATCCAGATAGGGGTGATGGACCAAAAAAGTATCGATCCGGTGTTCTACTTCTTTGAGATATTCCGGATTGGAAGGTCCTTTGTTGCTTCCGCCACTTCCGGCACCATTGTAGTTAACAGCCGAAGGACGACCCCAGAAATACGTATTTGCGGTAAAAGATTGTCCTTCGTGGTAAAACCCGACAACTTTTCCCTGTTTTTCAACTACCTGGCCTAAACCCTTACCCGGAGTGATTTGTGCAATGCCCCAGATAAATAAGGGATAGGTTACAGATAATAAGACCATACACAAGAAAGTGAAGATGTTAATTGCTAAAATTTTTTTTAACATGATGTTTTGTATTTATGTTATCAATTTTGATGGATCCACCTCCCTTAATCCCTCTTCAAGGAGGGAAATTGGTTACCACTTCCTCCCTTGAGGGAGGACTGAGGAGGGTGGCCTACAGTTTCTAAATAAACAGTGAGACCAGCAAATCCAACAGCTTAATTCCTGCAAACGGAATGATAATCCCACCAAGTCCGTAAATGAGCAGATTTCTTCTAAGAATTGCACTTGCCCCGATTGGTTTGTAAGCAACACCTTTCAGCGCCAGTGGAATCAATGCCGGAATGATCAATGCATTGAAAATAACTGCGGAAAGAATGGCACTTTCAGGACTGTGCAGGTGCATGATATTCAAACCTTCCAAAGAGGGAATAGATGCAATAAACAAGGCCGGAACAATGGCGAAGTACTTCGCGATATCGTTGGCAATTGAAAAGGTCGTAAGCGTGCCGCGTGTCATCAGGAGTTGTTTCCCGATTTCAACAATCTCAATCAGCTTCGTTGGATCATTATCAAGATCCACCATGTTTCCGGCTTCTTTTGCCGCCTGAGTTCCGCTGTTCATAGCCACACCCACATCTGCCTGCGCAAGAGCCGGGGCATCATTGGTTCCGTCTCCCATCATGGCAACGAGCTTTCCGCTTTCTTGTTCTTTGCGGATATAGGTCATTTTATCTTCCGGTTTTGCTTCAGCGATAAAATCATCTACACCGGCTTTTTCAGCGATGTATTTTGCCGTTAAGGGATTGTCTCCGGTAACCATGACGGTTTTAACTCCCATTTTGCGCAGGCGATCGAAACGTTCCAGGATTCCCGGTTTGATGATGTCCTGCAATTCCACAACTCCGACTACCTGATTGTTTTCGCAAACGACTAGTGGAGTACCACCGTTGTTTGAAATGGAAGTAACGTCTGCGATTATTTTTTCGGGAAAAACATTTCCGGCAGTTTCTACAATTGTTCTGATGGAATCAAAAGCTCCTTTCCGGATGGTGGTGTTTTCGAATTGAATTCCGGAACTGCGCGTTTCAGCTGTGAATTTGATAAATGTCGGGTTGCTCACGGATGAGCGAAGTTCTTCCACATCAGTTTCTAATTGCTGTGCGAGTTCCAGAATGGATTTCCCTTCCGGTGTTTCATCGTTCAGCGATGTCAAAACCGCACAACGGATCAGATTATCTTTACCGGAATTGTCCAAAGCGTAAAAAGCGGTTGCTTTCCGGTTTCCGATCGTGATTGTACCTGTTTTATCCAATAGAAGTACGTCGATATCTCCGGCAGTTTCCACTGCTTTTCCCGATTTGGTAATGACATTCGCACGCAGCGCCCGATCCATTCCTGCAATTCCGATTGCGGAAAGCAAACCTCCGATGGTTGTTGGAATCAGACACACAAAAAGTGAAATAAACGCAGCGATGGTGATGGGCGTATTGGCATAATCTGCAAAAGGCTTCAATGTGACGCAAACAATGATAAAGATCAAGGTGAATGCCGCTAACAAAATGGTGAGCGCAATTTCGTTCGGTGTTTTTTGTCTGCTGGCACCTTCTACCAATGCAATCATTTTATCGAGAAAGCTTTCTCCAGGTTCTGTACTTACCATTACTTTGATCTTGTCGGAAAGCACTTTCGTTCCTCCTGTGACACTGCTTTTATCGCCGCCTGCTTCACGGATAACCGGAGCAGATTCGCCCGTAATGGCACTTTCGTCAATGGTTGCAATACCTTCGATGATTTCACCATCTGTTGGGATAATGTCATCAGTTTCACAGATGAAGATATCGCCTTTACGTAATTCGGAGGAGTTGACTTCGTGAATGGATCCGCTTTCTGTGAGCTTTTTAGCAGGAGTTTCTTCGCGGGTTTTGCGCAAACTATCTGCTTGTGCTTTTCCACGTGCTTCTGCCAATGCTTCTGCGAAATTTGCAAACAGAAGAGTGGCAAACAGAATCAGGAAAATCGTCAGATTGTAGCCGAAACTGCCTTGATTTGCTGCTCCGAAAAGGATGGCGATACACACGATCAGCATAACCGCCGTTCCAATTTCCACGGTGAACATCACCGGATTTTTCCACATGATTTGTGGCTTCAATTTAATGAAGGATTCTTTGAGGGCATCTTTTACCAGCTGCCGGTCAAATAAGGATATTTGTTGATTGCTCATGATATTTCTTAATGAGGAGTTTGACTGAAATACTCAGCGAATGGTCCGAGAGCCAATGCAGGGAAGAAGGACAGTGCAGCAATGATAAAAATGACTGCGAAAATCATGATTCCGAAAATAGGAGTGTCCGTTTTAAGTGTTCCCGCACTTTCAGGAATGTGTTTTTTGCTGGCAAGTAAACCCGCAATAGCTAGTGGCCCGATGATTGGTAAGAACCGGCTTAAGAGCATCACGATTCCGGTAGTTAAATTCCAGAACGGATTGTTGTCTGCTAAACCTTCAAAACCGCTTCCGTTATTGGCCGCACTTGATGTATATTCATACAGCATTTCAGAAAATCCGTGGTGTCCCGGATTGTTTAACCAGCCTGAAGCCTTTCCGTCATACCAATATCCCATCTCTGTATTGTGTGAAACAAACCAGGCTGAAAGCGCCGTTCCGGAAAGAATCAATAAGGGATGAAGGATGGCTACAAAAGCGGCAATTTTCACTTCCCTGGCTTCTACTTTTTTTCCGAGAAACTCAGGTGTCCTTCCGACCATCAATCCGGAGATAAATACCGCCAGAATGATGAAAATATAGAAGTTCAGAAAACCAACACCAACTCCGCCATAAAACGAATTGGCCATCATTCCGAGCATCGCCATTCCTCCGGAAATCGGTGTGAAGCTATCGTGCATGGAGTTTACGGAACCATTGGAAGTTACGGTTGTTGTAATTCCCCAATATGCTGAAGCTTCTGCTCCGAATCGAACTTCTTTTCCTTCCATACTTCCGGAAGACTGATCAATTCCCATGTGTGTAATAGCCCGGTTTCCGTGCATTTCCTGAGTAATTGTAGGAAGAAACAGCGCCAGAAAACCAACCGTCATTACGCCCATGATCATCCAGGCCATTCGTTTTCGTTTGAGATAATAGCCCAATGCAAAGACCATGGCGATGGGAATCAGAACGATCAGAATGTTTTCTACCATGTTGGTCAGATAAGTCGGATTTTCCAAAGGATGAGCAGAATTGACACCGAAAAAACCACCACCGTTTGTTCCGGCTTGTTTGATGGCAATCATTGCTGCGGCCGGACCTCTTGAAACAATTTGTTCTTCGCCTTGAAGCGTTGTAATAGTTTCTTTTCCTTCCCAGGTCATCGGAGTTCCGCTTGCAACCAGAATAATAGCAGCTACAAATGATACGGGAAGAAGAACCCGCGTACAGCTTTTGATAAAGTAGTTGTAAAAATTTCCCAGCTGATTGCTTTGCCGGTTGCGCATCGCATTGAAAACCATCGCACAAGCAGCCATTCCTGTACCAGCTGTCACAAATTGCAGGAACATAATGCCACCAATTTGTGAAAGATAGGAAAGTCCGGTTTCTCCGGAATAATGCTGCAAGTTGCAGTTTACCAAAAATGAAATAGTGGTATTGAACGCCAGATCAGGCGACATGGAAGGATTATTGTCCGGATTCAGTGGCAACCAGCCTTGATTTAAGAGAATCAGAAAGCAAAGGAAAAACCAAACCAGGTTAATTCCAAGGAGTGCATAAATGTGCTGTTTCCAGTTCATTTCACGCGAAGCATCAATGCCGCTGATGCGGAAGAACAAACGTTCCACAGGACCAAATACCGGATCCAACAATGTTTTTTCACCGAGGTAAACTTTTCCGATATAGCGTCCCAAAGGGATTGCAATTGCAACCGTCAGGATAAACATGGCAATAACGCCAAATAATTCAGTATTCATGAACTAGAATTTTTCAGGTTTGAGGAGCACGTAGCCGAGATAGATAAACACGGCGATTGCGAGAATAAATAGAGCGATCATATTAAACGTTTTCAAAGAATTGAACAGCCTTGTAACAAAGCCAAAACAGCAGAAGTGTTAACACGGCAAAAAGAAGAGCTTCCATATGCGTTTGTTTAAACTCCGAAGGAATTGACTTGCTTCACATATTCCTTTTCCAACAATTCAGGAAGCGGAATGTTGAAAGCCGTTCGATGCATTTCCATAAAACAAGTGAATGAAAATAGAAAGCCATTGACTACGGCGTTTTTCATTTCGTTGGTACCGTTCCGGAGTTGATGTTCAGCGATATCCAAACAATCGTTAACTCGTTTGAAGTTCTCCTTCAAGGCATATTGCTTGGTAAGCTCAGCCAAATGACTCATGCGTCGGTAATTGTTTCGTTTGCGTATCATTTTTTTACATTTTGAATGCGCTATGCCAATTGCCGTTCCATTAAATGAAGAACTGATCTAATGTCTTGATAAATAGCTTTTTTGAATGAAATCGGAAATTTAGAGCATAAAAAAAGCCTATCAAAATGAGAGGCTTTTATCAAAATGATAGCAGGTAAACTTATAACTTGTACTCTTCGATTTTCCGGTACAAAGTGGCAATGCCGATTTCTAACAAGCGTGCGGCTTCAGCTTTATTTCCTTTGGTATGATTCAATACTTTCAGAATGTGCAGTTTTTCAACACTTGCCATGGAAAAAGCCGATAACGTGGTGCTTTTTTGTTCCTGAATGAACTGAATTTCGGGAGGAAGGTCGTCAATTGTCAAGGTGTTCCCATCGGAAAGAATCACTGCGCGCTCCACAATATTTTTCAACTCACGAATATTTCCCGGCCACGAATACAAGCTCAGTTTTTCGAGGAAATCGTCTTCCATTCCCAATGTTTTGCGATTGGATTTTGCTGAAAATTGTTCCACAAAATGCTTTGTCAGAAGTTTAATGTCTTTTGAACGACTGCTCAGCGAAGGCAATTCTACCTGAAAAACGTTCAGGCGGAAATACAAATCGGAACGAAAACGCTGTTCCTCTGATTCTCTTTTGAGGTCGCGGTTGGTCGCGGCGATTAATCTGAAATTCGAATGACTTGGTTTGGTGTCACCGATTTTTAAATATTCCGAAGTTTCTAACAGACGCAATAGTTTTGCCTGTAATTCAAGCGGCATTTCACCGATTTCATCCAGAAAAAGGGTTCCCCCGTTTGCTTCCTCGATCAATCCTTTTTGATCCTTGATTGCGCCTGTAAATGAACCTTGTTTGTGTCCGAACAATTCACTTTCAAGGATTTCTTTACTGAAAGTGCTGCAATTGAGCGCTACGAAACTGTTATTGGCGCGACTGCTTGCCAGGTGAATGGCTTCGGCAAAAACTTCTTTTCCTGTTCCTGTTTCTCCCGTCAATAAAACGGTAGCGTCCGTTACAGCTACTTTTCGGGCTAAATCGATTGCTTTTGTAATGGCGGGTGAAGTTCCGATGACGGAATCGAAAGTGTATTTTTTGCCCACGCGTTTTTCCAGGTTGCGTACCCGTTTCCGGAGTTCCACTTTTTCGAAAGCACGCGAAAGGAGGGGAATGATCTTGTCGTTGTCGTTTCCTTTGACGATGTAATCAAAAGCTCCGTCTTTCATAGCCTGAACGCTGTCTGAGATATTTCCGAAAGCAGTTAAGAGAATAATTTCCACATCCGGGTATAATTCCTTGATCTTCGGAACTAAATCAATGCCGTTCCCATCCGGTAATTTAACATCACAGAGAATGACATCGATTGCTTTTTGAGTCAGCTTTTTTAATCCTGACGCGCAATCACCGGCTTCACAAACGTCATAACCTTCCGAACGGATGATTCTTGCCAGTAATGAGCGGTGTTTTTCTTCGTCGTCTATAATCAGGATATTCTTCACGTAAAAGCGATTTAATGATGTAAAACTACAAGATTGTTTTCAGAATTAAATGAATTCTTTGTTTCAGATGCTGTTTTCAAAGATGTGTTGTGTTTTTTGAGACTGTCTTATGCCAGAATTCCGGTAATATGTAAAGAAAGATCATCTTGATTTTATGACATAGATGAAGCATGATTGATTTATCAATAATTGATTCTGTAAAAAGGCAATGAATTAAAAATGAAAAGTTGCATTAATCGTGTAATTAACCACATAGTGACTTTTTCGACCAAGGATGTTGTTTTGAACATTTTTTCACTTTCTTTGCTCCTGTAAACTTAGACTATTAAAACTTAATCTCCTTGGCCACAAGAATACTGATTGTTTTCTGCTTGTTATCCAATCTGCTATTTTCTCAAGATGTAGAAAAGCTTGCGTCAGATGCAAAGAATCTTTTGCGCCAGGACCCTTTGCTTATAAGTGGCGGTTTGAATGCATCGATGGCATTGTATGATGCCAAAGGAATGAAGATGAACCGGGATCCGTTTTATTGGTCTTTGAACGGAAATCTGAATCTCAGTTTATACGGAAAAATCTCTTGTCCGCTTTCATTTACTTTAACACAACAAGATAAACAATTCTCCAACGGATTGGATCGTTTCAATCAACCTTTCAACCAATTCGGAATCAGTCCGCACTATAAATGGCTTACTGTTCACGCCGGATATCGGAGTATGGAATTTAGTGAGCATTCATTGAGCGGAGCTTTGTTTTTGGGTGGTGGAGTAGAGATTGCACCTACAAAAGGAATTATCTCCGGAAGCGTTGCATTCGGAAGATTTTTAAGAGCAATTCCGCAAGGCGGAGTAGACGGAGTATCGGTTTCGTTGCCTTCTTACGAAAGATGGGGCGGTGCTGCAAAGCTGAAAGTCGGAAAGGAAAAAAATTACATCGAATTCATTTACTTTAAAGCAACGGATAAGAAAGAGTCCATTCCTTTCGATACATCTACGAACGTTTTGCCGGCAGATAATCAGATTTTCGGATTGAAATTCATGAAATCAATCGGTGAGAAATTATCCTTTCAAGGTGCTTACCATTATAGCATGTTCACTCCGAATACCTACTTGCCGGTTTCTAAAATTGAGCGCTTTACTTACATCAATAAAATATTTTCGCCACGCGCAAATTCCCGCTTCAATTCAAGTTATAATTTTCAGGTCGATTATGAGATCAAAGGATATCGGATCGGAGCTAAGTTCAAACGGGTTGATCCGGATTATGCTTCGCTGGGAGCGGTTTTCATAACGAATGATGTGCAGGAGTTTTCGGGAACGCTAAGTAAACCTTTTTTGAAGAACAGAGTCAATGTAAATCTCGGAGTGGGAACTACCCGAAACAATCTTGACAGAAACCAGATCGCAACGCAACGCAGGTTGGCAATGAATGGATCGGTAAATATCAGTTTGATCAAAAACCTCAGTATTTCTGTTTCATACAATAGTTTCTCAACAGATGTGGTAGCAATCAGAGATGTATTTTACGATTCAATCAGATTATCCCAGGTGAATGAAACAGGAACCTTGAACATCAACTACAATTTGGGGAAAGACATTCGCCATACTTTCAGTGCGAATACGATTTTTCAGGAATCAGGCGGAAACAAACAGCCTACCAATTCGATTTTCATGCTCAATCCGTCATACAACGTGAATTTCACGAAATACAATGTCGGAATGACTTTGGCAGGAGCGTATACCTTAAGTGAAGCAATTTCTTCCAGAACGGAAAACTTCGGACCAACTGTCGGGGTGAATACTTCTTTTTTCAAGAATAAAGTAAAAGTCGGAGTGAACGGATCCTACCAAAGTTCGAAACTAAACAAAGTGCTTTCGAATAAAAACTACGCATTGACATCTTTCCTGAATTATACCCTGACCAAATCCCAATCATTGAAAATCAATTATGCATTTATCAATAAAGTAGCGGTAGTGGCAGGAGCACAGGATTTTGTTGAGAACCGACTAACGATTGCCTACAGCTATACTTTCAATACCAGTTATCGAAAGATCAAAGAATTAATTAAAGCAAAAAAAAAGGATGAATAGATTGTTGTTGATAGCGTTTCTATTGGGGGTGTTTTCTCTGTCTGCGCAGGAAAACCGCCTGGTGATGAAGCAGAATAATCACTCTATTGAATTGAAATGGTATTCCAAAGAACTGATCTTTCGGGAAGCGACTGTTTTGTACCGGTCGGTCAACAATGGCAATTGGGAAAAGATCGGTAC
>RCUP01001961.1_pt1 | contig 11583 bp, 7 predicted proteins | sample 2166341 | NCBI WGS metagenome assembly RCUP01 (sample SAMN09932325, study PRJNA488358) | compost metagenome | isolation source: compost soil in succinonitrile-enriched | place: Germany: Experimental Botanical Garden | reverse complement strand
GTCTGATTCTCCTTCGATCCAATATTGGAAAGTAACGGACTCCGGATCTTCCATTGAAATTCCGTCCAAATCGATGATCAAATTGTTTTTGGAATAAGTCAATTGCAAACCGCTGAGTATTTCTGAAGGACTTAATTCCCGGTAGTTGACCAAAACCCGCGCAATATTTAGCTTTGGAGGAAAATCCGTGAAACTGCTGTTTTCATTTCCGATGTGCAATTTTGCTAATCCGTCGCTGGTTCCGAACCACAGATTTCCATCTTCGAACATGGCCGAATTGATGTTGGATTCCAGGTTGATCAAACCATTGTTGGTTCCGATATGTTTTACCAATACCTGAGCTCCGTCTACGGTTTCAAAAACATACAACCCGTCATTGGTTCCTACAAAAATCTGTTTGTCTACCCGGTGAATGAAATTGATGAAGCGAGCACCGCTTTTAGAACTGTATGAAATGGTTTTGTAATTGATCCCGTCAAAAATCATCAATCCGTTTTCGGTTCCGATCCAAACCCTGTTTTCATTGTCGATTTCAATGGATGAAATACTTGCTTTGAAGCTTTTTAAAAGCGTTTGTTTGTTTTTGGTCGGATTGATTTCGTAAAGACCTTTGGATGTTGCAACCAGAATACTTGAAAAATAGAAGGCAATATCACGAATGTTCCCGTTTTTAGTGAGGTTGAACTTGAATTTCGTGTATTCATGCAATTCGCCGTCTTCAATGTATCCGATTTGTTCTTCTCCGGCAACGATCAGTTTGTTGCGGAAAGGTTTCACTACCCGGTAAGGACCAACTGCTTTGTCGAAATTGTAACTTTTCGGTTCGCCTTTCATGTCCCAGCTGAAAATACCGAGGTCTGTAGCGAACCAGGCATTCCCGTTGAAATATTCAATATCCCAGACGGTTGTTGCGGGAATCGGAACTTTCTCACAGGTTCCGTTCAGGTTCATTTTGAAAGCTCCTTTGTCGTAAGAGCCGAATAAATACGTTTTTGAATTGAGCTTTTTTCCGCTCAGAATCAAATCAGAAGGCATTCCGGTTTTGGTGGAATACATTTGGAGATTTTGATTGGCAAAACGCACCAAGCCTTTTCCGTCGCTACCAAACCACATGTTGCCCTCGTTGTCCTGAAAAGAACAGTTGATGGCATTTACGGGCAATCCTTTACTTTCGTTCAGGTCGAGTTGTTTGAGGTCGGCAGACAGGCGGATAACCCCTTCCGGTGAAACCATCCACAGTTGATCGGATGCATCACTATTGATCGCTCCGATGTACAAATCGGTTGATTTAACAGGAATGGAATCGAATTTACTGAAGCTGAAATCGGATCTGAAAAGACCTTTGAAAAAAGTAGAGACAAAGACTTTGTTTTTTGTCAGGGCAATTCCTGAAACACTTCTGTCTTTAAATGCTTCAACCCGGTTGAAATTGGTGAGGTCTTTTGTAAAGTAAAGTCCGTCTCTGGTTCCGATATACAACTGGTTGTTGATGATTTCAAGATCTCTGCAGGTCGAAGCATCTTCGTTTCTGAGCGTTACTTTCGAGATTCGTTTGTTCGAAATAATGTAGAGACCACTGCCTTCGGTCGAAACGACAATTTTTCCCTGATAGAGAATGAAATCGGTTATACTGACTGTCCGGTTGTTGTCTCCCAGTGAATAGGTTTGTGCTTTATTGTCGGTGATTTCTGTGATTCCTCCTTCATGTCCGACCCAAATGGTGTTTTTGATATGTTGAAGACAGGAAATCCGATTGTTGAACAGACCGTTTTCGAGTGGGAATGTGGTGAAGGTTTTTCCGTTAAATTTTGCCAGACCACCCAAAGTTCCTACCCAGAGATAACCATTGTTATCCTGAGTAATGCATTGAACCTGTGATTGGGGCAGTCCCTGACTGTTGGAGTAGGTTATGAATGAATAATCCTGCGCCATCCCAGCGACTGAAATGGCTACAAAGATTATCGAAATGAATAATTTCATCCTTCTTTCAACATTTTTACAAAATCAGTTACTCGGTTTCTTGCAACCGGAATCCGCAATCCGTTTTTCAAAACGGCATAGTGTCCGTCTTCGTTGACGTATTCCGCCAGGTTGTTCAAATTAATGATATGAGATTTATGAACTCTGAAAAACTTCGCAGGATTTAAAATGTTCTCGTAGATTTTTAATGTCCGGGTATCCAGATAACGGGTTCCGTCATTGAAATAGATTGTCGTACAGTTTCCGCTTGCTTCCAGATGAGAAATGGTATTGTCTTCCACAATCTTCAATCCTTTTGTATGACTGATCGCAATCCGGTTGTTTGGTTTGTTTCTCAACAATTGATCAGACAAGTTGCGCAAACTTCTGAAATACGTCACATAATTCTCCGGATCTTGTCCGAACACGCTATTTGCTTCAACCAGTTTTTCAACCGCCACTCTCATGTCGTCGATGTCTATTGGTTTTAGCAGGTAATAAACAGCGCTTGCATTAAATGCACGGATAGCATAGTCTTTAAATGCTGTAACGAAGATCACGAGGAAATTCTTTTCTTCGACTTCTTCCAGTAATTCAAATCCTTCTGCACCGCTCGGCATTCGAATATCCAAAAAAACCACATCCGGTTTGCTGGCAGTAATCAAAGCTTTGGCTTGTTCTTTTCCGGAGGCTTCACCGATTACTTCGATTTCAGGACAAAAGTCGTCCAGCATCATAATTAAATTTTTGCGTGCGTATTCCTCATCATCAATGATCAATGCGCGAAGTCTTTTCGGTTCCATAATGTAGTTCTTTCTTGTTCTTGATCGAATTTACAAGATTTAATAAACTACGGATTCATTTTGCTGCAGAACACATTTAAAAATCAACCGTTAAAAAATCTTGGTCAGGGTTATAATCAAAAGTTTATACCGTTAAAATTATTTATTTTTTGCGTAACATCTGTATCAAAAAATAGTATTTAGCAAATTGATGACCTCGTCTCTGTTTTCTTCGTGAGCCATATGTCCCACATTTGGAAGTACGACGGAAGAAATATGCCATTGTCTGCAAAAATCATTTAGGGCTTTAACCTGGATCAATTTGTCTCTTTCTCCGCTGATTACCGAAAACTTTTCAGGATGCTGCTCCATCAGATAAGCCAGGTCTTTTCTGTCTCTCATGGCCAAAGATGCCCATCCGATCGCCTCGGGTTTCATTTGTTCTGCAATATGAATATAATGGGTGATGGCGCTTTCCATTTTTACCGGATTGCTGAATAAATTCGGAATCGCCTCGCGGATGAAGACGGATGCTTTGGTCTGAACAAGTTCGGCTACACGTTGCCGGTCGTTTTTCTTGCTTTCCGGGTCGCTCCACGGGTGTGAATGAAAAAGAACGAGATGCTCCAGACTTGGGATCAATCTTAAAAGTTCCAGAGCTGCGTATCCACCCATCGAATGCCCGATGACAAGTGCATGATCGATTTTTTCGTATTCAATGATCTTTTGCACTTCCTTAGCCATGTATTCGATCGAAGGAGTGATTTGTGTATCGATTCTGCTTTTTCCGTGTCCCGGCAAATCAATGCAGTAAGCTTTCACCGGAAGATGAGGAATGAGATCGTCCCACATGCTCAGATCTTCCATGAAGCCGTGTAAAAAAACAACAGGACTCCCATTTCCGGAAATCCTGTAATTCAATAATTTTTCGTCCATAAATTAGTGTGTTTTGTCCTTGACAGTTAGATGATCTTTCTCTCCCGTCACTTCGAGTGATCCTGACAGAAACGAAGTGAATAGTCAGGATTGTATCGAGAAGAAGGGAGCTGAAAATTTCATTTACATTTGAAAAATCACCGGCTCTTTGGACGACGCTTCTTATTTTTGATTCATCAATGTTTCGATTTCATCCGCCTCAATCGGAATATTCCTCATCAGATTGAACGGTTGTCCGCTTGCCTGAATAACCAAGTTATCCTCGATGCGGATTCCCAATCCTTCTTCCTGAATGTAAATTCCTGGTTCGCAGGTAAAGACCATGTTTGCTTCAAGCGGAACATTCCAAAGACCGACATCATGTGTGTCAAGACCCAGGTAATGAGAAGTTCCGTGCATGAAATACTTTTTATATGCAGGCCAGTTCGGATCCTGATTTTTGATATCCGTTTGATCCAGAAGTTTCAATCCGATCAATTCCGCTTCCATCAGTTGACCAACTTCCTTTTGGTATTCAGCCAGCATAGTTCCGGGAACCAAAAGCTGCTCTGCTTGTTTCTTCACACGAAGAACCGCATTGTAAACATCTTTTTGTCTTGGAGTAAAACGCCCGTTGACAGGAATACTTCGCGACATATCGGAAGAATAGTTTGCATATTCCGCACCAACATCTAAAAGAATCACGTCGCCATCCTGACATTGTAAATTGTTTTCAATGTAGTGAAGCACGCAGGCACTCTTTCCTGAAGCTACAATCGGAGTGTAAGCCCATCCTTTGGAACGGTTGCGCAAGAACTCGTGAGAAAATTCTGCTTCGATTTCGTATTCCCAAACACCCGGTTTCACGAAACCAAGAATTCTGCGGAATCCTTTTTCTGTGATATCACATGCTTTTTGCATCAGATCCAATTCGATTTTTTCCTTCAGGGAACGAATCTGGTGCATGATCGGCGCGCTTTTGTGAACCTGATGAGCGGGATAATCTTGTTTTACCTGAATAATGAAACGGTCTTCACGTGTTTGCACGGTGGTGTCCGCACGCAAATGTTCATTCGTATTCAGATAAATTCCCTCAGCTTCCGCCATGAGTTGTTTGAAAATTGTTGGGAATTGTTGTAGCCAATAAACGGTTTTAATTCCCGAAGTTTCAAACGCCTGGTCTTTATCCAGTTTTGCACCTTCCCAGATCGCGATGTGCTCGTTTGTTTCTTTTAAGAAAAGAACTTCGCGCTGCGTCTCATTGCTTGCACCCGGAAAAAGAACCAAAATGCTTTCTTCCTGATCAACTCCGGAGAGATAGAAAATATCGCGGTGTTGCGCAAATGGTAGCGTTCCGTCGGCACTTACCGGATAAATATCATTGGAGTTAAAAACCGCAAGTGTATTCGGCTTCATTTTTACTGTAAACTTCTTTCTGTTCTCAATAAAAAGTGCTTTGTCTATTGGAAGATATTTCATGTTTTTTCAAAATGTATAAGTGTCGTGAAATTACGAAAAAGCAATGATAAAGAGAAAGTACTTTTGAACGGATGATTGAAAATTGATAATTGAAAAGGTTGAAACCAGCATAACTTTTCAATTCTTCATTCTCCATTTTCAATTTTTTTAAATGACAGGAGTAGATCGTAAGTACTTTACGAACTACCGGGTGCAAATTTGTATCATCAAAGTCAAACAATATGAAAACAATATTCGACAGCATCCTGGTAAATCGTATCCAATTCGAGAGTTCATCAACAGAAGTTCAATTGGATTGTTGTGTGTATGAGAACAGTAGTTCTTATGATAGCCAAATCTTTGTGAGCATGAGTGCTTTTAATCAGTTGCTGTGCGAATTGAGTGTTCGTGGTATCGACCTGAATATGGATGAGGATTTAGATACCATCATTTTATCCAATGACGAGATCGTTTATTCGATGGATTTGACCAAAGATGAAGAAAAGCCGGTTTTCTTGCCGTATTACTGCTTTCCTGAACAAAATAAGTTGTTGAGAGCGTAGATCTGTGAGAATTTTAGAAATATCTTGAGCATATGAAAAAAAGTTGTATTTTCGAATTGTGTTCTGCGTAGAACGCATTGGTTTGAAAAACATTATCTATGAAAAAAGTTATTGCGCTTTTTGTATTTGGCTCGCTGTTTTTAGCTGGTTGCCCGAAACATGAAATCATCCCTGCACCGACACCAAAGGTGGAATTGGAATCACATTTTATTGGAATAGTCAACGGAACGCAAGTAGAATTAACTCAAAATGTAGACGGGTATTATCTGGATGCAACAAAAGTTAAATATATCCTTCCATCACCTACACCATCCAAAGCAAATTATTTTGCTGACATGAAATCGTCTCAAACACTGGTTTCAATTAAAGTTGGTTTGGGATCTGCAACATTTGACGGAAGTGCTTCAGGAGGTGATCCGAGTTTGTCCGTATTTAATAGTTTTTTTACTTCGAATACAACTCCAGCTTATGCTGCGATGGCAGATGCCGGATTTGAAGTAGTATACAGAGACGGAACAGGTGCGGTTTGGACTTCAGATCCTGCTCAAACTGTTCAGGATGCAGTGTTTACAAATATCGTTCAGGAATCTGACGGAACAGGTGACTATTCGAAGTTTACATGCACATTTAATTGTAATGTATACCGACCTTCAGTGGACGGAGCGGGGAATCCGATAGTGTTATCACTACCGATTCAAAATGCGGTTCTAAAGGGTTGGTTCAAACGATAATTTAAAAAAGCCATCCGTTATTGGGTGGCTTTTTAGTTTATGCTTATGCAGCAACTGAAGATTGGAATTATTGGGGATTTTAATTTTACCTTCAATACACATCATGCGACAAATATGGCTTTGGATCATGCTGGTCGTTTTCTGGAGGTGGAATTGTCCTACTATTGGATCAAGGTTAATGAGGTCATTAACATGAAGTCGCAACAGCTGTCAAATTTTGACGGCTTTTGGTTTGCTCCCGGTCCTTATCTGAACCTGTTTTATCTCAACGGAGTTGTGGATCTGCTACTTCAGCAGGAAGCGCCCGTTTTTATTACCGGAGAAGGATACAAAGCACTGATAGATGTTTTGATCCACAGAAATAATCTAAGTGCAAACGGTGAAAAACTGATCTCGGATAATCTGGTCGAAGGAAATCATTTTGAACGTGTTTACGTCGTGCCTCATTCAACGGCATTGATTCATTTGTATGAGACGAGAAATCCGGAAGAACTCACAGCAACACGCTATAGTTTATATCCTCAGTTGATCGGAAGCTTAACGGCTACTGATTTGGATATCGAAGCATACAATCAGTTTGAAGAACCGGAGATCATCAGTTTAAAGAATCGAAAATTCTTTTTGGCGTGTGGATTTTGTCCGCAAGTCAGTTCTACCAGAGAGTTGCCCCATCCCTTGGTGTATACTTTTGTCAAATCGTGCTTCTTCTCGAATTAGTTTTCGTGCTGTTGCACTTCTTCGAAGTAGTGATCAATCAGCAGGTTCTTTCCTAAAGCAGCTTCAACAGCCAGCACATCACATCGTTCGTTCTCAGGATGTCCGTTGTGTCCTTTTACCCAAATCAATTCGATTTTGAAAGACTTCGCCAAAGCAAGGTATCTCTTCCAGAGATCTTTATTCTTTTTATTGGCGAATCCTTTTGTTTGCCAACTATTTACCCAGCGTTTCTGAATAGCATCGATCACGTACTTTGAGTCGGAATGAATTCTGACGGGAATTTGATTGGTTTTTAAGCTCTCTAATGCCACAATGACTGCCAACAGCTCCATTCGATTGTTTGTGGTTAATCTGTAGCCCTGTGAAAGTTCTTTGACCGATTGCTTGTATTTCAGAACAACTCCATAGCCTCCGGGGCCCGGATTACCGCGTGCAGAGCCGTCTGTGTATATATTTATGTATTCTGGCACCCTGCAAAGTTATAAAAATATGTTGTTTTGATTTTTTATTCTGAAACTCGAAAAAAAATCATTTAAACGTAAATAGTTGTTAAAAATTCACCATGGTTACTATTTTAGGATTCCAATGATTAGAACTGATAGAATGAGCTGATAATCTGTTGAACACTGAGTTTTTGGCGATAAAACCCTTGTTTTTAAATTGGTAATCGTGGGTTAACTTTCAAGAAATGTTGAAAATGTTGGAAATTGGGTTTTGAATTCCGTAATAATTTGAGCAATTTTGTTCTCGAAAAGGAGCTGATATCTTCAGTTTCTGATTCAGTGAATAGTGGTTAGGTTAGGTTAACGAAAAGCGGTCAGCAATGATCGCTTTTTGTTTTTTATCCCTTTTTTCACTCCACGTTTAAACTGGTGTAACCTTTTGAGAATTTGATTGTTGGAGGAAAGTAGAAGAGGATAACTGGATCTCTGAAATGGATAGATTGCAAAAAAGCAGCTGGAAATTTCCAACTGCCTTTGAGTTATAATGATTGTCTATCGGACTTGTAGCCGATCTATCTGTTTAACGAATCAGCTCTAAAAATCCTGTTTTTTCGATATTGGAATTGTCTTTCAGGATTCCGTTTAGCTTGTAAAAGTAAACACCTTCGCTGCATGGATCGCCACCTTGTGTCTTTCCATCCCAAAAAATCGTTCCTGTGACGTTTTTTCCTTCATGAACTACATTTCCCCATCTGTTAGCAATAAGGATGTTAAACGACTTGAAAATGTCGTGTTTGAAAGAAAAGAATTCGTTTGTTCCATCTCCGTTCGGAGTGATGATATTCGGCATTTGAAAATCTCCTGTAACTTCCACAACTGTGGTGTAAGTGTCAAAACAGCCATTTGCATCCTCGATTGTCAGAGTAACGACATACGAGCCGGGAGTATAGTAATTGGTGTAAATGGAAATCCCTGTACTATTAACGATTTGCGGATTCGGATTCATATCCCATACCCATTCGATGATTCCGCCAACTCCTGTCGATTGGTCATCAAACTCTACGGTCGTGCCTAAATCGATTAAGCTTGGGTTTACAACGAAGAACGCGTTCAAACCGACGTCCGGGATAGTGATAGGATTCATAGGATAAATGACCTCACAATTATTGCTGTCCGTAACCGTCAGGGTCGGATTAAAAGTAGTTACGTCTTGATACGTATGACTGAAGCCCAGAGAATCATTTACAATCGTTCCGTCTCCGGTGTTCCAAACAATGGTTTCGAGGAAACTGGTATTGCCGATGTTGAATGTGACATCCTGGCCACAACCGTTTAGATCCTGTGTCCATGTTGGATTTGCAACAGGACCGAAAATTGTCAGGTAATCGATGTAAGTCGTGTCTGAAGTACATCCGAATTCATCTGTGATGGATAAAGTAAGACTGTAAGTTCCCGGGAAAACGTATGTATTGTTCGGGTTTTCCAGAACAGAAGTCTTTCCGTCTCCGAAAATCCAGCTGTAATTAGAGATGTTTCCGTAACTAAGTGACTCATCGGTTAAAGTCGCAAATACCGGCGGACAAAGATAATCTCCGTTTGCGTTTGTTGCAGCTCCACTGAATGAATAGTCGGGAATTGCAACAGGAGTGGAGATCGTCAATAATTTCGAAAGGGTGTCTTTACAGCCGTTTGCATCGGTAACGATTAACACGTATCCGTGATTGAAGCTGGAAGTAGCATTGTTTAAACTTTCACTGTAAGCATGCGCATAATCTGTTCCCGTGCCTACTTGTGAGCCATCTACAAACCATTGGTAAGTCAGAGGAGCTAAACCGGATGAAGTGTTGGCCGTACTGACATTTTCCAGATTACAAACAACAGAGTCGATGGTGAAAATCGCAATGGGTTTCGTAACGGAGACGGAAGTGCTTGCTGGTGCTGAAACACATCCGAACTGATCGGTTGCCACCAGTGTAACTGTAAATGTTCCTTCCGTATTGTAGGTGTGATTTACGGTCGTATTGACATTCGTTGTTGTTTGAGTCGTATTGTTATCGTTGAATGTAAAGACAAAAGAGGAAAGATTCACTCCGTTGTTTTGCGGGGTTGAATTATTGGTGAAAGTGACCAGAAATGGTGCGCACCCGGCATTGTCATTCGGAGTAAGTTGTGCCAAAGGCAGAGCCAGTGCAGTCATCGGGCTGAAAATTTCATTGTCCGAACATCCGACACTGTTTGTTGCGGTCAAAACAATCGCAAATGTTCCGAAGCTTGGATACGAATAAGTTGGATTCGATCCGGTAACAAATTGTCCGTTCCCCATATTCCACGAGTAAGTTCCGAATGGGTGAGAAGATGTGGAATTGTCAAGCAGTGTAATCGATGAGTTGACACACACACTATCGTTTGAAATTCCGGCAATTCCGGCAGTTGTTCTGGAAATGTGAACGGTTTGAGTCGTACTGTCCGCACAACCTGTCGTGTAATTGTAGATGACCTGTTTAATGGTATATGTTCCGTAGGCCGAATAATTATGAGAAGTGCTTCCCAAATTGGCATCGTCGAAATCCGGATCGTCAAATGTGGTCGTCGTTCCGTCTCCCCAGCGCCAGATCATCAAACAATCGTCGGAAAGCTTCCCGATTTTAGATTGATCATTTACGACCACATTCACAGGCAAACTTGGAGGGTTGCAGTAAAGTGTTTGAGCCGGACTGAACAAACTGATCGGAGCTTTGATATAAACGGCGTCGGGAATCGTCAAAGTGTCTTTACAACCTCTGAAATCTACAATTAAAGTGACATCAAAATAACCGGTGTCCTGAGAATAGGAATAGCTTGGGTTTTCTTCAGTCGATGTACCGCCATCCCCGAAATTCCAGAAGTAAGTCACCTCATCGGAAGTGTGTGGCGCCAGAATAACCGATTGATTCGTGAATTGAATGGAACGTTTGGCACATTCCGGACTTTGAAGAAGTGTGAAATTGACCAAATCCACTTTCCCGACTTCGATATAAGCTGGAATGGTTACTGTTCCCTGGCATCCTGTTTGTGTGGTAATAGTCAAAGAAACAGCATACACGCCCAGATTGTACGTATGCGGCGGCGGATTTTGTCCGTTAAAAGTGGTTCCGTCGCCAAAATTCCACAACCAGTTTGTAATCGGAATGCTAGCTGATGAAGTGTCTATGAATGTAACGGTAAGAGGCTCGCAGCCGCTTGTGTCCGTACTTGTGAAACCTGCAATCGGAGGACTAAGCGTAACAGCCGGTAAACTGATTGTTCCGGGACATCCGTTGGCTCCGGTCATTGTCAGTGTTACGGTAAAAGCGCCGTTGTTTTGGTATAGATGCGGCGGCGGATTTTGTCCGTTAAAAGTCGTTCCGTCACCGAAGTTCCATTGGAAGTTTGTTCCCGCCGGGCTTGTATTGGTGAATGCAACGGATTGCGGAGCACAACCGGTAGAAGGATTCGCTGTAAACGCAGGAACCGGAGTTGGTAAGATCGTAATTTGTTTTGTCGTTGATCCGGAACAGCCAAGGCTCGTGTTTTGAGAGCTGAGACTGATCGTATATGTTCCTGGAGTAGAATATGTCACTGTGTTGTTTTGGGAAGACGAACTTGCCGGAGATCCTCCGGTGAAAGTCCAGTTCCAGGAGTTTGAACCCACTGTAGAACTGTTCGTGATAGAAACCGGTGTGTTCTGACATGCGGTTGCAGGAGCAGTTATTCCCGCCTGAAAGTTGGAAACAACAATTGGTTTGACGATGGTGTCTTTACAACCAAAACTATTGGTGGCAATCAATGTGACATTATACGTTCCGGCAGAAGCGTAATTTACAGCGGCCGGGTTTTGGAGTGTTGAAGTCTGGGTATTCCCGAAATTCCAGGAATAGGAAGTGGCTCCGGTACTTGTATTGTTGAAACTCACATTAACAGGAAGACTGCAGCCGTTTGCCGTAACCGTAAAGTTCGGATTGGGCTTGGGATTCACTTTTACGTATGCTGTTTTTAT
>RCUP01001958.1_pt1 | contig 11599 bp, 4 predicted proteins | sample 2166341 | NCBI WGS metagenome assembly RCUP01 (sample SAMN09932325, study PRJNA488358) | compost metagenome | isolation source: compost soil in succinonitrile-enriched | place: Germany: Experimental Botanical Garden | reverse complement strand
GTACGGAATGTCGGACATTGTTTCGGATAGTGCTTTTGTGAAATCGTTCAAAGCGGCTCAAAACAGTACTTCCAATTCGAAGAATGAAACAGGAAAAGATTCTGAAAAGAATTCGAAGTTAATTCCAGCTATTCCCGATTTGAAATCCAAGAGTATTGCCCTTGTAGAACCCGATGTGGAAATCATGGAATCGTCAAAGAAGACCATCAAAATGTCAGAATTGATTAAAACCTACTCTACCGAACTGATTCAAAACGAAGCTGCCAACAACGGGTATAATCTAAGTACGGATAATGCACCAACGGAATTGAGTATTGAAGGAATCAACACATTCATGTACTTAAAATCAGCGTTGAGACAAAATGACGGTTATTCCAAAGTGAACTTTTTCCCCGTTGATTATGCCGTTCTTCAGGATTTATCCAAAAAGTACAATTCAGATGTGATTATCATCCCGAATATCTTCTACATGGATAACAGAAAAAGCGACCCAATGGAAATTGCCAGACCGGTTTTAGCTACCTGGTACGTTCCGCCAATGGCATTGATCATGATGACCGGTAAATTATTGGATTCTCAAAAAACACTGATCAGTTTTATCGGAGTAGATTTAAAAAATGGCCATGCTGATTTCTCCAAACTTTATCAGATCAACGGAAGACCTTCAAAAGTACTATTGGGTTCCAAGTATTATGAAATTTTCAAATCAACTAATTAAGACCTCATGCTAAAATCGATCTCTTTTTTATTCATCTTGTCTTTGATCAGCACTTCTGCTGTATTGGGGCAAACAAAATCAACAGCAAAGAAGAAAAACAATGCTGAAATAGGATTTTACGGGAAACGTTTCGTGATGCAACTTGGCGCAGGTATTCATCACAACAGCCTTCTCAAACTGACGAGCTATCCGGAACGTCAATTAAGAACCAGTGCTTACTATAACAGTTACAAATCACAAATAGGAAGTGACCAGTTTAACTACAGTGTTTACGGAAATCTGGGCGTTGTTCTGAAAGAAAGACTCACCTTATCGGTAGACCTCAATTATTACTTCGGGAATATCTTCCTGAAGAATATCGGAGCAAAAAATGGTACTGACCAATTTGGAAATTTTATTTACGCTCCGGGATATGATGCCCGAGTGAAATACAATACATTCCGTATCATGCCACGTATTGAAATCGCTTCCCGGGGTTCTAACGCTCCGGTAGGATTGGTTCATGTATTGGGAATGGGCGTGGAATTATCCAAATTGAAATCCGGTAATTACAAGTCTATTTCCGGAATGGAAAACAATTCCGGCGTGTACGACTCCTTATTGATCAGCGACCGGAATTTAAGAATGACGGATGAAACTACCTTCAATCTGACTGTGATGTACGGTTTGGAATACCGCTTACCGATCTCCAAAAATTTTGCATGGAACTTCGGTGGTTATGTCCACATCAATTTCCCGATTCAGCTAATTATCAATGAAGACCCTTTAGGATTAGGAGATAGCTACAATGGAATTTATTACGGCTACAATGATTACGAAGCGGATCAAAAACTTCAGTTGTCAAAATACCGTTTTCAAAACCTTTTCAGCCTAAGAACCGGTTTGGTAATTATGTTGTAGATGAGATTCGAAATTCTATTTTGAACAAAATACTAACGTATGTGTTATAAATTGAATTATTTTCCAACCTTTCCGTATAAACTACATTTAAATGCTAGACAATGCTTACCGTTTAAATAAAAATGGGAAGGATATCATCACAAATCAATAAATTTGACAAAAAAATAAACTATGAAATTAAATTTACTCTTAGCTACAAGCTTAATTACAGGAGCTGCATTCGGTCAGTTCAACCAAACAAATGAGCCTGCGATCGGAGCAAGTACAAACTTGTACGTTGTCGATTCAAATGCTGCAAATTTATCTGCTATTACCGGAACAGGAGTTACCTGGGATTACTCTGCAATCGGAGGATACGGAGCAAGCGCTACTAAAACAATTTCAGTTGTAACACCTGCATCCACTCCATCTGGTGCTAATTTTGCAAGTTCTGCAAAAGCAATCCAGATTCCGAACTTCATTACAACTTACTTCACATCTACAGGTACTGAACGTGTTTCTCAAGGATTTAGCTTTGAAGACGCTTCTGCAGGTACAGTTGATGTAGTTCTTAGTGGAAACCCGGAACTTTTAATGAACTATCCTTTTGCGGTTCCAAATACGTTGACAGATGCTTTTGCAGGAAATGCTTACACGGGCTTAATCCCTGGTACTCCTATCCCAACTACAGGAAATATTACTGCAAGTGTTGATGGTTCAGGAACATTGAAATTAAGCAACACCATTACATTGAACAATGTTCTACGTTATAAGATTGTTGAAAACGCAACTGCAAACGCAGGTTTGCTTACAGTTCAAATCAACAGAACTCAGTTCGAATATTACGATTTAGCAAACTCAACCTTGCCTGTATTTGTTCATACACAATTGACAATTGACATGGGAAGTCCGATGACACAAAATTTGGTTATGAGTAGTGTTTTGCCTACTAGTACTGCAGGTCTTAACGATTTAAATGCAAAAGAATTTGGTTTATACCCGAATCCTGCTAACGAATCAGTGACTCTTTCAGGTTTATCAGGAAACGAAACAATTTCGATTGTTGATTTAGCTGGAAAAACAGTTTTGTCTACTGAAAACACAGGAGCAACTCAAACAATTAATGTATCTGATATTAAAGCTGGAATTTACAACGTAGTTGTGATTTCTAACGGAAGCAAGTCTACTAAAAAGTTGACTATCAACTAAGATTCATTAAGCATACGCTTTTAAACAGCCCCGGAAATTTCCGGGGCTGTTTTTTTATATACAAATACGCTTCTCATTTTCGGTTTTTTTTACTAAATTGCTTGCCAATCTTTTGAACAAAAATTACTACAAATGAGGTATTCTCCAATCCGGATATGATCCGAATCGTTATACCTGCTACATGAAAACTAACAATGAGGTCTTTTTTCCTTTTTATTACTACTTACCTTTTATCTAACTTTCATTTATTTGCTCAATGCAGCGCTGATGCAGGTTCAGATACGCTTATCTGTCCGGGATTGACTGTTCAACTTGGTGGAATTCCCGCCGGAACAGGCGCCGGAACCTTATCTTATTCCTGGTCTCCGGCAACAGGACTTTCATGTACGAATTGCCCGAATCCGACACTTACCGCAACGGTTAATCAAACGTATACGCTCACGGTTAGTTCCTCTTTGGGTTGTACGGACGTGAGTACGGTAGATGTCACGATCGCACCTCCACCCAACGCTTCATTCTCTTTTACAGGAAACAACAATTGTTCGAATATTCCGATTCAATTTACCAATACCTCCTCCGGATCAGGTTTGACTTATTCCTGGAATTTCGGGGATCCTTCATCCGGTTCACAAAACACCAGTAATCTCATTAACCCCATACACCAATATAACGCCATTGGGGCCGGAACACAAAACTATGTGGTAACACTCATTGTGACCAATTCAAACGGATGCACAGCCAGTTTCAATCAAACGGTAAGCATCAATGCGCTTCCTGAGCCAACTTTGGTAGATCCGGTAGCAGAAATGAGAAATTGCGACGGATCCAATTTTGGAATGACCGTTTTCGACGCTTCAGCAACCAATCAGGTTTCGTCTTACGTGATCCAATGGGGTGATGGTTCACCTGATTTCAATTCCGGTGCTTTTCCGGGTGGCGGGGTTTCTCACACTTACAATACAGCAGAAATATTCGAATTAAATTATATCCTCACCGGAAACAACGGTTGTGTCGATACCACGACATACAATATCGCCAACATTACCAACCCGGCTATCGGAGCTGCAAATCCCGGAGCTACAACCGGTTGCGGACCAATTACGCTTTGTTTTCCACTCAGCAATTATGCATCTAATCACAGCACTACTTTTTATGTAGTCGATTACGGAGACGGTTCTCCAAAAGACACCTTATCTCATCCGCCTCCCACTACTATTTGTCACACGTATACTGCCTCTTCCTGCGGACAAAGCGGAAATCAATTTGTATTCCGGATCAAGGCAATCAATTTATGTGACAGCAGTGAAGCTTCTATCTCGCCAATTCGTGTGTACACCGGCCCACAATCAAACTTCACGATTGCAGCAGTCAATAACTGTGTCGGATCGAATGTAACATTTCTGAATTCCACACAAGTCGGTTTCAATAGCTCCTGCAGTTCCAGCACCTTGTTTCAGTGGAATTTCGGAGACGGTCAAACGCTTACAACCACTACTCCTACCAATCCGAGTCATGTTTACACCAGTCCCGGAACCTATACGGTTACTCTAACAACAACCAACAGTTGTAGTGTCAATGTCATAACACGAACTGTTTGTATCGAAAGTCCACCCGTTCCTGCTTTCACATTGAATCCGGGTTCTGCCTGCATTCCATTCATTACTCAGATTACCGATGCTTCCAATTTGGCGAATACCTGCAATGTGACAAGAACCTGGAGTGTTCTTTTCAACGGAAGTCCTTGTTTGCCATCTTCAGGTACTTTTACCTTTGTCGGAGGAACCAATGCTTCCTCAGTTAATCCTCAAATTCAGTTTACACAGCCGGGAAATTATACCGTGCGTTTGACTTTAACGAATTCCTGTGGTTCTTTCATTTCCAATCAACCGGTTGTAGCACAAGCTCCTCCCCGGGTTACAATCAATACGATTCCAAGTGTCTGTGCCGGAGCAAATGTCAGTCCCACAGCAGTTGTCAATGATTGCCTTGAACCTTCCGATTCTTATTCCTGGACATTTACCGGAGGAACCCCTTCGAGTGCAAATACCTTGATTCCCGGTTCAGTCTCTTTTCCAACAGCCGGAACTTTTCCTGTATCATTAGCTGTCACAAACGCATGCGGAACAACAACTGCCAATGCATCGGTTGTCATCCGACCAATTCCTCCTGCTCTCAATCCGCAGGTAAATAGCCCTGTTTGTGCCGGAAGCACTGCTAATTTCACATCTGACGCTTCCGCATCGACAACTTATATCTGGTCCGGACCAAATTCATTTACAAGTAATCAGCAAAACTTTAATTTAACGAATGTTACAGCGGCCCAAGCCGGGACATATACCGTTTTCGGAACGATGAACGGATGTCCCGGTCCAAGCTCTTCGGTCACTTTGGTGGTCAATCCGATTCCTGTTATTACTGTCACTCCTCCAAGCGCAACGATTTGCCGCGGGGATTCTGTTTCTCTTACAGCTTCGGGAGCAAGCACATACACCTGGAGTCCGGCAACCGGATTATCTGCAACAAATACAGCAACGGTAACAGCCAGTCCCACTGCAACTCAAACCTATACCGTTACAGGATCGAACGGAACTTGTTCCGGCACAAGAACAGTTGTAATAACGGTGAATCCATTGCCAATTGTCAACGCCGGTCCGAATGTCACACTTTGTAATCAGCCAATTCCGTTTACACTTACTCCAAGTCCGGCTGGTGGAACATGGACAGGAACAAATGTCACTTCCACAGGTATTTTCACTCCGAATGGAATAGGTTCATTTGACTTAGTTTATTCGTTTACCAATGGAAACGGCTGCACAAACAGAGATACACTAACTGTAACGGTTGTTGATCCGACTCCGGCTTCTGCAGGGCCCGATTCTTCCCGTTGTTTTGGTGCTCCCGCAATTACATTAACAGGTTCTCCCGCTGGCGGCACCTGGTCAGGAACCGGAATCACTCCGGCAGGAATCTTTACTCCGACTATTGCAGGAACCCATCCATTGGTTTACACTTTCGGAACAGGCACCTGTTTATCCCGGGATACGATGCGCATGACGGTGAATCCTTTACCAATTGTTGATGCAGGCCCTAATTTTTCACTCTGCATTGATGCAGGAATTCAAAATCTTTCCGGTACACCTGCGTCCGGCACATGGACAGGAACAGGAATCACCAATCCAATCGGGACTTTTGATCCGGCTCTTGCTGGAGCAGGAAACAGAACTTTGACCTATTCATTTACCGATGTCAATGGCTGTTCGGCTTCCGATAATTTGGTTGTTACAGTAAATCCTTTACCCGTTGTAAATGCAGGACCGGACACAACGGTCTGCGATCAGCCCAATCCTTTTCTCTTGAGTTTTTCTCCTGCGGGAGGAACCTGGTCAGGAACAAATGTCACTCCAACTGGAACTTTCACTCCGAACGGAACCGGAACTTTCACCTTAACATACATGTTTACCAACGCAAATGGGTGTACTTCCAACGACACACGTATAGTAACGGTTATCAGCCCTACTCAACCGGATGCAGGACCAGATTTCGCAGTCTGTATCGATGCTCCGAACGTAACTTTAAGTCCAACACCGACAGGAGGAACGTGGACCGGCTCATTTGTAACAGGAAGTATTTTCAATCCTACGATTGCCGGAAGTTTCAACCTGGTTTACACTTTAGGCTCCGGAGCTTGTTTGTTGAGAGACACTTTAGTTGCCCTGGTCAATCCATTACCGCTTGTAAATGCAGGAGCTGATTTCTCTATTTGTATTGATGCAGGCATTCAAAACCTGAGTGGAACACCTGTGGGAGGAACCTGGTCTGGAACAGGAATCACAAATCCAACCGGAGAATTTACCCCTTCCGTTGCCGGAGCAGGCTCCCATAATCTGACATATATTTTTACTGATGGAAACACTTGTACGAGCTCAGATTTGTTGTCTGTTACAGTCAATCCTCTTCCGGTTGTGAACGCCGGAGCAGATACGACTTTGTGTAATCAGCCCTTTCCGGTTCAATTTTCCGGAACTCCAAACGGAGGTACCTGGTCCGGAACAGGAATTACTCCTACTGGTCAATTTACCCCAAATACAGTCGGAGCATTTACTTTGACCTACACTTCCACCAATGCAAACGGCTGTACGAATTCCGACACACGTATTGTAACAGTGGTGAATCCGGCACTTGCAAATGCAGGACCGGACGTGGAAATTTGTATTGATGTTCCGAATGTTCAACTCAATGGGACTCCGGTAAGCGGTACATGGGCAGGCCTTCACGTTACTTCCGGTGGATTATTTACGCCATCGGTTCCGGGAACATTTACGTTAGTCATTTCAAATGGAGCTGGAAACTGTCTGACACGAGACACCATGCTGTTTACGGTTCATCCGCTTCCTGTTGTGATTGTTGGAGCAGATATCGAATTTTGTCCGAGCGAAGATCCTATAAACTTTACAGGAACACCAACTAATGGAATCTGGAGCGGAAACGGAATCACAGATCCGAATGCCGGAACTTTTGATCCTGAAATTGCTCCTTTGGGAACAAGCACAATTGTTTACACTTTTACCGACGCAGTAACAGCTTGTGTTAACCGGGATACTTTACTGGCAATCGTTCACCCGATGCCTGTTGCAAACTTTACATTCAATCCGATTACCTGTGTCGGAACGCAGGAAACTTTCACAAATAACAGCCAATTGGGAGCTCAGTTTGACTGGGATTTTGACGATGGAACAAGTTCAATAGTATCTTCTCCTTCCCACGCTTACAACGCCATTGGTTTCTACGATGTCCAATTAATTGTTACTTCGGCATTCGGTTGTTTGGACACTTTGGTGCAGCAAATAGAAGTCCGTGCGGCTCCGGATGCATTGTTCAGTTTAACTCCGGATTCAGCTTGCGGCCCAATGCTCGTATCATTCGCAGATTTGTCTGTAGGGCAAAGTTTAAGCTACAACTGGAATTACGGAAACGGGCAAAGCAGCACGAATTCACTTCCCGTTTCACAAACCTATCTGGCCGGAAATTTAGCCGACACCAGTTATACCATTACACTGAGTTTAACGAATTTCTGTGGAAGCGATAGTCATTCGGAGCAAATCACTGTGATGCCTTCACCAACAGCTGTATTCGGAACTTTAACCGATATTGGCTGTACTCCGTTGAATCTGGATTTTGTAAACAACAGTTACGGATTGCCTGATACGTATGAATGGGATTTTGGAGACGGTTCAACTTCAAACACTTCGAATCCGACACTCCAGCATACGTTCTTTACCGGAACGGAAGATACGACTTATACCATTCAACTTATTGTAAGTAATGAATGTGGTTCTGATACGGTACAGCATCAAATAACAGTACTTCCGCCGCAGGTAAATGCTTTTTTCAATATCGATAATCCGAACGGATGCGTTCCCCATACCATTAATCTGACTCAGTTTTCGCAAGGAGCAAGTTTTTCTTCCTGGGATTTCGGAGATGGTAATATTTCAAGTGTTTACAATCCTTCGCATACCTTTACTGCTCCCGGAACGTACGTGGTGTCCCTTTTCGCAGCAGGTTGCGGGTTTGACACAACCTCAACAATCGTAACAGTGCACCCTTTACCACAGATCGATTTTAGTTCTTTCGACTCTGTTTGTGTGAATCAGGTATTTACATTTACGAATCTGAGCACGGGAATTGCTTCTGTTAACTGGGATTTCGGAGACGGAACCACTTCTTCCCTTACGAATCCTAGCCACAGTTATTCCGGTCCGGGATTCTATCAGGTAACTTTATCGGGAATCAGTCAAACGTACGGCTGTACGACTCAAGCAAGTAAAATGATCAAGGTCAATCCGGGACCAAATTCGCAATTCACACTCGGACCAAACGCGGGCTGTGTGGAATTAACCGTTCAGATGAATAACACCAGCACCGGAATTGTAAATCATGCCTGGAATTTTGGAGACGGAAATTCTTCCATTCAGAATAATCCGAGTCATACGTATACCAACTCGGGTTCTTACGCAGTTCAATTAGTGGTCGTCGACAATATCGGCTGTACAGATACTGCAACACAAGTCGTAACGGTTCATCCCTTACCAATTGTTGATTTCAGCTTTACTCCTGTTGATCCCTGTGTTCAACCTACTGTGATCAATTTCACGAATAACAGCACGAATGCAGTTGGCTATGCCTGGAATTTCGGAAATGGTCTCTCTTCCACATTGACAAACCCAACTTCCACTTATCAGCAGGTTGGAAATTACACCGTTACGTTGGTCGGAACGACTATTCATGGCTGCATCGACAGTATTCAGAAAACAGTTTCTTCGTATCAAATGCCAAGTGCTTCATTTGGATTACCGACCGATTCTATCTGTATGGGGAACGAGATTGAATTACAAGCTACTTCGCTTTCTGCAGATTCCGTTTCCTGGTATTTGGGCAATGGAACGGTTCTAAGCGGAAATGTCATCAATTACAGCTATCCGGCAAGCGGAACTTACAACATTGTTTTGATCGCTTACGGAGACGGAGGTTGTAACGACACCGTAACTGCCAATTCTTCCATTACGATTTTGCCTCAGCCAACTGCAAATTTCAGTTATGAAAATCCGGAACCTCTGGACGGAACAGTTATCTTTACCAACTTAAGTAGTCTGGCAGATTCTTATCATTGGGATTTCGGAAATGGAAATCAATCTACGGAAGAAAACCCGACCGAGAAATATGAAGGTGATGGAGATTATGTAATTACGCTCATTGCAAATACTATTTACGGTTGTTCCGATACCATTGAAAAGCAAATTACAGTCGATTTCTTCTTCGGATTGCACATTCCAAATGCCATGAGTCCGGGACACAGTGATTTTGAAGTCGCCAATTTTATACCGAAAGGCGTTGGATTGAAAACCTTTGAATTATTGATCTACGACGATTGGGGAAATCTGATCTGGTCGACCAATGCACTGGATGAAAACGGACGACCTACCGAACACTGGGATGGAACTTACCGTGGCGTTCCTGTTCAACAGGATGCTTATGTCTGGAAAGCAACTGCTACATTCAGAAATGAACAAATCTGGGAAGGAAAAGAATATCCGAAAGGAAGAATCAAACGATCCGGAACCGTAACCGTAATCCGATAAATGATGAGAACAAGACTTTTAATCATATTGCTTTCTCTTGTAAGAACCGGATTTGCTCAGGATCTGAATTTTTCGCAATTCTACAATAATCCGGTTTACTACAATCCTTCCATGACGGCTATCAATAACGGAATCGCGATTCGTTTGAATGCCCGCTCTCTTTGGGGGCCGATTCCCGGAAGATTCAACACGTATTCTTTTTCTGCTGAAGCACAAACCATGTACAAAATGGGACTTGGCGTAATGGCTTATTCGGATGTTGGTGGTGAAGCGCTTTTGCGCACTGCCGGAGGTTATGTCAATTATTCCTACAGACCTGTCGATACCAAGAATTTCATTCTTCAAGCCGGAGTAAGCGGTGGTTTTGTTACCAAGAACATTGATTGGTCGAAATTGACTTTTTCCGATCAATTGGACGAAACGATGGGAAAATACAAGGAGAGTAGTTTTAACAGACCCAGCTACAACACTGTTTCTTATGCAGATTTTAGTGCAGGTTTGGTCATGCGTTTCAATGGAAGTAGCAGAAAACAACGCAGTTCTTTCAAACGCTTCAATGCAACCCTTGGTGCCGGTGTACATCATTTATCCCAACCAAAAGACGCTTTTCTTGGAGACAGTGAAAAACTACCGTTGAAATTGGTATTTCATGCTCAGGCAAACCTGCTTTTCAATGAATTTATTGTATCTCCCGGATCCGTTTTTGAAATACAAAATGCGTTCAGAACCTTCAGCATCGGAAGTAATTTCGTGAGTCAGCCCTTCATTATCGGAATCTGGTTCAGAAACCGGACAGCTGCTATGAATTTCAAACAATACGATTCGTTTATTTTCACGCTTGGTTTAAACATGAAAAGCAAGTATGAAACAACCTGGCGGGTGACGTATAATTTTGACATGACTATTTCCCGTTTGAAAACCAGTAGTTACGGCAGTCACGAACTTTCACTTTTGTTTGAAATCCCGAATCGAGTGTTGTTTTCGAAAAATGTGAACAGCAAGAATATGCGCAGACGTTACCAGTGTCCGAAGGAGTTGAGCGGGTTTTGATGCTGTGTTTTTTGAACCAAGAAGCTGGTTTTGATTAAGGTCGCAAAAGCTTGACTGGAAAATTTTAGGGGACAATAATCTTCAAAAATTTTGATTTCGTCATTTTGTCATTTTGCCTTTTGATCAATTTGCCAATTTGCAATTTTACGAATCCGTATAAATTATACTCACATCTGATAAGCAAGAATTTACAACTCCTACCCTTTCAATTCCAACTTCTTCAATCGTTTTCTCCGTTTCAGATAAAGCAAACCAAAGAATCCTACCAGAATTCCGGCAATGAACCAAACCAGCGTGTCTTCATACCAGGAAGCTTTGATTTTGAAATTCGTTGTACTCAACTTTGAGAAGCGGCCTGTACCCGGATCAAACAAACGCAATTCCAGATTATAGGTTCCTGAACTCAAATGTTCAAAAGTCAGCTTCGTTAATCCCAATGAGGTATTTGACCAATGAATCTGATCTTTATCTCCGTTTCGGATCAATCTGTATTGCAACTGATACGGGTGATTTCCCATCAACTCAACCAATTCATAAGGAATCGTCACCTCCGTATTATCGGATTCAAAAGTCGCAGAACTGTCTTTTCGATAATTTCCCATTG
>RCUP01001956.1_pt1 | contig 11603 bp, 10 predicted proteins | sample 2166341 | NCBI WGS metagenome assembly RCUP01 (sample SAMN09932325, study PRJNA488358) | compost metagenome | isolation source: compost soil in succinonitrile-enriched | place: Germany: Experimental Botanical Garden | reverse complement strand
TGCCTACGCTCACGGTGCAGTTCTGCATCGCGTGGGCGGGCATCTTCCCGTCGCAGAGCTGAGCCGCAACCCGCGCATACCCGCCTCCAGGACACGACCATGACCGAACCCTTCATCGGCGAAATCCAGTTGTTCGGCTTCAACTTCGCGCCACAGGGCTGGGCCAGCTGCAATGGCGCCACCTTGGCGATCCGGCAGAACACCGCCCTGTTCTCGCTGCTGGGCACTCAGTATGGCGGCGACGGACAAACGACGTTCCAGTTGCCCAACTTCGTCAACCGCGCAGCCACCCAGCAGGGCCAAGGCCCTGGCCTGACCCCGCACAGCATCGGCGAGGCTTTCGGCAGCAATGGGGTGACGCTGACCCAGAACGAGATGCCGTCGCACAGTCACTCCCTGACCATCTATAACCAACCTGCCGAGAGCAAGCGCACCAGCGTCCCGGCAGCGGGCAACTACCTTGGCCTGCCTACGTCGGGCTCACCCTTCGTGCCCGGCAACACCGCCAATACGCAGTTCAGTCCCAACATGATCGGTCCGTCTGGCGGCGGCCAGCCCCACGAAAACCGCCAGCCCTACCTCGCGACGAACTTCTGCATCGCGTTGGAGGGGGTGTTCCCCAGCTTTGGCTGACAACATGCAAGCGATGTCGCAGCTCACTTCGTTTCCGGCGGGCCGCAACGATCACCTGGCCGTCCCCGCGCTCCTTGGCGAGCGCGGGTACGCTTTGCGGCCACTGTGCGACGATGACTTGAGCTGGCTGCGCGAACTGTATGCCAGCACCCGCGCGGAGGAACTGGCGCCAGTGCCTTGGCCCGAAGCGAGCAAGCGCGCGTTTCTGGATAGCCAGTTCGCACTGCAGCACCAGCACTACCAGGCGCACTACAGCGACTCTGATTTCCTGGCCATCGAACGCCACGGCGTAGTGGTGGGCCGTTACTACCTGCAGCGCAGTGCGCCGGATCACCTGATCGTCGATATCTGCTTGTTTCCCGGTGAGCGCGGTCACGGTGTGGCCGCGGCCCTGATTGCTCACAGCCAGGGCGAGGCCGCCGCGCTGGGTCGCGGCGTGACCCTGCACGTGCAGGCTGACAACGTCGCTGCGCAGCGCCTGTACCGGCGTGCGGGCTTTGCCCTGATCCACGATCAAGGCTCGCATCTGCTGCTGCGTTGGGCACCGGGCTGAGCCGGCGACACGCCGCCGCAAGCCTGGCCGCGGGCTCACATTCTCAGTTGAAGATCGCCTGATACAGGAATCCGGCCTGCTCACGCGCGACCGGCACCAGGAAAATACCCACCTCGCCGATGTCGGCATGGCGCATCAGATAGATCTGCTGCGGAAACAGGAAGGCCGAGCTGTTGCGGAACAGCAGCGAAAACGGCGCCCGCGCCGCACTTGGCGGCAGTTGCGATGGATTCAGCGCCCGTGCCTCCACAAGCACGAACGGAATCTCGCCGTCGTTGATGACTGCCGAGAAGGTCTGATCAACGTGGCGGGCGAAATGGTCGAGTGTCAGCAATTCCATGCAGGGTTCCCCTAAACCGAACCGCATCGTCGCCGCGCTGCACGCCCGATGCAAGTGTACGGGCGGCCGTCCTCCTGTTCGCCAGGGTTGAATGCGCGGACCATCAACACACGCCCGCAGCCGGTGACTGAAAGCCTGCGGCCGGGAAATGGCGCTCGCGACGCGCTGTGCACGTTGTTGAACCGTTCACTGCCCCAGCGCCAGGCGATGCATCCGGTCATCGGCTTGCGGCGTATGTCCTATGCACGCAACGCTTCTTCCCTGCTGCTACGGATGCCCTGCATTCCCGCATGGCTGCAAGGTGGTGCAGTGACGGCAGCGAACGCTGCGCATTTCCCAGCCCGGTAGGGCGATCAACGAGGACACGAACATGCGTACCCAGATCCAGCGCCTGACCCTTGCCGCCACCGTCGCGGTTGCCTGCGCAACTGCCCCGGCCGCCTTTGCCGCCGACAACCCGATGGTCGGTGGCGTGCCGATGTACGCGAACAAGACCATTGTCGAAAACGCCTCCACCGCCCAGAACCTGAGCACCCTGGTGACTGCGGTGAAGGCGGCCGGGCTCGTTGACACGCTCAGCGGCAAGGGTCCGTTCACCGTATTTGCTCCCGACAACCAGGCGTTCGCCAAGCTGCCCGCAGGCACCGTGGAAACGCTGCTGAAGCCTGAAAACAAGGCCAAGCTGACCCAGGTCCTGACCTATCACGTGGTACCGGGCACCTACACCTCCACCCAGCTGACCGCAGCAGCGCGCAGCCACGGTGGCAGCAGCACGCTGAAAACGGTGCAGGGTGAAGCGCTGACGGTGAAGCTGCAGGATGGCAAGGTCTGGGTGGTCGACGCCAAAGGCGGCAAGTCTGCAGTAACCACCGCCGACGTGAGGCAGTCCAACGGCGTGGTGCATGTGGTCGATTCGGTGCTGATGCCGAAGTAAGCCCAGGGCCGCAACATCGATGGCAGTGCGGGAGCGGCTGGTTTCACAGGCCAGCCGCTCACGATGCCGGCGCGGTATCGGCGTTGTGCCCGCCAGAATCCACCCGCGCCTGGGTTGCGCGGCGATTCGGCCGCGATACGCGTCAGCAGCGGTCCGGGGATGCGCTGACACGGTCGTTGCTCAACAGCTGCTTGAATGAACGTGCTTGGTGGATGTTTCGTGGCACAGCAACGCGCGTCCGTTGCAATTCTGCACGCTTGGGTACCGGTGATGGCTGACTACCATTTCATATAGTGCATCAGGGACGGTGATGGCGAAATGTCCTTCGGCGTGGCCGGCTTCGACGCAGGTGGGGCGCCTGGCTGGGTCAGGTTGCAGGTCTTCTTGTGCCGATACATCGCCAGGATCGGCCGTATCGCAGCGATGCGATAGAACGGCAGGCATTCCTGTGGGTAGGCCGGTCCCATGTCATCGAACCAGATCGCAATGCGGCCGTCGCGCGTGCGTGCATTGGGCACATAGGTGTGGCCAGCCACGGTGTCTATCGTGACCTCCAACCTGGCGACCTTCATGCTGGATGTCAGCATTCCCATCTCCGAACCCGCGCGCAGTTCGGAGGTCGCCTGCACGCTAAAGGTATGCTGCCCCGGCGGCAGGTGGTAGCTGGGCGTGCGCAGTCCATTCACCGACGTACCATCGATGGTGAAGACATTCAGCGCCAACTCGCGTTCGGGGTAGATTCCCTGCCCAGAGATGACCACCTGTTGTTCGGCCGGAAGCCGCGCGCTCCCCAACATTGCCGGATTCTTCAACGTGCAGCCGGTGGCACCGAAGACCATGATGGCTGCGGCCACGCACAGAGGAACGGTACGGCCTTGCTTGGCGTACATCATTCAAGTGCTCCCTGGTTGTGCCCAGCGCTCCCCGCCAGGTCCGCGCCACTCTACCGCAGGCAATGGAAATGCGGCAGTGTTCTATGGCGCGACCAGCGTGGTCGATTCCGGGGCGGCAGCCGGTCCCGCCCACCCCCCACCCAGCGCCAGGAAGAGATCCACCTGACGGTCCACCCGCTGCGCACGCGACGCTGCGAGTGCGGATTCTGCATCGGCGAGCGCGGCCTCGGCAGACAGCACATCGAGGAAGCCGATTCTGCCGAACCGGTACAGCTGCCCGGCCTGGTCGCTCGCACGTGCCGCGTCGTCGCGGGCCAGGGCAAGGCTGCGCTCGCGATCGATCTCCTGTGCATACGCCGACAGCGCGGTTTCGGTCTGCCGCAACGCGTCCAACACCGCGCCATCGAACGATGCCAATGCAGCATCGGCGTTGGCCCCGGCAGCGTCGATCCGTGCGTGGGTCGCGCGGCGGTTCGGCCAGCGCCACGACAGCAGTGGTCCGATGGAAGCGCCGATGCTGTCGCTGCCCAGCAGCTTCTTGAATGAACCTGCCATGCCAGCGGACGCGCCGATACTCACCTGTGGATACAGCGCCGCCGTTTCCACGCCGATCATTGCAGTGGCGGCCGCCAGGCTGCGCTCCGCCGCACGGATATCCGGGCGACGCTGGATCAGCTGGCTGCCATCGCCGACAGGAATCAGCTGCTGCAGGCGCGGCGGTTGTTGGCAGTTGGCGACGTCCTGCGGGTAGTCCGCTGGTAGTCGGCCCATCAGCGCTGCCAGTTCGAACAGGGCTGCCTGCCGCTCGGCAACCAGATGCGGCACCGCCGCCGCGCTGCGGTTGACCGCCGCGCGCGCCCGGCTCACGTCGAATTCGGTTCCGCGTCCGCCGGCCGCCAAGCGGGTGGTGGCGTCCAACGTGGCGCGCTGCGTAGCGAGCACCCGCTGCGTCGCCGCCAGGGTGAGGTTGGTCGAACAGATGCCAACATACGCGCGGGTGACGGCGGCGGCGACAACCACCCGCACCTGGTCGCGCGCTGCAGCGACGGCCTCAGCATCCGCGCTGGCTGCTTCAATACCGCGGCGGATGCCACCGGCCAGATCCAGCGGGTAGGACAGGTGGATGCCGAGCGCGTACACCTGCGGTGGCGAGGAAGGCGAGGTGTATCCCCCGGCGCGGGCCAGCGTGGCCGATGTGTCGGCGTCGGTGCCTACCGAGCCCTCGGCCCGGACCTGCAGCACCAGCGCCGTGGCGCGCCGTAGGTTGGCGTCGGCCGCGCGCAGATCAGTATTGGCCCGCAGCGCTTCGCTGACGTAGGCATTGAGCCGTGGATCGTCGTACAGCTGCCACCAGCGGTCCGGCGGCTCGGCCTGTGTGTAGGCTGCCTCGTGGCTCGATACGAATGCGCGGCGGGCTGCCGGGGCGGCGGCGACCGCGTTGGCCGGAAGTGTGTAGTCGGGGCCGGACACGCAGCCGGCCAGCGACAGTGCACAGGCGAGCACACCCACACGTGATGCGTTGCCGATCACTTGCAGGCTCCCGGCGCGCGCGGAGTGATGGTCACGCTGGCGGTTCTGCCGACGATCAGGCGGGTGTCCGGCGCCACGTCATCCAGGCGGATGCGGACCGGTATCCGCTGCGCCAGCCGCACCCAGGTATAGGTCGACGCGACCGACGGCAGCATGTTGTGGGTGCTTGAGCGCTGGTCGTCGGCGATGCCGGCAGCGATGCTCTCCACATGCCCACGCACGTCGCGGCCATCGCCCATCAGGCGGGCGACTGCGGCATCGCCCTCGTTGATGCAGTTGAGCTTGGTTTCCTCGAAATAGCCTTCGACCCTCACGCTGCTGCTGTCGATCAGGGCCAGGGCCTGCGCGCCCGGCTGCAGGAAGTCACCCGGATGGAGATCAAGATTGGTGACGGTGCCATCGGCGCCGGCGCGCACTTCGGTGCGCTGCACGTTCAACAGTGCGACCCGCCGCTCCGCACGGGCCTGCGCCAGACCGGCCACTTCGGTATCGACCTTGGCCGCATTGCGCTCGCGTGTCTCTGAGGCGACAAGGTTGCCCAGCGCCAGATCCCGTTTCGATTCGCGGCGGGCAAGGGTAAGCGTGGCCTGCGCGCTGCTCACAGCGGCATCGGCCTTCTCCAGCGCGGCCGCGTAGCGCGGTTGGTCCAGCACCAGCAGCAGCTGCCCGGCTTTCACCCGCTGGTTGTCCTGCACCAGCACCTGGGTGACCAGTCCGCCCATGTCCGACGCCACGCGGATCACATCCGCGCGTACCCGGCCATCGCGCGTCCAGGGCTGCGTTTCGTATCGGCTCCACAGGGACAGGGCCGCAATGACGGCGACGGCGAACAGGCAGAGCGTTGCGCTCCAGCGGCCAAGGACACTCAGCACGTGTTTCATTTCAGTTTCTCGAACAGGGGCGCGAGCTGGATCAACAGCTCCGCCAGGATCACGAATAGCGAAAGGCCCACCAGCGGGCGATAGGCGAACAGCCGGTACAGCCCGAGGCTTGCCAGCAGCCGCGAGGCCATCATCGACAGGGCCAACGCGATGAGCGCCACCGCCAGCAGGCCGGGAACGAAGACGCCATCGATGGAGATATCGGAGAACATCGCATCAGTCCTCATGAGCGAGCAGGTCGCGGCGCAGGCCGGAAAGCAGTGCAAGAACATGCTCGGTTCCGGGCGCGCTGCCAGTGCTGACGGCGTCGCGTGTGCGTTCGAGCGATTCCAGCAGCGGCGCATTCACCAGGCGCGGAGTGGGAGTGCGGAAGTGGGCGGTGGCCCTGTGCATCAGCAGCGCATGACACTCGCGGCTGCTCCGGTCCTTGAGCGTCCTGCCGATCACGCGTAGTTCGGCCACAGCACTGGCCGCGCGCATGTCTGCAAACATCGTCCGCAATGTGCGGGCTGCATCCGGATGGCCGCGCAGGCGAGGAGCAAGCAGCGCAAGCCGATCCACCATGCGGCTGGTCCAGTCGCTGGCGTTTCGCACCTGCCCGGCCGCCCGACGCGCGATGTCCCGCCTGATCACGTCCTGCAAGCGCGCGCGGCTGCGATTGCTGTCCAGGGTCTGCAACAGCGACATGCTGCACAGCGCCGCCGCCGTGCCGACGAACAGCGCGACGCCGCTGTTGAGCGCCCCCACGATGTTGCTGGCATTGGTCGCGCCCAATCCTGCAATGAGCGGGAAGGTGAGCACCACGCCCAACGCCGCCATGATGAAAGGCGGGCGGGCGAGGAACGAGCCACACAGCAGCAGCGCGGGCGCCAGCGCCATGGCCAGGCCGACGAAATCGGACAGGCCCGGAAAGATCACCAGCGCGTAGATCAGCCCAATGACCACGCCGATGGTCGACCCGAGCAGGTAGCGCATGACATGCCCGGCAGGTGCCTCGGCGGTCCCGAACAACACGCAGGCCGTGCCGATGATGGAGACGGCGGTTGCACCATCGGACCACGCGGTGGCGATCCACAGCGCGCAGCTCAGTACGATGCCGACGAAAGCACCCAAAGCGCTGCGCAGGGCGACCCGGTGATCACGATGCAGCACATGGCCGTTCGCCTTGCTGGCGAGGTGCACGGGCACACGCCGGCGCCAGTCCGGGCGGGCGGCGTGCAGCTGCTCTTCCAGCAGCCGGCAGTCGTGGTGCGCAGCATCGAGTTCGGCCTGACGTGTGCAAAGCGCTGCGCGCAGCAGGTCCGGCCATGCTGCCGTGCCAGCAGGCTGCGCGCGCAGCTGGGCCATCGATTCATCCACCGCGCTGGACAGCATCAGCACATCGAGCATCCGGTCATGCAGTGCGCGCAGGATCTGCACCTGGGCAACGCCGTGCGCGCTGTCGAACGGCAGGTGGATGGACAGCGTGTGCAGTTCGAGCAGGTCCGCGGCTACCTTGGAGCGATCCTCCGCCAGTACCGTGTCCCTGGCGCCTGCGCGCATGTCCTGCGTCCAGCGTTCCGCATCGCCGAGGATAGACGCCACACGCGCGTGCACACGCGGCGAGACCCGGCGTGGCAGCACCAGCCCGTGGACCAGCGTCGCCGCAAGAATGCCGATGGAGATTTCCTGCACGCGGGTGATGGCAATGGTGAAGACGTCACCGGGCACCATCACCGCCGGGAAGCCGATCAGGCTGGTGGTGTACCCGGCCAGCAGGAAGGCATACGCACGCGGTGTGCGGTCGAGCATGGCCAGGTACAGGCACAGGCCCATCCAGGCCGCCAGCACCACGCTCAGCACCAAGGGCGCGTTGGCGAACCGCGGCACCAGCAGCACCGTAGCAACCGCGCCGCCGACGGTTCCCAACAGGCGGAACAGGCCCCGGCTGAGCGTTGCGCCGGACATCGGCTGCGACACCAGATAGACCGTGCCGATCACCCAGAACGGGCGGGTCAGGCCGATGCGCAGCGAGACATACAGCCCGAGGATCGCGGCGAGCAGGCACTTGAGCGAGAACAGCACCGCTTCGCGGTCGACCTTCAATGCGGGCGACGTCAGCAGCGCACTGGGGCGCGAAAGCCAGGGGCGGGTGGGGGCGGGAATCTGCATGCCGCCATCGTATTCAGCGAGGACCGCTGCCGAATTTCGCTAGAATGCCAGCCTATCGCTGAATCTGGTCATTGAGAATGACTCGCATCTCGCTGCCTGGCTTTGATCTGGACCCGGACGCGACGGATCGGCCTGCAGTGGCCAGCCGCCTGCAGGTGGCCGACCATGATGCCGAGATTCCGGTGCACGACCACCGCAAGGGACAGCTGATCCTGGCGCTTCATGGCGCGGTGACCTGCGAGGTGGCCAATGCCCTGTGGATCGTGCCGCCGCAGTGCGGCGTGTGGATTCCCGGCAGCATGCCGCACAGCAATCGCGCCACGGCGAACGCGCGCCTCTGCTATCTGTTCGTCGAGCCGGGCGTCGTCGACCTGCCGCTGCACTGTGTGACGCTGTCGATCTCACCGATGGTGCGCGAGATGATCCTGCACCTGGCCGATGTGCCGCAGGACTACCCGCGCGGCGGGCACATCGAGCGGCTGGCCCGTGTGCTGCTGGACGAACTGGTGCAGATGCCGGCAGAGCGGCTGTACCTGCCGGTGAGCGATCACCCCAAGATCCGTGCGCTGGCTGCGGCGCTGTCGGCCAATCCGGCCGACCGCAGCACCATCAGTGAATGGGCCAAACGCCTGGCACTGGGCGAGCGCACGTTGACGCGCCTGATTGATCGGGAAACCGGTCTGTCGTTCGGGCGCTGGCGGCAGCAACTGCACCTGCTGGTTGCGATTCGCGAGCTCGCAGGCGGCGCGGCGGTGCAGCGGGTTTCTGAAAGCCTGGGCTACGAGTCGGTGACGGCGTTCATCACGATGTTCAAGAAAGCGCTGGGGCAGTCGCCTACGCGGTATTTTGCCGCGCGGCTGCGGAATCAGGATTCTGCTGCTCGTGGCGGTTTACGTTGACTGGCTGACGTTGACTGGCTGAAAGGAAGTATCAGCTCTCCGCGGAACTGCGTTTGTCGCGTATCGAATAAATCACTGAAAATATCTTCCAGCCTTGCTCGGTGCGGACCAGTGGGCGCAGCGGCAAAGCCGCGGAGGCGGGGAGCCGCGGAGCTTGCAGGGCCTAGGCACTGTCTCTCGCCACGTGCTTGGCCGGACGATTTCCACCGGGGGGAGGAGGGGTGTGAAGCAGAAGGGCATTAGGCGGGCGCGGGACCGAGGGCATTCGGCTCAGCGGTGGCTTTTGAGGCTTCCATGTTTATCGAGTGGGCGATTTGCCGATGCCTGATGCGCTGACCGCTGACCGCAGATTCGCTCAGGGATTATCGTGCTGAAGAGCAAATGGGAAAGTCAGGGCGCCTTCGAATCGGATTATTTGAAATAGCCTTCGGAATGTGATCCGCGCCTCAATCTGCGTATTGAGGAGAGGCGCTCGTTGCGGTTAAATGTGCCGCCGATACGCGATTCTTAAACGTTCAATTTCCAGATTTCGTGAAATCCAAGGAATGGAGAGTGGTTGTGAAAGGACGAGGAAGATTGTTCGATAATTTCTTGCGCATGCTATCCGGTGGACTTCTACTGGTCACATGCGTGCTTCCTGCATGCGCTTTAGCTGCAGATGAGGTTGAGAAGCGATGGTACGCGTATGAGCCTGCTGGTCATGACGCTGAGCGGGGAGCGCAAGTTGAGATCGAGGCAGTGTTCAAGGGTTTTCAGGTATTTGGATCCTTCGGCTTTGAAGTCGCCAGTCAGTCTGTTGTGGGTGAGAAGCTTGTTTCACACTACACAATCAAGCCTGGTCCGTTGACCACTACGGAATGGCGCTACTTCTATAATGGGGAGGTGCCGGACGTATCTGCAGCGATAGCCGCTCTTGTGGCAAGGAATCGTGCGGAGAATCCCGACTGCGTGGTCGAACCAGGAACGCTCCAGGAATGGAGCGGCTGGGCGCCCGGGCCCGACGGGAATTTTCGCGACGAAGAGGCCAGGGTTCCGCTGACGCTCTACTGCGCAGTAGACGAGCCTCCCTCGCAAACCTACGACACCGTCTCACGATCGCGGGATATCTACTGCCCGAACTCCTTGGTGATGGAGTGGTCGGAGTCGCAGCAGAGGTGCGTGGGCGCCTCTGTTTTCGGGAATTACGCGTACTGGACGACGGCGTTGCCTGAACAATGCGACAACGTTGGAAATCCCTGTGATCCGACCACCGGTGACAAGCTGGAAACCGAGGTGGACCTCGATGCCGGGTGGATTCGCTTCTCACGCCACTATCACTCGTCGTCCAGCATTGCACGTGGCCCGTTCGGTCACAACTGGACGCATTCACATAACGTCCATCTTTCCGTGGGCCCTGATCTATCGGTTTATCCGCCCGTTTCAGACATTCATATTGGCCTGATCAATGGCGACGGAACGCATGTTGCGTTCGAGCAGGTCGGGCAGATCTATGAGGCGGTCGATGGTAGCGGCGATAGAGCTGTCCAGCAGGCAGGGCAGTGGGTTGTCCATCGCGAAGATGAGGTGCTGCGGTTCAACGCGAATGGGCAGCTTCTGGCTCGTCTATTTGACGACGGTACATCGCTTGCGTACAGCTATGACGGTTTCAGTCGATTGGCGTCGATCACGCACTCTACGGGTCGGAGGATTGAGCTCGCCTATCTGTCTGAATTCGATGACCGGGTCGCTGGCCTGTCGATCAATGGTCGACCATATGTGGTCTATCTCTATGGCAGCAACGAGCAGTTGACATTGGTTGACTATGTGGACGGCGGCGATCGAATCTACCACTACGAGAACGCTCAGTTCCCCTCCCATCTCACGGGAGTAACGGCGGAAGACGGAGGTCGCTATAGTTGGGTTGCCTACGATTCGAAGGGGCGGGTGATCTGCAGCCAGCATGGCGCGGCCTGCGATTCTCAATCGGTCGGCATTGACGGCGTCCTGCTGAGTTACGCGGCTGATGGCACGACGACTGTCACGGATGCGTTGGGTAAGCAGGCAATCTATCAGTTGTCCAGCACCGCGAGTGGACTTGGGAGAAAGGTAACGGGGCTGACCGACTCCCAGGGAACCATCAGCCGCGCCTACTATGATCGTAGTGTAGACTTCCGTCGCCGACTGGATACCTATACTGATCGTCGCGGCATCCAGACCAAGCATGCCTACGCAGAAAGCACCGATCCGGTGAGTGGCCGTGCGGTCAACATCCATACGATGACCGAAGCCGTCGGTCTGCCCGAGCAGCGCGTGGTAACCACCACACGCGACGTAGAGACCAATGCGGTGCTTGCTACCCGGGTCGGCAAGCGTGAAACCCGCGCCACCTATAACGCGCGCCGCCAGCCCACGGCCATCACGGTATCTGATATCGATTCTGGTCACACGCGCACCACCCTCTACAGCTACTGCGAAGCTGCGGATCTGGTCGCAGCGGGCAGCTGCCCGGTGGAGGGCCTGCTGAAGGGTGTGGACGGTCCGCGTACCGATGTGGCCGATACCGTTACCTATGCCTACTACCCGGCGGATGACGCAGGGTGCCCGACCGGGGGGGGCTGCACCTACCGCAAGGGAGATCTGCGCAGCGTCACCAATGCACTCGGTCAGACGGTCGAGACCTTGGCCTACGACGCATTCGGACGGCCGTTGTCGTTGAAGGACGCCAACGGCGTGGTCACCGATTACACCTACCATCCTCGTGGCTGGCCCACCTCGGTGACCGTACGCGGAGCCACCACCGCCGAGGATCG
>RCUP01001938.1_pt1 | contig 11695 bp, 10 predicted proteins | sample 2166341 | NCBI WGS metagenome assembly RCUP01 (sample SAMN09932325, study PRJNA488358) | compost metagenome | isolation source: compost soil in succinonitrile-enriched | place: Germany: Experimental Botanical Garden | reverse complement strand
CCATCGAAAAGGCGGAAGGCGCAGCCCCGGACCAAGGTCTGGCGGCGGCGCCCAAGCGCCTGTTCATCAAGACCTACGGCTGTCAGATGAACGTCTATGACTCGGAGCGCATGGCCGACGTCCTGCGCCCGCTGGGTTATGCGACCACGGACGCGCCCGAAGGCGCCGACTTCGTCATCCTCAATACCTGCCACATCCGCGAACGCGCCGCCGAGAAGGTCTATTCCGAGCTGGGCAAGCTGAAGCAGATGCGCGAGCGCAAGGTCGCGCGCGGCGACGGCGGCATGACCATCGCGGTCGCCGGCTGCGTCGCCCAGGCCGAGGGCGAGGAGATCATGAAGCGCCAGCCGGCGGTCGATCTGGTGGTCGGACCCCAGGCCTATCACCAGCTGCCGGAACTGCTGACCCGCACGGCGCGGGCGCGCGGCGAGCGCATCGGCGCCGATTTCGCCCCGCATGAGAAGTTCGACGCCCTGACCCCCGAGATGATCGCGACGCGCGGCGGCGAGGGCCCCACCGCCTTCCTGACGGTGCAGGAGGGCTGCGACAAGTTCTGCACCTTCTGCGTCGTCCCCTATACGCGCGGCGCCGAGTGGTCGCGCCCGGCGGCGGCGGTGCTGGCCGAGGCCCGCGCCCTGGCCGACCGGGGCGTGCGCGAGGTCACCCTGCTGGGCCAGAACGTTAACGCCTACGACGGCGAAGGCCCCGACGGAAAGCCCTTCACCCTGGCGAAACTGGCCTATGCCCTGGCCGAGATCCCGGGTCTGGACCGCATCCGCTATACGACCAGCCACGCCAACGACATGAGCGACGACCTGATCGCCGCCCACGCCGATCTGGACGCCCTGATGCCCTATCTGCACCTGCCGGTTCAGGCCGGGTCGGACCGGGTATTGCGGCTGATGAACCGCAAGCATGGCCGCCAGAAATACATCGACCTGATCGCCCGCATCCGCGAGGCGCGGCCCGACATGGCCATCGCCGGCGACTTCATCGTCGGCTTCCCCGGCGAGACGGATCGGGACTTCGAGGACACCCTCGATCTGGTACGGCAAGTCACCTATGCGGGGGCCTTCAGCTTCGTCTATTCGCCGCGCCCCGGCACCCCCGCTGCGACCATGGCGGGCCAGGTCGAGGAAGGCGTGGCGCTGGAACGGCTGCACCGGCTTCAGGCCCTGCTGTTCGAACAGCAGACCGCCTTCAACGCGGCCCAGACGGGCAAGACGCTGAATGTCCTGTTCGAAAAGAAGGGTCGGTATGACCGTCAGGCCATCGGCCGCTCGCCCTATCTCCAGGCGGTTCACGTCGAGGCTGCGGATCATCTGCTGGGCCAGATCGTTCCGGTGAAGATCGTCAGCGGCGCCCAGAACAGTTTGAACGGGCGCCTCGTCGATCAAGGCACTATCTAGCTCGACACGCCTCCGACGAGGCGGCTTATTATTCTGCGTCCCTCAAGCAGCCTCGCCCCGCCGGACGAGGCGTCAGGGACCCCAAGAAACGGCCTCTCAAGCAGCCTCGCTCCGCCAGCGAGGCGTTAGGGGCCCCAAAAAGGAAACCTATGGCCCGAGAGTCCGAATTCCTTTCCCTGAGCGATCAGGCCTTGCGGGCCGTGATCGGCCCCAACAGCCGCCACGTCGCCTTGATCGAGGACGCCTTCAAGGTTTTGGTCGAGGCGCCGGGCGGCGGGGTGTCGATCAACGGCTCGGCGCGGGACCGGGCCCAGGCCAAACGCGTGGTCGAGACCCTGGCCCAGCGGGCCGATGCAGGGGCCGAGATCACCGAGGCCGACGTGCGCATGGCCCTGGGCGCCGCCGTGTCGCAGCCGCGATCGGATCACGGCCGGGTCGTGCCAGACGCTGTCGCCCTGCCGGTCGGCCGACGCGGGGCCATCGCGCCCAAGACGGCGGCCCAGGCCCGCTATCTGGATCTGCTCAGCCGTTGCGAGCTGACTTTCGGCGTCGGCCCGGCGGGCACGGGCAAGACCTTCCTCGCGGCCGCCTATGGCGCGAGCCTGCTGCGGCGTGGACAGGTGGACCGCCTGGTTATCACCCGGCCGGCGGTCGAGGCGGGCGAGAAGCTGGGCTTCCTGCCGGGCGATCTGAACGAGAAGGTCGACCCCTATCTGGCCCCGATCTGGGAGGCGCTGAACGACATTCTGGGCGTTGATGACGTGCGTCGCCGCCGCGAAAAGGGCGAGATCGAAGCCGCCCCCATCGCCTTCATGCGCGGCCGCACCCTGAGCCACGCCTTCATCATCGTCGATGAGGCCCAGAACACCTCGCGGCTGCAGATGAAGATGGTCCTGACCCGTCTGGGTGAGGGCGCCCGCATGGTGGTGACGGGCGATCCGTCGCAGATCGACCTGTTGAACCCGCGCGATTCCGGTCTCAGTCACGCCCTGCGCATCCTGAAGGACGTGAAGGGGGTCGGGGTTCAGGCCTTCAAGGCCGAGGACGTGGTGCGCCACGCCATGGTCGAGCGCATCGTGCGGGCCTATGACGCTGATGCGGCGCGGGGGCGTCCCGCGCCCGACCTCGAGGACGAAGACTGAATGATCGAGATCGAAGTCGAGGACGCGGCCTGGACGGCTGCGCTGCCTCACGTGGACGCTGTGGTCTTGCGCGCGGCGACGGCGGCGCTGGGCGCGGTTGAAGGCGACGTGGTCGTGCTGCTGACCGACGACGCCGGGGTTCAGGATCTGAACGCCCGCTTCCGTGACAAGGACCGGCCGACCAATGTCCTGTCCTTCCCGGCCGCCGAGAGCGCCTTTCCGCATCTGGGCGACGTGGTGCTGGGCTTCGCCTACTGCGCCGCCGAGGCCGAGACCCAGGGCAAGACCCTGTCCGATCATCTGAGCCATCTGGTCGTCCACGGCGTGCTGCACCTCTTGGGCCGTGACCACGAAGACGACGCCGAGGCCGAGGAGATGGAGGGCGAGGAGCGCGAGATCCTGGCCGCGCTCGGCGTCGCCGATCCCTATGCCGTCGAACACGAGGCTGATGCATGAATGAACGCTTGTCAGCCCTTTGGGGGGGCGTGCTGACGAACCGCTGGGGCCGGATCGCCTTGGCCCTGCTGGCCGGCGCCGCCGCCGCCCTGGCGCATCCGCCGTTCGGGGTCCTGCCCGGTTTGCTGGGCTATCCGCTGCTGATGCTGCTGACCGAGCGGTCGCGCACGGTGAAGGGCGGCTTCTGGGTCGGCTGGCTGGCCGGTTTCGCCTACTTCTTCATCGGCTGCTGGTGGGTGGCCGAGGCCTTCCTGGTCAACAAGGATCAGGCCTGGATGGCGCCCTTCGCCGCCAGCCTGCTGCCCATGGGGCTGGGGCTCTTCTTCGGCGCGGCCACGGCCCTTTATCGCCGTTTCGCGCCAGCGGGCGCGCGCCGCGTCCTGCTGTTCGCCGCCCTGTTCGCCCTGCTGGAATGGCTGCGCGGCCATGTCCTGACGGGCTTTCCCTGGAACCCGACCGGCGCCGCCTGGCAGGCGGGATCGGCCATGTCGCAGTTCGCTTCCGTGGCGGGCGTCTATGGTCTCGGGCTGGTGACGCTGGCGGCCGTGTCGACGCTGGGCCTGCTGGTTGACGCCGGGCCGCGCCGGCACCGCCTGGTCGCGGCGGGTCTGGGCGTGGTCGTTCTGGCGGGCCTGTTCGCCTTTGGAGCCTTCCGGCTGTCCTCGGCCGAGCGGGTGGACGGGCCGACCCTGGTGCGGCTGGTTCAGGCCGACATTCCGCAGGAGTCCAAATGGAGTCCTGAAGCCTATCAGGCCATCGTCGACCGCTATGTGACCCTGACAGCCCAGCCGGGCGCGGCGGTTCCTGACGTGGTGGTTTGGCCCGAGGGGGCCCTGCCCGCCACGGCCAACGACGTGTTCAACTCGTCCGACGCCCGGGCCATCGCCGCCGCCTTGCAGACTGGCCAGACCCTGTTGATGGGCATCAGTCGCGGCGAGGCCGACGCCGCCGCCGAGGGCGGCGCCCGCTACTACAACAGCCTGTTCGCCTTGCACGACGAGGGGGCGGCGGGCCTGCGGATCGGGGCCATCTACGACAAGCACCGTCTGGTGCCGTTCGGCGAATATCTGCCGATGGGGCAGCTGATGAGCCAGATCGGCGTGCGCAGCCTGGTGCATGTGCCCGCCGACTTCAGCGCGGGCGCAACGCCGGCGCCGATCAGCCTGGTCAATGCGCCCCGCGTTCAGCCGTTGATCTGTTATGAAAGCCTCTATCCGGGCTTCACGCCGGCCAGCGGCGACGCGCGCCCGGCCTGGATCGTCAACGTTTCCAACGACGCCTGGTTCGGCGCCACTTCCGGCCCGCGCCAGCATCTCAATCTGGCCAGCTATCGCGCCATCGAGACCGGTCTGCCCATTGCGCGGGCCACCCCCACCGGGGTCTCGGCCATGATCGACCCCTGGGGCCGGGTGGTGGAGGGCAAGCGGCTGGATCCCGGCCACGCGGGCGTCATCGACGTGCGTCTGCCCGAACCGGCGGCGCCGACCCTCTATGGCCGCTGGGGCGACGGTCTGTACGGGGTTCTGCTGGCTCTCATGCTGCTGGCGGGGGGCCTGCCGTGGAGCCGACGCAAGGGGCGGGCGTGACCAGGGCTGTCGACGAGGACGAACGTGAAGACCTCAAGCGCACGCGCCACATCGACAAACCTCTAGGGGCGCGTCTGCGCGCTCTTCGTGAGGATCGCGGCCTGACGCAGGCGCAGATGGGCCAGGAGCTTGGCGTTTCCGCCAATCAGTGGGGACGACACGAAAGCGGCGAGAACCGTGTTCCCGCCGCGCGGCTCTGGCAGTTCTGCAAGGCCATGAACGTCGATGTCGCGGTCCTTTATGAGGGCCTGCCCTTCCAGATTATGCGGGACAGTGATTATAGCGTCGCAGGCATGGGAGAGAAGAATTGGGGCCCGGCCCTGACCGGATACCCAGTCAAGGCGGCGGCGCCGCTGGTCCAGCGGATCGGCGCCGTCGTGCGTCAACTTCCGGAAGCGCGCCAACGCACCGCCCTGGCCGTTGTTCGAGCCTTGAAGCTGGAGCAAGGCGACTGAGCAGGGTCAGAGAAACGACGGCACGCCCGTCGCGCGAATTGTCGTGACACCGCAGGCGATCCGTCGCATTTCGGGACAGTTGAGTAATTGAGTTCGGACGTAGTTTTTAGGCGAGAACGCACGATGGTCAGAGGCTCGGCAGAGGATGGTCCGCATCCGGTGGACCGTCATGTCGGTCGGCGCGTTTGCGAAAAGCGGATCGCCCTGGGCTATAATCAGAGCGACCTGGGCCGGGCGCTGGGCCTGACCTTTCAGCAGATTCAAAAGTACGAGAAGGGCGCCAACCGCGTCTCCGCCTCCAAGCTCTGGGACATCGCCCGCTTCTTCAAGGTCGACATCGGCTATTTCTTCGAGGGGCTGACGACGGCGGTCCCGGGCATGGCCGAGGATGAGGCCGAACCCTTCGTCCACGACTTTCCCGCCACCCGTCAGAGCATCGAGATCGGCCGTTTGGCGCCGCAGCTGTCGGTGCGCCAGCAAAAGCTGGTGCTGGACATGATGCGGGAAATGACCGGCCATGAGAGCCCCGGCAAGGGCTGAGACGGGCTGAAATGGAATTGAAAAAGGCGCGGATCGCTCCGCGCCTTTTGACTGTCTGGTGATCGGTAGCGGATCAACCGGCCAGAGCGGTTTCCGAGGCGACGATGCGGCTGGCGGCGTGGACTACGGCGCCGATGCGCAGGGCGGCCTGAACCTGGACGTTGGGCACGCCGTGCTTGCGCAGTTCGCCTTCGTGGGCGTCCAGGCAGGCGCCGCAGCCGTTGATGGCCGAGACGGCGGTGGACCACAGTTCGAAGTCCAGCTTCTCGACGCCCGGGTTGGCGATGACGTTCATGCGCAGCTTGGCCGGCAGGGTCGTGTACTCGTTGTTCTTCATCAGGTGCAGCGAGCGATAGTAGATGTTGTTCATGCCCATGATGGCGGCGGCGGCCTTGGCGGCGTTCATCGCCTCGGGCGACAGGACGGTGGCGGCCTGGGCTTCGATCAGCTTGACCGCCGGGGCGACGCCGATGGCGTGGGCCGAGGCCAGGAAGCAGCCCCACTTCTGCTGGTCGTTCAGCACGGTCTCATTGGCCAGCGAGGACAGGTTCAGCGAGATGTCCTTGGCGTAGGCCGGGATCATTTCACGCAGGGCGTCGATGGACATGGAAACTTCCTTCAGATCAACGGCGCCGCTTGCGCCGGGCACAATATGGGGAGGGCCGACGCGCCCGTCAGGGCAGGGCGCCGGGCATGAAAAAGGCGGCGACAGTCGCCCGCCGCCGCCTCTTCCAGAGGGGGCGGCCCGAACCCTACAAACGCGGTCCGGGCCATACCTGGGCCAGTACTTAAGCGGCCAGGGTCTCGCCGCCGACCGGGCGGTTGCAGGCGCACAGTTCGTCGGTCTGCAGGGCGTCGACGACGCGCAGCGTGTCTTCCGGCGAACGGCCGACGTTCAGGTTGGTGACATAGACGTGCTGGACGACGTTGTGCGGATCGACGACGAAGGTGGCGCGCAGGGCGACGCCGTTTTCTTCGTCCAGGATGCCCAGGTCGCGGGCCAGCTTGCCGCCGGTGTCAGCGAACTGCCAGATCGGCAGCTTGTTCAGGTCGGCGTGGTCGCGGCGCCAGGCCAGCTTGACGAATTCGTTATCGGTCGAACCGCCGAGAACCACGGTGTCGCGGTCTTCGAAGTCCTTGCCCAGCTTGGCGAAGGCGGCGATTTCGGTCGGGCAGACGAAGGTGAAGTCCTTCGGGTAGAAGAAGATGACCTTCCACTTGCCGTCAAAGCTGTCCTGCGTCAGCGTTTCGAACGCCGAGACGCCGTTTTCTTCGTGGTCGTTGAAGCCCGGCTTCACGCCAGTGATCTTGAATTCAGGCAGTTTTTGACCGACGCCCAGCATAGTGGAGCTCCATTCTGACAATGTAAGACAGGCGGCGACGCAGGGAGGCGCATCGCCGTTGGGCTTCAGATGGGGGGTGGGGCCGCGGAAGTCAAATCGATGATTTCACAATCACGAATAGATTTTCATTATGGACTGACGACAGACGCCAAGCGTGGCTGTCAGAGGGCTCCATAAGTTTTCCTGCTGAATGACTCAAAGTTTATCGATTTTCCTTTGGCGCCGAAGCGGGCGTAGGTTCGTCGAAATAATCGGCCAACAGGAGGAAAACCATGGACGGACAAGCAGGCGGCCCCACCCCTCTTCATGATCCCAAGAAGGAGCCAGCCGCGCTGCGCTCGCTGCTGGGGCGCACCAACCGCGACTGGTGGCCCAACCAGATCGCGATGGACATCCTGCATCAGCAGGGCAAGTCGGGCGACCCCATGGGCGATGGCTTCGACTACGCCGAGGCGTTCAAGTCGCTGGATCTGGCCGCAGTCAAGCGTGACCTGACCGCCCTGATGACCGACAGTCAGCCCTGGTGGCCGGCGGACTATGGTCACTACGGCCCCTTCTTCATCCGCATGGCCTGGCACTCGGCCGGCACCTATCGCACCGGGGACGGGCGCGGCGGCGCCGGCGCGGGCCAGCAGCGCTTCGCCCCGCTCAACTCCTGGCCGGACAACGGCAACCTGGACAAGGCGCGCCGCCTGCTGTGGCCGATCAAGCAGAAGTACGGCGCCAAGTTATCGTGGGCCGACCTGATGATCCTGGCCGGCAATGTCGCCATCGAAAGCATGGGCGGGCCGGTCTTCGGCTTCGGCGGCGGCCGCGCCGACGTCTGGGAGCCTGAAAAGGACGTCTACTGGGGCACCGAGGAAAACTGGGTCGGCGACGAGAACAACCAGACCCGCATCCAGCCCGACAAGGGCATGGCCCTGGAAGATCCCCTGGCCGCCATCCAGATGGGGCTGATCTACGTCAACCCGGAAGGCCCCGGCGGCGTGCCCGAAGCCCTGGCCTCGGCCCGCGACATCCGCGAGACCTTCGCCCGCATGGGCATGAACGACGAGGAGACGGCCGCCCTGACCGCAGGCGGCCACACCTTCGGCAAGGCCCACGGCGCCGGCGACGCCTCCAAGGTCGGGATCAGTCCCGAGGGCGCCGACATCGCCCAACAGGGTCTGGGCTGGATCTCGGGTCACGCCAGCGGCATCGGCGACGACACCATCACCTCGGGCATCGAGGGCGCCTGGACTCCCACGCCGATCACCTGGGACATGACCTATTTCGACATGCTGCTGGACCATGACTACGAGCTGGTCCGCAGCCCGGCGGGCGCCAAGCAGTGGCAGCCGGTGGGCAATCCGCCGGAAACCCTGGCGCCGGCCGCCCATACGCCCGGCAAGCGCGTGCCGACGATGATGACGACCGCCGACATGGCGTTCAAGATCGACCCGATCTATCGCCCGATCATGGAGCGGTTCCGCGCCGATCCGGCCTATTTCGGCGACGCCTTTGCCCGCGCCTGGTTCAAGCTGTGCCACCGCGACATGGGACCCAAGGCCCGCTATCTCGGCCCGGACGTTCCGGCCGAGGACCTGATCTGGCAGGACCCGATCCCGGCCCATACCGGACCTGCCCTGTCGGATGCGGACGTGAAGGTCCTGAAAGACATCATCGCGGCGTCCGGCCTGTCGGTCGCCGATCTGGTGTCGACGGCCTGGGCCTCGGCCGTGACCTTCCGCGGCTCGGACTATCGCGGCGGCGCCAACGGCGGGCGTCTGCGCCTGGCCCCGCAAAAGGACTGGGACGTCAACGAACCGGCCCGGCTGGCGCGCGTGCTGAAGGTCTATGAGGACATCAAGGGCGGCCTCAGCCTGAACGTCTCCATCGCCGACCTGATCGTCCTCGGCGGCGTGGTCGGCGTCGAACAGGCGATCCGGGCGGCGGGCCACGACATGGCCGTGCCCTTCACGCCGGGCCGTACCGACGCCTCGCAGGACCAGACCGACGTGGACGGCTTTGCAGTGCTGGAGCCCCGCGCCGACGGTTTCCGCAACTATCTGCAGGTCCGCTTCAATGTGCCGACCGAGGAACTGCTGATCGACCGGGCGCAGCTCCTGGGTCTGACGGCGCCCCAGATGGCGGTGCTGGTCGGGGGTCTGCGCGTCCTGGGCGCCAACCACGGCGGGTCGAAGCACGGGGTCTTCACCGACCGCCCGGGTCAGCTGACCAACGACTTCTTCGTCAACCTGCTGGACATGAGGACCGGCTGGAAACAGGTCGATGGCGAGGGTGACGAGACCTTCGTCGGCGCGGATCGCCTGACCGGCGAACAGCTGTGGACCGCCACCCGCACCGACCTGGTGTTCGGCTCCAACGCCCAGCTGCGCGCCCTGTCCGAGGTCTACGCCTCGGCTGACGCGGGCGAGAAGTTCGTCAGGGACTTCGTCGCGGCCTGGACCAAGGTGATGAACGCCGACCGCTTCGATCTGCACTAGGTGGCAAGGAGGCGCCGCAGCCCGGCGGGCTCGCGGCGCCTTTCTTCATCAATGGTTTCGATTGTCTTTGAAAACACGATAGGGCGCGCCTATGTGGAGCGGATGCTCCCCACCCTGCGACAGCTCCACTATCTCAAGCTTCTGGCCGAACACGCCTCCTTCAGCCGCGCCGCCGAGGCGGCCCACGTCAGCCAGCCGGCCCTGTCGGCGGGGGTGCAGGAACTGGAGAAGATCCTGGGCGCCCCCGTGGTTGAGCGCACGCGCGGCGCGGTGCAACTGACCGCCGTCGGCGCCGAGGCGGTCAAGCGCGCCGAGGACGTCCTGGCCCGCACCGAGGACCTGGTCGAGGCGGCGAAAAACGCGGGCAAGCCCCTGTCAGGCCGCTTCCGTCTGGGCATCATCCCCACCGTCGCCCCCTTCCTTCTGCCCCGCGCCCTGCCCGGCCTGCGCGAGCAATACCCGGCCCTGCGCCTCTTCATCCGCGAGGACCTGACCCCGCGCCTGATCGCCGGGCTGAAGGCGGGGCAGCTGGACGCCGCCGTCATCGCCCTGCCCTATGAGGCGCCCGGCATCGACCACGCCCGCATCGGCGACGACGAGATCCTGGCCGCCGCCCCGGTCGGCCACCCGCTGGCGGGCGCCGGTCCCATCCCGGAAGGCATGCTCAAGGCCGACGACCTGATCCTGCTTGAGGACGGCCACTGTCTGCGCGATCAGGCCCTGGCCGCCGTCAATATCGAGGCCCCGCGCGGCGAGGACGTCTTCGCCGCCACCTCCCTGCACACCCTGGTCCAGATGGTGTCCGCCGGCCTGGGCGTCAGCTTCCTGCCGCAGATGGCCGTAACCGCAGGGCTCGCCGACAACCCTGGCGTCGTCGTCCGCCCCATCTCCGCCGACGCCCCCCGCCGCGAGATCGTCGTCGCCTGGCGCGCCGGCTCCAGCCGCGCGGCGGAAGCGCGCCTCCTCGCCGAAGCCCTCAAGCTGGACTGAACAGCGACGCAATCAGCTATCGCCAGAATCCCTTGGGAGGCGGCGAATCGATATCGATATCGATATCGCTGCGGTTCGGGCCTTGCCGACCGTCATGGACGATCTGCTTGAGCGACAAAAGCGCGACTAGTCCTTGTCTGCCTCGCGCCACTCTTCGGGCGGTTGCCATCCCAGCGACGTTGCCTCAGCGATAAGAGACTTCGCCGCCCGCCACGATGCTTGGTCGCGTAGCTTTTCGATGTTCGGCATCGCGGCGAATCCGGCCGCGATGCGTTGGATGCTTTCTTCATCGACGTGGGTCATGAAATGCCTACCGTCGGCCACGATGAAGTTCATCCAAGGCCGCTCTCGCTCGCCTTCCCGATCTTCCTGCTCACGCCGAATGTGCCAGGCCAACATATCGGCAGCTTGGAGAGGAAGCACTTGTTTGTCATCACGAAAGACCGGGGTCGACCCAATTGCAGCCCGTTGCTCCGGGCTGAATGACCCAACCATCCAGTCGTGGAACATCAAGGCTTCGAGCCCAAGACCGCCCTGTTCATCGAAAACGAAATCGACCGGGACGCTGAATCCCAGATCGGAGTGAAGTCTAGCAGCGTTGGCTATAACACCGTGAAAAGCAGCGAAGTATGCGTTGCCGATACCGTAAGGGGCGACACCTCTCAGGTGCTTCTTCCAGACCAAGGTGTCCACCGAAGTGTGACAACCCCACGGCTCGGAAAGTCGGATAACCGTCGCGAGAAGAATAACCTTCTTATCGCGCGTATCGGCGTCCCAACCACGAAACTGCCCGTTCAGGTTTTCAGCTTCTGAGGCTTTGAAGTACTCGATTGCGGGCGTCGCGCGCAGCGCCCGGTCCCACGCGTCCGAGAACACAGCCCACTTATCAGCCGTGTTTATGTAGGCACAGAGATACAGACGCTGCTCTCCGAGCGAACTGGTCGAATCATCCACAAACGCTTGCAGCATCACCAGCAGCTTCTCCGACCACAGTCCGCGCCGGATACCCACCATGGCGCGGATCAGGACCGATGCCGACTCATCGCGCCTCACGCTAACTCCTCACCTTGGGAAGTCCAGCGGACGGGGTACGAGAAGTATAATATCGCCAAACAAAAAGGCCGGCGGAGCGATCCGCCGGCCTTCTTATTTCAGACTGCTGCCTGAGACCTATTCAGCCTCGCCGCGCGCCAGGTTGCGCAGGACGTAGGGCATGACGCCGCCGGCCTTGAAGTAGTCCAGCTCGGTCTGGTTATCGATGCGGCAGCGGACCGGGAAGCGGGCCATC
>RCUP01001934.1_pt1 | contig 11711 bp, 3 predicted proteins | sample 2166341 | NCBI WGS metagenome assembly RCUP01 (sample SAMN09932325, study PRJNA488358) | compost metagenome | isolation source: compost soil in succinonitrile-enriched | place: Germany: Experimental Botanical Garden | reverse complement strand
GCTCAATCTGCGCGTATCGCGACGCTGTCTTCCGCTGCAATCGGGCTAATCTCTCCGCCTCGTCGGCAGGTGAGACGTATGTGTAACCCATGGAGCCAGGCGGCTCTCCGTCGCACCTATAGTTCGCCGGATCCAGACGATTGATGGCGTGCCGGGCCATCATTTTCGGATCATTCAGTCCCGAATCCTCATCCGGGGGGCCAAGACGAGTCGAGGCTTGCTGCAGCGCGCTTTGCATCTCACAACGCAGTCCTTCCGGACCAGTTACCGCGAAATGGGAAAGAGCGTCGCACAGGGAAACCCTACGCGATCGGCGCTGACGCAGATCCGCCGGCGGATCGCTTCCTGCCGATTCGGGGCGTACCGAGGCTTGGGGTGTGAGATGAAGCGCCTGTTCATTCGCGAGGCGGAGGCGGTCAATCACGAGCAGCTCCGGCGAGGTACAGAATGGAGCAATTTGCTCGTGACCCAAGGGCCAATGGGACAGCAATAGATCTACCGCGACGAGAAGGTAGGCGGCCGGTGTGCCTTCGGGTCCCAGAATGTCTTCCAGAACGTCCTGTATCGGATCGTCCGCTTCAATCCTCTGGTGTCCCCATGCCTCAAGCGCCATTAGTGCGGATTGCACGATGTGGCTGATGTCGGCACGGGACATCATGTACGCCTCCCCCCAAGGGAAGCCTCGGGGGCCGGTGGGCATGGGTACTGATATCTGATCCTCACTCGGATCTCGGCCGGAAGAACGATGAGACACGGCATAACTGACAAGGCCCCGGACAAGGCGTAGGCCTTGCTCCTTGTCTGCGTGAAGCAGCGCGAGGAACGGGGGTCTCGTAGGCGAAGCCGGCAGATACCTCAGATCCCAGTGGGAGAAGGGCTCGCGAGAGCGCTGAACGTCTTCGTCTTCGTCGACTTCCTGCAATACTCGTAGGAATGCATCAGCCAGCGCTTGGGGTGCGACATTCGGTGCCGTTCCCACGAAAGTCAGCAGGTCTTCAAACGCCTCATCGCGATGTGGATCCGCAGCCACATGTGACAAATAGGCTGCCGTTTGCACCGGGCACAATCGACACCAAAGCAAGAAGGCTTGGCGAAGATTCTGGCGACTCGCGCGTGACAGAGGCAGGCAATTCGCCTGGCCTTCCAGCTCCACAGCGTCGCGGCTTCGAAACTCAGTCGATGCTTCGGCTGCGACCAGCCAATCGAACATCTGCCTAACCAGCAGGGGAGAAGAAGCATCTTGGCCTAAATATGCGTTGCACCAGCGGCTGTACAGATCGACTAGATCTGGAACGATCATGGGGTTAAGTCTGTGAACATTCTTCAAAGACCAAGAAACTAAGTTTCCCCAGGCTGGACCCTTCGGAAATGCGAAATCATCCGAAAATTTGGAAACGTCGATGCCAGGCGCACTCCAGACCTGAGCGACTGGTTGAGAATCAATCACGATTGAGGTGCGGGCGATTTCAGCCAGGAATTTCGCGTCCTCATCCAATTCAATCTGCGGGAGACATTTCTCAAGCACGTCCGCGCTGCGCTCCGAACGAACGAGCGCCAGGAGGCCGTTCCGACGCCAAGAGCCATGGGCATCGGACCCGCTGATCTGTCTCAGTAGCTGCTTCCAGCTACTTGCCTCGGTGCCCAACTCCGCATGAAGACGTGCCGCCATCTCCAGGCCCCGTGCCAAGCGGGCCGGAGCCGGACTGGACAGAGGGAGACTTGGCACTCGCTCAGGTTCGTCGAAGAGTAGGCATCCAACCGCCCAGTCCCCTCGAACGTCATGCATGGGTTGCACTCGCACTGCGGAAACCGACTGCAGCGTACCGCTCTCCGCCAGGCCTAGAATTGCGTCAGCTGGCAGCGTCGCTGAGTCCAACGGGGTGGATGACGATAGGCGGTGGATCGCCAAAGCGTGCAATACTCGCCGACGCCCGACTCGGGCTGCGGCCGGAGCTCCGTCACCGGAGTCCCACCATTGCTTAGCCATCTGCGCCTCACTGAGCACTGACAAGCTGGAGCCAGTGGCACGGGATAGGCGGTCGAGCCGATAGAGATTTCGAACAAGCCTCTCTGCCGGATGTCCCTGTCGCAACAACGCGAACAGTGTTGGGTCGGCCTCGCGAAGCTGCTCCACCTGCTCATCTGTCAGTTCGTTGATCTGTAGGGCCGGTCCTTGCCCCATTGACTGCAGCGCCTCCGCAGGTATCCACTCCTGATCGCCTGAGTCGACTTCTCCTCGAGTAGTTGCCACAACCCGAAAGCCCGGAATTTCGGCCGCCTCTCTGAGAAGATCTGCGACGGTGAGCTTCTGACCCGCCTCTTCGAAGCGATCGATACCGTCGATGAGGAGATAGCCTCCGCCATCGCCGGCGATGTCCGACAGAAACTGCCGTGCCGTCGCGTCACAGCCCAACTGTGATCGAAGGGCGGTCCATCCACCTGAGGGCACCCGATTGGGCGCCAGCACCAGAACTCGGGACTCGACGAGCAATCTGCTAGCTAGCTCCTTCAGAACTCCAGACTTGCCCACGCCACCTGCGCCACGAATCTCTAGATACCGTCCCTTCTCCAAGGCAAGCAGAGCGAACTCCAACTCGTCCTTTCTATCAACATGCACGCCACGCACAGTGGTCCGCGTATCAGCCAACGCGTGTCGCGACGACTCGGCGAGTCGCTCTCTCGCCTGATGAAATCTTCGGTCACCAGCGAGTTGGAATCCACGCTCGTCCAGACGGTTAATCAGGGCTGGGGCATCGAGCTCGCCTCCAGCGGAATCAGCTTCCAGCGCGATCTGGGCAAGAGAGTCCCAAAGCTCTGCAGCGCGTGAGACTTGGGTAGGAGCAAGCGCTGTGGCGCAGCGTTCTATGGCCCAGGACATGCAAAGGGAGCCGGGACTTTCCAAGTCAAACACCAACACCTGAAAGCGCGACAGCAGGCGCCAAACGGCCTCATCGTCGTGTGCCGCTCCAGCTGCCTGCATCTTGTTCCGAAAATTGGTTACGAAGTCGCGCATCTCCCGATGCGCAGCTCCCTGCTGGTTCATGCGGAGGAAAAAGGTCGCTGCGGTCTGATACTCGCGCGCCCAGCGGAGGGTTGCTTGAACGTACTGCTCGATCTTTGTCGAGCTGCGAGCCACCGCAACGGCCAGCTCGTGCCGGCCTTGCAAGAAGCCCGGAGCAGAAGCAGCCTGGCAGGCCAAAGCAACAACTTCTCCAAAAACGCTGTTACTCGCCGTAAATGCGACCGTTCGCTTTCCTTGCACTTCGAGGGTTGCAATGCGACCTTGTGCATCCAGCCCGCTTACGACTACATCATCCATTGGATGGCCTGACGCAGCACGCTGAAAAGAGACACGCGTGACAACCACCCCAGGCAGGCCACGAGCCTCACCTCCGGTTAGGAGCGGTAGAAGATACTGGGCGCCGACGTGACTCTCCAGCATTGCGCCGGCAGGGCCCGAAGCAGCGGGGCTTGTCGCGGAAGCGGTGTCATCTACTGAGCGTTGGCGGCTGCGGGCTCGCACTCCCCCCGTGCCAGAGGCGGGCGGGGTCGCACTCGGATCGACGAGGGAGGAATCGTTTTCTGGCGTCTCTCGCATGCGATCGAACCTAGATGGGCGATCCATCGCCAAGCTACGACTGGATCCGTCGAGCTAGGATAGCCGCTGGGCAAGACCCGGGTCCACAATCGGCCAAGCTGTATGCAGAACGGTAGGCACGAACGTTAGAAAGTATAGCTAAAGGTCGGCAGCCGCTGGATGGCAAACGCAATCGCTCTGCATCTGTGTGGCAAAGACGTTGCCCGGTCGTGTCTGATGGGTGCGTCGTCGTCCTGACCAGAAGTCACAGTGTGGCTGGGCCGCCAAGGCCGACCATCTGCAATCCGGTCAAGGGAGTGCGGGGTCAGTTTGGCGCTTCGACCTTACCTTCAAGGCGGCCTCGGATCGCCGTATCCACTCGCTGTTGTGCTTGACCGCATATTCCGACCAGTGTCGGGCGTCCTGGGTGATGTCGGCAAACAGCCTGTAGGCATGCTGATGGTCGTCGTTGCTTGGTTGCGTCAGCATGCGGCAGTTGTGCTGCCAGATGAGGTGACGCAACTACTTGAAGAAGAGGGACCTTCTCGTCGTTGCAACAGGCTACTTGCAACCACTGGCCGAGGTACTTCTCGGGAGATATGGACTCGGTCACGTGCCGCTGGTGGCCTCCATACTGCGTCCATTTCTTGAAATGGCTCGTCGGGAACGTACATCGCGTCGGTTCGAACAAAGTTCCTATGCCCGTCGCTAGAGGTTTCCCAAGGCCATGGGGGCGCGACGGACATCGATCAGCATTCAGACCTGCCAGTGTTCGAATCTAGTCGAGAGTGGTATCTCATCAACCCAAAGTCAGATTGCGTAGTGCGGTTGGAAGAATCGCTTGGCGCGGAGTTCGGTATTCTCATTTGGAAACAGTGCCTGTCGCCGGGTTTCCCCTGCGCCGGGCTGGCTGGTGCGCACCGAGGATGCTTCATCCTAGATCGATTCTTTGAACGATGTCTTCTGAGAGTACATCTGCCAAGAGCCTCCATGAGAAAGCTCGAGGTTCCCCAAAGTGAATCAAACGAAGTGCACACCAAAGACAGTCTCCTCCGCGAAGCGCTCATAGCTAGCCATTCTTTGGAGCATCCGGACCCGCCAGAGGTAGAGGGAACGCCCGAGAGGGGCTGCTGGCCCGGACGTTCGATATGTGGCGCCTCTAGAGACAAGCGCAGTTCCACAATTCCCCTCGAACTGCACGGGGCGAGCCGGTCCCCAACCTGCGTTCCAGTAGCAGAGATCGGCTACAACTTCATGTCCAGAACTGACAGCGAGGCGCCCTCCTTGGGGCGCCACGTCAAGTGATTCCTGTCCAGGCATCGTTGGGAAAAATAGTCGGCCCGGATAGAGGTCGCACTGCAGATAGCCAATCCGATCCATGCCTAGGCACTGCGCAAGAGGCCAGGCCCTGCTCTCGCCATCCACCAAAGTTTGAAGAGATGGCGTCTTTAGGGTGGTGGTAGTACTTAAGGGTCTCTGCGCGATGCTGCGGAGGAGCCGGCCGCTCGTCCACAGATCTCCCAAATGTTCGGCCAAACTCTCATCTCCGACACTACCGCCCGTGGCTTGGGCCCAGCGGACGAGCGAGACTTCCACACAACGCTCCATCGACATGAATACGGGTGAAGCGAAGGCAATCAGCTCGTCGCCAGGACGTGCTGTGTGAACGCGTTCAAGAAGAGCGTGGACGGATGTCCGTATTGCTTGAGCGTCTCCGTCGAAGTCTGTCTGGCCTGGGAACCAAGTAGGGCGTTCTGGTCTGATCAGAGCAAGAGTGGGGTGAAGAGGCATTGCCAACAGGGCCATCTCCTCTTCCATACGAGGAGGCATGCGCCAGAACTTTCTGGCCGCGGCCAGCGTGCGAAGATACGAAGAAAGCATGCGCAATGCGGTGCGAGATGAGAGCAGACTGACGAAGCTGTCGCCCAATGATCGCGAGAAATGACCGATATCAACCTGGAACGGGGCATCAGGATAGGCGCCCCTGCTTGTCGACCATTCGAAAGCCATCTGACGGATGAGTGGAGCGCCACTGGTGCGCTCAGCGTTCTTCATGGTTGTATGAAATATTCGTGGAAGATCCACTCCCTGCACATCCAGAAAATCCTGCGGAATCTGGAAGTTTTCGGGTGCTTTCTCCAGATCAATGATTGGTGCGCCCTTTGATAGGCCGAGATGATCCAGCAACAGTTGGGAGAGAGCTGACGGCTTAGGGACTCGCTCTGCCAAGTTCGGATCGGGGATGTAATGATTGGATTGCGTCGCCAGCCAGAAGATGCAGAGTGCCTCTACTACTTCGGCCTCTAGCCTTCGCGTGCTCAGGAACTCTAGGAGCGCGGCCTCCGTCGCTGGCCTAGATGAGGGCTCACCAAGCCGAGCGGCCAGTTCCTGCATGGTCCACCACCTAGTGGTGCTCGACGGCCAGCAGAGTCTTCCGATTAGGATGTAGAGGTCGTCCATCAGCTCTCAGTGTTCCTTGACGCCTCAAGTACTTCCCCCCAGCGCGGACGTCCTAGTGGTAGAGTCCGGGTGTCTTCAAGCACGCAGTTGACCATCGTCTCGGCAAACTTCATAGCTTCTGCAAGACGATTCTGTCTCGCATAGAAATAGACCATGAGCTCCGTAGGCGCCAAGCGCTGCGACTTCGTCTCATCGAACATGGAGTACGTGGTCGAAGAGACGAACTCGTCACAGCGGCGTGGGAACCACTTCACCACAAGGTCGAGCCTTTTGCGGACCTTTGATTCGCTCTCCATGACACCAGTCCACGCGCCATTTCGGATCTGCGCCTGCACCAGGAACTTCCACGCCGCTGTTGGGCCGCTCAACTTTCGCTTCGTTTCAAAGGCAAGCTCGGAAAGCTCGAGTACCCCCTTCAATCGGCCCTCCTCAGACTGCAGTAGGCCGTCGAGCGCCGCGAGAAGACGCCTGGACTGTCCTGATTGGTCCCAGTGCTCGTACCAGACCCGAAGCAGCCTGCTCCTGTCTTTGTAGCTGTTAGAGAGAATCTCGAGGAGATCATCAATCTGCTCTGGTGCGAACTTGGTGATGTCTTCGTGGAAGGCATTGTTACCGTTGCCGTTGCCGTTGCCGGCCAGTTCCACGCGCTGCAGCACTCCAATATCCCAGCCCGCATGGCTTCTAAGAACATGCAATGTCTCTGCCGCTCCATCCACACCCTCGAGTTCAAGCTGCATCAGCGTTTCTTGGATCTCAGGATGCACACCCGAGCGCATGAGCGCATCCAACTGCCAGCCGCTCCTAACGGCCTGCCGAACATATGCACGCAGGCTGTCCTCCGCGATCGACCATTCGCCTACATTGGTGTGCTCAACATATTTCACGACCAAAGCCTCGGGGCACAGCTCAGCCAGCAGACTGTCCGTCGCTGGAAGTACATGCCTAGTACCCTTGCCGTCGGTGTAGTCAAGTACGTTGTGAATCTGAGGCGAAATCACGCTCAGTAGCCGCCGAGCATCATCAGGTGCGACTTCGCTAAGGTAGTCGATGGCATCAACTGTGTTGTTCAATGTCAGATCTTTGCGATGTCCGTAACCAGTCGTGAGCTCCCAGGTTTGCTTGCAGAGCTCTTGGGCAAGTGCGCCTAATCCATGCGTCAGTGCAATACCGCAGAGCTGTAGCGGAGTCAGTAGATGAACGCTGGTCTCTCGTCGGATATCGGCGTCCAGCGTGGCGCGTTCAGACTTGATGAAGGAATTAGCAGCCTCGTCGCTCATCCTTGTAAGCAGCCCCATCGCGTACTGGATGCGGAACGACTCGCTATCAAACCACTCCAAGGCGTCTGCCTTGGTCATGGTCTCTTCGGAAAGGTGCACGTCTTGGCGGTCGGTGAGTAAGCAGCTAATGATTCGAATGTCACACGCAATGCCATGCAGCCCAGAGCGGAAATCACTGGCGGCCGAGCTTTCGTCATAGTCCTGCCTGATGCTCCTGAACGTGACCGGACCAAGAAGGTCGAATAGTTCGTGAAAATCCACGAACTCTCCTCGCCACCATCGCTTTGCGATCTGGACTGCAATCGTTGACAGCGCGTCCAGGAAGCGGCTGATGTTCTCCCTGCCTTCGTAGACAGGTGCCCGTGTGAGCGGAAAGCCTGGCTTTCCGTCCGCCTCCATGCTGAAGCTGGTATGCACAGCGCGAAAGAACCAGCGATGTGCCAGCAAGGCCAGATTTTGCTTGCGCTCGCTGTACCCGCCACTGAGCCAATCGAGGTCAATTGGCTGAGTCAGGGGTGTTGAAGTCCGTGTGCGAGCGGCCCGTAGGGCCGCGACTAAGGGGGTTGTCTCCAGCTCGTGAAAGTCATCATGGTCAACGATGCAAACCCCGGCCGCTGCCGCGGCACGAACACAGAGGTCGCTGAGAGCGGACCTGTCTGAATCAGGCGGCAGTCTTATGATCGCCTCCATTAGGTAATCGAGATTGCCCTCGTCAGCTAGGACGCGGGCCCTCGACATCCAAACAACGGGATCGCTTCGTCTGACCAATTCAGCGAACGAGTCGGGCGACGCTCCGATGACTTCAAGGCGCGCGAATGCATCGGCCAGGAAGTTAAACTCTTCAGTGGCGGAGCCGAAGGAATGTCGGCTGGAGAAGCGGTTGAGCCCCCTAAAGCGGCGCAGTGCCTCACTTCCGCAGGTCTCAGCAAGAAAGGTCTGACCTCTTGAGCGGAGGGCCAACCCAAGCGCGGCGACGCGCAGGATGTCAGCCTCATGTCGGGAGGCCACGGCCTCGCGGACGACGCCTTCGTCGGCCGCCAGCGCTAATGTGAAGTAAACCAGACGGGCCATGTCGGCGCTCTCCATCTGGAACTCGCTTCCGCCCACCATCCGTGCCTGCAAGTGCGCCAGCCGGTATGCATCCGCAAATGCGCTCGTATCCAGAGCTGCGATCAAAGCCTCGGACAGTAGCGTATCGAAGAGCGATTCCGGATAGCCCTCCTCCAAGCGGAGCATGATCCAATCGCGAGAAAGCCCAGAAATTAGATTCTCGGGAGCACCCAATCTTGCCTGGACCGTCCAGAGCCAGTTGATGCGGAGAGGCGAGGGTGCGGAGGCGTCCAGCCAGTCCGCCACAGCTGGCATAAGCTCCTTGATGCGCTCCTCGTAGCCTGTGGTGGTTCGAACAAAGACAGCCAGACTCTCGTGGTATACCTTCAGGCCGGCAGCCGAGGAGTGCAAGAGATGCGCCACCTTGGTGACATTCGGGTGTGCTGTACCCAGCCTCTCAGCTATTTGCGAGAAGGCGACCTCGGGCCAGAAGAAGGGGAATGCGCACACCAAGCGCAGGGTGTCCTTGAGACTTGGTGTAAGCTCTTCCCATAGCGACGCGTAGTAGAATTTCGCCTCCTTTGTCATATCCCCCTGAAGCCGTCGGACATCCCAGCTGGTTAGGCTGCTTCCAGCGAGTACAAGCTCAGCAGTGGCATAGACAACATGCAGGGGGTGCCCCTTGGTCTTTCTGCAAAGCTCGGCTGCGGCCTCTTGCAACTGGTGCTCCGCCTGCTGCTCGTCCTTGAACTGCTTCGAAATCCTTCCTTCGTCAATTGCTCTGCGCAGATAGGACAGAACTGCGTTCTCGGACATCGCTGGGAGCGTACGCCAGGTCGCTTTTGGCGCTATCACCAGAAGATCTTTAGGTAGCTGTGCGTCGTCGACCGGCTGTGTGCCCACCAATAGCACCAGGTTGTTCGGGCATGGGACTATCTGGGAGAACACGTCGTCCAACGGACGTTTATCGGCATCGTTGATGCGCCACACGTGATCCAGGCCGTCCAGGATCAGGACGAACGGCTTACCGCGCTTGCGATAATGGCTCGAGCAGGTCTCGAGGAGGGCGCGTAGGTTTCCTTCAGCCACCGGAACTTCGGGGTGAAACCGTTTGACCTGTGCTTGGATGGACTGCTCAACCACGTAGCCGTGCACGCGGTCACGACCCCTTTCAGTCGTAGAGAGGAAGTAGTGATGTCTTACCGTGGGGATTGCCAACTCGGCAAGCGCTTCGCAAAGCGCACTCAAGTACGTGCTTTTCCCGCGGCCAGGTGGGCCTGTGAGCACGATTGTCTTTCCGGCGCCGGCAACGGTGTCGCTGACAAGCTGCTGGTGGAATGTTAGATCCGGAACCTCATAGCCGAGTGGAATCGCAAAGTCTTCGGTTAGGGGTGTTGGTGGCGTCGCCTGCAGGATGGTTCGGATCTGTTTCAGGTGGATCCACCCGTCCGGTGGTGGCAGCTCTTTCCGGATTGCCCAGTTCAAGGTCAGGTTCTTGAGGTTCGCGATGCCCTCAGGTGTGCCATGCCGACGCAGGCGCGCATCAACCTCGTGCTCAAGTGATTCGTAGCCCTTGTCGCTGTGAAAAATCTGCAGCTGATTGAAAAACTCCCTGCATTTGGCCTCATCGCTGAGCTCGACGATCACTTCGGAGCGCCGTGGCTCGGGGACCTTGTCGAGATCGATCTTTCCACCGCCTAGGCAGGCCTCAATCTCGGCATCTGGACGCCGATTGGTTCTTAGCGAAAGCACCCCGATTCGAGCGGAATCTAGCGAGACAAATGCGTCAAACCACTTCCGCAGCATCGATCTTGATCGCGAAGTCTTGCCGGTCCTCTCCAGCAGCCAGGTCCAACTCAGTGCGTGTGCGGAAGGGTTAGGCGTGTACTTGACTTGCTCAAGATCGAAGAGTCCGTCAGCACGTTCGGCGACGATGTCGTCCAATCCCGTCGGCGCAACTGCCTCATCGTCGCACTCAAACCTAATCCGAGCATAACGCATTGGCGCATCGAGCCAGTCGCACAGGCACCTGAGCCCCTGCCGGTTCTGATACACGTACCCCGCTGCTGTTATAGCAGTATTCTTGATTTCTTCATTCATGGGACGGTACGGCCGTTGAGTGCGGTCCGCGGCAGTTGTGGTATTGGCATTATTGCCGAATGCTATCGGCGATGTAGACCAGATTTGTGTCCTTCACTTGCGCCAGACTGGAAGATTCTGCGGAGTGAGGGGTCTAGCAAAAGAGTACCCCGCGTACAGAGCGGAGATATGCCCATGGTTTCGATAGAATTCGCTTGGACTTACAGGGAGCGTGGACTGGTGAACATCGATTGGACAGCAGTTGCTGCAGGAGTCGCCCTCTTTATCTGGGTCGCCGATAAGGCCCTGCGATCACGTGAGAGGTCTGCGACTAGGAGGCTACTGGCACAGATCATGACATCCGCTGTTGGAGACGCCCGCCTTGAGGTCGTCAAGATACGATCCAAGCTTGCAGAGGACGGCGCAGAACAGCTCGTGAGTTTGGCGACTTCACCGGAGGCCCGGGTCGCTCTTTGGTGCCGGGTGAGTTCCCTGATGGTCGAGCTCCCTTCTCAGTTCTACGACAAGGCAGACATCTTTGATAGTTCTACCACTCGAGCGCTGGCTGCAGCCCTTTCAGCGGTTAACGAGCTCCGATCCATTGTCCGGATGACGTCTGAGCTGGATTCTTCAGCTGAAGTCGAGGATCTTAGCGATCATGTTCGAACAATTGGTGAGAAAGTTATCGCTGCAGACGCTGCGTTGAAGCAAGCCTTTGACGAGCTGATCGAAGTTGGAAGAATGCGCTAGCTGCGTGATCGGGCCAAGACTTTGATTGAATCCAGATGTCGTCGGCGTCCTACTCAATGGCGCTTGGAACTCTGCGCGCATAGCCTTCTGGATGTAGGCCCATTTCCCATTCGGCTACCACCCTCATGGCCTCGGCCTTGCCTGCGTCGATCTTTGCAGCATTGGTCTTCATCGATAGATCCGCAGCCGCCTTCTTTCCCAAAAAATAGTTGATGCGCTCGGCATTGGCGCCAGACGGATGAGGCAAGCCCACCAGGATCTGGCTGGACTTGAGCTTTCCGAAATCGACCATCCGCTCACAGGCTGCTTCAGCAGCGTCTCCCAGGGGAATGAAAAGCGCCCCAGGGAGGGCGGCACATTCGGCGGCGAAATAGGTGTCGATCTGCCGCCGTAGGATCTCTTGGCTGAGGATGCCCGACCCGTTGAAGTTCACTCGATCCTTCAGCACTGGGTATCGAAGACAGGATGTGAAGTGAACAAGATCCGTGCGTGCATTCCATAGCTCGGCCGCCGTAGGG
>RCUP01001933.1_pt1 | contig 11714 bp, 8 predicted proteins | sample 2166341 | NCBI WGS metagenome assembly RCUP01 (sample SAMN09932325, study PRJNA488358) | compost metagenome | isolation source: compost soil in succinonitrile-enriched | place: Germany: Experimental Botanical Garden | reverse complement strand
GCGCGGATGGCGCCGACGATGCCGGTCGTTTCATTCGGATGCTGGCCGCCGCTGATCATCACGGGGGCATCGCTGCCCTTGATGTAACGGGCGACAAGAACTCGGCCGGAACGGGAATTGGCCGAAAACTCTTCGCCACCGATTTCGGCCAGCAGCTTGGCCATCTGAGCCGCTGCCGGCGGTTCAATCGCGTTATCGATCGCCTGTTCCTTGCCGTCGAGGAAACCGGTCGTCAGAGGCCGGGTTTCGACGCGGATGCCGATCTCGCCAGCACTCTGAATGATTTCCGGCACGATCTGACCGGGCTTCAAGCCACGGTCGCCGAGCGGGCGGCCGGATTTCTTCTGGAAAAATTCCAGCAGCGAGAAGTAGAAATCCTCGTGAAGGGCTTCGCGCAGGCTGACGACTTCGTCGCCGACCGGCAGGTCCATGTCTTCGGCTGGGTGCGCGACGCGAATGTTCAGCTCTTCGAAATAGGGTTCGGTGGAGCCCCAATCATAACCGGCAACCGCGTTGATTGCGCCGTGGAACAGGCGCTCGTAATCGGTTTCCAGACGCTCGCCGGTCGTATCGCCTTCGGCGCGATACCAGCCGGTTGGCGAGACATTGGTTTCGCCTACGACATCTTCGTGGACGCGGTTCGGCACGAGAATTTTCAGCGTTTCGCTCTGGCCATTGCGGGTCAGCGTCACGTCGTAAAAGAACTCACCGTCCTCGCGGGCAACGAACTCGATCTTCGCGTCACCAACGAGCGATGCAAGCGGATAAGCTTCGAGGCGGAAACGGTTGGCCGGGGCATTGGCATGCACCGGGTAACGCACCTCGATTTTGCTGACGCCGGCAAGGTCGATCTCTTCCTGAAAGGTGAAGAGAAGTGGCTTGTAGGCGCTGCGGATGCGGGCGGTGATGCCCTTTTCCTTCAGCGCCTGCTCGGTGGCACGGCGGCTTTTTGTATCGTCAAATGTCCAGGCTTCGAAAGACAGGCCGGGCTTGGCACCGGTGACCAGAGTTTCAAGAGTGCGCTCGATTGAAGTCTCGAAGATCGTGGTCATGGTGCAAAAACCTTGCTGTATTTCGATAGGGATTATCTGGAGGTGCGGCCGGTCGGGTCGAGGCTGTCGCGCAGCCAGTCGCCGAGCAGATTGAGGCCAAGCACGGTCAACAGGATGGCGAGGCCCGGGAAGACGCTGACCCACCATGCGGTCTGCAGATAGGTGCGGCCATCGGCCAGCATGCCACCCCAGCTCGGGATTGTCGGATCGACGCCGAGGCCAAGGAAGGTCAGGCTGCTTTCGAGCAGGATGTTGTTGGCGACATTGAGCGTCATCAGCACGATTACCGGGCCGATCAGGTTCGGCAGAAGATGCTGGAAGATGATGCGCCAGTCCTTCACGCCGATGGCACGCGCCGAAAGGATGAATTCACGCTCGCGCAGCGTCAGGACGGAGCCGCGCACGAGGCGGGCATATTGCACCCATTGCGACACGATCAGCAGGATAATCGTGTTGGTCAGGCTGCCGCCGACGATGGCAATGAAGGTGATTGCGAGAAGGATGAACGGCATGGCGAGCTGCAGGTCGGCAAAACGCATGACCAGCATGTCCCAGAAGCCGCGATAATAACCGGCGATCAGGCCGACCACCACGCCGAAGATGACGGCGCCGATGACGGAGGTGAAACCGACCAGAAGCGAGATCTTGCCGCCGGCAACGACACGGGCCAGCACGTCACGCCCAAGCGGATCGGTGCCGAACGGATGCGCCGCTGACGCAAAGGGCTTTGCCAGACGTGCCATCAGGTCGATCTTGTCTGCGCCACCGGGAAACAGCAGGTCGGAAAACAGGACGGCGAGGCATATGATGACCGTCAGAGCCATGCCGAGAATAAATTCCAGGTTCGCGAAGCGCGACAGGCGGGAGGTTTTGGAAGCCATGGTCGGTTACTCCGTGCGGATGCGCGGGTCGACGAGGCCATAGGCGATGTCGACCAGAAGGTTGATGCCGACGATCATCAGCGACAGAACGGTGATGACGGCCTGGAGCACCGGGAAATCGCGTGCGCCAACGGCATCGAAGGCTAGCGTACCCATGCCCGGCCAGTTGAAGACGCGCTCGATGACGACGATGCCGCCAAGCAAGCCGCCGAATTGCAGGCCGAAATAGGTGATCAGCGGAATGGCGCAGTTGCGCAGCGCGTGCTTGTAGAGAACCTTGCTTTCGGAAAGCCCCTTGGCACGGGCCACCATGATATATTGCGATTGCAGCGTTTCCAACATCGACGTGCGCACGAGGCGGACATTGGTCGCTGTCAGGATGACACCCATGGTGACAGCCGGCATGACATAGCTTGCCCAGCCAGACATGCCGCTTGGCGGTAGCCAGCCGAGCGTGATGGCGAAAAGTAGGACCAGCATGGTTGCCAGCCAGAAATTCGGGAAGGACAGGCCGATTAGCGAGAAGATACGGATCGCCTGGTCAGCGGCCTTGCCGCGCGAGGTGGCGGCCTTGATGCCGAGTGGGATAGACAGCGCGATCGACACGAACATCGAGATGAAGGCGAGCAGCAGCGTGGCGGGCAGGGCGTGGCCGATCAGCAGTGAGACAGAGGTGCCGCCGGAGAAGCTGCGACCGAAATCGAGCGTGACCAGACCCTTGAGGAAGTTAAGATATTGCACGAAGAACGGCTGGTCGGTGCCGAGCGCTGCACGAATGCGCGCAAGATCGTCCTCCGTCATGCTGCCACCGCCCTGAAACATCGTCACTGCCGGATCACCGGTCAGGCGAATGGCGAAGGAGACAACGAGAGTGATGGCGATAACGACGAAGATCGCCTGTAGCAGTCGCTTGATGAGGAAACCGGCCAAGTTCTAGTTCCTAAAAGAGAAGTCCAGCTTCGCCCGCAAGGCGGGCGAAGCGATTTGACAGAAAAATCGCCGCGAAGATTATTCGACGGTGACGTCGGTCAGCTTCATGCGGTTGTCCGGGGGCGCGATGAAGCCCTTGACCCGCTTGTTGATGCCGAAGATCGCGTTGGTGTTGTAGAGCGGCAGCTCAAGGGCGCGCTCGGATGCATAGGCACCGACTTCCTTGAGGATCTTTTCGCGCTCGGCACGGTCGGTCAGCGGGCGCTGCGATTCCAGCAGCTTGTCCAGCTTTTCGTCCTTGTCGTAGGGGTTCCACTTTTCGCCCGAGTGGTACATCGAATACGCCGTGTTGTCGTAATCGAAGGTCCAGCCGCCCCATTTCTGCTGGAACATCGCGCCGGTCTTGCCCTGCGGGATGATGTCGTTCAGCAGAACGTTGGTTTCGTAAGGCTTGATCGTGGCGGTGATGCCAACCATCGACAGATAGCTGGAAATGACCTGCGCAACTTCGTTCATCGTCGCGTCATTGCCGCGGATGTCGATCTGCAGCGTTGCACCGGCCTTCACGCCGGCTTCCGCCAGCAGCTTCTTCGCACCTGCCGGATCATACGGGATCGCCTTCAGGTCCGGATCGAAACCGAAGGAAAGTGCGCTCTGGAAGCTGGTGATCTCGGAGGCCTGGCCGGCGAGGATCGACTTAACGATCGTGCCGCGATCGACGGCCATGATGATCGCTTTGCGCACCTTCGGATCGGCGGTGATGCCGTCACGGGTGTTGAAACGCAGCGCATCGACGGTCGGGCCGGGAACAGAAACGATCTCGAGCTTGTCGTCGCCCTGGATGACCGGCAGCATGCCGATCGGAATGGTCGGCGGGATGACGAGATCGACGCGGCCGGCCTGCAGTTCGGCAACCGCGGTCGCTGGCTCCGAGATGAAGCGGTATTCGAGTTCCGACAGCTTCGGCGCCCCGCCCCAGTAATCCGGGTTGGCCTGAAGCTTGATGTCGACCTTCGGCTGATAGGAGACAAACTTGAATGGGCCTGTTCCAACCGGGTTAAGGTTGAAATTGTCCTCACCTTTTTCGGAGATGTATTTCGGCGGAACGATCATCGCGCCGTAACCGGCGAGCTTGGTCAAGAGGACCGGATCCGGCGCCTTCAGCTTCAGGTCGACCGTGTAATCGTCGATGACGTCAACGCTTTCGATGGCGATATAGTTGGAACGCTGCGGGCCCTTGGCACCCTGTTCGCCGAGAAGGCGCTCGAAGGTGAACTTGACCGCGGCGGCGTTAAAGTCTTCGCCGTTATGGAATTTCACGCCCTGGCGCAGCTTGAAGCGGATGCGCTTGCCTTCGTCCAGTTCTTCCCAGCTTTCGGCAAGACCGGGAACGAGCTTGAGGTCGGGACCGCGATAGGTCAGGCCGTCAAAGATATTGGTGGCGACCGCTGCCCACTGAACGAGGAACGTGTCGATCGGATCCCAGCTGCCCGGATCCTGCGGCGACGAGATGGTCATCTTGCCGGCGGCAAAGGCCGGGGCGGCGGAAAGTGCGGTGCCGGCGAGAGCGAAAGCTACGAACGCCGACGCCAGTCCCCTTTTGAACGTTGTCATTACCTGTTCCTCTTCAGATGCTTGCGATTGTGTCGCGGTTTGTGATCCGGGTTTCTTCAGGCGCTTTTGGCGATGAAATGGCCCGGATTGATTTCCTCGTGGGAAAGAATGGCCGGCTCGTCGCCGACGCGACGGACGGGATTTGGAATTTCGCCCTCGATCAGCGCCGTGTTGCGCGATGCCGTCGGATCGGCAACCGGAACGGCGGAGAGAAGGCGGCGCGTATAATCGTGGCTCGGGTTTTCGAACACCTGCCGGCGCGAACCCATTTCCATGATCTGGCCGAGATAGAGCACGGCCACACGATGGCTCATCTTTTCGACAACGGCCATGTCATGACTGATGAACAGATAGGCGAGGCCACGCTCTGCCTGAAGGTCCATGAACAGGTTGATGATCTGCGCCTGGATCGACACGTCGAGTGCCGACAGCGCTTCGTCGGCGATGATCAGCTTGGGATCGGAGGCGAGTGCACGGGCGATGCAGACACGCTGGCGCTGGCCGCCGGAAAACTCGTGCGGATAACGCGAGGCGACATTCGAAGGCAGGCCGACCCGCTCCAGCAGTTCATCGACGCGGCGTTTGACTGCCTTGCTATCGTTGATCAGGCCATGGGTGTTGATCGGTTCGGCGATCGAGAAGCCGACCGTCTTGCGCGGATCGAGCGAGGCGAATGGGTCCTGGAAGATATACTGCACTTCCTGACGCATGCGAAAACGCTCGGCAGCCGACATGGACGAATAGGTACGGCCGTCAAAGGCGATCTCGCCGCCCATGGAGGACTGCAACTGCTGGATGGTGCGGCCGATCGTCGACTTGCCGGAACCGCTCTCGCCGACCAAAGCCAGCGTTTCGCCGGGATGAATGTCGAAGGAAACCTTCTGCACGGCGCTGCAGCGATGGGTGGCCTTGCCGAACAGGTTCTTCTTGATGTCGAAGCGGACGAACAGGTCCTTCACCGACAGAAGCGGCTTTTCATCGTATTTCGCGGTGTCCTGCACGCGCTCTTCACCGACCACGGTCGGTTCGCCATCCTGAAGAACGGTGAGCGGCATGCGCTTCGGGAAATCTTCGCCGGACATGCTGCCGAGGCGAGGCACGGCGGAGAGAAGCGTACGGGTATAGGGATGCTGCGGGTTGGCGAAAATCTCGTTGACCGGACCTTCCTCGACCTTCTGGCCCTTCCACATGACGACGACATGGTCGGCCATTTCGGCGACAACGCCCATGTCATGGGTGATGAAGACCATGCCCATTCCGAGCGTCTTCTGCAGGTCGCGCATGATGTTCAAAATCTGCGCCTGAATGGTGACGTCGAGGGCGGTGGTCGGCTCGTCGGCGATCAGCAGTTTCGGGCGGCAGGCCAGCGCCATGGCGATCATCACGCGCTGGCGCATGCCGCCGGAAAGCTGGTGCGGAAAACGGTGCAGAAGCTGGCTCGAGTCCGGCAGGCGCACCATGTCGAGCAGGCGCTGCGCCTCCGTCATGGCAGCGGACTTGCCGAGCTTTTCATGCAGCATCAGCACTTCGCAGATCTGGTCGCCGATGGTGAAGACCGGGTTGAGCGAGGTCATCGGCTCCTGGAAGATCATGGCGATCTCCTTGCCGCGAATGGAGCGCATCTCCTTCTGGGAAGCCTTCAACAGGTCGCGGTCGTTGAACAGGATGCGGCCGCTCGCGTATTTGGCGCCCATCATGTCGGCAAGCCGCATGGTGGACAGTGAGGTGACGGACTTGCCCGAACCGGATTCTCCGACCACGGCCACCGTCTTGCCGGCCTCGACCGTAAACGACAGATCGTCGACGACACGGCTGGAGCCGAATTCGACGCTCAGATTTTCGACCGACAGAAGCGGTTTGATGGTTTCGCTCGTGGTCATGTCCGTGTCTCCGGCTTGGCCTGTTCGGTCGTTGAAGGTTTGCCGCTATCGATGCGGGCGATGACGGCGCCTGCCGTCTGTGATGAACCGGCTTCAGCAAGGATAGTGATGGTGCCGGAAACGGGTGCGGTGACCGCCGTTTCCATCTTCATCACGTCCATCATTGCCAGAACTTCACCTTTTTCTACAAGTGCGCCATCGGAAACATTCCAGTGAACGAGAAGGCCGGGCACGGGTGCAATCACCGCACCCGCATCGTTCTCTTGGCTTTTCTTGTCGCTGCTCGAGGTTGCCGAAAGCGGTCCGAGCAGGCGCAGGAAGGCATCCGGAATACCGATTTCCACACGCTTGCCGTCGATTTCGACATGGCCGCGCAGAAGGCCGGCGCTCGATGCCGAGGCAGGGCGGCTGGCAGCCTCCAGCGTCTCGGCAAAATCGGTTTCGATCCAGCGTGTGTGTACGCGGAAATTTTTGGCGAAATCGTCATGGGCGATTACAGCGCGATGGAAGGGCAGGACGGATGGTACGCCCTCGATGGCGAATTCGTTAAGCGCACGGCGGGAGCGGGCGATCGCCTGCTCGCGGGTCGCGCCCCATACGATCAGCTTGGCCGAAAGGGAATCGAACATCGGCGGAATGGCCGAGCCGGAAACGACGCCGGAATCCAGACGCACGCCGGGGCCGGAAGGTGCGGCAAATCTGGAAATCTCGCCGGCAGACGGCAAAAAGCCACGGCCGGGATCTTCCATGTTGATACGGAACTCGATGGCATGGCCGCGGGGTTCCGGCATCGTCGTCACGCTGATCGGCAAGCCTTCGGCAATGCGGAACTGTTCGATGACGAGATCGAGACCGGTCGTTTCTTCCGTTACCGGATGTTCCACCTGCAGGCGGGTGTTGACCTCGAGGAAGGAAATCACGCCATCGGCGCTGAGCAGGAATTCCACCGTTCCGGCGCCGGTGTAACCGGCTTCAGCGCAGATATCGCGCGCAGCCGAATGGATTTTTTGGCGCTGTTCATCGGAGAGGAAAGGCGCAGGTGCTTCCTCGACAAGTTTCTGGTTGCGACGCTGCAACGAGCAGTCGCGGGTGCCGACCACCAGAACATTGCCGAGACGGTCCGCCAGCACCTGCGCCTCGATATGCCGCGGGCGGTCGAGAAACTGCTCGACATAACATTCGCCGCGACCGAAGGCGGCCACCGCTTCACGCGTGGCCGATGAAAACAGTTCCTCGACTTCGCCGAGTTCGCGGGCGATCTTCAAGCCGCGACCACCACCGCCATGTGCCGCCTTGATGGCGATCGGCAGGCCAAATTTCTTTGCGAAAGCCAGTGCTTCGGCGGGCGAGGAAATCGCGCCATCGGAACCGGCAACCAGAGGCGCGCCGACCTTCTGGGCAATCGCACGCGCCTTCAGCTTGTCGCCGAGTGCCTCGATCACCTTCGGATCGGGGCCGATCCAGATGAGGCCGGCATCGATGACAGCTTGCGCAAACTCGCTGCGTTCCGAGAGAAAACCGTAACCGGGATGCACGGCATCGGCGCCCGAGCGCTTCGCAATCGCAATGAGCTTGTCGATATCGAGATAGCTGTCCTTGGCGGTCATGCCGTTCAGCGCATAGGCCTCATCGGCCAAGTCTGTGAACAGCGCGTCCGCATCAGCATCGGCGTAAACGGCGACCGAGGTCAGGCCGTAATCCTTGCAGGCCCGGATGATCCGCACCGCGATCTCGCCGCGGTTTGCTATCAGAACCTTTTTCATGGGCATTTTCCTGGAATGAAACGGGGCGCGAAGCGGCTCACCGCGTTGAAGCGGATCTTTGCGCCGACAGGTATCTGGCCGGCGAGATCGAGATGATGGCCGGCGACATTGGCGATGACCGGATAACCGCCGGTCAGCGGATGATCGGCAAGGAACAGCACGGGCTGGCCGCTGGCCGGAACCTGAAGCGCGCCGCGTACGGTGGCCTCGCTCGGTAGCTCGCTGTGGTTGGACCGTTCGAGAGCATCGCCCGACAGCCGGATACCGACGCGGCTGGACTGCGGCGTGACCGACCATTCCTGGGTGAGGAAGCTTTCGACGGCGGAGTCGCTAAACCAGTCGGTGCGTGGACCCATCACGACATCGAGCACGATGGTTTCTGTGGCGGACGGCATGGCAAAGGCGGGGTCTTCCGACGAGACCAACGAACGGATGGCGGCGGGACGAATGTTGATGACATCGCCGACGACAGGGGCGGCAGGGCCGATCTGCGCCAGCGTGTCTGTCGCCGTGCTGGAAAGCACCGGCGCAACATCAAATCCGCCGCGCAACGCCAGATAGGAGCGCATGCCGCTTTCCGGCGTGCCGAGCGAAACGACGTCGCCGTCATCGAGCGCGATGGCTGTGTGGTGCAGGCCCGAGATTTTGCTGCCGTCAGCGCCGGTGATCGAGATCGGCATCGTAGCGCCGGTCAGTGCCATGACGCTCTGGCCACGCATGCGGAAGCTGAGGCCACCGAGGGTAATTTCCAGTGCGGTTGTGTTTGCCGGATTGCCGACGAGGCGATTGGCGGCCTTGAAGCTTGCCCGGTCGGCTGCACCCGAAACGCTGATGCCCTGACCGGCCTGACCGGCGCGGCCGAGATCTTGAAACAGGACGGGTAGGCCGATGCTGAGGATTTCGATGGATGCGCTGTCGGCTGCCGCCGATGCGGTTGCCTTGGCTGCGGCAGATCTGGCCGATGTCTGGATCTCGTAGGCCGCATCCTTCGCCATGTCGCGAAACTTGATGCGACTGCCCGGCTGCAGCAGCGAGGCGGGCGTGCGGTCGATATCGAACATCGCGAGCGGCGTGGTGCCGATCAGCTGCCAGCCGCCGGGGCTGGTTTTCGGGTAGATGCCGCTGAATTCGCCGGCCAAACCAACAGCTCCAGCCGGAACCTGCGTGCGCGGCGACTTGCGACGCGGCACGGCAAGGCGCGGATCGCCGCCGGACAGATAGGCAAAGCCGGGCGCAAAGCCGGTAAAGGCGGCGACATAATCGCTTTCGCCATGCAGCCGGATGACATCTGCAGCGCTCATGCCGAGAATGCCGGCAACCTCGGCCAGATCCTCGCCGTTATAACGCACTGGAATTTCAACCAGCGCACCAGATGCAGCCTTGCGCTCACCACCGGCTAGGGCCGTGATGGCATCAACCAGTGCTTCATCGGAAACCGTGTAGGGATCGAACGAGACGAGCAGCGTGCGTGCAGCCGGAATGATTTCGGTCACGCCCTCTATCGGTCTGGTCTTCAGCGCATCGAACAGCGCCAAAGCCTCACCGAGGTCGGCGAGTTCGACGAGAATGCAATCGCCACGCACCGGCAGGATGCGCATCGACGTGTCTCGGGTCGTGTTCGGCATGACGGGCTGCATGATCGTTCAGGCAATTCCGCTGAAGGCTCGGATGCTGAGGCCCGCCTGCTCGAAAACCTCGCGCAAGCGCTTGGCCATGGCAACGGCACCCGGGCTGTCGCCATGCACGCAGATCGACTGGGCATCGACCTTGGTGAACGTCCCGTCGATCGCCTCGATCACGCCTTCCCTGACCATGCGCACCATGCGCGTGGCAATGAGGTCTGGATCGTGCAGAACAGAACCTTTTTCGCGGCGCGAGACGAGATTGCCTTCCGGTGTATAGGCGCGGTCGGCAAAGGCTTCGGCAACGACAGTCAGGCCGGCTGTGCGAGCCTGAGCGACAAGCGGAGAGCCGGCGAGCGCCATCAGCACCAATGAGGGATCGACAGCGAGGATCGCGTCGATGACGTCTTTGCCCTGGCGGGCATCAATGGCGATCGTGTTGTAGAGCGCGCCATGCGGCTTCACATAGGTGACGCGCGTGCCCGCGGCCTTTGCGAGACCCTGCAGCGCGCCGATCTGGTAGATCACGTCGCCGATCAGTTCCTCGCTGGATGGGTCCATGTTGCGGCGGCCGAAACCGGCGAGGTCGCGGTAGCCTACATGCGCACCGATGGCGACGCCGCGCTCGGCAGCTGCCTTCAAGGTCTTTAGGATACCGGCCGGGTCGCCCGCATGAAAGCCACAGGCCACATTGGCGCTGCTGACGATATCGAGCATGGCGGAATCATCGCCCATCGTCCAGGCTCCGAAGCTCTCGCCCAAGTCACTGTTGATGTCGATGGTCGGCATGAAATTCCATCCGTCTTGATAAGTTGACTAAACGCTAACAAAGGCGAACAATACTGTCCAGAGTGTTGAACAATTTTTGTGTATTGCCCTACAAATGATCAATTGCTCAATATTTGCGCAAAAGATGAATTCTGCACGGATAAGTTCGCTTTCTGCCTCTGCCTTCAGTTCATTTTGCTTGTGAGCGGCTTGGAAGCGCATTACCGAAAATGAAAAGCTCGTCCGAAGCGAAAGGGTAAGGCTTGGCTGCACGTAAACCGCAAGGTGATGAAACAGGATACTCAAACCTTGGCGGCAGCAACGCGACAGGATCGCGAGCGGCGGAGCCTGTACAGACGCTGGCCGAAACGGTCGCCGAGCGCGTTCGCGAAAAGGTCATTTCGGGCACGCTCACGCCTGGAAGTCACCTTTCTGAAATGGTGCTTTGTGAAGAGCTGCAGGTTTCGCGAAACACGCTGCGTGAAGTTTTCCGTATCCTGACGAAGGAAGGATTGCTGCGCTACGAAGCAAACCGCGGCGTCTTCGTTTCCACGCCGAGCATGTCGACCATCATAGACATCTATCGTGTGCGGCGCTTCATCGAATGTTCTGCACTGGCGCAGGCGCATCCGCGCCATCCGGGTACGCAGCGCATGCGGCTGGCGGTGGATGATGCGCATCGTTGCCGCGAGGCAGGAAACTGGCTCGGCGTCGGGAGCGCCGACATCTCGTTCCACTCGGCGATCGTCGAACTTGCAGACAGCCCGCGCCTATCAAGTTTTTATGCACATATTTCGCTGGAACTGCGCCTCGTCTTCGGCCTGCTTCAGGATCCCGAGTTTCTGCACGGCCCGTTCATCGACCAGAATGGCGAAATACTGCTGGAACTTGAAGCTGGCCGCTCGGGGGCCGCAGCTGAAAAGCTGGAAGCTTATCTGCTGCGTGCCGAGCGCTTTATTCTAGGCGCTTATGCTCGCGTGGCGCCGTCGGCCTAAAATGACGGCTCCGCCGCACCGGTGAGCCAGCTTTGTTGTCTTAGGCTAGACAAGCCTCTTCAGCCCCTCGATAGCCAGACCGGTGATTTCTTCCGGCGTGTTGTCGATATCGACGACAACAACGCCAGCTTCGCCATCAGGTCGCTCCAGTGTCGCGAGCTGGCTTTCCAGAAGACTGGTCGGCATGAAGTGGCCTTCGCGGCTGCCCA
>RCUP01001931.1_pt1 | contig 11718 bp, 10 predicted proteins | sample 2166341 | NCBI WGS metagenome assembly RCUP01 (sample SAMN09932325, study PRJNA488358) | compost metagenome | isolation source: compost soil in succinonitrile-enriched | place: Germany: Experimental Botanical Garden | reverse complement strand
TGGTCGACACCCTGCTCAGCGCCACCCTGCTCATCGGCTTCGTGGTCGCCATCGGCCTCGACGCCCTCGGCTACGGCCACTACAACCGCTACATAGACCCAGTGCTGGTCACCCTGCTCGCCCTGTGCGCCACCCTGATCCCCATCAAGGTGCTCGGCCGCAACCTGCGGGAAGTGTTGAAAATCGCCCCCAAGGGGGATGTCTCCCAGCTGGTGGCCAGCGAAATCGAGGCCCTGCGCCTACGCCATGGCATCGAGTGCTACAGCCATCTGGCGAAAAGCGGCCGCCGCTTCGATCTGGAATTGAACATTCTGGTGGCCCCGGATCAGGAGTGGCCCATAGAGCGCCAGGATGCCCTGCGCCAGGAGCTCTGGTCCCGCCTCGGCGATACCCTGGGGGATGCCTGGCTCTCGGTCTGCTTCACCCGCGAGAAGCGCTGGCTCTGATCCGGCGCTTGCCATCCTGATGCAACGCGGGGCCCCGTCGCCCCGCGTGACAAATGTCCCAAACAGGGCCTCCTGTAGCCCGCCCCGCTGCCTCGCCCAGCTTCACGCTCACCGCCCCTCTCCTGCCCGTTATTGCTCTGTTTTTTTAATCTTTAAACCATTGACAGGGAAAACCGTTTGTCGAGTCCCTTGAATCAATAACCATTTTCAGCAGCACAAAAAGTTACGAAAATTTCGTTGCTAAAATTAAGTAGGCCAGCTATTTATTTTCGCCAAGGACAAACGGCAGACTGCGCGCCGAAATACAGTGATGTTGTTATCCACCAAACAATAAAAACAAATACACTTATTCCACTTTGTTAAACAGTTAAGGTAAGTCCCATGAAAAAGGTGTTGATCACAGTATTTGCATTGACCATGGCGGGCACCGCCAGTGCTGCCCTTCCCCAGCTTAATTACGAGTGCCCGGGTAAGATCCAGATGCACAGCGATGAGGGTGGCCCCGTCTATATCAATGGCAAGGAGGCCAAGCTCAAGAAGTTCAACGACAACTTCTATGAGGCCAAGGGCGCGGGTGTCACCCTCTCCATCAGCAACACCGGGGGCCAGTACGATGTCTCCTACAACAGCAAGCAAGGCTCGGGGGTCTGCCAGCCTGCAGCCACGTCAGCAGCGCCTGCGGCCTCGGCAAGCCCTGCCAGCGCTGCCAGCCCTGCGGAGAAAGCCTGCCTGAAGGCGGTCTCCGAGAAGACGAACGTGCCCCAGACCCAGCTTCAGGTGACCGACGTGATGGACTCCGAAGCCGGGGTCGGCGTCACCATCAAGGTGCCGGGTGCCGATGCTCCCTGGTCCTGCCTCAGTGACAAGAAGGGCCATGTTCAGGGCGCCGCCTACACGGGCCAATGAGGGGTTTCGCACCCTTCAATATGAGATCCCCGTGACATGACGGGATTGACCGACAGGGAGGCAATGCCTCCCTGTCTTCATGTTCAATTCTATTTATTGAGACGCCAACGGCCCCGTCTTCAGATTCGAATCTTTATATTTAGGCGCCAGCCTCCCTTCAAATAACCTCTCCCTGCCGTCGCCCCCCAAAAACAGCCGCTGTCTGTTCGCGCCACCTTATATAACCAAATGAGCTGACATTTATTAAAACAAGCACCAAATGACAGGTGTCTGAAATAGGTTGTTACACTTTGGCCAGGTGCAGATATATACAGAGCCTGTGTCTTATGCCTGTCCTCATCCATATGGCGAGAGACCTTCCATGGGCCGACCCAGCAGCGCAGGCGCCCCCCTAGACCCGATGCACCGCCACCACTTGTGCGCCCGGTGCTTGCCAAATCGGCGATAGCCGTTATCATCAGGGCTCACTTTTGACCCGAGGTTTTATTGCCCATCATGGACAACCCCCGAAGTAGCCCTTCGTTTTTCCCCATCAAAACCTATCTGTACCTGCTCAACCAGCGCCTCTGAAAACACCCGAGCCTTGCCCTGCCACGGCCCCTTGCCGTGACCGACATCCACTGCGTCTGTTTTTATTGAGGTCATCCTAATGGAATTCTTGCTGGACCCGTCTATCTGGGTCGGTCTGTTCACCCTGATCATCCTCGAGATAGTGCTCGGGATAGACAACCTGGTCTTCATCGCCATCCTGGTGAAGAAGCTGCCCCCCGCCCAGCGGGACAAGGCCCGACTCATCGGCCTCTCACTGGCCCTGATCATGCGCCTCGCCCTGCTGAGCGTGATGTCCTGGCTCGTGACTCTCACGACCCCCATACTGCACATCTGGGATCACCCCTTCTCGGGTCGGGATCTCATCCTGATGGGCGGCGGCCTCTTCCTGCTGTTCAAGGCCACCTCAGAGCTGCATGAGCGGCTGGAGGCCAAGCCGGAGGAGCAGGGCCCGGCCGGTGTCTATGCCGGATTCGGGGTGGTGATCGCCCAGATCCTGGTGCTGGATGCGGTCTTCTCCCTGGATTCCATCATCACCGCCGTCGGCATGGTGGAACACCTGGGCGTCATGATGGCGGCCGTGACCATCGCCATGGTGGTGATGGTGATCGCCTCCAAGCCCCTGACCCGCTTCGTCAACGCCCATCCCACCGTGGTGGTGCTCTGCCTAAGCTTCCTGCTGATGATAGGCTTCAGCCTGGTCGCGGAGGGCTTCGGCTTCCACATCCCCAAGGGCTATCTCTATGCGGCCATCGGCTTCTCTGTGCTCATCGAGTTCTTCAACCAGCTCGCCCAGCGCAGTGCCCAGCGCCACGAATCCAGGCAGCCCCTGCGCGAGCGCACCACGGCCGCCATCTTCAAACTGATGGGGGGCAGCCGGGCCAACCAGCACCCGCAGCAGGATGAGGAGGAGGAGCTGGAGGCACCCCGCCCCATCAGCTTCGGAGAGGAGGAGCGTTACATGGTGACCGGGGTGCTGTCGCTCGCCGAGCGCTCCATCCGCACCATCATGACCCCTCGCGCCGAGATGGAGTGGATCGACGTCAATGACTCCCCGGACGAGATCCGAACCCTGCTGCAGCGGGCCCCCCACAGCCTGTTCCCGGTCTGCGACGGGGAGCTGGACGAGATCATCGGGGTGGTGAAGGCGCGGGATCTGCTGTTTGCCCTCAACGAGGGGCAGTCCCTGGCCGAGCTCGCCAGGCAGAATGACCCCATCATAGTGCCCCAGACCATCAACGTGATCAGGCTGCTGGCGGAGCTGCGCAAGGCCAGGGGCAGCCTCATTCTGGTGGCGGACGAGTTCGGCATCATCCAGGGGCTGGTCACCAACCACGATCTGCTGGAGGCCATCGTCGGCGAGTTGCCGGACGAGGATGAGACCCCGGACATGGTCCAGGAGGGGGAGAGCTGGCTCATCAACGGCAGCACCAACATCCACCAGATAGAGCAGACCCTGGGCCATGACGGCCTGGTGAGCGAGAGCGATGAGTACGTGACCCTCGCGGGCATGCTGCTCTCCCACTTCGGCAGCCTGCCCACCAGCGGCCAGCAACTGCGCCTGGGTCAGCTCTGCTTCGAGGTGCTGGCGGTGAGCGAGCGCCGGATAGAGCGGGTGCGGGTCACCCCGATAGGCGCCAGCGCCGCCTGATCTGCCGCGACACTGAAAAGAGGGCCAAAAGGCCCTCTTTTTCATGGCCTCGGGCCCATTGCTGTGCCAATGGCAATTCTCTTCTGCAATTACCCCTCTTTTTCACAATGACAATCCCCTCTAGAGTCTGCTCCATCCCAACACGAGGAATTCACCATGAACCACGATCCCCTGTTCTGCCCCCTTCGCCTCGGCCAGTTGCACCTCTCCAATCGCATCGTCATGCCGCCCATGACCCGCTCCCGCGCCAGCCAGCCCGGTGACGTGGCCAACGCCATGATGGCCACCTATTACGCCCAGCGCGCGGGCGCCGGCCTCATCATCGGCGAGGGCACCCAGATAGATCCCCTGGGCAAGGGCTATGCCTGGACCCCGGGCATTCACAGCGCCGAGCAGGTGGCTGGCTGGAAGGGGGTGACCGAGGCGGTGCACGCCAGGGGGGGCATCATGTTTGCCCAGCTCTGGCACGTGGGCCGGGTCACCCACCCGGACAACATCGGCGGCGCCCAGCCCATCTCTTCCTCCGCCATCAAGGCCGAAGGGGTGAAAGTGTTTGTCGACAACGGCAGCGATGCCCCCGGTTTTGTGGAGACGGTCACTCCCCGCGCCATGACCCAGGCCGACATCGACGCCGTGGTGGGTCAGTTCCGCCAGGCCGCCCGCAATGCCATGGAGGCCGGCTTTGACGGTATAGAGCTGCACGCCGCCAACGGCTACCTCATCAACCAGTTCCTCGACTCCGAGTCCAATGCCCGCACCGACAACTACGGCGGCTCCCTTGAGAACCGGCTGCGCTTCCTGAAAGAGGTGACACAAGCGGTCAGTGACGAGATCGGGGCCGATCGGGTCGGGGTGCGTCTTGCGCCACTCACCACCCTCAACGGTACCGTGGATGCGAACCCGCAGGAGACCTATCTGGCTGCCGCGAAGCTGCTGGGGGAAATAGGCATCGTCTATCTGCATATCGCCGAGGCGGACTGGGACGATGCCCCCCTGATGGCGGAGGGCTTCAAGCAGGGGCTGCGGGATGCCTTCCCCAACACCCTCATCTATGCGGGAAAATATGACGGCGAGCGAGCCAGAGCCGCGCTGCAGGCGGGCTGGGCAGACCTGATTGGCTTCGGTCGCCCCTTCGTGGCGAACCCGGATCTGCCGAACCGGCTGCGTCACGGCTATCCCTTTGCCCCCCACGATCCCGCCACCCTGTTTGGCGGTGGTGAGCAGGGGCTCATCGACTACCCCGTCTATCAGGCCGAGACAGCGTCGCTGCCTGTCTGAGGCGGCAACCGGTATCGCCATGCCACGCGCCCGCCCTTATCGGCGGGCGCGTTGTTCTTGAACGTCCGGGCGCTAGTAGAGAGCCACCCCGTGGCAGGCACCATAGCCCCTGATCTCCTGGGTCAGCTTCACCTTGTCGGCGAGGCTCAGCCAGCTCGCCTCCACCCCATTGAGGGAGAGGCGGCAGAGCTGCTCCCGCGTGGCACCGAGACTGTTCGCCAGCGCCTGGAAGTTGGCCCCCATGTAGCCGCCAAAATAGGCGGGATCGTCGGAGTTGATGGTGACGCAGAGCCCCTGCTCCAGCAGGGTCAGCACATTGTGATCCGCCATGGTGCCGAACACCTTGAGCCGCACGTTGGAGAGGGGGCAGACGGTGAGCGGCAGCCGGGTGTCGGCCAGGTAGCGCACCAGCTCGGGATCCTCGGCGCAGCGCACCCCGTGATCGATGCGTTTGACCTGCAGCTCCTGGATGGTCTGCCAGATGTAGGCCGCCGGTCCCTCCTCCCCCGCATGGGCCACCACCGGCAGTCCCAGCTCACGGCAGCGGGCGAAGACCCGGGCAAACTTGCCGGGCGGATTGCCGAGCTCGCTCGAGTCGAGGCCGATGCCATGGATACGGGACAGATGAGGCCGCGCCTCCTCCAGGGTGGCGAAGGCCGCCTCTTCGCTTAAGTGCCGCAAAAAGCTCATGATGAGGCGCCAGCTGATGCCAAGCTGCCGCTCACCCTGCTGCAATGCCCGCTCTATGCCGCCGAGCACCGTCTCGAAGGGAATGCCGCGGGCACTGTGGGTCTGGGGGTCGAAGAAGATCTCCACATGCACCACCTTGTCGGCGGCGCAGCGTTCCAGATAGGCCCAGGTGAGCTCGAAGAAATCCTGCTCGGTGACCAGCACGCTGGCCCCCAGGTAGTAGAGATCGAGAAAGGATTGCAGGCAGTCAAACTCATAGGCGGCTCGCAGGCTCGCCACGTCGGGCCAGGGCAGGGTCACCCCGTTGCGCTGGCCAAGGGCAAACATCAACTCGGGCTCCAGGGTGCCCTCGATATGCAGGTGCAGCTCCAGCTTGGGCAAGCCGGCAATAAAGTTCTCCATGATGACGGCTCCATCGTCAGCGCCTGATGGTTAAGGCAAGTACAGGCGCCAACGGCGCCCTCCCTCTGCCGTCATTGTGCACCCATCTGACGCGCCGGGGGAGACTTGTCATCAAAGCGCCTTATAATGGCGGCACAAAAAAGCCATAAGTGATTGAAGACATTCGAGGTTGGCAACCACCTCCCCCTACAAGGAGTTTCCATGAAGAAAAGCGTCATCTGCGATATCGACGGCGTCATCCTGCACAACAACGATCTGGTGCCCGGCGCCGACCGTTTCGTTCATCGCCTGCTGGAGCAGGGCAGCAAGCTGCTGTTCCTCACCAACTACCCGGCCCAGACCCAGAAAGATCTGCAAAACCGCTTCCGCTCCGCCGGGATCGAGGTGCCAGAGGAGTGCTTCTATACCTCCGCCATGGGCACCGCCGACTTTCTCAAGCGCCAGGATGGCAAGAAGGCCTATGTGATCGGCGAAGGGGCCCTGACCCACGAGCTCTACAAGGCCGGCTTCACCATCACCGACATAGACCCCGACTTCGTGGTGGTGGGGGAGACCCGCAACTACAACTGGACCATGATGCAGCTGGGCGCCAAGTTCGTGGATCAGGGGGCCCGCTTCATCGCCACCAACCCCGATACCCACGGCCCCATGATGCACCCGGCCTGCGGCGCCCTCTGCGCCCCCATAGAACGGATGACCGGCAAGAAGCCGTTCTACGTCGGCAAGCCGAGCGCCTGGATCATTCGCGCGGCGCTCAACCGGATGGAGGCCCACTCCGACGACACCATCATCATCGGCGACAACCTGCGCACCGACATCCTGGCGGGCTTCCAGGCCGGTCTCGAAACCGTGCTGGTGCTTTCCGGAGTGAGCAAGGTGGCGGACATCGACCGCATGCCGTTCAGACCGAATCACATCTTCGACTCCGTGGTCGACATCGATATCGTCTGATCCCCCTCATCGGCTCCCCCTTGGCAAGGTGGCACACATCGTTTAACGTAAGCGCAATATTGTTAAACAAACTAAACGGGAGCAGGACGCTCCCCTCGCCACCCCAAGGACGCACCATGAAGAGCCTGAACGACTGGATCCTGCTGGACCAGCACCCCGTCTCCCCTACACCGCTGATGCCCGCCCCCGAGCGGATCCGCGCCGGCAACCCGAGCCAGACCCTCTGGAACCACTATTCGGACCCGAACCAGCAGTTTCACGTGGGCTTCTGGGCCTGCGAGCCGGGGCGCTGGGCCATTCACTACACAGAGCACGAATATTGTCAGCTGCTGGAAGGGGAAGCGCGGATCCACGACGGCCAGGGGGGCGAGCTGCACCTCAAGCCGGGGGATCAGTTCGTCATCCCGGCGGGCTTCGTCGGCGAGTGGGAGACCCTCACCCCCTGTCGCAAGCTCTATGTGATCTTCGAGCCCGCCGCGACTTGACGCCAACGTCAACCAGGGCCCTGTCTGCGGCCCTTTTTCATGCCGGCCAGGTTGACGTTTGCGGCATGATTTTGTGCGGTTTTCCCGCTTGCAAAAGGTTTTTGCACTAGGCATTGTGATTGGCGAGGAATGTAAATGGAATTTCGAGCCCAAACGTGGGGGGCTCATATAAAAATCAAGAGGATTACCGCCAATGTGTTCTATTTTCGGCATTCTGGACATCAAGACCGACTCCGCCGCCTTGCGCAAATCGGCCCTGGAGATGTCCAAGCGACTGCGTCACCGCGGGCCTGACTGGTCCGGCGTCTACAGCTCCGACAAGGCCATCCTGGTGCACGAGCGCCTGGCCATCGTCGATCCGGGCAATGGCGCCCAGCCGCTCTACAACCCGGAGCGCACTCACGTATTGGCCGTCAACGGCGAGATCTACAACCACAAGGAACTGGAGAAGAACCTCAAGGTCGACTTCCAGTTCCAGACCCACTCCGACTGCGAGGTGCTGCTCGCCCTCTACAAGGAGAAGGGCCCCGCCTTCCTGGACGATCTGAACGGCATTTTCGCCTTCATCCTCTATGACGCCGAGCAGGACGCCTACCTGATCGGTCGCGATCACATGGGGATCATCCCCCTCTACACCGGCCGCGACGAGCATGGCAACTTCTACGTCGCCTCCGAGATGAAGGCCCTGGTGCCGGTGTGCAAGAGCGTCGAGACCTTCCCGCCGGGACACTACCTCTGGAGCAAGGATGGCGAGCTCAAACAGTGGTACAAACGCGACTGGATGGAATATCAGGCGGTCGAGCACAACGTCAGTGACAAGGCCGAGCTGAAAGCCGCTCTGGAAGCGGCGGTCAAACGCCAGCTGATGTGTGACGTGCCCTACGGCGTGCTGCTCTCCGGCGGTCTGGATTCGTCCGTCATCTCCGCCATCACCAAGCTCTACGCCGCCCGTCGGGTAGAGGATGATGGCAAGAGCGAGGCCTGGTGGCCCCAGCTGCACTCCTTCGCCGTGGGGCTGGAAGGCTCGCCGGACTTGGCCGCCGCCCGCAAGGTGGCCGATCACCTCGGCACAATACACCACCAGATCCACTTCACCGTGCAGGAAGGGCTGGATGCCCTGCGCGACGTCATCTATCACCTCGAGACCTATGACGTCACCACCATCCGCGCCTCCACCCCCATGTATCTGATGGCGCGCTACATCAAGGCGATGGGGATCAAGATGGTGCTCTCCGGCGAAGGCTCCGACGAGCTGTTCGGCGGCTACCTCTACTTCCACAAGGCCCCCAACGCCCGGGAGTTCCACGAGGAGAACGTGCGCAAGCTGGCCTCCCTGCATCTGTATGACTGCCTGCGGGCCAACAAGTCCATGGCCGCCTGGGGCGTGGAGGGTCGCGTGCCCTTCCTCGACAAGGAGTTCATGGACGTGGCGATGCGCCTGCAGCCCGCCGACAAGATGTGTGGCAACGGCAAGATCGAGAAGCACATCCTGCGGGAAGCGTTCGAGGAGCTGCTGCCCCACGAGGTGGCATGGCGCCAGAAGGAGCAGTTCTCCGACGGCGTGGGCTACTCCTGGATTGACAGCCTGAAAGCCATGGTCGAGACCGAAGTGACGGATCAGATGTTCGAGGCGGCCGCATTCCGCTTCCCCATCAACACCCCGCTCACCAAGGAGGCCTACTTCTACCGCGCCATCTTCGACGAGCACTTCCCGCTGGAGTCCGCCGCCCGCACAGTGCCCTACGGCAAGTCGGTCGCCTGCTCCACCCCGACCGCGCTGGAATGGGACGCCAAGTTCAAGGAGATGGCCGACCCCTCAGGCCGCGCCGTGATGGACGTCCACCAGCAGAGCTACTGATCCGCAATCGGACAGAGCCCGACCAAACAACAAGGCCCCTCTCGAGGGGCTTTGTTGTTTTCTGCCATTTCACTCCCGCTTTTTTGCTTATCTCCTTCCCTGTTTGCGGCTTGGCGAAGGGGTTCGCTCGTGTCACATTATTCCGGCTTGGAAGCAACGACAATACAAGGAAGAGACGATGAAACGACTGTTACTGCCCCTGATGCTGGGCACCCTGCTGTTCAACGGCGCCGCCCGCGCGGGTGACCACCTCTGGGCCAGGGGCTTGCCCGATTACAGTCAGGGCTATGACGAGCAGCGGGATCCGGCGAAAGATCTCGCCGCTGCCACCATCAGGGCGCAACAAGAGGACAAGCAGGTATTGCTGCTGGTGGGGGGCGAGTGGTGCAGTTGGTGTCAGGAGATGAACCGCTTCCTGGACCGGGAGCCAGCCCTTGCCAGTCAGTTCAACCAGACCTTCGTGGTGGTCAAGGTGAACGTCAGCAAGGCGAACAAAAACGCCCCCTTCCTCAAGGCCTATCCAGAATATCTGGGGGTGCCCCACTTCTACGTGCTGGACGCCAGAGGCAAGCTGCTGGAGTCCTTCAACACCGGATTGCTGGAGAAGGGGAAAAGTTACGATGAGGCCAAGTTTGGCAAGTTTATCCGCTACTTTGAGCGCCAGGATGCTCGTAGCTGACAAGCCCTGACCATGATGCAAACACCCCGCACGGTCGGCTGACGGTGCGGGGTGTTTGTTGTTTATCACGGGGAAGAATCAGGCTTGCGCATCCGGCTGATTGGCGGGGGCCGCCTTGACAAAGGCCTGCAACTGCTCGCAGTTGGCGACGATGCGCGCGATGGTGGGGTAGTCGTCCAACGTCATGTTGAAGCGGCGGGCGTTATAGACCTGGGGCACCAGCATGCAGTCCGCCAGGGTCACCTCGTTGCCCACGCAATAGACGCCGGCCGTGGTCATCAGCAGCTGCTCCAGGGCGGTGAAGGTCTCGTCAATCCAGTGGCGATACCAGGCATCGCGCGCCGCCTTGCTCTGCCCCAGCTCCTGCTCCAGGTAGTTCAGCACCCTCAGGTTGTTGAGGGGGTGAGTGTCGCAGGCGATCATGTTGACTATCTGGCGCACCCGGGCCCGCTCCTCGGGGGCGGAGGGCATCAGGGGGTAGGCCGGATAGGTCTCGTCGAGGTATTCCATGATGGCCACCGACTGACCCAGCTGCACATCCCCGTCGATGAGAAAAGGCACCAGCCCCTGGGGATTGACCCGGCGATAGGCCTTCTCTTTCTGCTCACCCTGTCTCAGATTGACCGGGTGCTGCTCATAACCAAGTCCCTTGAGTTGCAGCACCAGACGCACGCGAAAGCTGGCCGATGAACGCCAATATCCAAACAACTGCAGCATATTATGTCCCTATGGTGGCAGGTGTGTGCCACCTGCCGTGTCGCCTGGCCGACCTTGGCCGGCCCAGGCCTTACTAGCTCGTCTGACTGGCGCCCCCTTGCGTGACCCGTTGCAAAATGGTGCCAAACAGACTCATCCCGTTGCGATCCTGCATCGCGATGGACACTGTATCACCAAAGCGCAGAAAGGGTGTAGTGGCTTGACCTGACTCGATAATTTCCAGCATCCGCTGCTCGGCGAGGCAGGAGGATCCCCGGCTTCTGTCGTAGTTGGAGACGGTGCCCGAGCCTATGATGCAGCCCGCGCCAAGGGGCCTGGTCTTGGCCGCGTGGGCAATCAGCTCGAAGAAGTTGAAGGTCATGTCGAGCCCCGCATCCGGCTCCCCGAACAGGGCGCCGTTGAGCTGGGTCACCAGGGGCAGATGCACCTTGCCCTGCTGCCAGTCGCTGCCGAGCTCGTCCGGGGTGATGGCCACCGGCGAGAAGCTGCTGGAGGGTTTGGACTGGAAGAAGCCAAAGCCCTTGGCGAGCTCCCCGGGAATGAGGTTGCGCAGGCTCACATCGTTGACCAGCATCAGCAGCTTGACGTGCTCCTCTGCCCCCTGCGCGCTGGTGCCCATGGGCACGTCGTCGGTGATGACGGCCACTTCCGATTCAAAGTCGATGCCCCACTCCTCCGACCCCATGACGATGGGGCCGCGGGGGGCGAGGAAGCTGTCGGAGCCCCCCTGGTACATCAGGGGATCGTGCCAGAAGCTCTCCGGCATCTCGGCGCCACGCGCCTTGCGCACCAGCTCCACGTGGTTGACGTAGGCGCTGCCGTCGGCCCACTGGTAGGCGCGGGGCAGCGGGGAGAGGCAGGCCGTCTCATCGAAGGGGAAGGCATCGGGGCAGGCGCCGTCGTTGAGGGCCTGATAGACGGCGGTCAGCCGGGGGGCGAGATCGCTCCACTCATCCAGCGCCCCTTGCAGGGTGGGGGCTATGTCGGCCACGGCCACCGCCCGGGTCAGATCCCGGCTGACCACCACCAGGGCGCCATCGCGCTTGCCATTGTTCAAGGTTGCCAATTTCATATCGAATTCCTTATTTGCCGGGGGTGCCGTCTGG
>RCUP01001926.1_pt1 | contig 11732 bp, 7 predicted proteins | sample 2166341 | NCBI WGS metagenome assembly RCUP01 (sample SAMN09932325, study PRJNA488358) | compost metagenome | isolation source: compost soil in succinonitrile-enriched | place: Germany: Experimental Botanical Garden | reverse complement strand
ATTTCAAGCATCGGACGGTTTCGTTTGGTGAAAAAAGATTCCACGTGACGCAGCACTTGCTCATCCGGAATCAACGTCGTATTAAAGTATGCACACAACACTTGCTTGGTGATATCATCCTTGGTTGGTCCCAGTCCGCCGGTTATCAAAACAACCTGACTTCTGCTTTGCGCATCACGCAACGCACCGGATATCGCATCCCATGAATCGGATATCGTAGCAACGTGCGAAACCTTGATTCCGTTATCCGCCAATTGAGTTCCCATCCACGAAGCATTCGTATTTATGGTCTGTCCTATTAAAAGTTCATCGCCGATGGATATAATTTCAACATGAATCATGGTACTGTTTTTGAGCATAGACAAAATTATTCTTAAGTTTGAACATAAAAAATAATCCATGAGAAAATTCACAACAATCTTGGCATTAAGTAGTCTTGCGGTCGGTTTATCTGCTTGCGAAACTTTAAAAGAAGCAGCAAGCACGATCAATACCGGAACAACTACCACTCCTTCTCTAACGAATTCGGAAGTAATTTCAGGATTGAAGGAGGCATTGACTGTTGGTATTCAAAATTCTGTGAATTTAACTTCTATAACGGACGGATTCCTGAAAAACGACGCTATCCGACTGCCTTTTCCCGCAGATGCTTTAAAAGTAAAGGAAAAAGCAATCGATTGGGGATTGGGTTCTCAGGTTGAAAAATTTGAGACAACCTTGAACAGAGCGGCTGAAGAAGCAACGAAAGAAGCATTGCCTATTTTCAAAGATGCAATTTTGAACATGAGTATCTCGGATGGTTTTGCGATTCTGAACGGAGGAGATGGTGCTGCTACCAGATTTTTGAAAGACAATACGACCTCGAAATTAGTTGCTGCATTTTCACCAAAAGTAAAAGAGGCAATCTCTAAAGTAAAATTGACGGAATACTGGAATCCGATTATTACCAAATATAACGGTGCAATGAGTTTGACAGGTGGAGAAAAAATCAATCCTGATCTGAATCAATACATCACTGAAAGAGCGATTTCCGGATTGTTCCAAATGGTAGAAAAGGAAGAAAACAAGATCAGAAAAGATCCGGCGGCTCGTGTAACGGATTTATTATCTAAAGTATTCGGAAGTATCAAAAAATAATTAAAAATGTAAAATTGACAATTGAAAAGGGCGAAGTAGGAAAAGTTGCCTTCAACTTCGCTCAGTCATCCTTTTTCAATTATCTTTTACATTTTAAAATTTTCAATTCTCAATTAAGATGAAGTATCCTGCATCGGAACTGGTATTAGATTCAAAGGGGAATGTCTATCACTTGGGTATTTCTCCTGAAAATCTTGCGAACCAGGTATTATTGGTCGGGGATCAAAACCGCGTTGCTGCTATTTCGGCATTTTTCGATGAAATTACGCATCGGTCAGAACACCGCGAGTTTGTTTGCCATACCGGATTTTATAAAGGAAAACACATCACCGCGCTCTCAACCGGAATCGGGACGGATAACATTGATATCGTTATTAACGAACTGGATGCTTTAGTCAACATTGATCTGAAGGAACGCAAAAACAAGGAGAAAACCACTTCTTTGAACCTGATCCGGATCGGAACCTGCGGAATTCTTCAAGCCGACATTGACGTACACAGCTACATTCTATCGAGTCATGCAGTTGGGATTGATAATGTAGCGCACTTCTACCCGATTGAATTCACCGGTCACGAGAAAGCATTGGCTCATTCCCTGGATTCGTTTGTTGGTTTTCCGGATGAAATCACACCTTATTGTGCCGAAGCATCTCAGCAGCTCTTAAATCAATTCGGAGGCACGGAAACACATCAGGGAATTACGGTAACCAGCTCCGGTTTTTATGCTCCGCAGGGAAGATCCCTTCGACTGGGAACAAGAACTCCTGAAATCAATGAAAAGCTGGAAGCATTTTCCTTTGAGGGTCATCGTGTGGTGAACTTTGAAATGGAAAGCTCTGCTTTGTTTTCACTTGGAAAAGCAATGGGACATCAGTGTATTACTATTTGCCTGGGAATTGCAAACAGACCCCGAATGGAATTCAGTAAAGGATATGAAAATGAGATGAACCGTTTGATTCAATACGTTCTGGACAGAATCTAAGCTTATTTCACCGGATACTTTCTTTCGTATTCCTCCGGAGTTAAATCATCACCGTTATCATCATCCAGAATCGTTACGTTGAAATTATTCTCACGCACTTTCACATTCATTTTGACAATTTTCGTGTTTCCGATTTGCTGAACAACCTGAAACCAGTAATATCCGTTTTTACCATTCAGTAAATCTTTGCTTAATTGCAATGAAACTTTCTGATTTTTTCGTTCAGCCGCAGCCTGAAGTTTTTTGACAATTTCCAGGTTCTGCACCAGTTCATACGCCTTATACTCAGGAGTATTCTGATTTGCTTCAACTTTTGTATCGGCTTCTTCCTTATCTCCGCAGGAACTAACTGTCCCGATCAACAGGGCACTCAACAATATCAACGAGAAATACTTCATGACTTTTATTTAGTTCCTAAAATAGAGAATAAATCTCAATTGGTCTCTTTCAAAAGAGTATAAACACAAAAAAGACCGACAGTAATTGCCAGTCTTTTCCGCATTTATTTTTCGTTATTGTTTTACAAATGAATACACTTTCGCGCCGTTCTTTATCAAATAAACGCCTGCTTTTAAGACTGAAATATCCAAAACTATGGTTCCGTCATCCTGTTTATACGAATGAACATTCAGACGCACATTTTGCCCCATCGGATTTAATAACTGAAACGAACTCAGCGAGATCAAATCTCCTTTTATGGTCAGTAAATCGGTCGCCGGATTCGGGAAAATAACCCATTCACTTCCACCGGCAACATCGATAAACACGGATTCGGTTTCATGAACTCTTTGTTGTCCGTTAAAATCAACTTGCTTCAAGCGGTAATATGAAACTCCATCCAAAGGCAGATTATCACTAGCAGTATATTCTTTTGGTGTTTCGGAATTTCCTGCTCCATCGACCTCTAAAAGATCTTCCCATCCGTCAAAACCATCTGCAGAACGCTCGATAATGAAATAATCATTGTCTTGTTCGGAACTGGTTTCCCAACTCAACTGAACGGAAGCATTATCAACCGCAAAAGCGTCAAAGTTCACCAATCCGATCGGTAAAGATGTTCCGCAATTCACGCTGATACATTGAGGAGAAGTATAAGTACATCCAAAGTTATCCGTCACACTATACGTAAAACACGGAGCTCCCTGATTTGTCGGAACCACATTTGCCGTAGTCGCACCGGTACTTGTCAAAGTTGTTTGTGCCACCCATCCCTGAGAAACAATTGTCGGAGTATAAGAAGGAACTGCTATGATTCCGGAACTGAAATTCACATCCCAGTTAAAAATATAGCCGTCATCCTGATTCAGGTTATCTGTTACGCGAATCGCCCAACTGCCGTTCAACGGACAACCAATCATATTGGAAAATGCATCCAGTGGTCTGTAATCACCGGCAACAACCGAATTGTTTGCCGGTGAGCCGGCAGAGGAAGTAGCTCCGTCAACCAGATACGTTGTTGCAGTTGGCGTAAAACAATAGGTTCTTCCCGTTCCCGCGCCACTTGTCACATCATCGATCGGAGCTCCCAGATAGGTTCCCAATCCATCCTGAGCATAGGATTTTAAAATCATGGTCTGTCCGGTCGGGCAAATCAATTCGATCTGTAAATCTCCTAAATACGAATGCTCCATCGTCAGACACACATTCGAAACATCACTTGCAGTAGTAACTGTTGCTGCCGGATTGTAACAATTCGTCGTAATGGAAGTCTGGTATGAAACTCCCGAACCATCAGGTAAAAATGTCGTTCCCGAAACGGGTGGTGTACAATTCACCGAATAAGTTGTCATCGCAACGTTTGCATTCAAAGCAGAAGTCTGATTCGTACAAAGAGTAGCGGGCGTAGCCGAAGTAGTAATAGACGGTGTTGTAGAAACCTGAACCACCTGATTATTGTAGTTGGTATTCGTGCAGCCATTTGCGTCCGTTGCAACCAAGTTCAGATAATAACTTCCCACCGCAGGATACGCATAGGTCGTTGAATTTCCGGTAGCTGTCACTCCGTTTCCAAAGTTCCAGGAATAAGTAGCTCCTGCACTACTGGATGAAAACGTACCGGTTCCGGAAGCTGTCAAACTTTGTCCCTGACATAAACGGATAATCCCACCCGGGCCAGGCGCTGGTGTAATAGAAGTGATGTTTGTGGTGATCGTCTGACAAGGAATGACACAAGAAATAGCGGCAACCCATCCGGGGTAAGTGATCGAGCCATCAGAGGTAAATCTGAATGTCAAACAACCACTTGCATTACCGGAAGTCGCCTGAACCGTTCCGGGACCAGTGTTTCCGGAATATGTTCCCAATGAAGGTGCAGCAGTAGAATTCCCATCAAATATTTGTAACAAGTCAGTACCTTCTGTTTGAAAAGCACTGAATATCAATTTTAGTTTAGCCCCGGCAGTAGACGGACAAATGGTAAATACACGTGTTTCTAAATCATCGTAATCCAACGGGCCTCCGGAATCGTAAAAAGTACCACTACAAGCAGAAACATTCCCGCTTGAGGGCATGTAAATAGATCCGACCGGTGGAGAAGTCACACAAATGGTGAAACTTGGGTTAGACGGTATAAAGCCAGAACCCCAGGTATACATTCGTATGTAGTAATTCAGACCAACTGTCAGCCCTGTAACTATAAAATTACTTTCCGGATCCAAACAGCCCAATGAAGCACCAATACACGAACCGGGCGCTGCTCCCGTACTCGCAAAAACTTCAACTCCTGAATCCCACGAACTACCTGTAGTTCTGGTAATAGTAGCACTCGTAGCGGTTGCTGTAAACGAATACCAGACATCATCATCAGTTGTACCGGTACATGACGCAATTCCTGAATTCGTTGCTCCAGCCACCGTTCCTGAAGTTGTAACGCAACTCGAAGATTGGGTAATAACGGTTGCAGTAGCACAATTGTCATTTGCCGGAGGTGGCGCTACCGAAGTCACACAAATGTTTCCCGACATATCTGCGTTTGGCCCACCACCTGTTCTGACAATCTGGATATAATATGTTGTTGCCGAAACGGAACTGAAAGTCATTGATCCGGAAGCTCCGGAAGCAACGTTCATACAAGCCACCTGAGTCGTTCCCGGGCAATTACTCCAAACAGCAATTGTTCCGTTTCTATCCGTACCAGAAACTGTTACCTGAAGCGTTCCTCCCGTTCCCGTCACACGATACCAGACATCTGAAGATTCTGTTCCCGTCATACAACTTGGATTGGGTGTCGTTCCAGCTTCGGGTTGTCCGTTCTCATCATTTGTAAAGGCAGTATTTGTACAAGTCGCGTTGATTGTTAAAAGCCCTGCTCCGGAACAATCATCTGATTGAGACCAGGCACTAATCGTAAAAACACAACTAAACAGTGTCACTTGAAGCAAATTCTTAAACAGGCTTCTTTTCGCTGAAATCCGGATATTCTTCATAATAGGTCTCATTAATAATTCCTTGGATGAATAACCATGACATAGTCCGTATTATCAATACGGATCAACTGAGCCTTATCAGAAAAGAATTCAATCAGGTACGCTAACGGATTAAAGCCATTCACATTGAAATTCTCCGGATTCACACCCTGAATGGCTTCATTTACTTTCGTATTTAGTGAAAATGAAGAAAGCAGTGTGTATTTTTCATCCGGATTCTGTTCGATCATGCGGTATTCAATCCGCTGAGTCATTACTTCGCCAAACGCAGTAACCAAAGTTGGATTATTGAGAACAAAATCGTTTCCGTAGACATTGGAAATCCTGTCGGCGATTTCTTCGGGGTTAAGTTGTTGCGTGATGGTTGTTTGCCCGAATGACAAAAAGCTCATCTGCGCAACCAGAAGGGTGAGAGAGACCCTTAGTAGCAGTAATTTCATAAATTTTATAGTTCTGTAAAGTGGTCCAAATGTATATTTAACACTTTGGTAATCAAAATCGATATTGTTAAATTCTCATTTAAACAACTAAAACTATCTACCTAGTTAATCAAACCCTCAAAGCGATTGGAACGTAGCGCAAAAAAATTAAATAACGCAAAATGAAATTTTAATTCATTCCTGATTTTTAAGTATGAAATGTTTGAAAACAAACAAAAATGAATACTTCAATTAAATTCAAAACAATTGACTTATCAAAAAAGTACTCATGAGTTCGGGATATAAACACCGTCTCCGGTTCCAAACACTAGCTGAATCTTCCTATCCAAACACTTAGATTCGCGTTTCGAATAAATACATAATCAACTCTATAACAATAGATTACATTTAACCCGGAAAAATCGCAATACGCGTCATTCCACACTATTTACTGAATGAGCATGCCAAACATGCCTCACTACTCTTCGCATCTCTTTATTCGAAAAGCACGGGTTATCAGCATTATCAGCAGAAATAGTACGGAGTATGCCGAAAATCCTTAAAGAGTAGGCACCACTATACACAATGCTAGTATGGCAACTATTCGAATCAAGTACGTGGTTTACAAAATCACAAGCGGCGGGAGGCGCAATCACCACTCAATCACTGATATGCCTTTGATATCGGAGACAGATCCAGGTGCTTTCGGTGCCGGAGACCTCTACCCGATCAACGCCAATCAACAAATGGTCTATGAAGGCCAAATCGTTTCCTTTGCCTTTGCATCCGTTAAAGGAACAGCACGAGGCAGTCTTTTTTATACGTCCATTACCGATTTCGAAGATCTGGAAGTCGGAGACAATAACATCGAAGGCGTTGTCGTGTATTTACCTCCGGGCGGAGGCGATGGAAATGGCTTTATCGTCGATGCGTTTAACGTGGACATCTGCGACTTTTCCAACAGTGATTTTATCGATGTATTCACCAACGGATCTCCGGATGCAGGCAAAAAATTCAATGCCAATGAATATGGAACGATTGATACAGCTCCGTCTCCGGTAGATGTGACCGCTTTCGCGAATGTAGATGGCGTACCTTATAAAGAATGGCAAAAGATCAAAAATGGCAGTACCGTTTTGACTAACCGGGATCAGCACATCGAACAGAATGAAACGGGAATTCTCTTCGCATTCTACCGAACACCTGAGGGCACTCCGCCACCCAAAATCGACCCGAATCGATACAAAATGGGATGGATCTATGTTTCCCACGGTGTAAAAGTTGATGGCGGTGGATTTGTTATCGGACCAAAAGGACCTGTTCCCGTAGGCCCATGGACACGTTTCTGGATCCGCTTCCATACGAATGTTGCACTGATATTCCGCAGAAGTGGTCACGTTCCGGCCAGCGATATTCAATCTGCAACTGAGCAGCTTAAGCAGAAAACCAAAGGCATGAGATAAAATATCCTATATGGAGATTTAGAGGATGATACTAAAACGCTCTTAGCGAAGATGCAAAGGACGCAAAGTTATCACCGATCATTTCGTACACGATCTAAAAATAAAAAGGGCTGCTTCATTTTGAAACAGCCCTTTTTCAGTTATTCTGACCTTCAATTACATATTTCTTCGGTATTGTCCACCTACTTCAAACAAAGATTTGGTGATCTGTCCCAAAGAAGCGTATTTACATACTTCCATCAATTGCTCGAAAATATTTTGATTTTGAATCGCCGTTCTTTGAAGCTCATTCAACATTTCATCCAATTTATCCTTGTGATTGGTTTTCAAGATGCTCAACATGGTGATCTGATATTGTTTTTCCTCTTCGGAAGCGCGAATGACTTCTTTCGGTTCAACTGTCGGAGACCCTTTGGAGCTCAGGAAGGTATTCACCCCGATGATCGGGAACTCTCCGTTGTGTTTCAAGGTTTCATAATACAATGATTCTTCCTGAATTTTAGAACGTTGATACATAGTTTCCATCGCTCCTAAAACACCTCCGCGTTCTGTGATACGATCAAACTCCGTCAACACCGCTTCTTCAACCAAATCCGTTAATTCTTCAATGATAAATGATCCCTGAAGCGGATTTTCATTTTTAGCCAATCCCAACTCGCGGTTGATGATCAACTGAATTGCCATTGCGCGACGAACAGATTCTTCCGTAGGCGTTGTAATCGCTTCATCGTATGCATTCGTGTGAAGGGAATTACAGTTATCGTAAATCGCATACAAGGCTTGCAAAGTCGTTCGGATATCGTTGAAATCGATTTCCTGCGCATGCAACGAACGTCCGGAAGTCTGAATGTGATACTTCAACATTTGCGCACGTGGATTTGCTCCGTATTTTTTTGACAATGCTTTTGCCCAGATTCTTCTTGCAACACGACCGATCACTGCGTATTCCGGGTCGATTCCGTTTGAGAAGAAGAATGACAAGTTCGGTCCGAATGCATTGATATCCATTCCGCGGCTTAAGTAGTATTCTACATACGTAAATCCATTTGCCAGGGTGAATGCCAACTGCGTAATCGGGTTTGCCCCGGCCTCAGCAATGTGGTATCCTGAAATGGAAACCGAATAGAAGTTCCGAACTTGGTTTTCAATGAAATATTGTTGTACGTCTCCCATCAAACGGAGCGCAAATTCGGTAGAGAAGATACACGTATTCTGTGCCTGATCTTCTTTCAGGATATCTGCCTGAACGGTTCCACGAACCTGTTTCAACGTTTCTATTTTAATTTCAGCATAAACATCAGCAGGAAGTACCTGATCTCCGGTTACTCCCAACAGGAACAAGCCCAAACCATTGTTTCCTTCAGGAAGTCCTCCCTGGTATTGCGGACGGTCAATTCCTTTTGCTTTATAAATCGCTTTGATCTTTGCTTCTACTTCTTTTTCCAGATCATTTGCTTTGATGTATTTCTCACAATTCTGATCAATCGCAGCATTCATGAAGAAACCAAGAAGCATGGGTGCAGGACCGTTAATGGTCATGGAAACGGAAGTTGCAGGATGCGACAGGTCAAACCCGGAGTACAATTTCTTCGCATCATCCAAACAACAAATCGAAACTCCTGAGTTCCCTACTTTCCCGTAAATATCCGGTCTTACATCCGGGTCATTTCCGTAAAGTGTTACGGAGTCAAATGCAGTGGACAAACGTTTTGCCGGCATTCCCAAACTTACGTAGTGGAAACGACGGTTGGTTCTTTCCGGTCCTCCTTCTCCTGCAAACATCCGTGTAGGATCTTCTCCTTCGCGTTTGAAAGGGAATAATCCGGAAGTATACGGGAATTCTCCGGGAACATTTTCCTGCAAAGACCAACGCAAGATATCTCCCCACGATCTGAATTTCGGAAGTGCTACTTTCGGAACCTGTGTATGGGAAAGTGATTCGGTATGTGTTGCCATTCGCAATTCTTTATCGCGCACCTTGAAAATAAATTCCGGCGCTGCATAAGAAGCTTTTTTCGCTTCCCACGACTCCAGAATCTGCCAATTGTGCGGATCCAGATCGCGTTTAACGGCTTCAAATGCTTCCTGAACTCCTTTCACCAGACGATCCTTATCGTCCATTGAACTTTCCTGAAGCGTTTCGATGGATTTTTGTAACCCATATAATTTATCGGCTACTTCTACCTGCTTGTTTACCCATTTGTCAAAGCCCCGGTTGTTTTCCGAAATTTCAGACAAGTAACGGGTTCTATCCGGCGGAATCACGAAAATCTTTTCAGACATTTCTCTCGTAATCTCAAATTTGGATTCCAAAGGAGCCTGTGTCTTTTCTTTCACTTTATCCATGATTACTTTATACAAAGTATTCATTCCCGGATCGTTGAATTGAGAAGCGATGGTTCCGAAAACCGGCATCTCATCCACATTTTTATCCCACAAATTGTGGTTTCGCTGGTATTGCTTGCGCACGTCTCTCAAAGCATCTAAAGCTCCGCGTTTATCGAACTTATTCAGTGCGATCACATCCGCAAAATCCAACATATCGATTTTCTCCAGCTGTGTTGCAGCTCCGTATTCAGGAGTCATCACATAAAGAGAAACATCTGAGTGATCTAATATTTCGGTATCTGACTGACCAATTCCGGAAGTTTCCAAAATGATCAAATCGTAATTCGCTGCTTTCAGAATCTGAATGGCTTCCGAAACGTGTTTTGACAAAGCCAGGTTTGATTGTCTGGTTGCCAAAGAACGCATATAAACGCGCGAATTTTTAATCGCATTCATTCGAATTCTATCTCCGAGTAAAGCCCCGCCTGTTTTTCGTTTTGACGGATCCACAGAGACAACTGCAATTTGTTTGTCTGTAAAGTCCATTAAGAAACGTCGAACCAACTCATCAACCAGGGAAGATTTCCCCGAACCACCGGTACCCGTAATTCCCAAAACGGGAACATCGTTTTTCGCAGCAATCTGATGAACCTGATCCATAACCGGAGCAGCCATTTCAGGATAGTTCTCAGCAGCGGAAATCAATCGTGCAATAGAAGGAACGTGTTTTTCAGCCAAATGATTGATCTCACCGTTCAGCACATCTCCTACCGGATAATCCGAACGTTCAACCAAATCATTGATCATTCCCTGTAAACCAAGCGATCTTCCATCATCCGGATGGTACAAACGCGTAATTCCGTAGTTCTGTAATTCTTCGATTTCCGAAAGAAGAATTGTTCCTCCTCCTCCACCGAAAATCTTGATATGTGGCGCTCCTTTTTCCTTCAATAAATCATACATATACTTGAAGTATTCCGTATGTCCACCCTGATAAGAGGTCATGGCAATTGCCTGAGCATCTTCCTGAATGGCAGTATCTACTACTTCTTCTACCGAACGGTCGTGACCCAGGTGAATCACCTCGCAACCTGTAGATTGAATAATACGGCGCATGATATTAATTGCAGCGTCATGTCCATCAAACAGCGAAGCCGCTGTTACAATTCGGATATTGTTTTTTGACTTATAGGGTGCTTGTTGCTCCATAATAGCTTGTTTGTTCTTTTAAAGACCCCTCAAAGATAACCCAAATTAAAAATTCAACCACTCTTTGAAGGTAGATTCCTGTTTTTTTTCGGCAGGTATCGCTATTCGAACGTTGGAGATTATTGATATGAATTGCGAATGCTGAAATTTATTTTTAGCGATTTCACCTATTTGAGAAATATGCTGCGATTGTCAGATTGAGGATCAGGACCGATAGAACCGGGATTTTGATGCTTTTACAGATGAATTATTGTCACAAGTCGTATCAATCGGGCTGGAACGGGTTGTTAAATCCTTAACTGTTTGATACAGTCGTCATACTATATCCATACTTGAAGGTGGGAGTATCCGTACTTGATCTATCTATCAAGGTTAAAATTGCTTCTTCTGTAAGTGAATACACTTTACAAATGTGTAAACTCATTAAATGTGTCGAATGGTGTTTTGTATCCCGTTCCGGATACATCCCGATTGAAACGTCTGAACACCCAACTAACTGGAAGGGAATAATTTCGGAAAAACGGACTTGGTCAATTCTTCCATTTTATGGTCAATTCATGTCTGTAAAATAGACTCTATTTGCAGTACCCTGTGAAATCAAGTAAAACATTTAAATAATTCTTCATTCACTTTCGACCAACATTGGCTAAATCTAAAGAGACGAGAACAGAAGATCGTCTCTTTTTAGTTATTCTTGTATTGTGAAAATTATTGGATTCATCCTGTTCGTTTTTTGTTTTTGTCAACTGACAAGAGCTCAGGAGTTGTA
>RCUP01001922.1_pt1 | contig 11744 bp, 12 predicted proteins | sample 2166341 | NCBI WGS metagenome assembly RCUP01 (sample SAMN09932325, study PRJNA488358) | compost metagenome | isolation source: compost soil in succinonitrile-enriched | place: Germany: Experimental Botanical Garden | reverse complement strand
GGCAGACGACTCGCCAGCAACGTTTTGCCCGTCCCCGGCGGCCCACTGAACAGCAAGTTGTGGTAAAATACACCCAAATAAATCTATCTGTATTTGACCGATGACTAACAGACCGAAAGCCTATAGTTATGTGCGTTTCTCAACCCCAGAGCAGGCAAAGGGAGATAGTCGTCGGCGCCAGTACAAGGCGGCAATCGAATATGCAGACAAACATGATTTGGAATTGGTCAAGGATAGCAACTACGCTTTTTTGGATGCGGGTGTAAGCGCGTATAGAGGGGGTAACGTCAATCGGGTTTCAAGTAGTCTTGGTCGGTTTTATGACTATGTGAAAGAAGGCAAGATTGCTCCTGGTTCTTACTTGTTGGTTGAATCACTTGATCGACTCAGTCGAGAACAGGTCACAGAGGCATTACCACGATTTTTGGACCTTTTAAACAGCGGGATCATTGTCGTTACGTTCGGAGATGGAACTGTTTACAAAAAATCTGCCGAAACGATGCAGCTGGTTATGTCTATCTTCCATATGTCTCGTGCTCATTCCGAGTCTTCGGTGAAAGGGCAGAGAGTTTCAGGCGCGTGGCAGCAGAAACAAGCCTTGGCGCGATCCGAAGGCGTACCGCTTGGGGCTGCGTGCCCGCAATGGTTATCGTTTGATGGGGAGGCATACAGGGTCATTGTTGAGCGTGCCAATGTTGTAAAAAGAGTGTTTGAACTGACGGTCCAAGGATACGGGCAGCGAGCGATTGTAAAACTATTCAATAGTGAAGGTGTGCCAGTTTTTGGCACTGAAAGAAGGAACAAGTCTGGGTTATGGGGGAATAGCTCAATCGCCAAGATACTGGCAAACAGATCAGTGCTTGGAGAATACCAGCCAAACATTTGGACCGAGGGTCAGCGTCGAATTTCTGGCGAGCCAATCAAGGGTTTCTACCCGGCAGTAATTGATGACGAATTGTATTATGCGGCGTTGGATGGGCGTAGGTCGCGAAATATTTCAAAGGTAACGAAGACGTCCTCTAACTTCAATGTTTGGTCGAAAATTGCTGTATGTGCGTATTGCAAGTCGCCAATGCATTTGGTTAATAAAGGGACGCCGCCGAAGGGGCAGAAGTATCTTCGTTGTTCCAAATCTGCGAAGGGGGCGTGTATTAATCGCTCAGTCCGATTAGATGGAAGTGAAGTTGTTTTCAAAGAAATGCTTGCTAAGCTGAATATGGCATCATTGATTAAAGACAATGCGCAACTATTGCGCAAGCGTATTAGCGAACTTGATGGAAGACTAGAGTCGGCAAGGGTGAGGCTCGTAGAGGTTTCCGCATTGTTGCAATCCTATCCTTCAAGAACACTTGCGGAAACCGCCGCAAATATCGAAGGTGACGTGTCAAAAATGGAGGTTGAGCTTGACCAATGCAAAATCGATCTTTCATCTGAGTATGTGACCGACAAATTTGATTTCTTCAAAAAGCTTGATTTGATTTCATATGAAGGTCGATATTTGGCAAATCAGCAGGTTCAGCGGCTAGGAGTAAAGGTCTGGATTAAACATGATGTTATTCGAGTTCAATACAGTGTGATGATGGGAGCGTTGCCTAAATTTTTCTATATGGTGGATCATGGAAAAGAACTTTTATTCGTACCTTTTTCCATTGAAGTGCTGCGTGCTGGTATCCGTCAAAATGACATGCAATCCACAAAATTCATAGCTAAGCCTGATTATATGCTGAAAGAAGCGTTATCAGATGAGTCGATGGCAACGTACAAGAACAATGTGTCTGGTGATATTGACGTGCATCAGTTTCGGTTCAGTGCGGCGGATAATGAGGCCGCTAATCAAAAATTATCGAATATTTTGGCAAAACAATTTTGGGATGCGCCGAAGGACAAGTCGTAAAGGGAGCCGAATGTCCGAATCGATCTTCGCCGGATGGTGACCTAGGGATGGAACCATTTACTCCCCGGCCACTAGGTGGGGGGGCTAGGTCCCACGCTTGATTCGATAAACCGTTGCAACGCCAACTTCGGCGAGTCTGGCAATATCTTCCGCAGACATTGTTGGGTGTTTGGCCATTAGCATTTGTACTTTCGTCCACTTCTCGACGTTCCTGCTTTTGCCCTTTGGTGTCCAGTCAGGATCTGCAAGACGTTTGTTTTCCAATCCTTGTCTGATTCGCTCAACACGTTTTTCTTGGTCAAGGCGAGCCATCGTCGCCATGAGGTCCAACAGCATACTGTTGATTACTTCCATTATCTGACCAGTTATCCCCTTGTCTTCAATCAACATATGACTTGTAGGCAAATCTGCAATCACAAGGCGTAAACCCTTTGCTTTGATCTTGGCTTTCAGTGTTTCCCAATCTGACTGGGACAGACGGCTTAGACGGTCAACGCTTTCACATACAATGCATTCACCGGGTTGTGCTGCATCCAGCAACCGCATCAATTCTGGGCGGTCTAGTTTTGTTCCGCTGATGTTTTCAGAATACACGCCAGCAATGACAAGGCCTTTTTCAGTTACGAATGCATCCAAGCTTGCTTTAGCTCTTAAAGCATCTTGGTCTTTGGTGCTGGCGCGTAGGTACAGATGTGCTTTCAATTTTTGTTATCCTTTATAGTTTAATTTGATAGATCTATGATAATTCGATCATATGGCTATCCTCAATAGGTTTTTGATAGCTAGAAACGAAAGAGCGTCGAACTACTAAAAAAGTAGAGTCTTTTGATAGTGCGAGAATGAGTTAGGGGCTTTCGTGGCTGGCGATGTTTCCCCGTACCTGGTCCCCGTCGCTGGGGCCCGAGTAATTTCGAAAATGCTTGAGTTTCGGGCCGGGAAGGTAATCAGGTGGCTCGCCCACACCGAAGGACTGTCATCCTGCACGGCGTTAAAAATGTGGGTGTGAGTGAGCTGCGGGTATTCTACCAGTCAGTAGTCAGTTTTTTCGGGGATTCAGCAGGATAAATTTTATGATGGGGCAGCCTGCTTATCTAACATCCTTTCCAAATCCGACACCAAATCAGAAGGCTGGCATCTCAAAGCGCTTGCAAGCTTGAATAAGACCGCAATCGTAGGGCTGTGGATGCCGCGCTCTATCAAGCTGACATAGTTGCGTTGAACATCAGCCTCAAGTGCAAGCTGTTCTTGGGTTAGTCCTGCTTCCTTGCGTTTTTGGCGCAATACCTTTCCGAAAGCCAAGCCGATATCCACGTTTACAGCCCCATCTCAAAGACGGGTCACTGTCAGTGATGGCTGTACGCACGTCCTCACAGTATACTATGAATATCAATACCAAAAACTCTGTTTCTTGAGGTGCCTGATGAAGCTTTACGTCGCAATGTTCTTCGCAACGCTAAGCATGCCGTTAGCCAGTCTGGCCGGCATCTTTGCAATGGAGCTTGGATACGTCTGGAACATTCGCCAAGCCATTGGTGTCGGGGTTCTTGTGGGCTCAGTGATTCTAGTTGCGGCTGTCATCACGTTCTTATCAAGCATTCCATCTACAGTTCGGCGTCTACGTAACCACACCCGCGTCAGCAATGAATCCTGTTGAATTCAAGACACCATGATAAAAACTGGAAAAGGCCTTTTTGAATGAGACTGCCGTTGATCGTTCTTCTATCGTCCATCTCCTCTATGGCCAGCGCTGCCGAACTTGATTCTGGGGCATGGAGCCAATTCAACACTAGGATGCACGAGATGCTAGATACCACCGGATGGCGTTTCGGCGGAGCAATGGACACCAAGCAAATCACTCAAGAATGGCAATCCAATCAGGCTAGAGCACAGATTAAATTCAGCAAGCCGGGTATTTACCACGGGCGAATCAGCAAGGTCGTAGTCGATAGTCGTGGTACTTATTTTATTATTGACCAAGGAAAAAGCACCGCTGTGACAGTGCTTCTGGACAATTATCAAGTATGGCCATGGAAGGTGGGGAGCAAGCCGGAAATTGGCGGAATTCAGTCCGCTATCGAATTCGCTTCGAACTTTGACGCAAACCAAGAATTTTACTTTCAGTGTCGTCGTGTCGAATTTGGTTTGGGCATATACCTAACCAACTGTTTGGCTTTCCCGCCAGTCGTTGCGATATCGAAATCTAGTCCTGAATTCATCAACGAAATTGATCCTAGTGTCGTCTTTGATGATTTGATTAGAGCGAGGGCCTCGGAAAGCTGGGCACGCCCGCCATCAACACGAAAAAATATGTCAGTGACATTGCAAATTGGTATGGCTGCCGATGGAACAATCATTTCGGCAGACGTCGCGAAGTCTAGTGGCGATGCTCAATATGATCGGTCGGTTGTGGCAACGATCAAAAATATTGGCCGGTTATCAGAAGCCCAGCGAATGACACCAAGTGAAGTAGCAAAATACAGGTCATTCAAGATGTCATTTACACCGGATGATTTGGCTTTATAACTGGCATCATGATAGGTTGGCCGTACAAAGAAGAACGTCCCACGCCACGAGCTTTAACTAAAACCGCCTACAAGGCGTTTCTGGCGTGGCGAGCTGTTAGCAGCTAACATAACACTAATCACACCATAAAATTCGACCGTCACGCTTCTGGGCGGCTTGTGGGGCCATGAAATTAGCTAGGCTGCCATCAGCTCTTCCAAAACAGTTAACTCGTTCTTTTTTGGTGGCAACTTCGAAAAACCAAACCGCCGATATGATTCGCCCGTACCGAAGTGCTTATCTCTGATCTTGGCCAGATAACTAAGATGGTAAAAGCACTCTGCAAATGCTTGCTTATCGTCACGCTCCAAGAAGTGCGGCCGGACAAGCTGTACAGAACCGCCTGTAAGCTCTTCCCAGCGACGCTCGAACAACTTCCACATGCCAGTGTGCCCGTTGCCAGAAATCAACCCCAAATTGCGTTGCAGCGTCTGGAAGCCGAAGAACAGATGGTAATGTGGGTTGTCGGTTTTTCCAATCTCCTTGACCCACCCATGAATAACCCGCTTATGATTTCTCCAATCATTTGATCCAAGATCAGCCTTGCACTTTTTGATGTACTGACTAAGCATTCTATTTTCGTGCTTATGATTGGTTGTGTGGCCTGGCGGGAAATGCAAGTCGATTCGAACCATTGTGATGCGGGAGTGATACCCTTGGAGATTAACCATTTGATTGAGCGTCCGATCCAAAATAACGGGATACACCCCGTAACCCTTGGCTTTGTTGGCGTTCACTTCGAGTCCCTTAAACTTATCATTGAAACTTTCTTTCATCTTCATTTTTTGATTTGTTTCCTGTTTGTCTTGAATGTCATTATGATGGGTGTAATATATAAAATGTTATTTGTATGGTTTCGGGTGGTGCATATAGATATTAAAAGAGTGCACGCAGCTATATGTGCTCCAAGCATTGCTGTTGGCGGCATTTAAAGGATTTTTGATTGGGCAAAAGCGGTTTGCCCTCGCTTTGTCAAATTAGAATAGCCGACAAATTGTAGATTCTAAACATTGAGGGCAAAAATTTTGGTTGTTTCACCGGGGCGTGCCGGTCAGGTGGGGGGGGCTCTTGATGTGGGCGTTCTGATGCATCATGTGGTATAGGATACAACAAGCACATCAATCTATGTGTTGCATACATGATTTGATGTGTGCAATAATGCTCTACTGACATTTGGAACTGATACAAATGACCTATGAAGAGTTTCGTAGGCAGCTCGGTAAAGCTGGCTTGTCGGTAAAGGCGTTCGCAGGATTGATCAAACAAAACCCCAACTCGATATCGAATCATGCAGTGCAGGGGGACGTCCCACCACATATTGCCGTTATCGCTGCGTTGATGGCTGAAATGGCGGAGCGGGGCATTGATTATCGAACGGTGTTAACTCGAATCGATTTTTCACCGTGTAAGCCGCGAGGCGGAAGCGGCAAGGGGAAATTTCGCGGCAGTAACGCGGGATTACCTAAAGTTACAGCGAACTTATAAGGGCAGCATTCATGAATTTTATTGAAAACGAAACAGCCCAAAAGCTTCGCGGTGGATATTACACGCCATTTGATTTGGCATTGTTTCTCACGCGATGGGTTGGCGAAATTGCACCCAAAAGAATTCTTGAGCCAAGCTGTGGTGATGGCGTCTTTTTAGAATCAATGGCGGAGGTTCCGGCAGTACGTAATGCCGAAGTCATGGGCTTTGAGCTAGAGCCAACTGAGGCAGCTAAGGCTAATAATCGTGCAAAAAACGCAGGGTCGAAAAGTACTACCATTCTCAACGAAGATTTTTTGGGTTGGTCCATTAGAAACATATGGTCAAGCAACGTTAGGTTTGATGCTGTACTTGGTAATCCACCATTTATTCGTTATCAATACCTTCCGGAACCCTTTCAGGCGAACGCAGAGCTGATCTTCAAAGGGTTAGGTCTTCCATTCACCAAGCATACGAATGCTTGGGTTCCTTTTATCCTAGCTTCTTTGAAGCTCTTGCGACCTGGCGGTCGTCTTGCAATGGTCGTTCCCGCTGAAATTATCCATGTGACACATGCTCAGTCGTTGCGGTCTTACATGGGGCATGAATGTAGCAGAATTGTCATAGTTGATCCTGAGGACCTGTGGTTTGAAGGGACGCTGCAAGGCGCGGTGATTCTGATGGCGGAGAAAAAGCTAAATCCTGAGGAGCCAACAGAAGGGTTGGGTATATACCCGGTTAAGGGGCGGGATTTTGTTCATTTGAATCCGTCAGAAGTATTCTGCGCTCCCAAGGCTATAAACGGTGAAACGGTAGCGGGGAAATGGACTCGTGCGTTACTTGATGCGAATACTAGAGATTTATTTAACGAAATTTCTAGGCATAAAGATGTACACCGATTCAAAGATATAGCTAAGGTAGAAGTTGGAATTGTAACGGGTGCGAATAAGTTTTTTCTTGTTTCTGATGAAACTGTAGAGTCAAACAAGCTACACAAATGGGCGTATCCAATGTTCGGTCGTAGCGAGCATTGCCCCGGTATAATTTATGATGATCATCAACATAAAGCGAACGCTAAAAAAGGCTCTCCAACAAACTTTTTGTGGTTCAAGGATGGTGTTGAAGGGCTTGATGAAAATGCAAGGTCTTATATAGCACAAGGTGAAGCTGAGAATCTGCATACTCGGTACAAATGTCGGATTCGGACTCCATGGTTTAAAGTCCCTTCTGTTCATTACAGTGAAATTGGTATGCTGAAACGGTCGCATAACACCCCTAGATTAATATTGAATCAATTGGGGGCCTACACTACTGATACGGCTTATCGAATTAAGTCATACGGGGTCGCAGCAGAGCAGCTTGTTGGTTGCTTTATTAACCCGCTGACAGCGTTAAGTGCTGAATTGGAAAGTCGACACTATGGCGGGGGCGTATTGGAGTTGATTCCGTCTGAAATCAATAAGCTGGTGATACCAACTCCTGATGTTTCAATCGACCTTTTAGAACTGGATAAATCAATCAGAAGTCTTTCGACGCATGAGGTTTTAACTCGCCAAGGGTGGGTAGTTCTGGGCGGACTTGGTGTTTCACGAGCCGATCAAGATCAGATTTTAGAAGGATGGCGTATGCTGCGTGATCGTCGTCAACGGTCGACTAGTGACCCATTGGATGAGCTCATTTAAACATACGCCTAGTCGAGGTGGTTCTCCTCTACGGGATATCGATATAAAATCGGACTTCGGGGTCCGTGGTCTCGTAGAGTGATAGCCAATGATCTGTCAGGTTTAGGCCTGGGATAATTGGCGTGAATTCCCGTCCCCAACGCAGTATTGTTGTGTAGTTGTTCTGACCTGCTTCGCCGTCAGGCTTATGACTAACTTCGAAAAAATGTACTCCGTAATCGTGGTTTCTAATTGAAATCCTCATTGGGATTATTGCGACTTCTTGAGTTGAATTTCGATTTCTACCCAATTCTTGTTGCCAATTATAGTTGCTGAATAAATTTCGGAAATATTCGGTCTGGTCTATGCGTCCATTCGCGACCTCAAAGCGCGCCTGGGTCAAGCGAACGCCGCCCACAGGATTCGATCCCGGCCTTGTAGATAGAACGTCACTCGCAGAGAGCAGTTTACGCCATACAAGTACTCCGTTAGGCCTCACATTTGGCTGGAATACCGGAGGGTTCTGAATCGCAGGAGCGGGAGCAACCGCTTGTTCGCGTGCGCGCAAGTGGCTTGGCAACAATGGTGGCAAGGGATGTATTACTGGAGTAAACGGATTTGGAGGTAATCCAGCGGCCACCGGGTTAACTGTATTGTTGCGCCGTCTTCTTGCTTCTTGTTCCGAAACAATTGTTCCACGTTGTGATAAGTTTTGAATTAATTGTGGTGTCAGCAATTGAGTCGTTGGCCCATTAGGGTTTAGAAATTGCAGCAACGGCGTAATAATATTATGAAAACTTTGTTCGTCTTGGGGGAAAGCGAACTCATACTTTGTGGCTAATTCATAGTTTGTGTAAAGGCCGCCGTCAGTCCAGTTGTTTGATCCCACATATAAAACCGCAAAATTATGCGATTTGAAGTAATACAATTTCGGGTGAAATGTGATTCTTGGAATGGGGTTGTGAACTATATGTGTTGTTGCTGGCCAAGAATTAAGTTCGTCTAGGACATCTTTGCTCGTGCCACCAAGGTCGATTCCCACAGTGAAGTTAATGCGGGTGTTTCTTTGAGCGTGATGTTGAACTCTATCTTTTAGCCGAAGTACTGCCCGTAAACCAACGAATGCGGAGACAAAAATTATTTCTTGGAAATCGTATCCCGAGTCCAAAATGTTTGTTATTTCGTTTCCAAGTTGTTGGCTGGGCTGTGCAATAATCGAAACTTGCATAATGCATCCTTATAAAATTACATCCGTCTTAGTAACAGGTTTACGGCGCGAATCACTATAACCGTTTCATTCCTAGAGCTGTAACCTCTGTTAAAAATTGTTTGGGTGTTTTGTTCCATAAAATGAGCAGGTTATGCGCGCCCGCCGCTGCAATCAGCAATGCGCGTTTGGCGGCTTGCTGGCCCTGCACTTCACTCAGGTCCGGATAAGGTTTGCTGGCATGCATCAAGCCATCGGAAACATAAGGCTCAACCGGTGTGTGCCCATTGAAATGTGCCACGGCTTCCAGCAGATGATCCACCGCAATCACCTTCAAACCCGACGCCAGACACGCCTCCTCGGCATTCGCCCGCGGCACCATCAGCGAACGCCCGGCCTTGCGCGCCGCCAACGCCGCCGGCAACACACCGCGCACTGCCCGCACCGCGCCCGACAGTGCCAACTCACCCAAACATTCCACATCATCGAGCGTCAGCGTCGGCACCTGAACACTGGCGGAAAGAATCCCCAACGCAATCGCCAGATCGAATCGCCCTCCGTCCTTGGGCAAATCCGCCGGCGCCAGATTCAACGTGATCCGCCGCGCCGGAAATTGCAGCCCCGAATTGATGATCGCACTGCGCACCCGATCCTTGCTCTCCTTCACCGCCGCCTCGGGCAGGCCGACCATGGTTAGCGACGGTAAACCGTTGGCCAGATGGACTTCAACGGTAACGGCGGGCGCTTCCACACCCACTTGGGCGCGGCTGTGGACGATGGAGAGGGACATGGTCGTTCCTTGATGTGACGTGGGGGGCCGCTTCCTGCGGGTTTTTGAAGGGTAGTTGCGGGAGGAGATTTTGGTGGCGCGGGTGAGAGGGCAAACTTTCACTGGATGTTGCGGGTATGAAGCAGGGAAGTTCTGAGGAGCAAAAATCTATTCAGGCGATTTTTGCAGGATCGGCTACGGTTCTTCAGGCTTTTAATGCAATGAGAAATGCCGATTGTTTTTGTAGGACGGGGCTGGATTTTGAAGGTCTTCTGAAGGATGCACGTAGCCCGATTCCTAAAGTTTTGAAAGGGAGGCCAATACTCAAAATGCTGCGTTTGCATTTGCGAATTCAGCTAATACACTCAAGTTTAATGCATAACGTTAAGCTTTAAATTACGATCGTTAGCTTTAAGTGTTCTGAGACCGAGTACCTGTTTTGCAACGGTAAGACCCGTTTGTGGTCAGCCATTCTGAGTGTCGCGGAACGGAAGCTGACGATGCTTGATGATGCTGTCGTGCTGAAGGACCTTCGATCTCCGCCGGGCAATCGTCTGGAGGCGTTGGAGGGAAATCGAAAAGGTCAGCACAGCATCCGCATCAACGCTCAATGGCGAATTTGCTTTCTTTGGGGTCTTAACGGACCAGAGAATGTTGAAATCGTCGATTATCACTGAGGTGAGTAATGACTAAGAATGGTATGCGCCCGGTGCACCCTGGCGAAATCCTCAAAGAGGAATACCTAGAGCCTCTGAGCCTTACGGCTGCCGCTCTTGCCAGAGCGTTGAACGTGTCGACACCTACGGTGAACGACATTGTGCTCCAGCGTCGGGGTGTCAGTGCTGATATGGCTCTACGGCTATCTATCTGTTTGGACACGACCCCGGAATTTTGGCTGAACCTGCAATCGACCTACGATTTGCGTAAGGCCGAGATTGAGCGAGGGGACGCGATTCGGGATCAGGTCGAGCGGCTTGCTCACTGTGCCTGATTGTTTTCTGGGATCTATCGAACCCCACGCCAAAAGCGTGGGGTTTTTTATTCAGAATGCGTGAAGCATCTTTGCTGCTCTTTTCCACCAAGGCGCATTGATCGCACGTCTCGGCTTCTGCTGATCAGGCAGCATCTGCGGCACATCCTGTAACCGAATCCACGGCTGGTTATTCCAGTGCAGCAAACTCAAAGACATTTGCGGCCAATTGAGCAGGCTCAGTTGTGGGCGTTCGGTTGTGGTGGGGTGTTGGGCGTCACGCAGGGCGGGGACGACTTCGTGGGTGAGCCACTCGCGCAGGGCTCGGTATTCGGGGCAGTAGTGATAGACGAGGAGGGCGTAGACGCCGGATTCGCTGATTAGCAGGGTGTTTTCGATGTTGCCGTAGACGAACATCCGAGCGGTTTGGTGTTGGTCGGGGTCGAGTTTTCGGAGTTGGCGGTCGTTGAGGTGGATGCGTAGCAAGCGGCCCAGATCGCGGGCGCTGAACCAGGGTTGGTTTTGGATGAGTAGGGCGTTGAGGTGAAGTTTGTGGCGGGTGAAGACGTGAGGAATCAGATAGTTTTCGTCCATCGAGCATTACCCAAATTTCGCTTGGTAGATGACTGCCGCATATCGTCGCCAAACAATAAGGGTGGCAGCTGCGTGCGGGTTGGCGAACCGGCCAAGCGAATACCGGCAGACCCTAAGGTCTCCCACACACAGCCGCCATAATTCGAATCGGGAAGAAATACCTGATATCGAACGAGGTGAGCTGCATTGCTTGGTTCCGAGTCGCCAAACCCAGTGCTGAACATTCAGCAGAAGGTGAGCTTAGGAACCGTGGCTTTGCGGCGCAATCGGACGGCGGATGAGAACTTTGTAGGACGTTGCCGGGATATTTGCGGGCTGTGGGATCAAAAGATCGCAGCCTTCGGCAGCTCCTACTGGTAAAGCGGAAGGTCGTTCCGGCCTTCAATCGCGAGCAGGCTCGCTCCTACAGGGGTTGCGGTGTTATTCGGCTGGAGGGGTGAGCTTCGCTTCCAGTTCAGCCACTTTCGACTCAAGCGCTTCCAGCCGTGCCCGCGTGCGCGCCAACACAACCATCTGGCTATCGAACTCTTCCCGGCTCACCAGATCCAGTTTGCTGAAGCCGCTCTGCAGCAACATTTTGAACTGACTTTCGATTTCAGCTTTCGGCAGCGGAGTGTCGCCGC
>RCUP01001917.1_pt1 | contig 11782 bp, 7 predicted proteins | sample 2166341 | NCBI WGS metagenome assembly RCUP01 (sample SAMN09932325, study PRJNA488358) | compost metagenome | isolation source: compost soil in succinonitrile-enriched | place: Germany: Experimental Botanical Garden | reverse complement strand
ATCACTATAAACTTCTGGTTTACACAGACTATAGCAATTACCGTCTACACAGCCTTCAGTGGTCATTAGAAAATAAAACGAAGTCATTAGATTCTGTAACCGAACCCAAACCCAGCAAGTGAAATTAAGTAACCAATCGAATTCAGGCAGGATAAATTTCACAGCTCTATGCGATCAGTGTGAAGAAGGCTGTTTAACTGTGGTCTCAAGGAATTAAAACTGTCGCAGTTTGGAGGCCCCCTAGCTCAGCCCTGCATGTATGAATTGCAGTGCTAGTCCGGATACTCGGCCTCTTCTTCAGATTGCATCTCTTGCCAATTCGCCCATACCTGCGCTTCGGCAACGCACTGCTCCTGCGAGACCTTACGCGGCCTGATTCTGTGAATTTCTCCCGCGTCTATCGCGTAGATATAACGACTGGCGCCTTGAAGAATGACCTGGAAAAAAAACTCGCGTCTGAATCGGTCAGGATTGTTCCGCGGCGAGGAGGCCGTGCGCCTACGCAAGTGTAGAGAAGGTGTTTGGGGTTCAACGGGAGTAGCGATTGCACTCCCGGCAAGCCCCACCCCCTTCCAAGCAAAGCTGTCCATTCGCGCCACGAGAAAGCCTGATAAACGGATTGTCGCTGGTAAGCCAAGAAATCCCAATTGGCGCGTGCAAGATAGTTCAGTGGTATTTGGGCAAGCGATGGATGGTTCACGTGAGTATGTGTTTAAGCTGCACCTCTAACGTACCCGGGGAAACGACAATTACTTCAGCCATTTCGGCGTCCAACTGGCGCGCGGGCTTTGTACTGTTCCGATTTGTATCCACCCTAGCTCCTGAACTCGACACCATGGTGCAATAGATGGAGTAAGCGGCATCTGGTGTGATTGTGGCATGTTTGTTGGCGCTGATTGAAAACTGACCCACGTGCCGACTCAAGCCTGATCCACTTCCGGATCGGCACAAACCCAGCACAAGCAATGGTTCGCAAGGAATCAGACTGGGTGAGTGACATCTCGGCAACTGGGTCAATTTGGCGTCAGCGCTAACAATATTGGGCTCAATTGGCAACAATGCAGGCCCTAGGCTCCAAAATTGAATTCCCTATAGGGCTTCGCTGGAAAAGAAAAAAGGTAGCAAAATACGATGCAGAGGTCAGTCATACTCATAAAAATATAAAAGGTGAGCAAATAAATGGTTCACTCAGTGTGCAAGCGCAGTTTCATAATAAAATTAAATGCTTAGATGTTTTTCGTGAGCTGTGTTTGGCAATGAAGCCGAACTATGCTTCTATGCATTTTTTCTCTGAAAATGAAGTTGTTGGTGTAAAACCAGGAACGCCTGAGAGTTATTTTTCTTCTGGTATTGTACATCGTGGCACAATACCAAATGTGGGCTGGGCAGTGTTCTATGGGGATGAGTTTGCGGAAGCGGTTGATGCTGATCGAATTGCAGCGGCAGGCATTCCTATTGAAAAAATAGCTAGTGGTTATTTGGTCATGGCTACAGAGAATTTCCAAGATGTTGTAAGCAATTTTTCGCTGTTTTCTAAGCGCCGCGCTGAACTAAAAGCATTATTTCGAGAGGGTTTTTTCCTCATTCAACACGAGCCTTTAATTTGAAGGTTTTTTCATTGGCGGTGCAATATAGGCTAGAGAAGTACACTCGGTCCTACTGACACAAGGTTTAAAGTTGAATGATGAAACAACAAATCACGCTGTAGTTTGATACCGCTGTTTCAGCTTTGGTCGAATTTTCAGACGATCTTCTGGCTCCCACTCCCATACGCTTTCTAGCTCAAAAGTAGCTATTTGCACACTGATTCCGGGGAACAGGGTTACGAACGTACCTTTCTCATGGCATCTCAACTGGTCGCTGTAATTCAGACCTGCGATGCCAATTTTCTGGATGTCTTCATAAAATGTAAGAGCATCAGACACCGTATCGAAACTCTTTTCGTGACTTCCCAAGTGGGTGAAAGATAGAACGTATGGCATTCGGTGTCTTCTTTGGTCAATTCTACGGCAACGCGACGTAGGCAAGGCTACCTTTTAACAAAAGACGCACCGGTCGTATGTAGGGCTTTTCCTGTAGCGCCGGCGGTATATAGGGTTTTTCCTGTATTAACGCGTTGGTTAAGCACGACCTTCAGGGGGGGCCGAAATCCTATTGCCCTCAACGAAAAAGCCCATCACTAGGGAACCTCCGATCAACCCGCCCCATCAGCGCGCCGTGTTGAAAAATTAAGATGTTCATCGCTAACTGTCTCGAAACGCCTTGCGTCGTCGACGGCTGTTTGTACTTTATATCCACCGTTCCGATACCTCGGCCGCTCGTGACCATTGAGCGTGCATCTAGGCCGGTAAGGGAGATTTGCTGGTCTCGTGGAGCTGCGCATCGATGTCCTTGAGTCTCTGGATCCGCTATTTCAGGGTTTCTATCTTTTCTTTCAGCTGCTCGGCTTTGGTTTCGACCACTTCGGGCGTTGCCCGATCCGCGGAATCCATCGTCGCCAGATAGCGGTCAAAGCTCTGTTCGATCTGCTGTATGTGTGGCGATTCATTTCCAATCTTTCCGACATCGGGCTCAAATACTTCCCTGCTGGTGCGGACTCTCGTACCTGGTCGAGCGTTTCGCTGCTGCGATCACGGCCAAAATGCAGCATCGCGCGCCCAATCAGAAGCAAGGCGATGCTGGCAACCGTTAGACCGATTACCGCTTTAGCTATGCTTGGCATGTTAAAGCCAATAGCTGCAGCTACGAGCACTATTGAGGTATTCGTTAACACCGATGAAATGGTGTCTTTGGAGGCACTTACTTTTTTCAGCGGCGTGCTGGCCCCAGTTAAAATAGAACCGTATTTGCGTAATTGTGCGGCACGCTCATATGCTTTCTTGGAGTGAGCTCCTCCGAGTCGATCAGCTATCTGACCGAATAGAGCTCGCGCGATTGCTGTGCCATCGCCCCACTGCCAAGGATTGAAGTCCAGCCAGATCGCCCCTTCGTTTCGAGATTTAAGCTGTTCAGTGATGAGGTTTTTGAGCGATGACTTGCCGAATCCCCACCCACCCCGAATAGCAAAAACTCGACCTTCGCGCGGGCTAAGTTGCGAGAGTACCGTGGTTATTCGATCCGCGTACTCCGCTCTCCTTAAACGATCTTCTGCTCTCGTACGAATTGGCGCCTCAGATCCAATTTCATCGATTGGTGGCGCATCGTTATTGGCTGTTTTCTTGAGGCAGGTGAGCCACGATGACAGACGGGTCCATACAGCGGTCATGGAACACAAACTCCCGGGAAAACTTTATTTTGTTCATCGACCACCATCCTCGAAATCACCTAAGTGACGGGAGCATTATGCGCGCAGGTGGGAAATGTCCTTACTGACGGGAGGATTACGGAGCGGGATGGCTGTGTCAAACCATGTTGTTGATAGCCAGCCTCCTGCTTTCGTCTTGAGGGATTGTAATAGGCTATAGTGCGGAATAGCCCGGGTGCTTGGGAGGTTGGGGAGCAGTCAGTCGAATCGAGTGTCGTCGACTTAGTTGCATCTATTGGGAGTTAGTTGCATTTATTGGGAAATGTCACAGCGACAGAGCTCGAGACCACGATCTAGACGATCAGAAGATTAGACAATCGCAGGCGTTTTCACACAGCCTGGGTCGTCCTCTACCCTTCCCGAGAATCGGTACTCGGGCATGCAGCAAGAAGCTAGCCTTCTCAAAATCGCTGGTTTTTTATGAGCGGCGCTCATTGCCAGAATCAGTCGAAGTGATCCTGAATTTGGTGCCAACGCAGCCTCGCTCCAGACGAGCACGACAGTGCTGTATGCCTTTGGCGATCTGCTTTTCGACAGTGCGTTCGTTGATGCTCAGTTGTGTGGCGATCTCACGCATGGTGAATCCTTCGCAACGTGAAAGCAGAAACACATCGCGGTACTTCTCCGGCAGATCCTTCAACGCTTCGATCACTATTTCCAGGTCCTGGAAAATCCCGGCCGCCTTGTCTGGGGGTGTTGATGGACACTCAATCGCCTCAGACAACTCGCTTTCACCGAAGTAACGACCATGAGTCGTGTCCTGCCGTTGCTTGTCCAACAGCAGATTGATGGCCGTTCGGTAGAGGTAGGCCAAGGGATTGTCAGGCTGCTTGGTCGAATGCCTCGCCGCACGTAGCCAGGTTTCCTGGACGATGTCCGATGCGGTGACAGAGGAGCCAGCTCTGCGCTGGATATAGCCCTTGATGTCCTCGTAATGGATCTCAACCAGCTGGGTCAGGGAGAGGTTTTCATTCAGGGCCATTATCGAGAAACAGTCAGGTCAGGGATTGTTCTGGACGCCATCATATTTGATAAAGAATCTCATATAGGTATAAACCCTATTTCAGATAATATTTCATTTGCGTATGATACGGATTCTCATTAACAACAAGCCAACTGTGAGTCCGCATGACCGCCCCCCTCTCCCTGTGTTCACAAAACTCCGTTACGCCGCGTTCGCCTTCGACCCTTCGTCCCCTGGCTCTCGCCGTGCACGTCCTGGCAGCCGGCATCGCCTGCGCTACGCCCTCTTTGCAGGCCGCGGAACAAACTGAGCAGACCGAGACGGCAGGTGCTTTGAACCTGGCTCCTATCGCTATCACGGAGACGGCCACTCGTGAACGCAGTGCGGTCACTGAAGACACTCACTCATACACGACGGAGGCTGCACGCACGGCCACGCCGTTGAGTATGTCTCTGCGGGAAACGCCGCAGTCGGTCAGCGTCATCACCCAGCAGCGCATACAAGACCAGGACTTGGGTACGATTCTCGACGTGGTCAATAACGCCACGGGTGTGTCGGTCAACCGTTACGAGACCAGTCGGGCGCAGTTCAACGCCCGTGGCTTTGAACTCAATTCGTTGATGATCGATGGCGTCCCCACCATTTTTGAGCAGCCATGGAGTTCGGGTGAAGTTTTCAGCAGCCTGGCCATGTATGACCGCGTTGAAATAGTACGCGGTGCCAACGGCTTGATGACGGGTGCCGGCGATCCATCCGCAACCATCAACATGGTGCGCAAGCGCGCCAACAGCACTGATCTGAAAGGCTCGCTGGAACTGAGGGCCGGCACCTGGGACGCCTATGGCGTCGAAGCCGATGTGTCCAGTGCGCTGAACTCCGAAGGCACTGTCCGAGGGCGTCTGGTCGCAGAAACCAACGAAGGCGACACCTGGATCGATATGAACTCGACCAAGCGTCAGACCCTGTATGGCACCATGGATATCGACCTCACTCCCGACACCACGCTGTGGTTTGGCTTGAGCCGGCAGGAAAGCAATGCCGACTCGCCGATGTGGGGTGGCCTGCCTGTCTGGTATGCGGACGGCAGTCGCACCCACTGGAGCCGCTCGAAGACCACCTCCGCCGACTGGAGCAAGTGGGACACTACCTTCGAGACCTACTTCGTCAATCTCGATCACAGGTTTGCCAACGACTGGCAAGTCAACCTCAGCTACAACCGTGGCGAGCGCCATGGCGACTCTTCCCTGCTCTACCTCTCTGGCAATCCTGGCCAGAACGGAAGCTCCGGCATGTTTTCGTTCCCGGCGACCTACAAGACTGAAACCACCCAGGATGACTATGGCATCCGCTTCAGTGGCCCGTTCTCGTTCCTGGGTCGTGAGCACGAACTGGCCTTGGGTTATGTCGACAGCAAACAGAAGTTCGACGCCGACTCACTCGACGCGCAAACCGGCTTTGATGGCGTTGCCGATTTCGATGCCTACAACGGCCATTTCCCCGAGCCGATCTGGGGCCCGAGGACAGACTACGGCTACAGCGAAACCCGGCAAAAAGGGCTGTACGCGGCAACACGCTTGAACGTGACCGACGATTTGAAAGTGATTCTTGGCGCGCGTGAAAGCTGGTACGAGAAGACCAGTGATGACGTCTTCTCGGAAGTGAGCAAGGTCGATGTCGATCATGAGCTGACCCCCTACGCCGGCGTGGTCTATGACCTCACGGACAACCTCTCGGCTTATGCCAGCTACACGGAAATCTTCCTGCCGCAGTCGGTACGCGACAGCAGCGGCCAGACGCTCGACCCTATCGTTGGCGAAAGCTCTGAATTGGGCCTTAAGGGTGAGTACTTCGGTGGCCGTTTGAACGCCTCCGCCGCAATCTTCCAGATCAAGCAGGATAACCTGGGCCAGAACACTGGCGAACTGATCGACCCTTCGAATCCTGTTGGCGGCTTCGCGTACAAGGCAAGCGAAGGCGCCACCAGCAAGGGCTTCGAGCTAGAAGTCTCCGGCGAACTCGCGACCGACTGGAATGCCTCGTTGGGGTACACCCAGTTCAGCGCTGAAGACGCCAAGGGCGACGACGTCAATACGCTGTATCCGACCAAGCTACTGCGTACTTTCACCACTTATCGTCTGCCAGGTGCGTTCAACAAGCTGACCATAGGTGGCGGGGTTAACTGGCAGGATTCGATTTATACCTACGCCCTCAACCCGGCAGGCAACTCCGAGAAGATCCAGCAGGATGCCTATGCGCTGGTCAACCTGATGGCTCGCTACGAGATCACCGATAACCTGTCGGCACAGGTGAATGCCAACAACGTCACCGACGAGAAGTACTTCGACATCTTCGACGCCTACGGTGCCCTGACCTACGGCGCACCACGTAGCATTACGGCTTCCGCGAAATACCGCTTCTAAGGTATCCGTTGGGGGGGCGAGTTCGCTTCCCCGGTGAACCCGACGTGATAACACAACACCGGCCTTGCGCCGGTGTTGTGCTTTTGGGGATTAGCAATCCCGATACGCCAAATTCTCGCAAAGTTACCTGGGGATTTACCTGCTGCTATCTTGATTGTCTTGCATAAGCACCGAGATGAGCCTTCATGTGCTCGCCCACAACCTCAAACGAATGATGAGCATCTTCGACATCGCAGGACGGCTTGAGGCGATCAGGACGTGATCCCAACCACTCACGGACGATGTAGCTGACCAGGACAATACGCGCTTGCGTCCGTTGGTTTCGCAGGCAATGCCCATAGCTCTCAGCTTTCGACGTACTCAGTGCGTTTTCACACGTTTGCCAAACCTCGGCCTATCACGTAGACCAATTTTTGATGCTGTACACCGGGCTACATTGATGCCAATGGCGCATATAGCTGCGCTTCAGGATGCAATGAAACCAATGGCGCATATTGCAGCGATTCTAGATGCACTGAAGTCAACGCCACATTAATTACTACGCCTGGGGTGGAGCGTGTCTTAACTAGTAGACCGATCCTCCCTGGAAATGACAGACCGCTATATTGGGTCGTATTCAGCCGGTCGTGACAGGCAAAAAACGGCCGATTGTGTTGAAAAAGTCGGTCCTTCCAGACTGCCCGTGTACTGACTGCTGAAAACGCCTTTTTTGCGCGCAGCTACGCGAAATCTGAGCCCGGAATCCTATGCTTAAAGTAAAGATTTCAATCTGAAGCGCGTACTTTTCTGCCGTGGAAACCATGGCCGACTTTTTCAACAGAATCGGCCAGAAGCAGACGGTCAGACCTGATCTGATACTGGCCACATTCGGGACAAGCTAGATTCGCCCGAAACTGAGGGTCGTGGGTCTTCAGCTTAGCGCGATTTATTCTTCACTAAAATGAAAAATCCATTCAATGGGTTACTATCACTTGATGCAGCCCAGCATGAGATAGAATCCAAACTGACTTAGATAAACGTGTTCAGGAATTTATAACCATAACTCGAATATTAAAGCTCAGCAGTGCTATTATAATTCTCTATAAAAAGCTCAAATCAAAGGATGTTGTGTAATGAGCAGAACCTTTACTTGGTTACACCTAAGCGACCTTCATGTAGGCCAAAAAGGACAATCGTGGTTATGGCCAAATGTTAAGAGCATTTTTTTGGAGGATTTATCGGCCCTGCTAAAAGAATCTGGAGTTATTGACGCTGTAATTTTTTCGGGAGATCTTACACAGAAGGGCTCTCCAGAAGAATATAAAGGCCTAACGAAGGTTTTAGAAGAAATTTGGGCGGTACTGAAACAAGCTGGCAGTGATCCAATCCTATTCACCATACCCGGTAATCACGATTTAGCGAGACCCGGTGAAAACCCTGTGGGTGAAGTGCTGAAAGATTGGTGGGATAAGCCAAAGACAAGGGATCTCTTTTGGTCTAAAGATAAAGATTATTATCCGCACGTTTGTGCAGCATTTGCTAATTATATGGAGTGGGTTGAATCTCTACAGGGACATCCAGCGATCCGGTTAGGATCTTCTACTGTGGGCGTATTGCCGGGTGACGCATCTGTTAGTCTTCAACTTGACGAAATAAAAGTCGGCATAGTAGGTCTAAACAGCGCTTTTTTGCAATTGACGGGCGACGACTATGAAGGAGAATTAGACTTAAATGTGCACCAAATTCTCGCCGTCACTAACGATGCTCCAAGCGAATGGTGTCTACAACATGACGTAAATTTTCTCGTTACACATCACCCAACCTCGTGGTTAAAAGACCAAGCTCACTTTGAAGAGCACATATACCATCCGAATCGTTTTACAGCCCATTTGTTTGGCCATCTGCATGATATTGACGATATTACTATTTCACGAGGAGGAATAGGCCGAAAGTCCGTACAGGCCGCATCCTTATTCGGTCTAGAGTATCTGGTTGAGTCAGATAAAACGCTTCGTGCTCACGGTTACTCAATTGGCCAGATTCAGATTGACGATGAAGGCGCCTTATGGAAGCTGTGGCCAAGAAAATCACACGTCGGTAAAGATGGCTCACGAAAATTTATTCCAGACCACGACCTACCTCTAGTGCGAGGTGAGGAATTTTTGGTTGAAAGACTGACAGTACGTGATAAGTCTATTGCTTCGAAGACCGTTACTCCAATTGCAACATCAGTACCCGATCTTGCCTCACCAGCGGCCGATAGAATTCTACCTGTTAGGCAAGTACTGGACAGTACGAGTTATAGAATAGTTAACCAATCGCCTCATGTGGCAATACGAGGGCTTGAGCAGCAAGCGTGCTGTTTCACACTTAAATCAAAAAAAATATCATGGATAGTGTCTGACTGGGGATTAGGAACGGATGGTTTCCTGTCATCGGTGTTAGGTCGACTGGAACTGGCGAGCTTACCTGTATTCAAGGTAGATCTTGGGAATTACAATTCTCGAGACATATTTTTCTCGGAGTTCTCCACTCGCACAGGATGTTCGTTTACCGAATATTGCAAGATGCTTGGGGCGAACGGCACATCTATTCTCATCTTAGATGAGGCCCCGGTGCATGCAGCTAGTTGTGGTTCTGAAAGCGATGCTATGAAACTGGCGGAGTTGGTAACCGACTTTTGCGTAGATGTTTTTGTTTTTATTATCAGCCGATCCACACCTAAATTGGTTGGGCCTTCTTACATTCAGTTGGGACCATTGGATGAGGCGGATACTCGTGCGTATCTAATTGCCCACACAGAAGTTGGGCCAGAACTAAAAACAAAATCCGCTGTAAGTGAGATATATCGACATACTGAGGGTGTGCCAGGAAAAATTGATCGAAGCATAAAGCAGTTGAGAGTAGTGAGTTTGTCAGATCTTGCAAGTGAGATGATAAGCGACACTAAAAACTCTGGACTGTCCAAGGAGTCAATCCCCCTCGCTTTGGTCCAAGCCGTAGATAGATTGCGATTGTCGAAAGATGACCACTCAAAACGAACTTGGATGCTTTTAAAAATTCTCTCTGCGCTTCCTAGCGGCGAAGTTCTTCAGCGAATTAAATACTTGGCTTCTCGGACGACACTGCGCTCGGAACATGCTGAGGAATTATTAGAACTTAATTTGATCGGAGTGCGGGTAGCTTCAGCTTTCATGACCAGCGCGGGAGAAGCAAAAGAAAAATTTAAAATATTATACACTCCAAGGCAGGTGAGGGACCATGTTCTTAGTCTTGTTTCTGGTTCCGAAATAGAGGATCTTACAGCACGTGCAATATCATTGTATTTTGGAGAGAACTGGAGATCGGGAGCTGCAAAACTGCGCACCTTTATAGATGATCCTAAATCCGATGATAGATCAGTATTAATGAATGCAAGCGTCTTAGTACTGCGGCTGTTAGCATCCGCAGTGGCTGAGGGCAAAGAACATGCTATTAAACAAGCTGTGACTGTATGCAAGGCCTATTGTGTACATGGATTTTCTCACAAGCATTTTCGCGACATGGTGACAGTGTGTAAAGACATATTGGTGCTTTTGCCCATAGAGACTTTGCCGCATGAGAAAGGCTTCTTTGAGCTTACATTGGCAAACGCAATGAGGATGACCGGCGATGGCCATCAAGCAGTCGAGATTTATGAGAAACTTCAGCTCCTAAACTGGTCAAATAGCGACAAAATATCCGTACTTTTGAATCACGCTTTTTGTCTAGAAAAAACGCGGCCGGAAGAAGCAATTTCGATGGCAAAAGAAATTATCAGAATTGACAAGCATTCGAATCAAGCTCTACAAGCCCATACTTTAATACTCGAAGTCGAAGCTGAAGAAAACTCGCGCTTCAAGTTAGTTAAAATTCAGCGGGACGCGCGCAGGCGAGGCGCCAACGTCGCAGCAAATAACATAGCACTAAGCTTGGCTTCTTCGTCACCTGATTCTGCAGAGCTTGAGGCTTCGTTGATTGAAGTGCGGGACACTGCAGATAAGGAGCAGGATTACTATAACTCTGCGCGCGCTGCAATTCAACTCGCTCGGCTCTACTCAAATCGAGGAGTTGCTTTACCTACAGAGGCGTTAGGGAATCTTATCAAGGCATACCAATATCTGTTTGGTCAACGCCTGGCTAATCTATTCGACTCTGCTCATGCCCTGCTTTGGGACGAGTTTGAAAGCATTCGCGATATTCCTAATCTGCTAACTCTATTTAAGCACAGCTCATTTAACTGGCGGCTTGATAACAAGGAGGAAAAGGAAAAAACATACGCGTCGAGGTTGATAACGATGGAAAAGAAACTATTGAAAATAGATATTTTGCAGTCCAACGCTGATACCGCATATTTTCTTTCTCGCTCAGGAAAACAGTTATTACTTAAATAGGCTTTACTGCGAGCAGCCAATTCGCTGCTCGCTCACCAACCTTGCTCTCTGGAACTCTGGATCGAAACGAATTGTAGATCTCCTCCGAGATGAATGTCGGCCACAAGTGCAAGTAAGTGAATGACCGCTTCTGGCCGATTTTGTTGAAAAAGTCGGATTTTCAGATCACCTGAACTCAGGTACGGCCACCACCGGAGAACCTACTCATCACATTGAGTGGTTTCTCGGCCCTTCGTTGACCTTTGTTGCTTTGTTATTGGGTTAATTTGAGGTTTTTTGCTTAGCGCAGGCGCACCTATCCCGGGGCTGGCGGCCCTTGAGATGTAAGTTTGGCCAGTCGACGCAAGTTCTGTACCGCAGCCGCCAGCGTGAACTCATCGGACGCGCCACTCATGCCACGTAGTCGCAAGCGATCCAGTTTCAGGATGCGCTTGAGGTGGGCAAACAACATTTCGACCTTCTTACGTTCGTGGCGAGAGCGCTGATACGCCGGCGTCGCCGCGATGCGTCGAGCCACATCACGAGCGGCTTCATGGACGCTGCGGACGATCTTGCGAATCGAAGTGTTCGGGCAGCACTTGGCTTTCATCGGACACGCTACGCAGTCTGTCTGCCTGGATCGGAAGATGATGGTGTTGGCTTTTGTGACGTGCGAACGCTCGTTTTTGAAGGCTCGCCATTCGCTGCGTAATACGTTGCCGGC
>RCUP01001909.1_pt1 | contig 11836 bp, 9 predicted proteins | sample 2166341 | NCBI WGS metagenome assembly RCUP01 (sample SAMN09932325, study PRJNA488358) | compost metagenome | isolation source: compost soil in succinonitrile-enriched | place: Germany: Experimental Botanical Garden | reverse complement strand
GGGTATCCAAACGTTCACACGTGCGACGTGCCGATGCTGCGAGGCACAATGGCATGCCATGAACATTGTGATCCTCGACGACTACCAGGACGCCGTGCGCAAGCTGCAGTGCGCTGCCAAGCTGGACGCTTACGCCGCCAAGGTCTACACCAACACGGTCAAGGGCATCGGTCAGCTGTCGGTTCGCCTCAAGGATGCGGACGTCATCGTGCTCATCCGCGAGCGCAGCCAGATCTCCCGCCAGCTGATCGAGAAGCTGCCCAAGCTCAAGCTGATTTCCCAGACCGGTCGCGTCGGCGGCCACATCGACGTCACGGCCTGCACCGAACGCGGTGTGGCGGTGGCCGAGGGCTCGGGCTCGCCGCAGGCGCCCGCCGAACTCACCTGGGCGCTGATCATGGCGGCCATGCGCCGCCTGCCGCAGTACATCAGCAACCTCAAGCACGGGGCCTGGCAGCAGTCGGGCCTCAAGTCGGCGTCGATGCCGCCGAATTTCGGCGTGGGCTCGGTGCTCAAGGGCAAGACGCTGTGCATCTGGGGCTACGGCCGCATCGGCCAGCTGGTGGCCCGCTACGGGCAGGCCTTCGGCATGCAGGTCGTGATCTGGGGCCGCGAGGCCAGCTGCGCCAAGGCGCGCTCCGACGGCTTCCAGGTGGCACAGAACCGCCACGAATTCTTTGCGGCCGCCGACGTGCTGTCGGTGCACCTGCGGCTCAACGAGGACACCCAGGGCCTCGTCAAGCTCGAAGACCTCTCGCGCATGAAGCCGACGGCGCTGTTCGTCAACACCTCGCGCGCCGAGCTGGTCGAGGCCGATGCCCTGCTGGCTGCGCTCAACCGCGGGCGCCCCGGGCTGGCGGCCATCGACGTGTTCGAGAGCGAACCGCCGCTGCAGGGCCATGCGCTGCTGCGCCTCGAAAACTGCATCTGCACGCCGCACATCGGCTACGTCGAGCAGGAAAGCTACGAAAGCTACTTCGGCCAGGCGTTCGACAACGTCGTGAGCTTCATCAAGGGCAACCCCACGAACATCGTGAATCCCGGCGCGCTGCAGGTCCGGCGGTGAACGCATGAGCCGGCCCGCGCCGCAGCGAGGCGCGCTCTGGGCGCTGCTGGCCGGCAATTTCGTGATCGGCACGGGCGTGATGGTCGTGCCCGGCACCCTCAATGAGATCAGCGCCTCGCTGGCCATCAAGGTCGCCACGGCCGGCCAGCTGATCAGCGCGGCCGCCTTCGTGATGTGCCTGGGCGCCCCGCTGCTGGCCGCCGCGGTCGCTGGCTGGGACCGCCGCAAGCTGCTGGCCCTCACCCTGCTCTGGTACGCCGCGTGGCACGTGGTCGCGGCGCTCGTGCCCAGCTTCGGCGCGCTGCTGCCGGTGCGCATGCTGACGGTGATCGCGCCCGCCATCTTCACGCCCCAGGCCGCGGCCTGCGCCGGCATGCTGGTGCCGCCCGAGCAGCGCGGGCGCGCCGTCACCTTCGTCTTTCTCGGCTGGTCGGTGGCCTCGGTGCTGGGCCTGCCGATCGGCGCGCTGATCGGCGGCCACCTGGGCTGGCGCATGGCCTTCATGGCCATCGCGGCGCTCAGCGTCGTGAGCGCCGCCTCGGTCTGGCTCACGCTGCCCAGCGGCATCCGGCCCGCCGCGCTCACGGCCGCCGCCTGGTCGCGCGTGCTGCGCAGCCCGGTGCTGATGGGCATCGTGTCGGTCACGGCGCTGCAGGGCGTCGGCCAGTTCGTGCTGTTCAGCTATTTCGGCCCGCTGCTCAAGCAGGGCTTCGGCGCCGACGCCAACACGCTGAGCCTGATGTGGGCGCTGTTCGGCGCCTTCGGCCTGCTGGGCAACATGGTGGTGAGCCGCTACATCGACCGCGTCGGCGCCGGGCGCATGGTGCTGCTGACGACCGGGCTGATCGCGCTGAGCCTGCTGCTGTGGCCGCTGGCCAGCACGCTGGCGTGGCTCGCGGTGGTGCTCGTGCCCTGGGGCCTGGGCTGCTTTGCCACCAACTCCTCGCAGCAGGCGCGCCTCGTGGGGCTGGCGCCCGCCCTGGCGCCGGGCTCGGTGGCGCTCAACAGCTCGGGCATCTACATCGGCCAGGCCCTGGGCGCGGCGCTGGGCGGCTGGCTGCTGGCGAACGACGCCACCGAGTGGATGAGCCGGGTCGGTTTTGCACTGATGCTGCTGGCGATGGGCCTGAGCATCGCCATCGACCGCAGCCGCCGCCCGGCCTGATTCCGATGCCCCGCGTAACACCCGGGGCGCGGGTCTCCCGCGAGATTGCAAAATCGGAGCTTTCGTCCGCGTCGCGCACCCGCGCCGGCGCGGCCGCCCCGGACACCCACCAACCCATGAGAACCTTGATCCCATGACAGTGAACTACCCCCGAATCGGCGTGATCGGCGCCGGCGCCATGGGGCGCGGCATCGCGCAGATCGCCGCCCAGGCCGGCAGCGAAGTGCTGCTGCTCGACAGCTTCGCAGGCGCCGCCGAGCGCGGCCGCGAAGCCCTCGCCGCCCAATGGAACAAGCTGCACGAGAAGGGCAAGATCGACGCCCCCACGCGCGACGCCTACGTGGCGCGCGTGAAGGCGGTCGACGGCATGCAGGCGCTCGCAGGCTGCGACCTCGTGGTCGAGGCCGTGGTCGAGAACCTCGAGGTCAAGCGCACGCTGTTTCGCGAGCTCGAGGACGTGGTCGCGCCCACCGCCACGCTGGTCACCAACACCTCGTCGCTGTCGGTCACGGCCATCGCGGCCGGCCTGCAGCACCCCGCGCGCTTCGCGGGCTTCCACTTCTTCAACCCCGTGCCGCTGATGAAGGTGGTCGAGGTGGTGGCGGGCTTCAAGACCTCGCCCGAGGTCTGCCAGAAGCTGGCCGGCTACGCCACGCAGATGGGCCACAGCGCCGTGCAGGCGCAGGACACGCCCGGCTTCATCGTCAACCACGCGGGCCGCGGCTACGGCACCGAGGCGCTGCGCATCGTCGGCGAAGGCGTGGCCGACTTCGCCACCATCGACCGCACCCTGAAGGACCAGGCGGGTTTTCGCCTCGGCCCGTTCGAGCTGCTCGACCTCACGGCGCTCGACGTGTCGCACCCGGTGATGGAGTCGATCTACCACCAGTACTTCGAAGAGCCGCGCTTCCGCCCGAGCGTGATCACCGCGCAGCGCCTGGCCGCCGGCGCACTCGGCCGCAAGACCGGCGAAGGCTTCTACCGCTACGACAACGGCGTGATGCAGCAGACGCCCGAAGCGCCGGCGCCGGTGATCGAAGGCACGCCCGCGGTCTGGGTGTCGCCGCGCGCCGCGCGCCGCGCCGAACTGCTGCGCCTGGTGAACACGCTGGGTGCGCAGATCGACAGCGGCAGTGCTCCCGCACCGCAGTCGATCATCCTGGTCGCGCCGCTGGGCTTCGACGTGACGACGGTCGCGGCGGTCGAGCGGCTGGACGCCACGCGCACCGTCGGCATCGACATGCTGATCGACGACGCCGCCACCAAGCGCCGCGTGCTCGCCACCAACCCGGCCACGCGCCGCGACGTGCGCGACGCCGCGCACGCCCTCTTCGCGCGCGACGGCAAGGCCGTGAGCGTGATCCGCGACAGCGGCGGCTTCGTCACGCAGCGCGTGATCGGCGCCATCGTCAACATCGCCGCCGACATGTGCCAGCAGCGCGTGTGCACGCCGGCCGACCTCGAGACCGCCGTGCAGCTGGGCCTGGGCTATCCGCGCGGCCCGCTCGCCATGGGCAACCTCTACGGGCCGACCAACATGCTCGAAGTGCTGTTCAACCTGCAGACCGTGTATGGCGACCCGCGCTATCGCCCGAGCCCGTGGCTGCGCCGCCGCGGCGCGCTGGGCCTGAGCCTGCTGCACGAAGAAGAATAAGCACGCACACCATGACCGCCGAACTCAAGAGCACCAGCGAAGGCAGCACCATGGTGCTGACCATCGTCAACCCGACCCAGCGCAATGCACTGGGCCCCGAGATCTATGCCGCCGGCATCGAGGCGCTGAACGGCGCCGAGAGCAGCGACGAGATCCGCAGCGTCGTCATCGTGGGCGAAGGCGCCTGGTTCTGCGCCGGCGGCTCGCTGCAGCGGCTGCTGGCCAACCGCCAGCTCGACCGCTCGGTGCAGGCCGAGAGCATCGAGGGCCTGCACAACTGGATCGACTCGATCCGCACCTTCCCCAAGCCGGTCATCGCGGCCGTCGAGGGCGCGGCGGCCGGCGCCGGCTTCTCGCTCGCGCTGGCCTGCGACTTCGTCGTGGCCGCGCGCGACGCCGTGTTCGCGGCCTCGTACAGCAACGTGGCGCTCTCGCCCGACGGCGGCCTCAGCTGGCACCTCGGGCAGGCGCTGCCGCGCCAGCTGGCGAGCGAATGGCTGATGAACGGCGAGCGCATCGAGGCCGCGCGCCTGCATGCCTTCGGCCTCGTCAACGAGCTCACCGACAGCGGACAGGCGCTGGCCGGCGCGCTGGCCCTGGCCACCCGCCTGAACGCGCGCGCGCCGAACTCGCTGGCCAGCATCAAGGAGCTGCTGAGCGACGCGCGCGGCGCCACACTGGCGTCGCAGCTATCGCAGGAGCGCGATCATTTCGTGCGCAACCTGCACCACGCGAACGCGGGCATCGGCATCGCCGCGTTCCTCGACAAGACACCGCCACGCTACGAGTGACGCCTGACGGCGTCGCTCCCGAGACACCCCACAGCTTTTCAGTCGCCGAGAGGACAGACCATGGACGACCCCATTCTTACCATCGAAGAACGTGAAGCGATCAACAGTGGTCGCTGGTTTTCTTCCCTATCTCCATCGCTACGGCACGACATCCTCCGATGCGCCTTTGTCAAACGCTACAAGGACGGCGACCTGCTCGCCGCGCGCGGCGACCCGCCCGAGCACTGGATCGCCTGTGCCAAGGGGGCGTTGCGCGTGAGCTCGACCGCGGTGTCGGGCAAGCAGGTGACGCTGACCTACGTCGAGCCGGGCATCTGGTTCGGCGACGTGGCGATGTTCGACGGGGAGCGGCGCACGCACGACACGTACTCGCACGGCGACACCACCGTGCTGTGCGTGGCGCGGGCCGACTTCCAGAAGATCCTGGCCACGCACGTCGAGCTGTACGAAGCGCTGATGCGGCTGCAGGCGCGCCGCATCCGCACGCTGTTCGGGCTGGTGGAAGACCTCAACACCCTGCCCTTGCGCGCACGCCTGGCCAAGCAGCTCATCCACCTGGTGCGCAGCTACGGCGTGCCCAACCTGGACGACGGCAGCCAGACGCGCATCGGCCTGCAACTGGCGCAGGAAGAACTCGCGCAGCTGCTCGGCGCCTCGCGCCAGCGGGTCAACCAGGAACTCAAGACGATGGAGCGCGAGGGCACCATCCGGATCGAGCCGGCCGGACTGATCGTGCTGGACCGCTCGGCGCTGATGCACATCTCTGAAGCAGACAACTAAAAAGATTCGACATGAGCCAGGACTTCTCCAGTTTCATCGGCACCCGCGCGGTGTCCCAACAGCACACCTTCGACGTGGACGCGCTCGCGGCCTGGCTCGAAAAGAACCTCGAGGGCTTCCAGGGTCCGCTGACGGTCGAGATGTTCAAGGGCGGTCAGTCCAACCCGACCTACAAGCTCGTCACGCCCACGCAGAGCTACGTGATGCGCGCCAAGCCCGGCCCGGTCGCCAAGCTGCTGCCCTCGGCCCATGCGGTCGAGCGCGAATACAAGGTGATGCGCGGCCTGCAGGGCACCGACGTGCCCGTGCCGCGCATGTACTGCCTGTGCGAAGACGAGTCCATCATCGGCCGCGCCTTCTACATCATGGAGTTCATGCAGGGCCGCGTGCTGTGGGACCAGTCGCTGCCCGGCTTCAGCAACGCCGAACGCGCGGCCTACTACGACGAGATGAACCGCGTCATCGCGGCGCTGCACACGGTCGACTTCGCCGCCCGCGGCCTGGGCGACTACGGCAAGCCCGGCAACTACTTCGAGCGCCAGATCGGCCGCTGGAGCAAGCAGTACAAGGCCTCGGCCGATGGCGCCGGCGAACTGTCGCAGCCCATCGAGGCCATGGAGCGCCTGATCGACTGGCTGCCCGCCCACATGCCGGCGAGCGCACGCGACGAGACCAAGGTCTCGATCGTGCATGGCGACTACCGCCTGGACAACGTGATGTTCCATGCCACCGAGCCGCGCATCATCGCGGTGCTCGACTGGGAACTCTCCACGCTGGGCCACCCGCTGGCCGACTTCAGCTACCACTGCATGTCGTGGCACATGCCCCCCACCACCGGCCGCGGCATCGGCGGCGTGGACGTGGCGGCGCTGGGCATTCCCACCGAGAGCGAATACATCGCCCGCTATTGCGAGCGCACGCGCATCAGCACGCCCGAGGCGCTGGCGCCCGACTGGAATTTCTACCAGGCCTACAACCTGTTTCGCATGGCCGCCATCCTGCAGGGCATTGCGAAACGGGTCGAAGCCGGTACCGCATCGAGCGAGCAAGCCGTGGCGTCCGCCCGTGGCGCACGGCCGATGGCCGAGATGGCCTGGCAATTTGCCCAAAAGGCATAGCCAGCCCTCCCCCTTAACCCCACCAGGAGACAGCATGGATTTCGAATATTCGGCCAAAACCAAGGAGCTTCAGAAGCGCGTTCTCGCCTTCATGGAAGACCACATCTACCCGGCCGAAGCCGAGTACAGCGCCGAACTGGCCGCCAACACGGTCGCCGGCAAGCGCTGGAGCGCCCTGCAGACCGTCGAGAAGCTCAAGGCCAAGGCCAAGGCACAAGGCCTGTGGAACCTGTTCCTGCCGGTCGACAGCGCCTCGGCCTCCGGCTATGAGGGTGCGGGCCTGACCAATCAGGAATACGCCCCGCTGGCCGAGATCATGGGCCGGGTGCCATGGGCCTCCGAAGCCTTCAACTGCTCGGCGCCCGACACCGGCAACATGGAAACCATCGCCCGCTACGGCTCGGAAGAGATCAAGGCGCGCTGGCTCAAGCCGCTGCTCGAAGGCCAGATCCGCTCGGCCTTCGCGATGACCGAACCCGACGTCGCCTCCAGCGATGCCACCAACATCGCCACCCGCATCGAGCGCCAGGGCGACGAGTACGTCATCAACGGCCACAAGTGGTGGATCTCCGGTGCCGCCGATCCGCGCTGCGCCGTGTTCGTCACCATGGGCAAGACCGATCCCGAAGCGCCCAAGCACTCGCAGCAGAGCATGGTCATCGTGCCGGCCGACGCCAAGGGCATCCGCATCGTGCGCCCGCTGAACGTGATGGGCTACGACGACGCGCCGCACGGCCACGTCGAGATGTACTTCGAGAACGTGCGCGTGCCCGTCGGCAACATCCTGCTGGGCGAAGGCCGCGGCTTCGAGATCGCCCAGGGCCGCCTTGGCCCCGGACGCATCCACCACTGCATGCGCCTGATCGGCCTGGCCGAGCGCGCGCTCGAGCTGATGTGCAAGCGCGCCTCGTCGCGCGTGGCCTTCGGCAAGACCGTCGCCTCGCAGACCGTCACGCAGGAACGCATCGCCGAAGCGCGCTGCAAGATCGACATGGCCCGCCTGCTCACGCTGAAGGCCGCCTGGCTGATGGACGTGGCCGGCAACAAGGTCGCGCGCACCGAGATCGCCATGATCAAGGTGGTGGCGCCCACCATGGCCTGCCAGGTCATCGACTGGGCCATGCAGGTCCACGGCGGCGGCGGCATGTGCGACGACTTCCCGCTGGCCTCGGCCTATGCGCAGGCGCGCACGCTGCGCTTTGCCGACGGTCCGGACGAAGTGCACCGCAACGCGATCGCCAAGTGGGAGCTGGGCAAGTACGCCGCCGACAAGTCGGGCGCCACCGCCGACGCGCCTGTCACGCGCTTCTGATCCCGAAAAAAAGAAAGGGCGCGTTCGCCGCGCCCTTCTCTTGTCTGCTTCGGCCATGCCGCCCACGCCTTGCGCGTCGGCGGCATTTTCATTGGCCTGATTCGGTCAGAGCTTCTTCTGCAGGAAGACAGCGTGGCCGAATTCCGGGTCGAGCTGGTAGCTGACGAAGCCTTCGCGCTCGTAGCTGCGCAGCGCAGGCGCATTGCCCGACAGCACCTCGAGCGTGAGCTTGCAGGCGCCGCGCCGGCGGGCTTCCTGCTCGACCTGCGCGAACATCTGCTGCGCCACGCGCTGGCCACGGTGGCTGGCGCGCACGACCACGTCGTGCACGTTGACCAGCGGCTGGCAGGCGAAGGTCGAGAAACCCTCGATGCAGTTGATCAGGCCCACGGGCGTGTCGCCGTCGAAAGCCAGCACGCTGAACGCCTGCGGACGCGCCGCCAGCGCGGCGGGCAGGCCTTCGCGCACCGATGCGGGCAACGGCGTGCCACCGCCGGCGGGGTCGCGCGCGTAGCTGTCGAGCAGCTCGACCACCGCCGCCGCCTGCAGCGGATCGCGGTAGTCGGCCAGGCGGGTTTCGATGCGGCCCGTCGTCGTCATGCGGCAGGCTTGAGCGTGGCCGCGAGACGCTCGGCGCAGGACTGCGACTGCTTCGGATCGCGCGCCTCGACCATCACGCGCACCAGCGGCTCGGTGCCACTCGCACGGATCAGCACGCGGCCCGCATCGCCCAGCTCGGCTTCGATGCGCTTGGTTTCGCTGGCGAGCGCCTGGTTGCTCTTCCAGTCCTGGTCGGGCGCGAGGCGCACGTTGATCAGCGTCTGCGGGAACAGCGTCACGCCTTCGAGCAGCTGCGCCACCGTCTTGCCGCTGCGCACGCAGGCCTGCAGCACCTGCAGCGCGCTGACGATGCCGTCGCCCGTGGTGTGGCGGTCGAGCGCCAGCAGGTGGCCGGAGCCTTCGCCGCCGAGCAGCCAGCCGCGCTTGTCGAGCTCTTCGAGCACGTAGCGGTCGCCGACCTTGGCGCGCACGAACTCGATGTCCTGCGCACGCAGGGCCATCTCGACGGCCTTGTTGGTCATGAGCGTACCGACCACGCCCGCCGGCTTCTCGCCGCGCGCGACGCGTTCGGCCACCATCAGGTACAGCAGCTCGTCGCCGTTGAACAGGCGGCCGGTGGCATCGACCAGCTGCAGCCGGTCGGCGTCGCCGTCCAGCGCGATGCCGTAGTCGGCCTTCTGCGCCGTCACGGTGGCGACCAGCGCCTCGGGATGCGTGGCGCCGAAGCCCTTGTTGATGTTGAGCCCGTCGGGCGCGCAGCCGATGCTGGTGACGTCCGCGCCCAGTTCGTGGAACACGTTCGGCGCCACCTGGTAGGCCGCGCCGTGGGCGGCATCGACCACCAGCTTCATGCCGCGCAGCGACAGGTCGTTGGCGAAGGTGCTCTTGCAGAACTCGATGTAGCGGCCGTCCGCATCATTGAGGCGGCGGGCCTTGCCCAGGTTGGCCGAGTCGACCCAGACGGGTTCTTCTTCGAGCGCGGCCTCGACGGCCAGCTCCCAGGCATCGTCGAGCTTGGTGCCCTGCGCGCTGAAGAACTTGATGCCGTTGTCGGGAAAGGCGTTGTGGCTGGCGCTGATCACCACGCCCAGGCTGGCGCGCTGGGCGCGCGTGAGGTAGGCCACGCCCGGCGTGGGCAGCGGGCCGAGCAGCACCACGTCGACGCCGGCGGAGTTGAAGCCCGACTCGAGCGCCGACTCGAGCATGTAGCCCGAGATGCGGGTGTCCTTGCCGATCAGCACCGTGGGACGGGCCTGGGTTTTCTTGAGCACGCGGCCGACGGCGTGTGCGAGGCGCAGCACGAAATCGGGGGTGATGGGCGATTGGCCGACCGTGCCGCGGATGCCGTCGGTGCCGAAATACTTACGGGTCATGTTGTTGCTCTTTGAAGGTGTTCTTGCGGTGCTTCCGCGCGCATGGCACGCCATACGGCGAGGGCGGCGACGGTGTCGCGTACGTCGTGCACCCGCACGACCGCCGCACCGCGGTCCACGGCCAGCACGGCGGCTGCCACGCTGGGCACGGTACGCCCGGATGCATTGTCGATGCCGGTGACGGCCCCGATGGAGGACTTGCGGGACCAACCTAGCAACAAGGGGTAACCGGTTGCCAACAATTCCCGCTGTCGACCGAGGAGCGCGAAGTTCTGCGCCACGCTCTTGCCGAAACCGACGCCCGGATCGAGTGTGATGCGCGCAGGGTCGATGCCCAGCGCCGTCAGGGGCGCCAGTTGCGCGTCCCAGAAAGCCAGCACCTCGGGAATCACGTCGCCCTGCATCGGCAGCGCCTGCATGGTCTGCGGGTCGCGGTGCATGTGCATCAGGCAGATGCCGCAGGTCGGGTGCGCCGCCACGGCCTCGCGCGCGCCGGGTTGGCGCAGCGCCCAGATGTCGTTGACGATGTCCGCGCCCAGGTCGAGCACGGCGCGCATCACCTCGGGCTTGTAGGTGTCGATCGACAGCGGCACGTTCAGCTTCACGGCCTCGCGCACCACGGGCAGCACGCGCGCCAGCTCGGCGTCGAGCGGCACGGCGGGGCTGCCGGGGCGGGTCGATTCACCGCCGATGTCGAGGATGTCGGCGCCCTCCTTCAGCAGCTGCTCGCAGTGCTTCAGCGCCATCTCGGTCGACGCGTGCGCGCCGCCGTCGGAGAAGGAATCGGGCGTGACGTTGACGATGCCCATCACGCGCGGCTGCGCGAGGTCAATCCTGAAACGCGAGGTCTGCCAAACCGCACCATCTGGCTCACCATGGAAAACGGGGCCAGGGGCCCCGTTGTTGCTTGATTTCAAGCCCACCTCAAGCGGCGGTCGGCGCCGGGTCAGGATTGACGGCCGGCGTGCCACCACTGCCGCCGCTGCCCGAAGGCGGAATGCGCGGCGTCCAGTCCTTGGGCGGGCGCGGTGCGCGGCCGGCCATGATGTCGTCGAGCTGTTCGCTGTCGATGGTTTCCCATTCGAGCAGCGCCTTGGCCATGGCGTGCATCTTGTCGCTGTTCTCTTCGATGAGGCGGCGCGCCAGGGCGTACTGCTCGTCGATGATGCGGCGCACCTCGCCGTCGACCTTTTCCATGGTCTGTTCGCTCATGTTCGTGGTCTTGGTGACCGAGCGGCCCAGGAACACTTCGCCTTCGTTCTCGGCATAGACCATCGGGCCCAGCGCGTCGGTCATGCCGTAGCGCGTGACCATGTCGCGGGCGATGGAGGTCGCGCGCTCGAAGTCGTTGCTGGCGCCGGTGGTCATCTGGTGCATGAACACTTCTTCGGCGATGCGGCCACCGAACAGCATGCTGATCTGGTTCAGCATGTACTCGCGGTCGTAGCTGTAGCGGTCCTGCGACGGCAGGCTCATGGTCACGCCGAGGGCGCGGCCACGCGGAATGATCGTGACCTTGTGGACCGGGTCGCACTTGGGCAGCAGCTTGCCGATGAGGGCGTGGCCGGACTCGTGGTAGGCCGTGTTGCGGCGCTCTTCCTCGGGCATGACCATGCTCTTGCGCTCGGGGCCCATGAAGATCTTGTCCTTGGCCTTCTCGAAGTCCTGCATCTCGACCACGCGCGCATTGCGGCGGGCGGCCATCAGGGCGGCTTCGTTGCACAGGTTGGCCAGGTCGGCACCCGACATGCCGGGCGTGCCGCGGGCGATGACGCTCGGGTTCACGTCCTGGCCCAGCGGGACCTTGCGCATGTGGACGGCCAGGATCTGCTCGCGGCCGCGGATGTCGGGCAGCGTGACGTACACCTGACGGTCGAAACGGCCCGGACGCAGCAGTGCGGCGTCCAGGATGTCCGGGCGGTTGGTGGCAGCCACCACGATCACGCCGAGGTTGGTTTCGAAGCCGTCCATCTCGACCAGCATCTGGTTGAGGGTCTGCTCGCGCTCGTCGTTGCC
>RCUP01001908.1_pt1 | contig 11840 bp, 9 predicted proteins | sample 2166341 | NCBI WGS metagenome assembly RCUP01 (sample SAMN09932325, study PRJNA488358) | compost metagenome | isolation source: compost soil in succinonitrile-enriched | place: Germany: Experimental Botanical Garden | reverse complement strand
AGTCGCTGGGCGGGGTGGAAAGCCTGGTGAACCACCCGGCGGTGATGACACATGCCTCGATCCCGGTGGCACGCCGCGAGCAGCTGGGCATCAGCGATGCGCTGGTGCGGCTGAGCGTGGGTGTGGAGGATCTGGGGGACCTGCAGCTGGATCTGGAACAGGCGCTGACGCAGAAGGTCGGCTGATGGGGATTCTCTCGGTATTCGGCAAGCATCGCTCGCTGACCTTCGAGCTGAGCCAGCGCGAAGTCCTGGGCCGTTACCGCGGCGCCAGTTTTGGTCTGCTGTGGTCGCTGATCAGCCCTTTCCTGATGCTGTTGGTCTACACCCTGGCTTTCGGCTTCGTCATGAAGGGGCGTTGGCCGGGCTCCACCGGTTCGACCACCGATTTCGCCCTGATCCTGTTCGCGGGCCTGACCGTGCACGGCTTCTTCGCCGAGTGCTTCACCCGCGCACCGCAGTTGATCGTTTCCAATACCGGCTATGTGAAGCGGGTGGTGTTCCCGCTGGATATCCTTGTCTGGAGCATGACCTTCTCGGCATTGTTCCACCTGTTGATGAACATGGTGGTGCTGCTGCTGCTGCAACTGTTCATCAAGGGCAGCGTTCCGGCCACGGCGGCCCTGCTGCCGCTGGTGGTGATGCCGCTGGTGGTCCTGACGGTGGGCATCGGCTGGATCGTGTCATCGCTGGGTGTCTACCTGCGGGACATCGGCCAGATCGCCGGCGTGATCGCGGCAGCGATGCTGTTCCTGTCATCGGCCATCGTGCCGGTTGAATCCGTACCCGAAAGCTACCGCATCGTGTTCGAACTGAACCCGCTGACTTTCATCATCGACCAGGTGCGCGAAGTGGTGATCTGGGGCCGTATGCCCGACTGGGCAGGGCTTGGCATCTACACGCTCATCGCCTGCACGGTCGCCCTGCTGGGCCATCGCATGTTCAACAAGCTGCGCGTGGGTTTTGCCGATGTCCTCTGACCGTATCGACAATGACGTCGTCATCGACGTACAGGGCGTGGGCAAGTCGTACCACATGTACGAGCGTCCCTCGCACCGTCTCCTGCAGGCCCTGGCGGGCAAGCGCAAGTCCTTCTACAAGGATTTCTGGGCGCTGCGTGGTGTCAGTTTCTCGGTCCGTCGTGGGCAGACCGTGGGCATCGTCGGTCGCAACGGCTCGGGCAAATCCACGCTGCTGCAGATGATCGCCGGTACCCTCAACCCGACCGAAGGCCACATCACGGTCAAGGGTCGCGTGGCGGCGCTGCTGGAGCTTGGTAGTGGTTTCAACCCGGAATTCACCGGGCGCGAGAATGTCTATCTCAACGCCACGATCCTGGGCCTGACCCGGCCCCAGATCGAGGCGCGCATGGACAGCATCCTTGCCTTCGCCGACATCGGTGAGTTCATTGACCAGCCGGTGCGCAGCTACTCCAGCGGCATGTCGGTGCGGCTGGCCTTCGCGGTGATCGCCCACGTCGATGCCGACATCCTGATCATCGATGAGGCGCTTGCCGTAGGCGATGCCTTCTTCTCGCAGAAGTGCATGCGTTTCCTGCGCGAGTTCCAGAAGAACGGCACGCTGCTGTTCGTCAGCCACGATGCGGCGGCGGTGACCAACCTCTGCGAGAGTGCGGTCTGGCTCCAGAATGGTCAGATGCGCCTGTCCGGTACGTCGCAGCAGGTGATCGAGGCGTACATGACCGAGCAGCATGTGGTCGGGCGTCGCGAAGCCGGTGTCGAGGACGTCAAGGTGGAAAAGAAGTCGCGCAGGCTCGCGTCCGATGCCCCCGACTTCCGTCATGATGCCCTGCGCGAAGCGGGCGTCAGCAACCGGATCGCCCTGTTCGAGTTCGACCCGGAAAACGTGGGCCAGGAGTTTGGCACGCAGGGTGCGCGCATCGTCGATGTGGCACTGACCGATCAGGACGGCGCACCGCTGGGCATGGCCGAGGGTGGCGAGCTGGTCCGCCTGCGCATCCGGGTTGAGCTCATGCAGTCGCTGCACAGCCTCATCGTTGGCTTCTACGTGAAGGATCGACTGGGCCAGAGATTGTTTGGCGACAACAGCTATTTCGCCTGCAAGGACGCACCGGTGGGCGGGCAGGCCGGTGAGTCTGTCGTGGCTTCGTTCCTGTTCCGCATGCCGGTAATGCCGTCCGGCTCTTACATGATCGATGCAGCGGTGGCCTCCGGTGACCAGCACGACCACACCCAACAGCACTGGATTCATGACGCGCTGGAGTTCCGCGCGATCGACGAGACCATGCGTTTCGGCCTGGTGGGGTTGCCCATGCTTGCCATCGAAGTCACCAAGGAATCCTGATGATCGAGTTCACCGGCGAACGCTTCGTCCCCACCGAACACGGTGTCATCCGCCAGGAACATCTGCATCGATATGCGTGGTGTCTTCCCCTGGTGGAAGGCAAGGACGTGCTCGATGTGGCCAGCGGCGAAGGCTACGGCAGCGCGATGCTGGCCGGACGCGCGCGTTCTGTCCGCGGTGTCGACATCTCCAATGATGCCGTTGCGCATGCGGGCGAACGTTATGCCGACATAGCGAACCTGAAGTACCTGCAGGGCTCCGCCGCGGCCATTCCGCTTCCCGATGACAGTGTTGATGTCGTGGTGTCTTTCGAGACCATCGAGCACCTGTACGAGCAGGAAGAAATGATGTCCGAGATCCGCCGCGTTCTGCGGCCGGATGGCGTGATGATCATGTCCTCGCCCAATAAGGAGGTCTACTCCGATCGTGCCGGCTACCACAACGAGTATCACGTCAAGGAACTGTACCTGGAGGAGTTCCGCGCGCTTGTCGGGCGGTATTTCCCGGCGATGCACCTGTGCGGTCACCGGATGTCGGTCTGTTCCACGATCACCGGGCTGGAAGCCGGACCGGTGCAGCCTGCCTACCAGGCGCTGACCGATACCGGCGAAGGTGTCCAGGAGCGTGCTGCGGTAATTCCCGATGCCGTCTATTTCGTTGTGGTGGCAGCGGCGGATACGTCGCTGCTGCCGCAGCTGGCTGCGTCGGTGCTGTATACCGAAGCGGAGGACCTGTACGCACATCACCACGAAGTCGCGCGCTGGGCCCAGGCCCAGGATGCCGAGATCGGCTCGCTGCGAGGCCATGTGGTGCGCGAGCAGGGGGTGGTGGCAGAGCTGCATCGACAGCTTGAGCAGGCTGGTCTGGCCGCCGCCGAGCAGCTGCAGCTGCAGGAACGGGAGCAGCGCGCCGCAGTCGCACGTCTGCAGCAGCAGTTGGACCAGGAGAGGGCGCGGGCTGCACACCTGGAGTCGGCGATGGCCGAAGTCTGGGAGGTCCGCAGCCAGCTGCAGGCACAGATGACCGCTGTGTCCGGTCTTACCAGCGCGGCGCGTGCCGAACTGCGGCAGCGCCACGAGCAGATCGATCAGCTCCTCCACCGGTCGGGTGTCGACCTGGCGGGGCGGCACTTGATGGACGAGGGCGATGGCAGCGATGTGTCGGCCCTGCTGTCGTCCTATCGCGAAGAGCTTCAGTCGTTGCAGGATCTGACAGGCTCCCTGATCGGTTCGCGCTCCTGGCGCATCACCAAGCCACTGCGTTTTGCCGGTCGCGTGCTGCGCGGCGAGTGGCGTGTGGTGCTGCAGTCGCTGCGTGCATCCGGGCTGGCGCGGCATCCGCTGCTCAAGCCGATGGTACCGATGGCAAAGCGGATGTTGCTGAGGCAGGACGAATCCAACCCGGCACCGCTGGACGGGCTGTTGCTGGAGGAAGTGCGGAACGACCCGCAGGCCATCCTGGAGCGCGTGCGCTTTGCCGATGTGGCTGATCCGGTGGTCAGCATCGTCATCCCGACCTATGGCAATTTCGAGCAGAGCCTTGCCTGCGTGGCATCCATTGCCCGGGCTGGTGCACGCGTGCCATTCGAAGTCCTGGTTCTGGAGGATGCCTCCGGCGATACGCGGATCGCCGGGCTGGCGGCGATCCCGGGTCTGCGCTATCACGCCAATCCGAAGAATCTGGGTTTCCTGCGCTCCTGCAACCAGGCATTGACCCTGGCCAAGGGTCGCTACGTATATCTTCTCAACAATGACACCGAGGTCCGGCCGGGTTGGCTGGACGCCCTGGTCGAGGTGTTCCAGTCGCATCCGGATGCCGGCCTGGTCGGCTCCAAGCTGGTTTACCCCGATGGCCGGTTGCAGGAAGCAGGCGGCATCGTGTGGGCCGATGGCAGTGCCTGGAACTTCGGACGCCTGGAGGATCCCTCACGCCCGGCCTACAGCTATCTCAAGGAAGCCGATTACGTGTCCGGCGCATCGATCATGCTGCCAGTGGACCTGTTCCGCGAACTTGGCGGATTCGATGAGCATTTCGCGCCGGCGTACTATGAAGACACCGACATCGCCTTCCGCGTGCGTGCGCGCGGCCTGAAGGTGTACATGCAGCCGGAATCGGTGGTCGTGCATTACGAGGGCGTCTCCAGCGGCACCGACGAGAGCAGTGGTGTAAAGGCGTGGCAGGCGGTCAACCGCGACAAATTCCTTGAACGTTGGGGCCCGACCCTGCAGGAAGCGCAGTTCCCCAATGCCGAGAGCGTTTTTCTCGCCCGCGACCGTTCGCGCACCAAGCGCCACGTGCTCGTGGTCGATCATTACATTCCCCAGCCGGACCGCGATGCGGGATCACGCGCGACCTGCCAGGTGTTGCAGACGTTGGTGCAGGAAGGATGCCAGGTCACCTTCTGGCCGGCCAACGCCTACTACGATGCCGAGTACGCGCTGCCGCTGCAGCGATCGGGCATCGAGGTGATGCATGGTGCCGAGTGCGTGGGCGTGGCCGGATTCGACGCCTGGATGGCGGCCAACGGCCACTATCTGGATGTGGTGATCCTCAACCGCCCGCACATTTCCGTTGAGCTGGTGGCCAGTGTCCGCCGGCACAGCAAGGCCACCCTGGTGTACTACGGCCACGACATCCATCACCTGCGCATGCAGCAGCAGCTGCAGGTGAAACCTGACGATGAACTGGAGCGGGAAACCCAGCGCTACCGCCGTTTCGAGCATCAACTCTGGCAGCAGGCCGACGTCGTGCTCTATCCGTCGGATGATGAGACACGCCACGTGCGTCAGTGGTTGGCCGAACAGGCACCGGCTGCGACCAGTCGCGCTGCCACCATCCCGTTGTATGCCTTTGAACAATCGGAGGTGCTGCCAACGCCGCAGGGGCGGCAGGACATCCTGCTGGTGGCGGGCTTTGCGCATGCGCCCAACGTCGATGCCGCGCTGTGGTTCGTCAACGAAGTGCTGCCGTTGGTCGAGCGCGAGATTCCCGGCGTGCGGGTGAGCCTGGTCGGTTCCAATCCACGTCCGGAGGTACAGGCCCTCGCCTCGGAACGGATCGAGGTCACCGGCTATGTCAGCGACGCGCGCCTGGAAACCTTCTATGCCCGTGCGCGCGTTGCCGTCGCGCCCCTGCGATTCGGCGGCGGCGTGAAAGGCAAGGTGCTCGAAGCGATGCGCCACGGTGTTCCCTGCGTAACCACCTCGGTGGGCATGCAGGGCCTGAGCGGTGCCAACGCCTTCATGCCGGTGGCGGACGAACCACCGGCAATGGCTGCGCATATTGTCTCGCTGCTGCGCGATGACGCGCTCTGGCAGCATGTCGCGACGGCGGAGCGGGCATTCATCGACCAGGAATATTCGCGTGAGGCGTTGTGGCGGGTGTTGTCGTCATCAATGCAGCGCGACGAGCGGGCAGCATGAGGCAGCCGATGAGGGGGAGCGCGGCACAACGCCCGCATACCGGCGCAGGCACCACCGGTATGCAGGGTCGTCCTTGGCATGGCGTCGTCCTGGTGCTGGCCGTGGTGGCGGTGTTCGCGGTCATTCACCAGGTCATCCTCAACCGCGCGCACCCTGATGCGCTGTACATGGATTCGCTGCGCCTGCTGTTCCAGCTCGACCAATGGCAGGCGGGCCAGCTGTCCACGTTCGAGTTCTGGGGCGGATCTTCGCATCGCGGGTTCGTGAACCAGTTGTTCCTGTGGGCGAATGTCAGCCTCTTCGATCTTGACGTCCTGCTTGCCAATCGCTTGACCGGCGCGGTGATCTCGGCTGTCGCGGCATGCCTATGCATTTCCTGGATGGCTGACATGCGACACCAGCCCGGCGCAAAGCGACCGTGGCTGAACGTGGTGGTGGTGGTAACCGTGGCGGCCCTGTGCTTCAGCTGGGCCGGCTATGAGTTGTTGACCCTCGATCTGGGCCTGCCGCTGTGGACGAAGAACCTGGCCTTCGTGGCGTTCTTCTGTGGCCATGCCCACCTGCTGTCAGCGCGTTCGCGCTGTCCGGCGGTGTGGGTGGTGGCCCTGGTACTTGCCGCGCCGCTGATCGTGCTGGTGTGCGGCATGGGCTGGAACTACGCCTTCGTCGGCGCCGTATTGGTCGTGCAGGTGTTCTCGTTCCTGCCGCGCTGGCGGGCCGAGGGGCGCTGGACCGGCATTCTGCCGAGCGCGGCGGTCGGGCTGTCGATGGTCGCGTATCTGCTCAGCGGATCGGTCACCGACGCGTCCACACGCAACGGTCTCAATGTCGATGCGGACCTGCCGGTGCTGTTGCTGTACTCGGTGGGCTCCACCATGGGTTACCCCGAAGCGGTGCTGATGGGCGGGAAGCTGCCGTTGGCGACCATCGCAGTGCTTGGGGGCATCCTGCTGCTGGTCGGCGTGGTCGCGGCGGTTGCCTGGCTGCGCCGCGGCGCGCCCGGGTCGCGGTTGCCACTGCTGCTGGCCCTCTATGGTGTCCTGATCGCCGCTTCGCTGACACTGGCGCGTGGTGCTGAAGGTCCGTTCGCGGTGATGGCGTCGCGCTACTACATGGACCTGGTGCTCGGACTGGTGGGCGTGATCTGGCTGGTCGCACGCGAGCTGCAGGCCGCGCCGCGCGGAGCGCAGGGTTGGAACGTGCTGGTGGGCGGCCTGCTGTCGGCGGTGCTGCTGACCCAGCTGCTCACCTATGTCCACGAGTGGAAAGCCAGCCCTTTCCGCGAGGACATCTTCGCGTCCATGAACAAGGCATTGTTGCGGGCCGTGCCTGACGACGAATCCGCCAACCTGCTGCAGGCACAGTTGGACTACGCCCGCAAAGGCGCCAACGTCATGCGTGAGCGCCATCTGGCGCTGTACGCCGACAGCACTGCGAGTGATTGTTCCACGCGCGGGATCGAGTACACCCAGGGCTGGCATGCGGCCGAAGGCGCAGTGCGCTGGAGTGGCGCGCACGCGTCGCTCGCGCTTCCGCCCTGTGGCTGCGCCTATTTCGCCGAGCTGTACGTGCCGCCGGGGCAATCCGAGCGTCATGTGCGCATCAGCACCGCCGCGGGCAACGAGGATGTGCTGACCGTGCAACCCGGCCAGGCGGCGCGCGTGCGCGTAGGCAATGAGCATGCCGAGCTGGCGGTCAGTCCGGTGAGCATTCCCAGCCGGGACCAGCCCGGCAGCAGCGACACCCGTGAACTGGGTGTGCTGCTTACCGGTTTCTCGGTCAGCTGCGAGGTACCGTGAGCATGGCCATGAAGGACGACAACGACCCGCTGCCGCGCTCCGGCCCGCCTGGCCCGCTGCAGCGCCTGATCAAGGACCAGCGCGTGCTGTTCCTGCTGGTCGGTGGCGCCAACACCGCCTTCAGCACGGCCCTGTTCGCCGGCCTGGTGCTGCTGCTGGGGCCCAGGGTGCCCTCGGTGGTCAGCCTGGGCATCGCCTGGGTCGTCTCGCTGGTGCTGGTGTTCTTCGTCTACCGGCGGCTGGTGTTCCGGGTCAGCGGCAATGGCTGGCGTGATTTCCTGCGCTTCACCAGCGTCAATGTCGGCAGCCTGCTGTTGAACATGGGGGCACTGGCGCTGCTGGCCGATGTGCTGGGCCTTCCGGCCATTCCGACCCAGATCGCCATCACCGTGCTGGTGGTGATCTTCAACTACGTCGGCCACAAGCATTTCTCGTTCCGGCGACGACCGGAACCACCTACCGCGGAGAAGAAGGAATGAACCCACGTGTCTCGGTCGTCGTGCCGGCCTACAGGAACGTCGAGTATCTCGCGCAGACGCTCGATTCGATCCTCGCGCAGGACTACGACGATTTCGAGCTGGTCGTGGCTGATCATTCCTCCAACGACGGTACCGATGCATTGCTGGCCCGCTATGCCGATCATCCCAGGGTCCGCGTACTCAGCCCGACACCCACCGGCGGCGGTGCCAAGGCCAACTGGGACCGGGTCAGCATGGCGGCCCGCGGCGAGCTGCTGAAGCTGGTCTGTGGCGATGACCTGATCGCACCCAATGCCCTCAGCCGCCAGGTTGCCGCGCTGGATGCACATCCCTCGGCGGTGCTGGTCGCCAGCAAGCGCGATCTCGTGGATGCACAGGGCAAGGTAATCATCGCGGCGCGTGGCCTGGGTGCGCTGAACGGGCTCGTAAGCGGGCGCGATGCGGTACGGGCATCGGTGCTTGCCGGCACCAACCTGTTCGGTGAGCCGGGCTGCGTGATGTTCCGGCGCGAGCTGCTGGTCCAGGCGGGCGGCTGGGACAATTCCCACCCCTACCTCATCGACCAGGCCAGCTATTCGGCGATCATGCTGCAGGGCGACATGGTGGCGCTGCGCGAGAGCCTGGCCAGTTTCCGCATCAATGCAGGGCAGTGGAGCGTCAGGCTGATGAACGATCAGGCACAGCAGGCCATCGATTTCCACAACGCGCTGGCGGCGGCGGATCCGCAGTTGCTGTCGCCGATGACTTTGCGCCTGGGCAACCTCAAGGCCCGCCTGATGGCACAGGCGCGACGCCTGACCTACCTGTGGCTGGGACGTCGGATGGGCGCGGCCTGAGGCCGCAACCCACGGGCTCAGGGACGATCGTCCTCTTCCCGGCCTTCCACGTTGGTGGTACGTCCGATGATGTACTGCGGGCGGTTGTTGATGTTCAGCAGCACACGGCCGGTGTATTCACCGATCACACCGAGCGCCAGCAGCTGCAGGCCGCCCATGAACAGGATGGTGATGATCAGTGATGGCCAGCCCACCGCCATCTGCGGGCTGTGCAGTTTCTGCCAGAGCACCACCACGGCCAGCAGGAATGCCACGCACGAGGCCAACACCCCGGCCAGCGAGACAAAACGCAGCGGCACGATGGAAAAGCTGGTGGCCATCTGCAGCCAGAGTGAAATCGATTTGCTCAGACTGTATCCGGAGCGGCCATCGCTGCGTGCGTGGTGCTGGCCGGTAATGGTGGCGATGCGTTTGGGGCTGGTGCTCTGCACCAGCAGTCCGTCGAGATAGACGAAGGGCCCCTGGTAGCGCCGGGCTTCTTCACCCAGTTCACGCACGAAACCGCGGAAAGGCGACAGATACAGGCCCTCGGGCTTCTTCAGCAGGCGCGCGGCCACCATGTCGTTGAAGCGGCTGCCGGCGCGCTTCCACAGCGCGTGCTTGCGGCCTTCGAACTGCACGTAACACAGGTCGGCGCCATCGCGCAGCGTCTGCAGGATGCGCGGGACGTCGGCCGGGTCGTGCTGAAGATCATCGTCCATCGTGACGATATAGCGGCCCCGCGCGAAGCCGAGGCCGGCCATGATCGCATTGTGCTGGCCGGCATTGCGGCGCAGGTCCACGCCAACCAGCCACGGCCGCGTGCGGGCCTCGCTGCGGATGACCTCCCAGGCGTTGTCCGGGCCGGAATCGTGCACCAGTACGACCTCGAAGCCATCTGCGCCCAGCGCCGGCACCAGCACTTCCTCCAGGCGGCGTACGAGGCTGGGCAGGATCGAGGCGCTGCCATAGACGGGGATGACGATGGAGAGTTCAGGTTTCATGGCAGGCGCCGTAGTACTTCTGGATCACACGGAGTGGATAGTCTGGCCCAAAATCCAATCCGATGTCGCGGGCGATCTGCTCTGACAGGGTACTGTCGATGGCCATTGCTTCCCCCCGGTCCACCAGCACGCGGTGTGCTTGGCGGCCCAGCACCTGCTCGAACAGGTCGACGATACGGGGCATCGGCAGTGACCACGGCGAGGCGATTGCAACCACGGGCGGTGGTGCGTCGCCCTCGAGAATGCGGGTGGCGATGGCGGCGACATCGTCGATGTCGATCAGGTTGCGTTGCGCGCCCGCCCACAGTGTCAACTGACGTTCCTGCAGGATGCAGTCGCGCAGGAAATTGGTGAGAGTGTTCGGGTTGCGCGTGCGGCCGACGACCTGTGGCAGGCGCAGCACGGTACCGCGTCCAGAGCCGGTCACCAGGGCTTCCATGGCACGCTTGTGCTGGAAATAGGCAGAGTGCTCCTTGGCGTTGACCACGTTGCAGCTGCCGAAATAGACCAGCCGCTGCTGGCCATCGGCCAGATGCTCCGTCAACATGGCGCGCTCGCGCGCGAACGCCATTGCGTCGGTTTCGTTCGAATTGGAGACGCCCGAAGCGAAAATGACGGTCGAATCGTCCTCTGCGTAGCGCGGTGCGAACGCACGGGCTACCAGTCCCGAACCGACGATCATCGGATGGGGGCCGAAGGCCGGCGGGGCGAGGAGATCGTGTGCATGTCTATGGCGCGTCCATGAGGTTCAGGCCCACGGGGCCGGTGACAGGAAAGCATACGCCAGCTGATGTACTGGCTGAGGGGATGCCGGATCGGAGCGGCCAGGCCGCTCCGATCGCATCGCCAGGCTTCAGGCCAAGGCCTTTTCCAGCTCGGGCAGGATCGTGAACAGATCCCCGACCAGGCCGATATCGGCAATCTCGAAGATCGGCGAGTCCGCATCCTTGTTGATCGCGACGATCGTGCCCGCATCCTTGATGCCGGTCAGGTGCTGGATGGCGCCGCTGATGCCGACGGCCACATACAGATCCGGCGAAATGATCTTGCCGGTCTGGCCGACCTGCAGATCGCTGGGCACGTAGCCGGCATCGACCGCAGCGCGGGAAGCACCGACGGCGGCACCGAGCTTGTCGGCCAGCTGGAAGATGACCTTGAAGTTCTCTTCCGAACCGACGCCGCGGCCACCGGAGACCACGCGCTTGGCGCTCTGCAGGTCAGGGCGGTCGCTGGCGCCGGCAGCCAGGCCGACGAAGCGGGTGTGGCTCGGCAGGGCAGCGTCGACGCTGGCCGCTTCAATGGAGGCACTGCCGCCCTGGGCCGCTTCCGGCCACGACGCGGCACGCACGGTGGCGACCACGATCTGGTCGGCCGGTGCTTCCACGGTGATGATCGCGTTGCCGGCGTAGATCGGGCGCTTGAAGGTGTGGCTGCCTTCGACGGCCATCAGGTCGGAGACCTGGTTGACGCCGAGCAGGGCGGCCACGCACGGCATCAGGTCCTTGCCGAAGGTGGTCGACGGGCCGAACACGTGGGTGTAGCCCTTGGCCAGCTGCGCGATCTGCGGCGCCAATACCTGGGCCAGGGCCTGGGTGTTGGCGGCGTTGGCCACGGTCAGGACCTTGGCGACGCCTGCGATCTTCGCCGCTTCAGCAGCAACGGCGGTCGGGTCGGCAGCCAGCACCAGCACATCGATGCTGGCGCCGGAAATGGCGGCCGCAGCGCTGACGGTCTTGGCGGTGGCGGCGTTGAGCTTGCCGTCGTGGTGCTCGGCGATGACGAGAATCCTGCTCATTACAGCAACCCCTTCTGCTTGAGTGCGGCAACCAGTTCGGCCGCGTCCTTGACCATCACACCCTTGCTGCGCTTGGACGGCGCGGCGTATTGGGTGGTCTTGAAGGTATCGGCGGCTTCAACACCGAGGTCGGCCAGCTGCAGGGTTTCCAGCGGCTTGGCCTTGGCCTTCATGATGTCGGGCAGCTTGATGAAGCGCGGCT
>RCUP01001906.1_pt1 | contig 11845 bp, 9 predicted proteins | sample 2166341 | NCBI WGS metagenome assembly RCUP01 (sample SAMN09932325, study PRJNA488358) | compost metagenome | isolation source: compost soil in succinonitrile-enriched | place: Germany: Experimental Botanical Garden | reverse complement strand
GATTCAGACACAGTAAGTCTGAGGATTTCGAATCAAGTCCTGAAACAGGAATTAAAAAGGAAAAACTGGTTGAGCTTGGTAGAAAACTGGCAACTCTTCCGGAAGGAAAAAAATATTTCCGTAAGATCCAGAAGATTTTCGACGATCGTTTAGCAGCTATTGAAACAGACAACCTGGATTGGGGAACTGCTGAAATGCTGGCTTACGCTACGTTGTTAGAAGAAGGAGTTCCGGTTCGACTTTCCGGACAAGATGTGGAAAGAGGAACATTCTCTCACCGTCATGCAGTGGTAAAAACAGAAGACAACGAGGAAGAAATCGAAACCTTGAATCTATTGTCTGATAAACAAGCACCTTTTTCAGTATACAACTCCTTACTTTCTGAATACGCAGTTTTAGGATTCGAATATGGTTACTCATTGGCAACTCCGAAAGGATTGACGATCTGGGAAGCACAATTCGGAGATTTCTTCAACGGTGCTCAGATTATGATTGACCAGTTCATCACTGCTGGAGAAGACAAATGGTCTACTCAAAGCGGATTGGTGATGCTTCTTCCTCACGGATACGAAGGACAAGGTGCAGAACACTCAAGTGGTCGTATGGAGCGTTGGTTACAACAATGTGCCGATGACAATATTCAGGTTGTAAACACATCTACTCCTGCAAACCATTTCCACTTGTTGAGAAGACAATTGGTTCGTCCGTTCCGCAAGCCATTGGTTGTGTTTTCACCGAAATTGTTGCTTCGTTATCCTGCGGCTACTTCCAAATTGGAAGAAATGGCAAGCGGATCTTTCCAGGAAGTAATTGACGACTCAGCTGCAAAAGCAGGTCAGGTAGATACACTGGTTTTCTGTTCAGGTAAATTCTACTACGAATTGAAAGAGAAAGCAGCTGAAATGGGTGTTGAAAATATGGCTTTCGTTCGTGTAGAGCAATTGTATCCTTTACCACAAAAACAAATCGAAGCAATTGTAGCAAAATACAATGCGAAGAACATTTTGTGGGCGCAGGAAGAACCTGCAAATATGGGTGCATGGGCTTATATGGCAATGAGCTTAAGACACATTCCGTTTATTGGAATCACAAGACCTTCATCTGCAGCTGCTGCGGAAGGTTCTAAAAAATTGCATGAACGTCGCTTAAAACAATTATTTGCTGATGTGTTTCAATATGCATCCGTAACGGCTAAATAAGATTATTAAAAAACTAAATACGATTCAATTATGTCAATCCTTGAAATGAAAGTGCCTAGTCCGGGAGAATCAATTTCCGAAGTGGAAATTGCAACCTGGTTAGTTTCGGACGGTGACTATGTAGAAAAAGATCAGGCTATCGCAGAAGTAGACTCAGACAAAGCAACGTTGGAATTACCTGCTGAAGAGGCTGGTATTATTACATTGAAAGCAGCTGAAGGCGATGTAGTAAAAGTTGGACAAGTTGTTTGCTTGATCGATACATCTGCTGCAAGACCGGCAGGTTCTGCGGCTCCGGTGGTAGAAGCAAAAGTAGTGGAAGCTGCTCCTGTTAAGGAATCGGCTCCGGTTGCTGAAAAAGCAAGTGCTCCGACTTTAAATCCGAATCCGGTTAGTGATAGTTATGCAAAAGGAACACCATCTCCTGCTGCTGCTAAAATCATGGCTGAAAACGGAGTTTCGGGTACCAAAATTAACGGTACAGGAAAAGACGGTCGTATCACAAAACAAGACGTTGTTGAGGCAATGGCTGCCGGAATTCCGGCTGACGCTACTCAAGGATGGGGTGGTACACGTGATCAGAATCGCGAAAAAATGTCCATGCTTCGTCGTAAAATTGCAGAGCGTTTGGTTTCTGTGAAAAACGAAACAGCGATGCTGACGACTTTCAACGAAGTAGATATGAAACCGATCATGGATCTTCGTGCAAAATACAAAGATCAGTTTTCAAAATTCCACGAAGTGAATCTTGGATTCATGTCTTTCTTTACAAAAGCGGTAACGGAAGCATTGAACCTGTTCCCGGCGGTAAACGCACAGATCGACGGAAATGAAATGATCTTCCACAATTACGCAGATATCGGTATCGCAGTATCTTCTCCGAAAGGATTGATGGTTCCTGTAGTTCGTAATGCGGAGCAAATGAGTCTGGCTGAAATCGAAAGAGAGATCAAGCGTTTGGCTGTAAAGGCTCGAGACGGAAAAATCACTCCGGAAGACATGACTGGAGGAACATTCACGATCACAAACGGTGGTGTATTCGGTTCTATGATGTCAACTCCGATTATCAATCCTCCTCAATCAGCTATTTTGGGAATGCACAATATTATTGAGCGTCCGGTTGCTATTGACGGGAAAGTGGAAATTCGTCCGATGATGTACTTAGCATTGTCTTACGATCACCGAATCATTGACGGAAAAGAGTCTGTAGGATTCCTTGTTAAAGTAAAAGAAATGATCGAAAACCCGGAAAGAATTATTTTCGGAGGAAAAGATCCTTATGCAGTTCTTTTAGGATTGTAATAACTTCTCAATTAAAGTAAAAAGTCGGGGTGAAAAATTTTTCACTCCGACTTTTTTTGTCCCGATTTTTATAACATCATAGATATATCAAGGATTTGATTCTGTTCAGTCGTGCAACTAATTTTGAAATTTCAACATCTAATTAGTGAAATTGATACTGAAACTTACTAATCCTTAACTTTCAAATGAAGTTAGCTGCTACCCTTTCGATTTTATTAATCGGATTTACCGGTCTTTCCCAATTAACAGGAACGACCGGTTCAACATTAAATACGAATTGTAACGGAACAGACTGTAACTATTCCGGCCCTACGATTCTCATCAACGAATTGATGATCAGTCCCACGGACAATGACGGTTCCATTTCCGGAGACGGAGGAATATCTGCCGGAAGAGGAGAATGGATTGAATTATACAATCCGAACATCTGCGAACCAATCGATATTTCCTGTTACTATTTGGGAAATAATACTACCGAAGGAAATGGTGGATTCGTGATTCCGGCGGGAACAATTGTACCGCCAGCCGGATTTTGTATGATCCGCGGAGCAAACGTTCCGGCTGTACCAGCCAATCTCCTGGTTCAAAATGGTGGAAATGTAGTAGAAATCGTTGTTCCGGCAAATATCGGCGACCCCGGGGTTTGTGCCGGAGGATTGCGGTTATGGTTTCCGAACGCCGGCGGCTGGTTCGCTTTCTATGACTCAAACGGAGTGCCACAAGATGCTGTTTCCTGGTTAACGGGTGCCGGAGCAAATGGTTCTCCTTGTATTCCGACTTTGGGCGGTTGCAACAACGTTGCTTCTTTGCCAAGCTACAATAGCATTCCTGCAAACCGGAAAAATGTGCTCAATGTTCCTTCTATTTTGCTCCTTGGAAGTTCCGTAAGAAGAATTCCGGATGGAGGTAATTGGGATACACAAGGTCCGCCAAGCTACGCACAATGCAACGCCACGTGTATTCAGGCAGGAAGCTCAAGCTGCACGGGAACAGCAACAATTACTGTTTCAGGAGGAACTCCTCCCTATTCTTATTCATGGAATGATTCTCAGGCACAACTCACTCAAACGGCGATCAATTTATGTGCAGGAACTTACAGCGTTACGGTAACAGATAATGCGGGAGTGACACAAGTGTTTCAGGTAACCGTTCAGGATTTCGTGCCAACGGTTTCCGTAAATCTGCCTGCTGAAATTTGTCTGAATGCCAATCCGGTTGCTATTGTAGTAAATCCGGTTGCTACAGCTGGTCAAACAGGAACTCTAACTGGTCCGGGTGTCGGCGGTGGAAACTTCAATCCATCAACAGCAGGAGTCGGAAATCAAACTGTCAATTACTATTTTGAAGATCAATTCGGGTGCAACAATACTGCAAGCGATGTCATTCTGGTTCATCCGCTTCCAACCGTTTCAATTACCAATAACGAATCTCCTTATTGTGTTTCAAACAATCCGGCAGGGTTGGTTCTTTCGCCGGCCGGAGGGCAACTTACAGGAACAGGAGTTGTAAACAATCAATTCATTCCGGCTGTGGCAGGGGTTGGCTCCTATACATTAACTTACACTTATCAGGACGCGAACGGATGTTCCAATTCTACAACAATAACTGTTCAGGTTACTGCACCGAATCCTCCTGTTTTAACAATTCCATCAGATCTGTGTATTGACGGAGCAACAGTAACCATGATCGTGAATCCTACCGGTGGAAATTTCCAAATCAACGGAGTTGCTTCCACAAACCAATTTTCGCCCCAAAATGCAGGAATCGGAAACCATGCGATTACTTATACAATTACGGATGCAAACGGATGTATCGCCACCGCGTCAGAATCCACAACGGTACATGCTTTACCAAACATTCAGATTCCGCTTAATGCCAATTACTGCTATGAATCCGGTTTTCACACTGTTTCACCAACACCTGCGGGCGGTGTGTTTTCCGGAGATAATGTGATCGGAACAGGTCTGAATCTTTCAGGAGTGTCTCCGGGTGCTTACAACGTAACATATGCCTATACGGATCCTTTCGGATGCTCAAACACAGCAAATCAGACGTATAACGTGACCAGCCCGCTTACACCAAAATATGTTTATGAAACAGATTGTTTTCAGGGAGTTGCTCTCGTTTCTCAGGTACAAAATCCAAATTATACCTACCAGTGGAATATTCAAAACACCAGTACAGGAACAGGCATGTCGTACAAAACCGTTCTTTCTGCTCCTGGAACCTACCATTTGACATTTACCATTACTGACAATTACGGATGTATGTATGACACAACCGGAGTGATTGTCATCGAAGAAGGAATTCAGATCGAAACTGTTTCACTTCCGAACATCATTACCCCAAATGGCGACGGAATCAATGACCGATTGGAAATGCCGCTTGAATTAAGTGAGTGTTTTTCATACCAGATTGTAATTGTTAACCGATGGGGAAATCCGGTATACCGCATGGAAAATATGACTGACTTTTTCGACGGTCATTCTCAAAACGGAGGAGAACTGGCAGAGGGTGTCTACTTTTACTACTTGGAATCAGATGATTTTGATTGCGATGACGACAAGTATAAAGGAGTTTGTTACGGAAACATAACGATTATCAGATAATTCAGGAAAAAGTTAATCTCAATGGAAAGGCTGACGGAGAAATCTCCATCAGCCTTTCTTGCACTACTACACTACAATAGATCATAGGTCAGCGCTGTTGATTAGTGATATTTTTTGACTTTCGTACCGTCTTCGTATATATAAATGACCAATCCCGGAGTGTTTTCATTCACCTTTTGCCCCATGAGATTTACAATTTCTTTTAAAGAATTCTCTTTCATACTGTTGTCCACCACAGTCATTTCATCAAAAACTCTTCGGGTACCGTCTTTATCCACCTGAGTGATCCGGTAATAATTCATTTTTCCAATTGCCGGATTTGAATGAACGGTTGAATAATTTTGTGTTAGATCTGAATTTCCGTTTCCAAAAGCAGAAATTTTAGAAATGCTTGTCCAAAACCCGGCTTCCGGGTCTATTGACCATTCAATGTCAAAATAATTGTTGTTTCTCTCGGATAAAGTAACCCAGTTCAACTGATTCTCACTTCCGACCTTTTTACCCGTGAATGAGGCCATTTCGACCGGAAGGACCAAATTACAAACGATGTCGAAATCCGTAATTTTCACTCCGGTAGAATTGATCGATCCGTTGGATTGAAAAGTAAACTGAAAGCGGATATTACTTGTTGCATTTAAAATGATCGGAGAAATGGTAGTTCCGGGAAATGATCCGAAACTTCCGGAAAATCCCACCCCTGCTCCGTATGGATTGATCCAGGTAACACCATCGTTCAGCGAATATTCAATGTAAAGGAAATCACGTCCTGAATCCGTGTTTCCGTATGCAGTAAACGTGACGGCTATCGTACTTGCGTTTCCGCAAGTGGCATTAATGACTGGAGAGATGTAGGATGAATTCAGATTGTTACCGTAATTTCCGCTGCAATTAGTGGTAACTGCTGAACATCCCGGACGCCATACCAATGGCCCATTGGGTGAATTCCAACCCGGATCGACATTAGATACCCAAGTATAAGGTAATTGTGAGAAAGCAGCAAAACCCATTGCCACCATCATACTGGTTACTAACTTTTTCATAGTTTTTGAAGAATCGCTTGAAGTAACTATTTTCTTTGGCAAACAGGTCAATCGTAACAGCCTGTCCGGAAGTAAATAGAGAAATCGATCGGTTTACTTTCTATGATTTTCGTTGCAACGAAAAATAGAATAAATAGAAATCAAAACCCGACGGTGTGTGAATCATCGATTACGGAACATTCGCTGTTGTAAGACAGATTGTTCCCAGCTTCTGTTGCGCATTTGCGCAAGCTGTTCTTCCGAGAAATGTGCTGATGAACCCTGATCGGTAAGTAGATGGATTTCGATCAAAGTAAAAAAAGACGCAAGAGTTAGAAGAGCAAGAGAAATGATTTGTTAATCAGTTCTTTAAGTTTCAGTAAGTAAAAGGTAATTTATTTTAAATCAAGATTTTCTATTAGATGAACAAAACTCGTTTAACGACAAACATATTGTTTTTCTCGTCGAACGTATTTAATTTATCGACAAATATTTATATCATTCAAAACCAGGTTCTCACAAAAATTCAATGGAGTAAGAGAAAGGAGAGACTGCTGCTAATACCTCTCCTTTCCTGCACTACTACACTAAAGTAGATAATAGGTCAGCGCTGTTGATTACTGATATTTTTTCACTTTCGTACCGTCTTCGTATACATAAATGACCAAGCCCGGAGTATTCTCGTTCACTCGCTGTCCCATGAGATTCACGATTTCTTTCAAGGGGTTTTCCTTCATGCTGTTGTCCACTACGGTCATTTCGTCAAAAACTCTTCGGGTACCATCTTTATCGACCTGAGTAATCCGGTAATAATTCTTCTTCCCAACGGTCGGATTTGAATGAATTGCCAAATAGTCTTGCTTGGCATCCGAATTTCCCGTTCCGTAAGCAGGAATCCGAGAGATACTTGTCCAAAGCTCTGCTTCCGGATTGACCGACCATTCAATATCGAAATAATCATTGTTTCTCTCAGATAAAGTAATCCAGTTCAAATGGTTCTCATTTCCTACTCTTTTGCTTGTGAATGAAACCATTTCAACCGGGAGAACCACATTACAAACCACATCAAAGTCCGTTAATTTGTATCCACTGGAGTTAAATGAATTATCCGATTGAAAATTCATGCGAAATTGAATATTGGATGATGTTGGCAAAACAATGGCAGGAATCGTAGAACCCGGAGAAGATCCGAAATTTCCCGTCCATCCGAATCCTGCTCCATATGGATTGATCCAGGTTGCCCCGTTATCCAGGGAATAATAGATATACATAAAGTCATACGTATATTCAGTATTTCCGAAAGCCGTAAACGTAACAGAAATCGTGGTGGCATTAGCACAGGAAGCATTCATCGAAGACGAAGTGTAAGTTGTATTCATGTTCGTACTGTAATTTCCATTACAGTTTGTCGTAACATATCCACAACTCGACCTCCATTGCAATCCGTTTCCGTCACTTGTCCATCCGGGATTTACTCCGGAAGTCCACGTATAAGGTAATTGTGAGAAAGCAGCAAAACCCGTTGCCACAATCAAACCGGTTAACAGCCTTTTCATAGCTTTTTGAGTGTTGCCTTCGGTAAATACTTTTCTTTCGCAAAGAGCGTGATAATCACTCCCTGTTCATTGGCAAAGGAAAAATCCACAGATTCCCTTCTCAATTCCTCATACTCAGAGACATCAAAAGAATAGATATCAAATCCAATGGTATTTGAATCATCGATAGAGTAGCTATTACAGTAGTAATCTGTAATGGCTTGCAGTTTTTGCTGCGGCATTTGCGCAAGCTGTTCTTCCGAGAAATGAGCCAAAAGCCTCTGGTCATAGGTAACTTGACCAAAGGAGTAAGACGCAAGAGTTAGAAGAACAATAAGTAGTAATTTATTGTTCATCTTATTAAGTTTCAGTAGAATGAAATTAGACTATTCAACTAAAAAACTCATTGCAAGATGTGTAGATGTTAAACAAAGATGAATACTTTGTGAAATTTGTCGAGTATTCGGATTCACTCATAAACCATTTATTCCCTTTTGTCGAAATTCCAACGCTTTTCAAGAAGACAACGTTTAGATAGTCATAGCTAAATACATTTCCTTATTTTTGTGATTCAGAACCAATTTCTTATGCGCATTCTATTTTCGATCGGTTTTCTTCTTGTTCTCCTGACTTCTTGCGGAGGCAATTCCACCAAAAAGAAACAAAAAGAACTCTCCATTGACGAACTTTACAAAAAGTATCCGGACAGCGTTCCGATTCTGATCAAGCACGGAAACCTGATGCTGGAAAGATACGACTATGAAAAAGCGCTTCAGGATGGTGCAAAAGCATACCGGATGCAGGAATCGAATATTGAAGCGCGTTTTCTGTATGCAAACGCACTCAACAATCGCGCAGACCGAAGTGTAAGCGATGTGATGTCTGCACAAAATCATTTTAAGTTTGTAGTCAAAAAACAACCTAAAAACACCACTGCATTGGTTGCACTTGCAACAACCTATGCGCAGCAGGGAGATAATGAAAAAGCATTTTACTACATCAACGAAGCGCTTCGAATCGATAAGAAATACCGCGATGCCTATATCCTGAAAGGAAGTATTTATTTGAGTCTGGATAACCGGAAACTGGCAAAATCTTCCTATCAAACTGCTGTGGAGCAGGATCCGGAGTTCTTTGCTGCTTATATCAAACTTGGATTGATTTATCAGGAAGAAGGTGATCCTTTGTGTATTCAATATTTTATCACCGCAACTCAAATCCGTCCGAATAACATTGAAGCATACTACAACCTGGCTTATGCGTATCAGCAATTCGATAAAATTCCGGAAGCACAGCAAACGTATCGCGAAATGCTTATAAAAGATCCAACTTTCACTCCGCCGCTCTTTCAGCTTGGATGGATCAAGCAATTCAAACAAAATGATCTGGACAGTGCGATTTATTTCTATAACGAAACCTTGCAAAAGGAACCAAGATATGTTGAAGCATGGCACAATTTAGGACTTGCTTTCGAAACCAAAGGTGAAAAATACCAGGCTATTCAATATTACAGAAAGGCTTTAAAGTACAACCCTCAGTTTTCAATTTCGGAGGACGCAATCAAGCGCTTGTCAAAATGACCCCGAAAAAGGCACTCCTCTTTCAGACAGGCATAGAAGCTCTTCTTCCGATATTGGGTTATTTCTATTGGAAATGGGATGCAAGCTTTATTTTGATGTTCTATCTGATCGATTGGATCTTGTTTTGGGTGCTTACTCTTTTCAAAGCACGGAAACGCATTGACTTCAGTGGAAATGAAACGGAAAAACAAGTAGCATCGAAACATCTTGCAATTGCGTTCTTATGCATTTTAAGCACCTCTCTGGCCGTTTTCTTCACGCTCCCGAACATGCATGAAGGTTTCTCCTGGACAGAACGAATCTGGGCGTTTTTATCTTATAGCGATATGGGAATTCAGCAGGGATTTGTTTTAATTCCCCTGATGGTCTTAAGCGGATATCTGACCTACAAACAACAATTCCTTCTCCCCCAGCTATTTCGAAAATATCCGGTAAGTCAATTTACACAGGAAAGTGTGAAGCAAGGAATGATACTCGTATTCGCTTTCGGAATGAGTTTATTGATTTCTCATTTCGTGCAAATTCCCGACGAAGCTCTCCTCTTCGGAACAGTACTTGGCGTTGTAATCTATCGTTTGATTACCAGAGGTAAGTTTCTCTTTCGTTAGTTAATTACTTTTTCCAATTCCTGGAATGTAATTCCCAATTGCTCCAATTCATCCAAAATCGGATTGTAGACTTCCGGCTTGGTTGGCAATAAAACACCTCTTTCCGAAATTTGATCGTTCAGGATCAGTTTCGCGCAAATTCCAACCGGATATCCAACCGTTTTAGACATGGCAGTATGTTCCTGATCGTCACCAAGATTCACCATCGAAGATTCGATGAATCGTCTTTCACCATTTAGCATATACGTGAATTGATGAACCATCACCAGCATGTCTTTATCATGAGATTCTAACACCCATTTATCTAACAGGAGTTTCTCCAAAATTTGAGCAGCAGTTGCATCTTTCAATCCCAATTTCGTGGAACCGTCAAATAAGCCCAACCAAACAAATTTAGAGATGTCCGTAATTCCCAAAGGAGCACAGGCGTCAATCCATTTCTGTTCAACCGGTGTTTCTTCTTCAAACGGAAGAAAGGCATTGAGAAAGGTTCTCGGGGTTAAATTCTCCGAATCCTGAAGAACCAAATGATCATCTGTTAAACCCAATTGAACAAATACGTTCCAATCTTTACAGAAACCAGGCTTCCGCAAAGTTCCCCGGTACATGGTCGGAATCTCTTCCAGTCCATAAATATGTCGGTAAGACAAGGAATCTCTGTTTGCGTATCCTTCGAAATCACCGTATCCATCTACCGAAATAGTATCCAGACGGGTAAAAACCTGAGTATATGGAATGTATTTGTACTGATGTCTGTCAATGTAACAAGCCATACCACCCTGAGCTGCTACAACTACGTTTCTTGGATTCCAGGTAAATTTGTAATTCCACGGGTTTGTATCACTTTCAGGAGCTACCAAACCTCCGCAATAGGATTTGAATCCAATGATATCTCCACCCTGGTCTTTAATGGAATCAATGATACGCATTGCGCTCATATGATCCAATCCCGGGTCTACTCCTATTTCATTCATGAAAATCAATCCGGCCTTTCTGGCTTCCTCATTCAACGCATTCATTTCCGCTGAAACATAAGATGGAGTGATTAAATGTTTTTTCAATTGCAGGCAATCCTTCGCGATCTCAACATGAAAACGGGCCGGAAGCATGGAAATCACTAAATCTGCTTGCTCCAATTCTATCCAGCGTTCCTTACTATCCAAAGCATTGAATGAAAGCGCCACACCTCTCGGATGATCAGCCAACTTATGCTTCACCAAATCCAATGAGCGATCAACCACCCGTAACTGCCAATTGTTCTCATCAGCATGATCGAGTAAATATTTAATCAGAGTAGAAGCAGAGAGGCCAGCGCCTAAAAGCAAAATTCGTTTCATAACCATTAAATCTATGCGCGAAATTAACGGAATTCAATGAATACAGATAGAGAATTAACCTTATTTAAATTGAAAAGCTAAGAGAAGATGTGGAAAACAAAAAAGCCTCTTAAAAAAAGAGGCTTTTTGTTCAATATTTCAAAAAATGAATTATTTCAATTCAGAAAGTTTGAATGATTTTCCGTGCATGGAGCTGGTTACTTTAAACCAGGTGTTTCCACAGTTGCTTCCGTCCAAATGCTTCATTTCAGTACCCTCACTGTAGCTGAATCCTTTAGATGCACCTGCACTGATGTAGTTATGTCCACCATTCACACAGTACTTGTACTCCGAAGACGTGTCGTTAATAACCTTAAACTCAATATTTCCAAGTACTTTCTCCGTGGAATTTGAAGTCGCCGAAGTAAATGACTGAATTCCCAATGCTCCAACAAATGCCAATGTTGCAAACGCAGAAATTTTGATTAGTTTTTTCATAGTAAAAATTTTTTGGTGTATAAATATATGAAAACTGAAATTAAAACTCTAAAAATTTTATTTGGTTGCGTCTACCGCAAACATTAATACCAATTTTCCTGTAGAATCGTAAATATTAAACACCTGTTCTGCAAAATCAACCGTTAATCCCTTGCTGCTCAGAATTTCCATAAAACGTC
>RCUP01001905.1_pt1 | contig 11850 bp, 11 predicted proteins | sample 2166341 | NCBI WGS metagenome assembly RCUP01 (sample SAMN09932325, study PRJNA488358) | compost metagenome | isolation source: compost soil in succinonitrile-enriched | place: Germany: Experimental Botanical Garden | reverse complement strand
GAGTATCACCTGGATCCGAAGATGCCGGCTTGCCCTCAAAACATCTATGTTGAAGAGTGGGATGGCTGGATCCGTGCTATGGCAGGTGCGAAATCCTACGCTTGCACTACTTGGCAGGAGGCGCGAGAGGTAGCCTTGCCATATCGATTCAGTGGCCCGAGCGATTATCGTAAGCGCTCCCGTGTTGATACTCGACTGCCCTCATGTCCCAGAAAGAAATTTCAGAACTTTCCTGGGTACGAAGTATTCCTGCTGCCGGATGTCTATGAAACCCTCGATGATGTAAAACTGGCGGCTCAGATTCTCAAGGTGAAAAATGAGGATGACTATCGAACTGCATGCTTAAGCTATTCAGTTCTTCCTGTTGAACCTGACGTGCTCTTTAACGCTGATTGGCAGGGCTGGCCAGATCTTTGTGGGTTACCGACGCCTTACTCATTTGAAGAGTTAAAGGAGATCGTTCGCCTACACGGATGTAGGTACTTGCGTGACTATCAAAAGCTCTGGCGACAGTTGAACGACCCTCGCATGACTTATACTCCAGAGAAAGACTACAAGGAATGGATCAGTACGTATGATTTCTTTGGGGCTGAGCTGCCGGCTCGCCTTGAATACTTTTCTAGCACCACCAAGGCCTGGGCCGACGATATCCAGCTTCACTTGGATCGATTGGAGGTAAAGGGGCAGCGGGAAGCATCGTTGTCAAGGTTTGTACGTCATTACATCGAGCCGAACAATCTTGGCAGCAGCGTTCAAGAGTTTCTCACGTGTGGGAAAGCTGATGTCAAAAAATACAAGGAGTTCTTGGACGCCCAAGGTGCTAGTCACCACGGTCGACGCACATGGTTCGAAATCAACGAATATCTTGAAAGCGCGTTGAAAAGATATTTTACCGAAGAGGATGAAGAAGGTTTTCTTTATCGTGTCCCCGGAGCTATCAACCCTTTCGCCGGAGTCGAGTATGACGGTTTTCAGGCAACGCCGTCTGAGTCGGTAAAGCCCGTACTTGCATACCATTTTGTTGAGGAGATCCGCAATTGGATTGTTCCTGAGGGAGCCAAGTCTCTGTCGGATTTGGTTAACATTCATGGTTTTAGTGGTGATTACAAACCGATTGCCAAGGAGTTGATTGACCCCACTGATCCCAACTGCATTTATCGTAAAACGGGTGGGGAGTATTTCATCTGGTGCCCCGCTAACTGGTTGGCGGTATACACGCTTGTCTCGGTGCCTGCTCGTGGTCGGCAGATCATGTACAACGATTCGGGTGAGGCGGATGAATACATTGCTGAAATTTATGACGGTCAGCTCATTTGGGTGAAGAATCCCAGTCCGCTAGCAACTTTGGGACGACAGCAGGGCTTCGTTACTCATTCACTTGAAGACGATTGGGGTATGTATTTCACCAGTAATAAGACCAGCTATGACGGTGCTGGCTACTCGGTGCCATGGATTCCAGACAAGCTTGCGTATTGGTTGACTGTGCTGCGTGATTGGCAGCGCAAGTACAACCCAGTTGCCGTGTGATTCGCTAGTAAAGGATCGATGAATGACCCCGCAAGAAATGCTCACTGATCTTTGTGAGAAGCACCCCAAGAAGCAGTCTTCGCTCAAGGCGATCTACGAGGTTTGCAAGGAGATCGTGGGGTCGGAAGGAACAGATCTTCGATACGCCACAGTCGCGCGCTTAGGCGCAGAACGCGGGGTGCCCAAGGCTCAAAGTATTGCCAACAAAACAGGGGAAGTTTACCAGGCGCTCATCAAGTGTTTTGCTTCGGCAAAAGGAACCCGCAAGCGACCACCTAAGCCTCGGGGGGGGGATGCCTGGGCAGAGGAGATCCAGGATGTCCGGATTCGCTTGTTGGTTCAGAGCAAACTCGCGGAGCTGGCCGAGGCGCAGCGAATCATCAGAGAAATTGTCCCTCCTGGCAGTGTTATCCGCGTCGATGATCGGAGCTTTGGGGTCGCCGCAGATGTGAAGCTCAGCAACCTTGAGCGCCGCGCCCTGGAGTACCTGCGATCAGATGACTTTCTGAATGACTGGAAAATGGAGCGCGGCAAGGTCGGTGATGTCGTAGATCCTAATGGGAGAGCGGTCTTCAAACCCTACACGGTTCAAGCGCTTGAGAAGGTGCTGAAGGTTCTTTGAGTGCAAAGCTCGGCTTATGGATTTTTTGGGTTTTTTGGGTTTTTGGGCTTTTTGCTTTTTGGGGGTGTTTGTAAGAGGGGGCGATGGCTAGTTCCCTTTCTTCCGTTCCAGTACCCATCGTAAGGTTTCGAGGGATGTCAGTCCCTTGGCTCGATGGGATATTTCTCCTTCCTTCACATCGTCCAACAACATATCCGTCTTGATCGAGCACCCGCTTTGGGCTGCTGCCGTTCGTTCTAATTCTGTGTCCTGTCTCCTAGGCGCCTCTCTGTTTTGACTCCATCTCCAGCCGGAATCGAGGTGGGGCGTATGCCTTTTCCTGTCATCTTGGAAGGGGCTTTCAGGCGGAGCTTGAGTCGGTTGGGAGGGGTTCAAGTTAGGTCGCAGGGATCACTTTCAAGATGAGCCGATGGCGTTCGCCGAAGCAGTTGATGTGCACTTGGGTATGGATGACTTGGGGGAAAGGGAAACTATGAGGCGGGGGAAATAGTATGGAATAGCGAGTATGACTACTATCACGGAGGCTAGGAATGGCGGGGGGTTAAGGGTTGATAGTATGGGAAGTGCGGTGCCTGGCGCCAGTTCTTGAATGACTCGGACATCAGGCGCCAGGTCGGGATCGACACGATGGTCTTGTCGAAATTCTGCACCTTGACCGTGTGCAGCGTGATGTCCACCACGTCGCCATCGGCACCGACTTGCGGCATCTCGATCCAGTCGCCGACCCGTAGCATGTCGTTGCTGGTCAACTGCACGCTGGCGACGAACGACAGCAGGGTGTCCTTGTAGACCAACAGAATCACCGCCGACATGGCGCCCAGACCCGACAGCAGCAACAGCGGCGAGCGGTCGATCAGCGTGGCGACGATGATGATCGCGCCAAACACGTACAAGACCATTTTCGTCAGTTGCACGTAGCCCTTGATCGAGCGGGTGCGGGCGTGTTCGGTGCGGGCGTAGATGTCCAGCAACGCATTGAGCAGGGCGCTGACCGCCAGCAGCAGAAACAGGAAGGTGAAGGCCAGCGCCACATTGCCGAGAAAATTCAGGCTGGTTTTGCTCAGGTCCGGCACCAGGTTGAGGCCGAACTGGATCACCAGCGAGGGGGTTATCTGCGCCAGGCGATGAAACACCTTGTTCTGCAGAAAGTCGTTGATCCAGTGTAGCGCCGGCTGGCGACCGAGCATCTTGGCCGCATGCAGTATGAGATAGCGCGCCACCCGTCCGAGGACCAGCGCAATCGCCAACAGCAGCAACAGCGACAGGCTGGAGTGCACGAGCGGATGCTGATCGAGGGCACCCCAAAGGTCCAGGATGTTGATCCAGAGCTGTTTGATATCCATGGTCAAAAACGATTCTTCTGTAAGACGCGAGAGGCGATTAGAGCATTTAAGACGCTTTGTATTACGTTCGAGGACAAATGAGGCAACAAAAAAGCCACTGTTTACTGTCGTTTGCATAAAGAAACTCGGCCTCGGCGCTCGAAACCGGTACCCTATGCAGCTGTTTTTTTGCATTTCTTCGAGGTAGCACCCGTGTTTTCCCAATTCGCCCTGCACGAACGCCTGCTCAAAGCCGTGGCCGAGCTGAAATTTGTCGAGCCAACGCCTGTGCAAGCAGCGGCCATTCCGCTGGCGCTCCAAGGGCGTGACCTGCGGGTGACAGCGCAAACCGGTAGCGGCAAGACCGCTGCATTCGTTTTGCCGATCCTCAATCGCCTGATCGGCCCGGCCAAGATCCGCGTCAGCATCAAGACCCTGATCCTGCTGCCGACCCGTGAGTTGGCTCAGCAGACGCTGAAAGAAGTTGAACGCTTTTCGCAGTTCACCTTCATCAAGTCCGGCCTGATCACTGGCGGCGAAGACTTCAAGGTCCAGGCCGCGATGCTGCGCAAGGTGCCGGACATCCTGATCGGTACGCCGGGCCGGATGATCGAGCAACTGAACGCCGGCAACCTCGACCTGAAAGAAGTTGAAGTGCTGGTGCTCGACGAAGCCGACCGCATGCTCGACATGGGGTTTGCCGAGGACGTACAGCGTCTGGTGGACGAGTGCACCAACCGCCAGCAGACCATGCTGTTCTCCGCTACTACCGGTGGTTCGGGCCTGCGCGAGATGGTCGCCAAGGTGTTGAACAACCCTGAGCACCTGCAGCTCAACGCGGTCAGCCAACTGAACGAAACCACCCGTCAGCAAATCATCACCGCTGACCACAACCAGCACAAAGAACAGATCGTCAACTGGCTGCTGGCCAACGAGACCTACCAGAAGGCCATCGTCTTCACCAACACCCGGGCCATGGCCGACCGCATCTACGGTCGTCTGGTGGCGCAGGAATACAAGGCGTTCGTGCTGCACGGCGACAAGGACCAGAAGGATCGCAAACTGGCGATCGACCGTTTGAAGCAGGGTGGGGTGAAAATCCTCGTCGCAACCGACGTCGCCGCTCGCGGCCTGGACGTGGACGGCCTGGACCTGGTGATCAACTTCGACATGCCGCGCAGCGGCGACGAGTACGTGCACCGCATCGGTCGTACCGGCCGCGCCGGCAACGATGGCCTGGCCATCTCGCTGATCTGCCACGGCGACTGGAACCTGATGTCGAGCATCGAGCGCTACCTCAAGCAGAGCTTCGAGCGCCGCACCATCAAGGAAGTCAAAGGCGTCTACGGCGGACCGAAAAAGGTCAAGGCCTCGGGCAAGGCTGTCGGTGTGAAGAAGAAAAAGACCGACGCCAAGGGCGACAAGAAAAAAACCGCCGCCAAGACCCCGACCAAGCGCAAGAGCGTCAATCGCCCGAAAAGCGATTCGCTGGTGAGCAAGGACGGCATGGCCCCGCTGAAGCGTCGCAAGCCGGAAGCACCGGCTGCTGAGTAAATGCTTTAGGCAGTGGACATAAAAAACCGGACAGATGTCCGGTTTTTTTATGGGCGGCGTTTATCAGCTCTCGGCTTTTTTCTCAGCCACTCCCAACTCTTTCAAACGCTGATCGATCAACTGGCACTTGTCAGGAAGATCTTTCGCAGCAGTACCCAGGTCCATTTTCTGCAACTCGTCGTTGATCTCCTTGGCCTTGGTCGGGTTTTGCTCGGTGAGTTTTGTGACTTCCTTGGCCAGTTGTTCGCGTTTTTGGGTGGCTTCCTCAGGGGTGCAGGCCCAAGCGGGCAGGGCGCAGGCGAGCGTGGCGGCGAGGGTGAGCTTGAGCAGGGTTTTCATGAGTCAGGCCTCAGTTCCGGTTAAGGCGGGTTAACCGGTTGAGGCCTGGAGGTAGGAAAAAGTTCAGCGCTGGCCGCCAGTACCTGTGGAGGAACGCTGGTTACCCACCGTGACAGCAACTTGCCGAGGTCTTGTCATCGTACTTGTCGTGGTGTTTCACCCACTCCATGATTTCCTCTTCATTCCTGCCTTTGGGCGTCAAATCGAGGTAGTTGTAGGCGCCGACCAACATGTCCAGGCCCCGGGCATAAGTCGAATAGGTGTGAAAAATTTCGCCACCCTCGTTGCGATAAAACACGCTCAGGCCGGGAAGTTCTTCCTCGGAGCCGTCGGTTTTTTCGTAGTTGTAGGTAGCCTTTCCGGCGGCGACATCTTCGGCTCGGGCCGAGACGCCAAAGTCGTAGTTGAAATCGCATCCTGCCGAAGACACCCAGTCGAATTTCCAGCCCATGCGCCGTTTGAAGGCCTGGAATTCAGCGAACGGTGCGTGGGAAACCGCCACCACGGCCACGTCATGGTGGGCCAGGTGCTGGTTGGCGCCGTCGATGTGGTCGGAGAGAAACGAGCAACCGGGGCAGCCTTCGTCCCAGCCGTCGGCAAACATAAAGTGATAGATGACTAACTGACTGCGGCCGCCAAACAGGTCGGCGAGTTTCAGTTCGCCGTTGGGACCCTGGAAGTGGTAGTCCTTGTCGATTTTCACCCAAGGCAAGGCGCGGCGTTCGGCGCTGAGTTTGTCCCGTTCCTTGGTGAAGGCTTTTTCGTGCGCCAGGTGTTGTTTACGGGCGGCGAGCCATTCTTCCCGGGACACGACGGGATGATTCTGAATGTTCATAGTGATTTCTCCTGCGTGGGGCTGGGAGGTGACTTACACAGCCTAGTCGTTTGGCTTGCCTGCAATTCGACATACCGCCGGTCGGTAGTGGCAAAAAACCAAGCTGAACGGCTGTAGTCCATGCCGGTCACAACCTATGTAGCCCCTCACTCACGGGCACCGGAGGTTGCAGGATGACGACTTATAACTGGGATTTGATCGAGCGCCTGCTGCATGAAGTACAGCACGGCGAAGCCAGCTTCACGCCAAGGCCTTACGCCGAACAGTACGCGGCGGAAAAAGCGTCGGAAGGTGAGCAGACCGAGAACCTTGACCATCTGAAAGCGGTGGCGGGTGAGTACGAAAAATTACTGCTGGAGCGGGGTTACATCGAGCCTCGGCCGGAGGAGCAGGGTGGCACCGGGTCCAATTACATTTTGACGCCCCGGGGTTCCAGTTTGCTGAGCCTGATCGACAGTAGCATTCCGGGTAATGATCATCCGCGGCAAGTACTTGATGAGCAGGCAGATGCGCTGGATGAAGTGACATTTGATGAGGTGGCGTCGAGGGCGCAGATTGCCTGACAGGTCAGTTGATTCCCCATGTAGGAGTGAGCCCTGCTCGCGATAGCGGTGGATCAGCCGACATTTTTATCGACTGATCCACCGCTATCGCGAGCAGGGCTCACTCCTACAGGGGGTTTGAGTTGTTAGCTCTGTTTTGCGGCTTTCAGACATTTCAAATCACTGAAATCCTTCTTCACCCCCTCGATTTTCGTCAGCAACCGCTGACGCTGCTCCGGCGTGCTTTCAGCCATCAAATCGACGAACAGCGAGCGTGCCTGCGCTTCTGTGGCCGCGAAGGCCTGGCGATAAGCAGGTGTCCATAAACGCTCGCGTTCGACCAGAAGCGTCTCGATTCGTTGTGGGAATTCAGGGCTGTGGCGTTGCGCCACTGCCGCACTGAACTGCTTCTGCCAGTGGACGCGATTGGCGATCCACTGCGTGTTCTGGTCGCCCAAAGCATTCGACCATGCCACGACGCGCTGATGCTGAGTGGCGTTCAATGGGCCAAGCCAGTCACCCAGGCGTTTTTCCATGCGCTCGCCGCGTTCCTTGATCTGCTGATCGAGGGACGGCTTAAGGTATTGCGCCTGGCGTTTGCGCTGGTCTTTGGCGAAGGCCTCGTTCATTTCGGCGACCTGCGTGTCGTCCAGCCCTTGCAGCAATTCGACCGCGGAGGGGGTGATTTCCCGGGCCGTTTCGGCGATCGCCTGTTTGGCTTCCAGCGCGCGGGCTTGCAATGCAGCATCGGTGACCTGGTTCGTGGCGACCATGGTTTGCAGTCGATCCAGCCAGTCGAGGTAGCCCGGCATTTGCGTGGTGCAATGCCAGCTCAAGTGTTCCTTGAGGCGCTCGTTGAGCCAGCCTTTTTGCTCACCGTTCATGTCCAGGTAGTCGCCGAGCGTCCAGGGAATGATCACGTCGAGGTTGCGGTAGGCTAGGCCCATGCGGCTGCACGCGCCGAGGGCGAGGCTGAACATGAGCACGAAGGCGATCTGTTTTAACCAGCGAGACATGGGCGAATCCTTGCGAAAGCCTGGCTTCGGGGACTGATTCTCATGTGAACGCAAGATCAGCCCGGCAGTTCAGCCAATCAATAGAAGGCGCGTTCAGCCTTGAGGGTAACGAGCCCGTCACACTGACTGTTGTGCCCGGAATAGGCTGAACAATAGCTGCCGCTGAGGCTGGAGTCGCTGTAGATCAGGTTGAGGTCGATGCCCATGAACGGTCGGGACAGTTTCACCGACCAATCGGTGAAACTTCCTACGTAACCACCATCCACCGCGACTGGCGTGTTCAGCTGGTGGGTGGTGTATTTCATGCTGATCCCGATGCCGAACGGCTGATTGCCACTGAGGTCGGCGAACAGCGTGTTGTTCTGTTTGTCCGGGTCGTTGCTCAAAGCGATGCCGAAACGACTGCCGAGCAAGGTCAGGCCACCGAACAGCTCCTGACTGTCGAGCGTTTCCACTTCGGGGTAGCTGTAATGGATCATGCCCACTTCGTAGCCGAAGGTTTGGTCGAAGGGTTGTTTAAAGCCTGCGTAGGAATCGATCTCGAGATTTTTCCCCGGGCTGATGCCCACGCTGGGCGACCATTGGCCAAAGTAGAAGCCGCTGTTGTGCGTCAGGTCCAGACCACCATGGAATGAGCCGGCGGCCGAGGGTTTGACCAGGCCTTGAGCCATGCTGCGGGTGGGACTGGTGCCGAGCTTGAGATCGAAATCCCCCATCTCGCGTTGAAAGATTTGCCCATGGGCGATCGAACACGCCATAAGGCTGAGCAGCAGGATGGGTAAGCAGGAGGGTTTGAACATGCGTCGCTCCATGAACAGCGGGGGGCGGGCGGAGAGGCCTGCTGAAACGCTTGATCTAGACGCGTGCAAGGATACCGGCGAATGACGGGCATCGAGGGCCGTTCGTCGATTTTTACAAGATTGATTGTTTGCGAGGGAGTTGTTGCGAGGGTTCCAGTCCAGGCGCTTCGAAGCTCAAAGCGCCCAGGGACCAGGTGAAGCGAAGGGTGTTACTTCTTGCCCAAGGTGATCTGCTTGGACGGGCCGAACGTCTGGCCGCTGACGCCTTTGGCAATTTGCTGGATTTCACCGCCGGATTTGAGGAATGCAGCGATCTGGTTGTTGATCGATTCGCTGGTTTCAACGGCTGGAGCTGGCTTTGCTTTGCTGGTGGATGCTTTTACACGCATGGCGGCCATTAACCTGTAGAAAATTAACTTGGCCAGGCATCGTACAGGAATTACCTGCAATTTGCTTGGCAAATATCCCTTGGACGTTTCAGGTGAAGGGCGAAACAAGCCGCGAATTGTTGTTGGTCTATTTTCCCTAAGTCGCTGTTTTAACTAAAAACATGACTCGGAAAATCTCTTTTTACCCTTGCCGGGCAGTGACGAAAGTCGTCGGAATGGTCAGACGAGCGGCCAGCTACCCATGGCAAAAGCCAGGAAAATTAAGGCCTTCGCAGGATTTTCTTGCGCCACCGGGCCGGCTACCGAACGCGGCCTGCAAAACCGGGTAGAATGCCGCCACGTAATGAGGGTATTGGACATGGCTTTAGTCGGGCGTTACAACAGTTTGCAAGTGGTTAAACACACTAACTTCGGTTTATATCTGGACGGTGGCGCGGATGGCGAAATCCTTTTGCCCAATCGTTATATTCCAAAAGATATTCCCAGCGAAGATGAAGACTGGTTAAACGTTTTTGTTTATCTGGATAGCGATGACAAACTTATCGCAACTACTGAAAAGCCAAAAGTTCAGGTAGGTGAATTCGCCAGTTTGAAAGTTGTTGAAGTCAACAGCATCGGCGTGTTCCTGGACTGGGGGCTGCCGAAGGATCTGTTGCTGCCGTACTCCGAAGAAAAACGGCAGATGACAGCCGGCGAGTACACCGTGGTGCATGTCTACCTCGACAAGCACACCCGCCGCATTACCGCGACGGCGCGTCTGGATCGCTATCTCGACAAGACGCCGGCCAACTACACGCCGGGCCAGGAAGTTGACTTGCTGGTTGCCGAAGCCACCGATATGGGTTTCAAGGCAATCATCAATAACAAGCACTGGGGCTTGATTCACAAGAACGAAATCTTCAAGTTCATGCGCGCCGGTAAAGAAGAGAAGGGCTTCATCAAGGAAGTTCGTTCCGACGGCAAGATCAGCCTGAGCCTGCAACCGGTCGGCCAGGAAGCGGCCACCAGCCTGAACTCGAAGATCCTCGCCAAGTTGCGTGAAAACAACGGCACCCTGGCCGTGAGCGACAAGAGCGATCCGGCGTTGATCAGCAGTCTGTTCGGTGTCAGCAAGGGCAACTTCAAGAAGGCCATCGGTGCGTTGTACAAGAATGGCCAGATTGTCATTCATGCCGATCGCATTGAACTGAGCTGATACTCGAAACACTCTGTAGGAGCTGCCGCAGGCTGCGATCTTTTGATCTTGATCATAAAAACAAAGATCGCAGCCTGCGGCAGCTCCTACAGGGCAGAGTTTTGCTTCCACTGCCGAGTTGTTGCCATGTTCCATGCCGTAGTCAAGGTTCTCAAGTGAGCGCCACCCGGCGTAGCGCCGATGGGTTTGCCCTGCAAGTGATGCTGGGTTTGTGCCTGGTCTGGGGCGTCCAGCAGGTGATGATCAAATGGGCGGCGCCCGACATTGCGCCGGTCATGCAGGCGGCCGGGCGCTCGGGCATGTCCGCGTTGCTCGTGGGTTTGGTGATCTGCTGGAAGGGCGGCTGGGATCAGGTCGGTGCTACGTGGCGCGGCGGGTTGTTGGCCGGCGCCCTGTTTGGCCTGGAGTTTTTCTTCATTTCCGAAGGCCTGCAACTGACCACGGCCGCGCACATGTCGGTGTTCCTCTACACCGCGCCGATTTTTACCGCGTTGGGCGTGCACTGGTTGTTGCCCAGTGAGCGTTTGCGGCCGGTGCAATGGCTGGGGATCATTCTGGCCTTTGTCGGGATCGGCATCGCGTTTGCCGGCGGGGTGTCGTGGGATAACCTCGATCGCCGCATGTTGCTGGGCGATGCTTTGGGCGTACTGGCGGGTGCCGCATGGGGCGCGACCACCGTGGTGGTGCGGGCTTCGAAGTTGTCGGAGGCGCCGGTGACCCTGACCTTGTTCTATCAATTGATCATCGGTTTCGTCGGTTTGCTGTTGATCGCGTTGCTCAGCGGCCAGATCACCCATGTCAGCCTGACCACCGTGGCGGTGGCCAGTGTGCTGTTTCAAGGCGTGGTCGTGTCGTTTTTCAGTTACTTGATCTGGTTCTGGCTGTTGCGCCGTTATCTGGCGGCGAACCTGGCGGTATTTTCGTTCATGACGCCGCTGTTCGGCGTCACGTTCGGTGTGGTGTTGCTGGGTGAAGAGCTGAGCCTCAACTTTGTTATCGGCGCGGTACTGGTGTTGTTGGGCATCACCTTTGTCAGCGCTGAGCAGTGGGTTCGCCGCCGTTTGCGCAGAGCGCTTGGGCAGTCCTGAGTGGACTGAACAGCAAACCCCCGGCGATCACCAGTCCGAGGCCCGCGACCACCAGCGCGGGCTGCAAGCCACCGCTGAAGTGGCTACTTAATGCCGCCAGCAACGGCCCGCTGAGCTGGCCCACGGCAAAACATGCGGTCAGCAGGCCTGCATTGCGTTGCGTCGCGTGGGGCGCCAATTCCCGTGAGCGTTGAATCACCAGTTGCATGCAGGCCAGGAACGGCGTGCCACACAGAATCACCCCGAGCGCGAGGCCGGGACCATTGCCCAGCAGGCAAGCGAACACACCTGCCGCTTGCAGCCACAGTGTCGCCATCAGCCAGTGACGTGTCGTCCCCCAAGTAGGCCGACGCACACTCACCAACACCACGCCGATCGCCGCCGCCAGGCCGAAGCACGGCCAGAACAGATCGGCCTGCCATTGGCCATGGAACTGTGCGCTGGCCATCTGCGACAGGAACGTCGCCGGGATGATGTAGCCCACGCCGTACAACGCATAGACCAGGCCTAACCGGCCGATACCACGATTATCCGAAGTCGCGACGCTGGCGACAGCGGCCACGGTTGCCGGCGGCTGCGGCAGGATTCGCACAATCCCCAGCAACATCACCAGGCCGACGG
>RCUP01001904.1_pt1 | contig 11852 bp, 6 predicted proteins | sample 2166341 | NCBI WGS metagenome assembly RCUP01 (sample SAMN09932325, study PRJNA488358) | compost metagenome | isolation source: compost soil in succinonitrile-enriched | place: Germany: Experimental Botanical Garden | reverse complement strand
GAGTAGATTCATGGATCGATATTGAGGGTGGAATTGGAAATTTATTTGCGAATGCTTCTTTGAGAAGACAATTCCCGGATTTGCCTTATTATGTTGATGGTGTTGCTGCTCCATTGTCGAAGAACGGCACATTTATCGGACATCACATCATGGTGCCGAAAGAAGGTGTTGCCGTTCATATCAATGCGTTCAACTTCCCGGTTTGGGGAATGTTGGAAAAAATTGGGGTCAACCTGATGGCTGGTGTACCGGCGGTGGTGAAACCTTCCAGTTCAACTGGTTTTCTTACAGAAGTAGTTGTTCAGGATATTGTTGCATCGGGGATTTTACCTGAAGGAGCGCTTCAATTGATCAGTGGTTCTGCGCGTAATCTGATTGACCATGTAAATGCGACGGACGTAGTTACATTTACAGGAAGTGCTTCAACGGGCTTGATGTTGAAATCAAATCCGGTGATAACGCGTGAGAATGTACCGTTCAATCTGGAAGCAGATTCATTGAATGCTTCAATCTTAGGTGAAAAAGCAGTTCCCGGAACGGAAGAATTTGAATTATTCATAAAAGAGGTTACACGTGAGATTACCGTGAAATCCGGACAAAAATGTACTGCTGTACGTCGAATTATTGTTCCTGAAAACCTGATTGAAGAAGTTCAGTCGGCTCTGTCAGCTCGTTTGGCAAGTGTGAAAATCGGAGATCCGTCTGTTGAAGGTGTCCGAATGGGATCTTTGGCTTCAATGAGTCAGGTGGAAGCGGTGAGAACGAGTGTGTTGGAATTACAGAAATCACAAGCGATTGTTTATGGAGATCTGGAGAATTTTGAAGTAATTGGAGCGGATAAGAATAAAGGGGCGTTTTTCTCTCCGATCCTGTTCAGAAACAATGATCCGTTTAATCAAACTGCTGTGCACGACATTGAAGCATTTGGACCGGTGGCAACATTGATGCCTTACAAATCATTGGATAATGCGATTGAATTGGCGAAAATGGGGAAAGGTTCTTTGGTTTCTTCTATTGTAACACCATGTGATAAAGAGGCCGTTGAATATGTGGTCGGTGCAGCAAGTATGCATGGACGAATTTTGGTTCTGAATAAAGATTGTGCGAAAGAAAGTACTGGTCACGGTTCTCCGATGCCATTGTTAACACACGGTGGACCGGGAAGAGCCGGAGGCGGAGAAGAAATGGGTGGAAAACGCGGAGTTTTGCATTATTTGCAACGTACAGCAATTCAGGGACATCCAACTACCATCACGGCAATTACACAACAATTCCAGGTTGGAGCTGAAATGCCGGAAGCGAACCCACATGTATTCAGAAAACATTTTGAAGAGTTGGTAATCGGTGAAACAGTTTTCACGGCAAAACATACGGTGAGCGATGCGGATATCGTTAATTTTGCGAATGTTTCCGGGGATAACTTCTACGCACACATGGATGCAACCTCATTGGAAGGAACCATTTTCGAACGCAGAGTGGCACATGGATACTTTGTTTTGTCGAAAGCAGCGGGATTGTTTGTTGATCCGAAAAAAGGTCCGGTTTTGTTGAATTACGGAATTGACGAAGCACGATTTACAAAACCTGTTTACCCGGGAGCAACGATCGGAGTACGTTTTACAGTGAAAGAGAAGATCGATCAGGAGAAACGTTCGGAAGATGATATCGCAAAAGGAATTGTGAAATTCCTGGTGGATGTTTATGATGAAACAGGAGAAACGGTTGCTTTGGCAACGATCCTGACGATGGTCCGCAAATTGGATCAGTCGAAATAGATAAATGAAATAACCAGTCGGAGTGAAAAATTAATTTTTCACTCCGACTGAGATTAAATGATCTGAGAGCGTTCGTCAATTATGGCAAACGCTCTTTTTTTATAGCGAGTTGCCGTTAGCAATGAAAGATAAGATAGCCGGATAGGATGATGAATTTGGTATAATATTTGTTAAATCGCACAAAATATTACTTTTCATTAAGAACGGAAGAACGGTTGGTTCGTCTATTCAATACCAATAATACTAATAATGACCCAATGAAATTAGTTAGTTTCACTTTAATACTGTTTTTAAGTGTGTTTACTTTCGGGCAATCTGCCAAAAAAGTAAATACAAATCTGCGTTCTGAACTGGAGCAGGAACAGAAAAAACAGGGTTTGGCTCAGGAGGTCTTTTTTCAGTCTTACAATCAATTGGAGAAGGCGCAAAATCAACTTGGAAAGCAAAAAGAACGATTTATTACGGGATCGAGCAATACACTTTTTTACCGGGATTCGATCAGCCGGGTACTGTATGATTTGAAGCGTTTGGGGATATATCCGGATATGAGTGATGTGACAAAGTATCTGGAAATGTCAAATGGCTGGTATTTTCTACAATCTGTGTTGAAAATGAAAAAAAAGCCGGAATCGTTTAACACTGTTTCGGAGCCACAGGATTTGAATGGACTGGAATTGAAGCAACAGAATGAGCGTTTAGAAATGAAGCTGGCAGAATACCGTGATGCGGTAAAACTCAATGAATCCCGAAAGCAGCAAAATGAGTCCGGAATCAAACAAATGGAATCGGCCATCTTTCTTTTAGACTCTGCTGCGCTTGTTTATGAAAATGCAAGCAAGGTGCTTCTTGCTAAAAAAAGAAATCTGGATAGCCAACTCAGTAATTTACGTGAAAATTATCGATTGAAAGGGCCAGCTGGTTTTCCGGAAGCTTACCGGACCGTTTTTCCGGATATTCATCCTGTTCCCAAAGACTTTACGTTTGAGAGTGAGGGCACTTTAGAACCACCGCCCCCACCAGTAGAATCTTCTTCGGTAATCGCTGCCAAGGAACCGGAAATTTACACTGTTGTAGGCGAACCGGCTCAATTTCCTGGTGGAACTATTGCTTTGAAAAAATATCTGACAGATAACCTTCGGTATCCGGAAACAGCAAAAGAAATGGGATTACAAGGTAAAGTATATCTTCAATTTGTTGTTTCCAAAGAAGGTGAAATATCCAATGTAAAACTGATGAGAGGCCTTCCTGATTGCAAGGAATGTAATACAGAGGCCATTCGTTTGGTAAAAGCAATGCCCAAATGGAGACCGGGAAAAAACAATGGAGAGGCAGTGGATTCCTATTTTCATTTACCGGTGGAGTTTAAGCTTGATTGAAGATAGAAGAGGAATCTAAAAGATTGTTATCTCAACAAAAACTCCAAAACGGTATTCATAAATTCTTCCGGTTGCTCAGCATGAACCCAATGTCCGGCATGTTGAATGGTGATAAAAGTTGAATCAGGAAACTGATTTTCAATATCCGGAATGTCTTCATCTAAAATATAAGCAGACAATGAACCGCGGATAAATAAGGTTTGAACCATGATCTCAGCATCCGGAAGGGCAAGGAGAATCTGATTCATTTCTTTTTCCAAAACGGCTATATTCATTCGCCATGCCAGCTTTCCTTTCTCAATCCAATAAAGATTCTTTAAGAGAAATTGCCGGGTTCCGATTTCAGGAATATAGGGAACAAGAATTTCTTCTGCTTTGGACCTCGAATCCATCGGAGTTTGATTGACAGCATGAATTCCGGCTAAAATTTGCTGGTGATGAAGCGGATATTGCTTAATTCCCATATCAACCACAATCAGCTTTTCAATGGTTTGGGGATACAGCTGGGCATATCTCATGACTGCTTTTCCACCCATGGAATGTCCGAGTAAATGCACTTGTTCAAATCCCAGATCAGAGATTAATTCATGCAAATCTTCGGCAAGAATATCGTAGCTAAAATCATCACTCCAGTCAGAATGACCGTGATTGCGCTGATCCACTAAAATAACCTGAAAATACTCCGAGAAGCGTTTGGCATGTGTTTGCCAATTGTCAGAAGATCCGAAAAGTCCGTGAAGGATAATTAAAGGTTTTCCTTCTCCAATAATGCGGTGCTGCAGTTTCATAATGCAAAACTACAAATAGCGATTGTTTTTAATTGATTAAACGGGCAAAAAACTTAAAAACGTTCGGCATTTCCCACGATGTTTCCGTCACTTTAACATTGATTTTGCTTGTTTTCGTTTCGGTAACAACTGTCGATGAAGGACTGGATGATTTCGTTTCCCCTTCCAGATCGGTTGAGTTTAACTTACCTGTTTTGAATTGCTTTTCATTGATTGATTCAATGATGGAAACAATCTTGTCGGCAGAAATTTTCGATTTATCAAAAGTGATGTAAGCAACATTGGATTTTCTTCCGGATTCAAAATCGTAAGAAACACGATCCACAGCTCCGGTTTCTTTCAAAGCCATGCGAATTGAGCCTCCGCAAGCGTGCTCGCAACTCATTCCTGAAACTTCAATAGCTAATTTACGGTCGGCATGAACCGGCTCTAATTTTTTGTAGACTACTTTTTTCTCAACCGAGATAATCTTTTTCTCTCCTGATGAACAAGAACCGAGAGCAAATACTGTCGCAAGTCCAATAAATAGGGCGTGTTTCATGGCTTCAATTTTTTTATGGTCGTAAATTTAAATGAAAGGGAAGAAGCGTTTCACTAATTTTTGTTAAAATGAGGAACAGGAGACTCAATTTTAACAACTTCAGGAAAGGGAAGAAGAGAATTCCGTAAATTTGTGCTATGTCTGAAATTGTAAATAGAGTAGAACAAAGTGGATTGATCTCAGTGGATTTGGCGGATTACTGCCCGAAAAATTCAGAGTTTTTAGGATTTGATTTCGAACCGTCTCTTTGGAATGGTTTGGTCTTAAAAGAAAAAGACTTCCGTGATTACGTGAAAAACTTTGATTGGAATCAATTTGCCGGAAAACACGTTTACCTCTATTGTTCGGTTGATGCTATTTTACCTTCCTGGGCTTTTATGCTTGTGAGTTCCAAGTTGGTTGGGATTGCTGAATCGGTGACGATCGGAACGTTGAATGATGCGCGACAAAAAGCCTTGGAGTTGACTATCGAACAGTTGGACATGGAGCAATTCACCGATGGAAAACTGATTGTAAAAGGATGTTCTGATCTTCCGAATCCGGAAGAAACGATGTCTCAGTTCCTTTTAAAAGTGCAGCCGATTTGTTCCAGTATTATGTACGGGGAAGCTTGTTCGAGTGTTCCGATCTACAAAAAGCCTAAACAGAGATAACTTCAGACCGAAATCCTTTTTTTTGCAGTAATTCAAATAAGAGCGGAAGTAATTCTTTCTGTCTTTCGGTAATTTTGGCGTTATCGTGAAGCACCAGAATGTCACCTTGTTTGATGCGTTTCGCTTCGTCCAGAATGCGTTCATTGCTGATTCTTAAGTCATAATCATACGATAGCCACGACCACATAATAATCTGATGCGTTTTACTGATTTCTTTTGCCACACTTGGCTTAATTCTGCCGTATGGCGGTCTGAAAAGCTTGCTTGAATAAACGCGTTCAAATTCCCGGAAAGAGTTCAGATAAGTCTCATTATCCGTTTTGATGGAATTCAAATGCTTCATGGTGTGATTCCCGATTGCATGACCTTCTGAAAGGACGCGCTGAAACAGCTCGGGATTTTTTTCGATGTTCTGCCCGACACAAAAAAAGGTTGCTTTCCAGTTATAATGCTTTAGCAGATCTAGTACGAAAGGCGTTATTTCCGGATTCGGTCCATCGTCAAAAGTGAGGAAAACGATTTGCTCGGAAACAGAAAACCTCCACCTTAACCTTGGGAGAACCCAATCTGCTAAGCGTGGAGGTTTAAATAATTTCATTTCTGTTTACTACAGTATCGAATCGTCTGAAGGTTGAACATCGTTCAATACTTCTTCATTTAAAATAGCATCACTTCCTGCCGGCATTCCTGTCGGAGAAGGACTTGGTCCGCTCGGGATCTGTGTTCCGGTTAACTGGAAACTGAAATCAATTGCATTCATTGTTCCCTGTAAATTCTGTTTACCTGAAATAAGACCGCTATCATCGTTTACAAGAGCCAATTGATCCAATTCATCATAGATGCGTTTCAAATCAAGATTGTAAAGTTCTTCCAAACCTTTTGTTGTTCTGCTGATAAGCGCTCCACCTGGATTTCCTGATCGGGGATCTCCTGCAAACTTGTGGATTGTCGCATAATTAATCACTGCAGAAACATAATCCGAATGGTTGGATACCGCGAAATTAGCTTTACTGTGTCTAAAGTAACCCATAATGCTTTCCAACTGACGAGCAACTTCTGCACCCAATTTTTCAGCACCTTCCTTATCGTTTGCACGGTATAATAAACCGACGTAGTCTTGTAAGACTCCATCGCGGTATTGACTGTATTCAGCGCCGTTCGCATCTTTGATCGGTCCGCCACCTGTTGGTCTTTCTCCGTAATCCAATACAACATTAGCAGGCATTACTTCCAATGATTTATGGATTAATTGAGCCGCTTTTTTACGTAATTCGTCCGGAGACATTCCCAATCTTCCTTTGAAAGAGTTTTCCAATGAATCTGCAACACGAGTTTGTCCGCTTGATCTTAAGTTTTTAATCATCGGGCTGTATTGTTGTTTGCTCATTTCCATTTGTTCAGCCTCAGTAATGAAGTTTTCAGCCAATTGAGAGAACATCGTTCTGAACTGAACCGTCTGACGACGAGCATAGTAATCTGTCAATACATCCGGATCACTCATCTTACCGTAGTGGTAAGTTTCCATCAAGTGTTTGAACATCAATTTCTCATTAGCAGGAGTTCTTCCCTGAGCCATGATAGGAGTGATTTCCCAAGCCATACCATTAGTACGTAAATGTCCGCTTTGGTACATTGCTGTAGAAACTTCCGTGTTACCCGGTGATGTAAAATACATCGGTCTTTTCCAGTCATTGTTTGCCAACATATCCAAAATCATGATATCTGATTTCGAAATACCCTGAACAGCTCTGGAATTGAAACGGAAACGGATCTCATCTTCGCAATTTTGAGCTTCTTCCTGAGAAATGATCTTAGAAGTCAACGCGTTTTTCTTATTCACCGGTAAAATGAATCCGGTACTTGGAATAACGCGTAAATAAGTTGTTCCGTACTTGATCATGTTATCGTCGTCCTGCATGAAGGCAATTGCATCCTTAATCGGAAGGAAAGACCAAGTCTCTTCCCATGAAGACATTACTTGCTGAAGTTGCTCTAATCCGCTTACATCAGCATCGATGATTTGGTTTCTGTATCCTTCGAAAATCTCCAGGATTCCGTTCTCCATGTTTTCAATAACTTCCAAACTTGCTGAATCAGCTGAATAACCGAAAGCCTCACGAATTTGTGCAATTCGCGGATCGTTTGCCGGATCTTTTGCTTTAACAGAAGAAAGAATAGAGGAAGCAGTATTTGAGAAAGATGTAAATGCTTGTTTAAATTGCTGAGGGCTGTTTTTAACTTTCAGGTCAAAGATTTTCTCAACAGCTTCACGTTTGATTCCCTGGTTTAATAATTGAGTGGTCGACATAAAGAATGCCTGATCCGTTCCTCCAGCCCACATCAGAATCTGATCTTCTCTGAAGGTAATAGGAAGCGGCTCGGAATCATACATTTTCATTTTCATCTGGTTGGTATACCAATCCGTATCGAACAAGCTGGTGTTACAAACGCGCACGTCTGTTCTTTCACCTTCCACTTCCTGTAAGTACCACAATGGGAAAGTATCGTTGTCGCCAACAGAGAAAATAATTCCGTTTTTCTCACAAGATTGCAGGTAGTTGTATGCCAAATCGTGAGCAGAACTCTTGTTTGAACGATCGTGATCGTCCCACCCTTGTTGTCCCATCAAATAAGGAACAAACAACGTAAGTATTGTAAATGCAATAGCAGCCACGTTTTGATTCGGAAGTGCTTTTCGCAATCCGTAGGCAATCCCGAGAAGTGCTAATGAAATTGCTGCGATGATGAACCAGGTAATTAAAATGATTCCACCTCCGCCAAATGCGAATAACAGGATTAATCCGGTTAAAGAACCGAAACCGATCATCATGTTCTTCCAGTCGGCTTTATTGAAGTTTTTGTAAGCGTCATATAAGGCGAGCACACTCAAACCTATCCAGAACGCGAAGGCGTAGAAGGATGCGGCATATGCGTAGTCACGCTCACGTGGCTCGAACGGTTTTTGATTCAGATAAATAACAATCGCAATTCCGGTAAAGAAGAAGGTCAGGAATACGATGAATGCATCTTTCGGAGCTCGATAGAAATGGAAGATCACTCCGATTACTCCCAAAACAAGCGGAAGCATCCAGAAATTGTTGTGAGCTTTATTTTCAAGCGTATAGAAAGGAGCATTTTCCTGATCTCCCAAACGGGCATTGTCGATGAAAGAATACCCGGAAATCCAGTTTCCGCGCATATCGTCACCGTGCCCCTGGAAGTCATTCTGGCGACCGGAGAAATTCCACATAAAGTAACGCCAGTACATCCAGTTCATCTGGTAGCTGAACATGTATTCCATGTTTTCACCGAAACGAGGCAAACGAAGTCCGTCCGTTCCTATTTCATCCGCATCCGAAACATCTTTCGGATCATATCCTGACCAGTGTTTATACTCACTGATTTTCGGATCATTCGGATTATTGGATGTATAATACATTCGGGGCAAGAAGGTTGTTTGTTTGTAAACCTGCTTGCTGTTTTTTCTCACACTTTCATTACTGGAGAAATATTTTTCTTTTACGGAATAACTTCCGCCTTTTGTTTTAACCCAATCATTTGCTTCTTTTTCAGAAATAAATGCTTTTGCCTCCAATCCGGTAGCGTTGTTTTCTACTACAAAACGTCTCAGGAAGAAAGGACTTGCATTACCAAATTTCGATTGATCATCTAATGCTGAATTCCAGTAAGGTCCGTTCAAAATAGGCCATGAACCGTATTGCTCACGTTTCAAATAAGCATGAAGCGTTACTAAGTTTTCAGGGTCGTTTTCATCCAACGGTGTATTCGCGTTTGAACGAATTACGATTACAGCAAAAGAACCATAACCGATTAATAGGAAAGTCAAACTCCACAAAACCGTATTCAGAATCGGTTTCATTTTTCTCTTCGCATATCTGAATCCCCATACAAATCCTGCAATTAACAGGATAAAGAAGAAAACAGTTCCGGAGAAGAACGGTAAACTGAATGAATTTACAAACGACACCTCAAACCAGGATGCCAATGCAACACTTCCGGGGATAATTCCTTCCTGAACGAAGCCGAGAACTACAATCGAAATCAAACCTGTCAGAATAATTCCTTTGATATTGGTTTTCTCCCACAGGTTGAAGTAAATCACATAAGCCATCGCCGGTACTGCAAGAAGTCCCAATAAATGGACACCGATCGCCAAACCAAACATGAACCAGATCAAAATCATCCAACGCATCGGAGATCGTCCGTCTTTGATTTCACCGTTTTTGATGCTGATCATTTCCGAATCCCACTTCAAAATCATCCAGAAAATAGCCGCTGTAAACAAAGATGACATCGCATAAACCTCACCTTCAACAGCAGAAAACCAGAATGAATCAGAGAAAGTGTAAGCCAAAGCTCCTACAACTCCTGCTCCTAATGTTGCAATTTGATCACCTTTCGACCAGTTTCTGTCTTTGCGTTGCATGATTTTCTTCGCAAACATCGTAATCGACCAAAACATGAACAGAATCGTAAACGAACTGGAAAGAGCCGAAAGTCTGTTAATCCAAACTGCGACCATTTGAGGCTCTGCAAAGAAGGAGAACAAACGTCCTAAAACCATGAATAAAGGTGCGCCCGGAGGGTGACCAACTTCTAATTTATTTGCTGCTGTAATATACTCCCCGCAATCCCAAAGTGAAACGGTGTCTTCAATGGTTAGGAAATAAACAATCGTTGCGATTAAAAAAACGAACCAGCCTGTAAGGTTATTCAGTTTGTTGTAATTCATGATTTACTTTGAAAGTTTGACTCGCGAAGTTATAAATATATTGCGACGATTCCTCATAGAAATGTTGAAAAATGCTAATTGAATGAATTTCAATGTTTTTTCACTTTTTTGCATGAAAATTTCAAGTTTTTTTGCTGGAGTCCTTGTAGGAAAAGAATTTAATATTAACTTTGCCCTCGCAATTGACCCATGGTGTAACTGGCAACACGTCTGGTTTTGGTCCAGAAGAGTCTAGGTTCGAGCCCTAGTGGGTCAACTCTTCAAAAAGCTTCTCAGAAATGAGGAGCTTTTTTGTTTTTCCAAATTTGAGTGAGAAGTTTATCTTGACAATTAGGTTGTAATTTATCTGGGAGTCCTTGGCGGATAAACTTTTCAAAAGGTTTTTCTGAAATGAGTTTTTTCGGTTCCCCCTTTGGAGGGGGATTAAGGGGGGAGGGTTTTTTGCTGACAAAGAAGTTTGATATTCCGACAAAACGATTGGGATAGAACTCGGAACCAATTCGCCGGGAAGCGCAAGTTTGCGATATCGCAATATTACGAACCGACTTCAAGTTCAGGATTGTATTGGCTGATTTAAATTGCTTATTATCAGTTTTATTTGAAAGGTGGATTCATAGTTGATGATTTCCTAAGGTCACACCGATTTTAGACGGATACTATCTGCGAAATCCGCGTGATCTGCGGGCAAAATCACAGCATCACTTCTGTTTTCGTGCAAAAAGAATCCCTTAATCCTTCACAAACTTCTGAATCCGTTTCGTGCTCTCCGATTGATAGTGAAGCCAATACAGTCCAGCGGAAAGCGAAGACAAATCCAGATTTAAGAATTCTGTTTCGTTCTTTACTTCGGTCATTTTTGCTCCTTTTGAATCAACGATCTGAATAGAATAAGGTTTGTTTTCAGGAAGCTGAATCTGAATGAATCCGGAAGATGGATTGGGACTAATCTTCAAACCGAGATCAGGATAAGCGGGATCGGGTTCTTCAACATAGGTATAAACCGTTATTTTATTCGTGTTTGTGGTTCCTCCGCCATTGTTGATGAGATAGATTTTCTTTCCGTCGGGAGAAAGGGCAATGTCTCTCAACCTTCCGTTTTGCTGCTGATCTTCTCCGAAAAACTTTTTTGGATTCAGGTTCTGAGTGGTGGAAGGAGCAATGGTTCCTTGCGGAGTGAGTTTGAATTGATAGACTTCCATGTTTGTGTTGTCGCCGTCTTTTAAGGTGACGATAAGAATACTGTTGGTCCATTTCGGAATTGCAGGACTGTTATAATAAATCCCGTCGGAGGGAGCGACCGTGCACCAGGAATTGCCGTTGGAACTGGTGGGAGTAGTTTCAGCACAAAAGGAATAAATGGCTTCTACCAAATGGTCATTCGAAATCAAATTGTTCGGGACATAATTGGCAATGTAAGCCGCTTCTCCTGCAAAATTGTTGTCGTTGTGATAACCGCGTACGTTTTTCCATCCGTAATTCATTCCTTTTTCCAGCATATTGATCTCATCGTCCGTGCGGTCTCCGTGTTCAATATCGTAGAGAATATTTAAATCGGAATTGTAAACAAGACCCTGCGGATTTCGATGTCCTCTGGTATAGAATGAATTCCCCGGAATAGGATTGTCGGCCGGAATGCTTCCATCCATGTGGTAGCGGTGAATTTTTCCGTTATCAGTAGTTGGATCCTGTGCAAAATTGTTCGGGTTGTCGGATTGTGGGTTATAGCATTGCGGACTGTTTGCTTCGGATGCGCCGTGATCGCCCACGGAAACGAACAAATAAGGAATGTTGTTTTGTTTAGCGCTCAAGAGTCTTCCTCCCAAATGATCGTATCCGGTAGAAATTCCTGTTATAATGTCCTGATAAGCGATCACTTGTTCAGTACTTGGATTCCATTCCAATCTTCTGATCTTAAATCGGGTTTGCGGGTTTCCGGATGTTCCTGAATTGTAGGAATACATGAAAT
>RCUP01001901.1_pt1 | contig 11879 bp, 9 predicted proteins | sample 2166341 | NCBI WGS metagenome assembly RCUP01 (sample SAMN09932325, study PRJNA488358) | compost metagenome | isolation source: compost soil in succinonitrile-enriched | place: Germany: Experimental Botanical Garden | reverse complement strand
TGCTCCAGCCATCGACCTTCAACGACTGACGGCGCGCACCGAGGGTCAGCAAGACGCGGTCGTCGAAGAATCCGAGGGTGTCGGCGATGGCGCCGCTGCGCAGGGTATTCTTGCCAACGATGCGCGGGTCGTGAATATCGCTGCCGAACGAAGTGGCCGCAGGTCGCGGTTGTTCAGTGACGTTGTAGAGGTTGGTGTTGTAGCGCCCGGCACTGCCGATGGACTCGAAGGCCGAACGCTGCTCGCCCCAGATGCCGGCCAGCCCGAGGCTCAGTTGATGACTGATCGGGCCGGTTTGAAGGCGACCGTTCAGGCCGGTCATCAGGCTTTGATTGTCCTCATCGTGGGGCGGGTAGAGCATGCCGCCACGGGCGTTGCCATCGAGATCGGTGACGGTCAGCGATGAGTACACACCGTTTTCGCGGGTGTGTTTGGCACCGCCCGCGACATAGGCTGTCCAGGTTTCGCTCAAGTCATATTCGGCGCGGGCCATGCCGAACGTGTCCTCCAGTTGCGAGTAGCTCCAGCTCTGCGAATAGGCGGCATTGGCGTCCGGCACCTTGGGTACCTTGTTCAAGGTGGAATCGACATAAACCACCGCGCGCCCCTGATTGATCACCTGCCTCTGGTAGCCCATATCGGTGGAGAGGCGCAGACGCTCGCCGCGATAATCCAGGCCCAGGCTGATCAGCGATGAACGCTGGTCTTCATCATCGACGGCGGTATCGCCCTCGCGCTGCAGCAGGTTGAGCCGCGCACCTAACCGGTTGTTTTCGCCGAAACGCTGGCCGAGATCGAGGTGCCCGCCGACGCGGGCGTCACTGCTGTAATCGAGGGTGATGCTGCGGGTTGGCGTGTCGCCGGCACGTTTAGGCTGCACGTTGACGCCGCCCCCGATGCCGCTGCCGCTGGGCGTCACCCCGTTGATAAAGGCGTTCGGCCCCTTGAACAACTCGACCCGTTCCAAGGCTTCGGTGGCGATGATCTGGCGCGGCAGGACGCCATACAGGCCGTTGAAGGAAATATCATCGGAGGCCAGCGACAGGCCGCGAATGATGAACACCTGGGAAAAATTGCCGAAACCGGCGGACTGCCGCACTGAGGCGTCATTGAGCAGCACGTCGCCGACGGTCCGGGCCTGTTGGTCGGCGATGGTTTTGGCGGTGTAGCTGGTGACGCTGAAGGGCAGGTCGTTCAGCGCCTGATGACCGAGCATGCCGATCTGCGCGTCGCGGGCGACTTGCCCGCCGCCGTAGGTGTCCGGGCTGTCGTCGCCCAAGGCACTGACGTTGGTCGTGTCCAGTTCCAGCGCAGGGCTGGCGGCCTCTTCAGGCTTCAAGGTGTAGCCGTTGTCGCGGGTACTGATCAGGACGAAGCCGCTACCATCGAGCAAGTGCTGAAAACCTGATTGCACACTGAAATTGCCGTGCAGCCCCGGGCTCTGGCGGTTGCCCAGTAATGCCGGGTCGAACGACAGCGGCACGCCTGCCTGAACGGCAAATTGCGCCAGTACCTGACTGAGCAAGCCCGGATCAATTGAAATGTTGCGACTGGCGCTAACAATGTCTGCCGCATGGCTGTGGATCGGCAGCAGCGCCGCGCAGCTCAGGGCAATGCGCAAAAAAGAATGCTTGAACATCAACGACTGACCGCGTCAGACCCTCGGTTCGACCGACAACCAGTAGCGCGTCATGCGGCTGATGTTCAGCGGAAGGGTATCGCTGAGCAGGCGCAGACTGGCGTCGGTGTCACGCAGGGAAAACGCACCCGACACCCGCAGCGCCGCGACGTCCGGGTGGCAACGCAGCACGCCCGGCCGGTAGCGGCTCAGTTCGCCCAGCAGTTCATCCAGGCGCATGTTATTGGCCAGCAACATGCCCTTGTCCCAGGACACGGCCTCGATGTCGAAGCGTTCGGGTGCATCGAGCCTGTTCAATTTGAAGCTCTGGCGCTCGCCGGCATTGAGGGTCGTGCTTTCATGCAGCAGTTGCGGCGTGACCACCACTTGCCCTTCGAGAACTGAAACATGGCTGCGCGAGCCCTCGGTCCGTACGCAAAACCGCGTGCCCAGCGCACGTGCAGTGCCGTGGGGCGTTTCGACGATAAAAGGCCGGGCACCGAGGTCTTTCGCGGTGCTGATCAGCACCTCGCCGTCGATCAACTTGACGCGCCGTTCACGCGGGTTGAAAGCAATATTCACCGCACTGTCGGTGTTGAGCAGCAACTGGCTGCCATCGGGCAATTGCAGGTTTTTCTGCTCGCCCACGGCGGTGCGTTGATCGGCGTTCCATTGCTCCCAAGGCAAATGCTGCGAGGCAATGCCCAAGGGACCAGCCATCAACAGCAAGCCCAGGCGGGTGAGGGTCTGACGACGGCTCAGGCCTTCTTTGCGCGAAGCCCGTTGCAGGGTCTGGATCGCGAGGTTGGCCGGCACACCACGAAAATCCCCAAGCAGCACTTCGGCCCGTTGCCAGGCCTGGGCATGCTCGGCGCTGCGGCTGCGCCATTGAGCAATGGCCTGATGATCGGCCGGTGTTGCGGTGCCGGAATGCAATTGCACGAGCCAATCGGCGGCTTCGCCGAGAATCTGCGGGTTGATCATCGACGAATTCATCAAGCGACACTCAGGCAGGCAATGAACGCCGCGCGCATATGGCGCTTGACGGTGATCAGCGAGACATTCAGTCGCGTGGCGATCTGTGCATAAGTCAGGCCTTCGATCTGCGACAGGAGGAACGTGTCGCGGGTCGCGGCCGGCAGTTCCCGTAGCAGCGCTTCGATGCGCCACAGGGTTTCGAGGATCAGCAGACGGGTTTCCGGCGACGGCACTTCAGCCACCGGCAGGTACGCGATGGTTTCCAGATACGCGCGCTCGATGTCCTGGCGCCGCCAGCGGTCAATCACCAGACCCTTGGCAATGTGCGTCAGCAACGCCCGCGGTTCGCTGCCCAGCGGTTTGACCACCTGGCGCGTCAACAGGCGCAGGAACGTATCGTGGGCCAGGTCGGCCGCATCACAGCGGTTACCCAGTTTGCGGTGCAGCCAACCTTGCAGCCAACCGTAATGTTCGCTGTAAAGGGTGTGGACTTGCTGGTTCAGAGGCTGATCGGCGGACGACATGGCGGGCAGATACTCGACTCGGGCATCCTGCGTGAGTGCAATTAAGAATTGATCGCATTCTAGTGGCCCGGACCGAGTGATGGCAATTCTCATTTGGAACTTTTTTCAGGGAAGATGTCGGTGGCCTCCTCGACTTCTGAGGAATTGGCTATTTGTGCAATCCGCCTGGGGGACTAACGTAGTGACACACCCACTTGCCCTGGAGCACGTAATGCAACCGCGCATCGATTTCTACACCGCTAGCCCTGACGCCCTGAAAGCCATGATTGCCCTGGAAACCGCTGTTTCCAAGCTGCCACTGGAAAAGAACCTGATCGAACTGGTCAAGCTGCGTGCTTCGCAAATCAACGGCTGCGCGTTCTGCATCGACATGCACACCGCCGACGCGATCAAGGGTGGCGAAACCCCGCGTCGCCTGTTCGCCGTGACGGCCTGGCGCGAGGCGCCGTTCTTCACCGAACGTGAACGTGCTGCGCTGCTGTGGACCGAATCCCTGACCCAACTGAGCCTGACTCACGCCCCGGACGAAGACTACGAAGTGGTCGCCGCCCAGTTCTCGCCCAAGGAAATGGTCGACCTGACCGTGGCCATCAGCACCATCAACAGCTGGAACCGTCTGGCTGTCGGCTTCCGCAAAACGCCTCAAGCCTGATTATTCAGCACGCGTGCCGAGCCTCAATGCGCATCGGCACTCGGCGCGGCCGGTGGTTGCACCTTGCGCATCAAGGGCACCATCGCCGTGGCGATGACGAAGCACACCCCGATCATCAGGAACGCGTCGCCGTAGGTTTGCGTCTGCGCTTCGCGGTAGGTCAACAGCCAGAGCTGATGCAGGCTGGCCGTCACGCCGACATCGCCGCTCTGGCCCAGGGCGGCGAAGTTGTTGCCGACCTGGGACAGCCATTGGTTGAGCGCCTCGTTGGTGCTGTTGAGGTTCTCCGCCAACCGGGTGAAATGCAGGTTGGTGCGGTCGTTGAGGATGGTCGCGCACGCGGCGATGCCGATGGCCCCGCCCAGGTTGCGCATCAGGTTGAACAACCCCGACGCATGCTTGAGCCGTGCCGGCGCCAGGCCGCCGAGGGTCAAGGTCACGGTTGGCGGCACCGCCAATTGCTGGGCAATCCCGCGCAAGGCTTGTGGCAGCATCAATTCCTTGGCCCCCCAGTCATGGGTGATCGGGCTGAAATCCCACATCGATAAAGCGAACAGGCCAAGGCCGGTCATCATGATCCAGCGCAGGTCGACGCGGTTGGCCAGAAAGGCGTACAGCGGAATCGCCATGATCTGGAACACCCCGGTGGAGAAAACCGCCAGACCAATGTCCAGCGCTCCGTAGCCACGCACCCGGCCGAGGAACAGCGGCGTCAGGTAAATGGTGGCGAACAGGCCGATGCCGGTGACGAACGAGAAGAAGCAGCCGAGGGCGAAATTGCGGTCCTTCAGGGCGCGCAAATCGACGATCGGGTTGGCCACGTGCAGCGTCCGACCGATAAACGCCAGACCCGACAGGCCACTGATCCATGCGGTAGTGAGGATCGTGCTGTCGCTGAACCAGTTCCAGCGTGGGCCTTCTTCGAGGGTGTATTCCAGGCAGCCGAGGAACAGCGCCAGGAACACCATGCTTATATAGTCGGCGCCTTTGAGCAGCGACAGTTCCGGTTGATCGATCTTCACCAGCATCGGCACGGCCACCGCGACAAAAATGCCGGGGACGAGGTTGATATAGAACAGCCAGTGCCAGGACGAAATATCGGTAATCCAGCCCCCGATCACCGGCCCGAGAGTCGGCGCCAATGAGGCTACAGCGCCGATGGTCGCGGCGGCGATCACCCGTTGTTTGCCGGTGAAGAAAACGAACGCGGTGGTGAATACCATCGGGATCATCGAGCCGCCGAGAAAGCCTTGCAGCGCGCGGAAAGCGATCATGCTCTGGATGTTCCAGGCCGCGCCGCAGAGCAGGCTGGTCAGGGTGAAACCCACGGCTGAGGCGCAAAACAGCCAGCGCGTCGAAAATACTCGCGAGAGCCAGCCGGACAGCGGAATCACGATGATCTCGGCGATCAGGTAACTGGTTTGCACCCATGCGGTCTCGTCGGTGCCGGCGGACAGCCCGCCGCCAATGTCACGCAGCGACGCCGAGACGATCTGGATATCCAGCAGCGCGATGAACATGCCGATGCACATGCTGGCGAAGGCGAAGACTTTGGTCGCCGTCGCCATGTTCGCGGCATTGAACGGTTGCGCCGGGGCGGCGAGGGCGCGGCTCATGGCGCGCTGGCCACGGCGGGCACTTCAGGCGCCTTGCGCGTGTCCACTTCAGCGGTCACCGACAACCCCGGACGCAGGTGGCCGAGCACACTGTCGGCCGGGTCGAGGTGAATCCGCACCGGCACCCGCTGCACGATCTTGGTGAAGTTGCCGGTGGCGTTTTCCGGTGGCAACACACTGAATTGCGAACCGCTGGCGGGGGCGAGGCTGTCCAGGTGACCGTGGAATTCCTGCCCCGACAGCACGTCGGCACGGATCACCACCCGTTGCCCCGGCACCATGCGCGCCAGTTGGTCTTCCTTGAAATTGGCATCGACCCACAAACCGCTGGATGGCACCACCGACAGCAGTTGCGATCCGGCCTGAGCGTAGGCGCCGACCCGTGCCCGACGATTACCGATAACGCCATCAACCGGGGCTTTCAATTCGGTATAGCCGACGTTCAATTGCGCCAGATCACGCTCGGCCTTGGCTTGGATCAACGCGGCGCGGGCCTGCTGTTTCTGCGTGGCGATCACGTTCAACTGCCGTTGTGCGGCAAGCAGTTCGGCTTGGGCACGGTTGCTTTGGGCCTGGGCGGTCTTGAACGTGGCGTTCGCTCGCTGGGCGCTTTCCACCGACACGGCGCTGGTGGTAACCAGGCGTTTGTAGCGCGCATCGTCATCCCGCGAACGCGCAGTTTCGGCCCCGGCGGCATCGATGCCGGCGCGGGCCTGGCCGATCACCGCCTGTTGCAGTTGTTCGGTGGCGTCGAGATTGGCGAGCAAGGCTTCTTCAGCCGCCACCGCACCTTCGGCCTTGGCCAGGTTGGCGCGGTAATCGCGCGAATCCAGACGAATCAACACGTCGCCAGCCTTGACCTTCTGGTTGTCGGTCACCAGCACTTCATCGATGTAACCGGCGACCTTCGACCCGATCACCGTCACGTCGCCGCCGATGTAGGCGTCGTCGGTTTCCTCGATGAAACGGCCAGTCGTCCACCAGTGCGTGGCGTATACGCCAACCAGCACCAGAGCCGCGATACCCAATGTCGACAGGAGCAGGCGTTTGAGCAGGGGCGGTTTGGCGGTGGTCAGCGGGGCAGCCAGGTCAGGTTCAACGGAAGACATGCTGGTCATGGAGGAATACCTGTCGGAGCGGCGTTATTTATGATGAATGTAATATGACGCAGGTAATATATTGTTGCAATTGGTTTGTGCTGCCGGTCGTCAGGTCCTATTTCAGCCAGTCACCGGGGGTGATGCCAGTCATGTCCTTGAAGAACGCGATGAAGGCACTGTCGCTGGAAAATCCCAGCTCGAAAGCGCTGAAACCGATGTTTCGCCCGGTCGTGAGCAGTTCAATGGCGCGCATCAGGCGCCATTGTTGGCGCCATTGCTGATAACTCATGCCGGTTTCACGTTGGAAGATTCGGCCGATGGTGCGGCCGCTGGCACCTATCTGCTCTTGCAGTGACTGAAGTTTCGGCGGCAGCTTTTCGATGGTCGCGAGAAGTGGTGCCAGGCGTTTGTCCGACGGCAGCGGGAGCAGCATGGGTTGTCGGGCTGCGTCACGAATTTCGCTCAGGCACAGCCCCAACAAATGCACGTACTTTCCCTGCTGCCAAGCCGTGTCGAAATCTGCGTGGGCGATCGACTCCAGCACCGCCCTCAGCAACGGGTTGACTTCAATCACGCAGACCTGCTGCGGCAGGTCTGCGCACAACGCGGGGCTCAGGTAAATGGAACGGTAATCGACGCTCTGTTGCATCACGGCACGATGGGCCACACCGCAAGGAATCCAGGCCGCGCGCGAGGGTGGCAGCAGGCACAATTGCTGGGCAAGGGTGATACGCGTACAGCCCTGACGGGTAAACAGCAGTTGCCCGCGTTGATGATGATGCATGCCCGAATCGTGATCACCGAGGGCGGCGGCGATGCCGACAACCGGTGCATTGAAGCTGTCAGGATCAAAAGACGCGTGGGCGTCGAGCCAAGCCATGGTTTGTCCGATTTCAGAGATAAGTTGGCAGGATCCTGATACTACGACAGTTACGACTTCTTAAGCTGCACGGCAGTTTCTTTCGAGAGTGAAGTCGTGATGAATGATAAAAAAATCGTCGTATTGGCGGTCGCGCTGTTGATGTTTCCACAGTTGGCGCAATCCATTTACAGCCCGGCGCTGGTAGACATTGGCCGAGTCTTCGGCGTTGGGCAGCAAGCATCGGCGCAAATGCTTTCTGTGTATTTCCTGGCGTTCGCGTTCGGCGTGGTGGTATGGGGCCGGATGTGCGACCTGATCGGGCGTCGTCCAACGATGCTTGCGGGGTTGGCCCTGTACGCTGCAGCTTCGTTGATGGCGCTCAGCGCAAGCACGTTCAATGCTCTGTTGGCCGCCCAGGGCGTGGCCGCATTCGGCGCTGCGGTAGGCTCGGTCGTTACGCAAACCGTGTTGCGCGACCGCTTCAAGGGGGCGGCACTCGCTCAGGTGTTTTCGATTATGGGCATCGCGCTAGCCGCCAGCCCGGCCATTGGATTGTTCACCGGAGCAAGCCTGGTGCATGGCTTCGGATATCCAGGCGTGCCGGGAGGGCTTTTGCTGCTATCCGTTGGACTGTGGTTCTGGTGCCTGCGGGTTTTACCGGAAACCCGACCACAGCATGTGGCGTCGCCCGCGCTGTTCGAGACGTCGTGGCAAATGCTGCGGGATCGAGACATTTGGCGTTCGACGTTGTTGGTAGCGGTCTTCAACATTGGCCTGTTCAGCTACTACAGCCTGGCTCCGTTCATGTTTGAGCGGCTGGGGCTGAGTGCGAAAATGTTCGGCTACAGTGGCGTCATTCTCGCCCTGGGTTCCGGTCTGGGAGCCGGGCTCAATAAACGGCTGCTGCAGCGCGGGTTGAGTAGTGCGCAACTCATACAGGTGGCGGGATCACTGACATTGGTTGGCGCCAGTTTTGTCTGGCTGATGGAAGACACTGCGCTGTTCGTGCTGGCGATGGTGTTGGTGGTTCTGGCCTTCGGCATGGCAATCCCGAACATCCTCGGTTCGGCGCTGGTCAACTATGGTGATCGATTGGGTACGGCCGGCGCGCTGTTCGGTTTGCTGTATTACCTGTTGATAGGTGGCGGATTGATGCTGGCAGCCTGGGGGCAGACGTTGGGTGGGACCCTGATGATCTGTGCGGTGGTGGCCTGGTTGTTGGCGTGCATCAAGCCACCGAAGGACCAGGCGTGATCAACCCATCAGTGAAACGGTCGCCTGACAATCTGCTCGCTACCCTGTCAGGCGACAGACTTCAAATGATCATTGGCTGGTCAGACTGGCGCCGGCTACCGCCAATCCATCTTTCCCGTCGCGACTGCTGACCCCAACCAGCCAAGCCTCCAACACCGCAGGATTAGCCTTCAACCACGCCTTCGCCGCCGCCCGTGGCTTCTGGTTCTGGTTCAGCACCGCGTCCATCAGCTGGTTCTCCATCACCAAACTGAATTCCATGTTCTGCAGCAATTTGCCGACGTTGCTGCATTCCTTGAGGTAGTCCTTGCGCACGTTGGTGTAGACCGTGGCCTGGCCGAAGTTGGGGCCGAAGTATTCGTCGCCGCCGCTGAGGTACTTCATCTTGTTGCGGGTGTTCATCGGGTGCGGTTCCCAGCCGAGGAACACCATCCATTCGTTCTTGCGCGTGGCGCGTTTGAGTTGCGAGAGCATCGCCGCTTCGCTGGATTCGACGATCTTGAAGTCCTTCAGGCCGAAGGCGTTCTTGTCGATCATGCTCTGGATCAGCCGATTGCCGTCGTTGCCCGGTTCAATGCCGTAGAGCTGGCCGTTGAGCTTGTCCTTGAATTTGGCGATGTCGGCAAAATCATGCAACCCGGCGTCGTACACGTAGTCGGGCACCGCCAGGGTGTATTTGGCGCCGTGCAGGTTGGCGCGCACGGTTTCCACGGTGCCGGCGTCGCGGTAGGGCTTGATGTCGTTTTCGGTGGTGGGCATCCAGTTGCCGAGGAACACGTCCAGCTCCTTGCCCGAGGACAAGGCGCGGTAGGTCACCGGGATCGACAGCAGTGTGGTCTTGGTTTTGTAGCCCAGTGATTCCAGCACTTCGCTGGCGACGGCCGTGGTGACGGTGATGTCGGTCCAGCCGACATCGGAGAAACGCACCGTGGCGCAGGATTCCGGTTCCGCTGCCTGGGCCAGCAGCGGCAGACTCAGGGATGCAAGCAAGAGCAAGGCTTTCATGGATCAACTCCTCGAAGGTAAACGTCGGCAGCGGTTTGGGGTGTTCGGTTTTCTTGTTGTTGTGGGTGTGGCGGAACCTGCCTGTGGCGAGGGAGCTTGCTCCCGATCGGCTGCGCAGCAGTCGTAAGTCTCAGGCTTGATCCACACCAAACCAGTTCAGCGCCGCCGGTTCGGTGTTGAGGTAGATGTGCTTGAGCTCGGTGAACTCATCGAGCCCGGCCCGCGACAGTTCGCGGCCGATGCCGCTGGATTTGTAGCCGCCCCAAGGCGCCTGCGGGAAAGCGGCGTTGTAGTCGTTTATCCACAGGGTGCCGACCCGCAGGCGCTTGGCCATGCGATACGCCTTGCCAATGTCCCGGGTCCAGACGCCCGCCGCCAGGCCGTAAGGCGTGTCGTTGGCCAATTGCAGCGCTTGGGCTTCGCCGCTGAAACGCTCGACGGTGATCACCGGGCCGAAGATTTCTTCGCGGGCAATACGCATGTCGGCGGTGACATTGCCGAGCAACGTCGGGCGCAGCCAGAACCCGCGTTCGAACTGTTCGGGAATCGTCCCGCCCGCCAGCAACGTCGCGCCTTGTTCGACGGCGCCGGCAATCATCGTCAGGATCAGATCGCGTTGCCCGGCGGAAATCAGCGGGCCCATTTGCGTCGACTGATCGAGGCCATTGCCCAGGCGAATCTTCCCGATCCGCTGCTGCAACGCCTCGACAAACCGGTCATGAATCCCGTCCTCGACCAACAGTCGCGAGCCGGCCGAGCAGATTTGCCCGGCATTGAAAAACACCGCGTTCAGCGCCTGATCCAGTGCCACATCGAAATCGGCATCGGCGAACACAATGTTCGGATTCTTGCCGCCCAGTTCCAGCGCCACACGCTTGAAGTTGCCAGTGGCCGCACGCATCACTTTGCCGCCGGCTCCGGCGCCACCGGTCAGCGACACCAGGTCCACGTCATGGCTGGCGGCAAGCAATTCACCGACATCGCCCGGGCCGCACAGCAGGTTGAAAACACCGTCGGGCAAACCGGCTTGTTTCAGCAATTCGGTCAAGCGTTGGGCCGTCATCGGGGTCAGGCTGCTGGGCTTGAACACCACGGTGTTGCCGGCGGCGAGGGCCGGGGCGATTTTCCACACCGCTTGCAGCAGCGGGTAGTTCCACGGCGCGATCAAGGCACACACGCCCACCGGTTCGCGTTGGTTGAAACTGATGACATGGGCCGGCGCATGGCTGTTGACGCTGGCGCTTTCGCTTTCCAGCAGCGCGGCGTAGTAGCGAAAAGTCGCGACCACGTTGCCGATGTCAGCCAGGCTTTCGCCCAGGGTTTTACCGGCGTTGAGGGTTTCCAGGCGGGCGAGGTGCTCGGCGTCCTGTTCGATCAAACGGGCGATTTGCTGCAACAGTTGAGCGCGTTCGGTGACCGGCATAGTCGGCCACGATCCTTGGTCGAAGGCCTGGCGCGCAGCCTCGATCGCCCGTTGCGCATCCTCCGGGCCAGCGACGGCTACCTGAGCCAGGACTTCTTCGTTCGCGGGGTTGATCACGTCGCGGTAGCGCGGAGTTTGTGGTGCTTGCCAACTGCCCGCAATGAACAAACGAATCTGCAACATGTGCCTCTCCAGTCAAGGGTTCGTGCTGTTCACTATGGCGGTGGGCGCAACGCGGCTCTTGATCAAACGCGGCATAACCACGCCGTTTTCCCACGGTTGCGAAGTCGCGCAATAGCGGCAGCCAATGTCGTTTCCCGTCAAGTGCGCGCAAGGCGTCTCTCTACACTGCCAGGCAACCGATCAACATCTGTGGAGCACGGGATGAATCAACCTGTCGAGCAACTGAGAGTCCGCCTGGCCTGCGCGTTTCGCTGGGCCGCGCGGCTGAACCTGCACGAGTCCATCGCCAATCACTTCAGCGTGGCGGTCTCGGGGGACGGTCGGGAGTTTCTGATCAATCCGTACGGCAAGCATTTCTCGCGGATCAAGGCCAGCGACTTGCTGTTGGTCAACGCCGATGAGCCCGCCAGCCTCGACCGCCCCGACGCGCCGGACATTACCGCGTGGGCGTTGCACAGCGCCTTGCACCGCAACCAGCCTTACGCCCGTTGCATCCTGCACACCCATTCGAAATACGCGACGGCGCTGGCGTGTCTGGCGGATTCGCTGCTGCCACCGATCGAGCAGAACTGCATGCGCTTTTTCGAGCGCGTGGTCATCGACGATGGCTTTGACGGCATGGGCCTGGGTGATGAGGCGGAGCGGGTCAGCCGCCTGCTCGGGG
>RCUP01001897.1_pt1 | contig 11904 bp, 10 predicted proteins | sample 2166341 | NCBI WGS metagenome assembly RCUP01 (sample SAMN09932325, study PRJNA488358) | compost metagenome | isolation source: compost soil in succinonitrile-enriched | place: Germany: Experimental Botanical Garden | reverse complement strand
GAGTCGTCCAGCGAACTCGCCCTGCAGGCGGCCTATAGCTGTTTACAATTATGAATCGCGCCCAGCGGTATCGCTCGCGTGACGTCGCGCAAAAACCGTCGAGGATCTAGAGGCTGGCGGATACTACGGACCTTTAGGTCGCTACGCGCCACGAGCGGTCATTCGGACCATGCGCGAAAGACGACATCCCGTGCGTGGAGCAGAGGTCCGCTTTCGGGCGCGTTGCCCGCTTCGCAAATCGACCCAACTGAGACGTTGGGAAAGTCCGCATTCCGCCTACGCCGCCAAGCGGCTCACGCCCGCTGCGATTAAAGGTCTCAGTCTTTGGGCCATCTTTAGTCGCCTGAGAAGACAGCGCATCGCCTAGATGGATGCCTTCCGTTGTCAGCCGCCCGGCTGAGCGTCAAGCCGCTCTTGGGCAATGCCTGCCAAGCAGCTTCATGCGGCGCACGCTTTTTAGGCCAGATCTTGAACTCGGCAGGACCTTCGCGCAGTCCACCAACGTCCGCGACGGGCCGATACCCCTCAAACTCAACCGTCCTCGCTGCTGCCAGACGCGGCTTCTGCCCCGATTTCGTGCAGCCATGCGGCTAGCAGATCGTGGCGGAGGGGGGTGTCCGCCATGCTGATCTCATGTTCCGGCGCCTCGACTTCAGAGGGCGGGTAGCCGAACTGGGCGCGGAACAGGCGGCTGAAGTGGTTCGGTGAGGCGAAACCGTGATGGAATGCGATTTCGGTGATCGTCCGCTTTTCGATGTTGCGGCGACGAAGGGCTCTGCGGGCGTAGTGCAGGCGTCTTTCTGTGATGTGGCTGGCCACGCCCCCGTCGTCATCAAAGGCGCGGTAGAGTGTAGCGCGGGACACCCCCACGGTCTGCGCCAGCACGTCGATGTCAAACAGGATGTCGCCCGCAAACAGCCGCTGTTCGATGTGAGCGGCGGCGGCGCGCCTCACTGTACCGCGCAGGGCCGCAAGCTCTGGAGCTTCGATGCGGGTTTCGATGCCTGCGACGCGGCCTGCGATCAGCAGCAAGGCCTGGATTGCAGCGTCCAGGGTCGCGACCGGCAGGTCCGCGGCCTCGTCCAGTAGAGCGCGCATCTGAGTGCGGACCAGCCGCACGCCCGGCACGCTTGGCGGCAGAGCCAAGCCATGCGTCGCGGACCCGAGAAGACTGGGCGGCGTCAGGTTGCGAGGGATCATGATGCTGACCAAGTCAACAGACTGGAGGCGGGTCTCGGCCAGCCGCTCCATATCGCGAAACTGGAGCGCTCTGGGCGGCGCCTGGGTTGACCTGCCGTCGTATTCGCCCTGTGTCGGCGCCTCATTGACCAGCAGGTTCAGGCCGTCGACCTCCGATCGTCGCAACACCGCCTTGCCCCGGGTCAAGGTCTGCGGCACTGACCGACCATCCCCAATGCCGCCCCTGGCGCTGAACACGCTGTGTGAAGTGTTGAAGAAGTTAAGCTGATCGGCTTCGCTGACGCCCGAGACATCATAAATGTCAGCCATGCCGGCGATATAGCGTTCGAACGCGTCCGGAAGCGTCTGGGTGGAGACGCTCCACGAGATTGTACGAGGATTGGGCAACAGGGCTCCTGGCAGGCGTCGTCGGCCCGTCCTCGGGCAATGCTCGTGACACTTAGTCGAGTTGACCGGCGGAAAAAGCAAGCCCTTGTTCAGTGGGTGAAGGAGCCATGTCTGTGCTGCGCTGGAGACTTGACCGAAGCCAGTCTAGCCGGGCGTCTCACCATATTGAGATTGTCAGGCATTCCCATCGCGGCAGAACGGCATCATTCAGCGCCTTTATCGATAACTTGGGGCGGGTCGGGTCGTGAAACTCAAACATACTGCTGCGGCGGTCCTCGCCTGTTGGCTATTGGCGGGGACGGCCAGCGCGGCCCCGCTGGCTGCGTTCAGCGCCACTCCCTCGAACACGACGGTCGGCCAGGCGAACAGCTTGAACGTGGTCTTCACTTCGAGCGGCGGCTTCTCCTCCCTCGGCTACCTTGACCTGACGCTGCCCTCAGCTTTCACCGTGAGCAACCCGATCGGAAACTGCGCACTGATAGCGGTGACTGTAGACGGCGCACCGGCCTCCATCACGGAATGCGGTCGGGGTGGGGGGGGACAACTCTTTGCGCGGCTGAACAACCCCATTGCAGACGGAGCGACGGTGCGAGTGATTTATTCGTCCTCGCTTATCACCAACCCCGCAACGCCTGGTTCTTACCCCTTCAGTTTCGAGACGACCTCCGGCGGCTTCTTGATCGGAGAAGCTTCGGCGACCTTGTCGATCGCGGCGCCCGCTCCGATACCGACGATGACCGAATGGGCGATGATCCTGCTGGGGGTTTTGCTAGCCGGCAGCGCTACGCTGATGATCCAAAAGCGGCGACTCGCAGCCTGACCTACGAAGAAATCTGAACTGCGGTCAGGCCCGCTCCAGCGAACCGCAGCAGGCCTGATCGTGACGCCGTTAGAGGCCATCGCCTCAGACTGAGACCGTGCGCGGACATCACCGTCGTAAACGTCGTCAGATTCACTACTCAGCCCGGCAGAAAGCTCTGCCTTTCTTCGGCCCCTGCGGCCCATCGGTCCGCACCACCACATCACGCAACCAGACTGGTCTTGCACAATGTCTCTCATCACACAGGTCCGCCGACTACATCGGCGCATCCGCCTGCCCCTGGCGCTTGGGCTGGCCATCGGAATGGGGGCTGTAACCAGCGCCGCCGCGCAACATGCCTATGTCGCGCACTCCGGTTCCGACAGCGTCTCGGTGATCGACACCTCCACACGCGCCGTCGTCGGCACCCCCATCTCCGTGGGATCAAGCCCCCAAGCTACCGCGGTCTCTCCCAACGGCGCTTTCGCCTATGTCGCGAACAATGGCTCCCACACCGTCTCGGTGATCGACACCGCCACACGCACCGCCGTCGACATAATCAACGTGGGATCATTACCCGTCAGCGTCGCGGTCTCGCCCAACGGCGCTTTCGCCTATATCGTGAACTCGAGCGTCTCTTCCTACAAGGTCTCGGTGATCAACACCGCCACACGCGCGGTCGTCGACACAATCAACGTGGGATCGAGGCCCTCCCACATCGCTATTACGCCAGCCCCCGCGCCTTCACCTGCGGCGGTCCCGACCCTGTCGGAACGGGCTATGATCCTGTTGGCCCTCATGCTCGCAGGCAGCGCCATGATCGTCATACAGACGCGTTGTACGGCCTAAGATCTGGATCGTCTGGTGAAACGAATCCCGCTCGAAAGGGCGGGGTTTTTGCTGTCAGGCGTTAAATGCGGTGCTGGAGCAATGTCCGCAACGGGTCGGGTTGCGACGAATGTCTCCGATCCACAAGCGACAGTCAGGCGTAGCGACCATCCAGCCCGAAAGCGGACTCTCGGATTGGCCGAGATGAGTCAGAAGCGGACGCTCCGCGCCCATTTGCAGGCGCCCCGCTGTTTCACAGGTTAAGGCTGTCGCAGAGGTATTGAGGCAACAGATCGCGGTACGACGTTGAATAAACGGCCAACCGTCGGTCCTCGTCGGCTCGGCCCCGTCCATTTCGACAGCCTTTGCTGGAAAACATGACAGCCTTAACTTGCGGCGACATCCGTTCCGCGACATTCCGGCACCTAAACGGCATTGCAAATCGTTCGCACACTGTGGCAGAGCCATGTTGTGACCGAAGCCGCTGCAAATCCCGCCAAAACCGCCACGAAACCCAAGGCGGCGCTGAACGCCAAGCGGTCGTTCTGGCTGAAGCAATTGCACAGCTGGCACTGGATCTCGGCGGCGGTCAGCCTGGTCGGGATGATCCTGTTCGCGATCACCGGCATCACCCTGAACCACGCGGCGCAGATTCCGGCCGAGCCGGTGGTCAAGGAGGCGACGGCGACCCTGCCCGCGCCCCTGCTGGCGCGTCTGGCCGACTTCCCCGCCGAGACTACCGACCCTGTCCCCGCCCCCGTGGCGCGCTGGGCGGCGGAGGCCTTCAAGGTCCAGGTCGAGGGCCGCGCCACCGAGACCACGGCGGACGAGATCTATGTCGCCCTGCCCACGCCCGGCGGCGACGGATGGCTGACCATCGACCGTTCAACCGGCGAGGCCCTGCACGAGAAGACCACGCGCGGCGCGGTCGCCTATCTCAACGACCTGCACAAGGGTCGCAACGCCGGGGTGGTCTGGTACTGGTTCATCGACGTCTTCGCCGTGGCCTGCGTGATCTTTTCCGTCACGGGTCTGGCCCTGCTGTGGCTGCACGCGCGCGGCCGTCCCTCGACCTGGCCCATCGTGGCCCTGGGTCTGCTCATTCCCGTCGTCATCGCCCTCCTGTTCATCCATTGACCCTTTCACTGGCGAGTTCTCCCCATGCGTAAGCTTCCTCTCGTCCTGACCGCTGCGGGCCTCGCGGCCGCCGCCCCCGCCGTCGCCCCTACAGCGGCCTGGGCCGCTGACCTGACCGTCAGCGTCGAGCTGCCGCGCATTTCCAGCGCCTCCTATCACCGGCCCTATGTGGCCGTGTGGATCGAGAAGCCGGACCAGTCGACGGCCCAGACCCTGGCCGTCTGGTACCAGCAGACCCGTAACAACGAGGGCGACGGCAAGGACTGGCTGAAGGACCTGCGCACCTGGTGGCGCAAGGGCGGTCGCGCCATGACCATGCCCGCCGACGGCGTGTCCGGCCCGACCAAGGCCCCCGGCCGTCACTCGGTGACTGTGCCCGCCGCCCGCCTGCGCAACCTGCCTGCGGGTCAGTACAACATCGTCGTCGAGGCGGCCCGTGAACTGGGCGGCCGCGAGGTCGTCCGCGTGCCCTTCCGCTGGGGCGCCGCGAACACCGCCGCCGGAACCGGCTCCACCGAACTGGGCGCCGTTCGCGTCGCCGTGACCCGCTAAGGATCTGAGATCATGAAAAAGACGCTCGCCTTCCTGTCTCTGGCCGCCGTTCTGGCCGCCCCGCTCTCGGCCCAGGCGCACCGCGCCTGGCTGGCCCCGACCTCGACCGTGCTGTCGGGCAACGACGCCTGGGTCGGCTTCGACGCCGGCATGTCGAACGGGGTCTTCATCCCCGACCACGCCGCCATGCGTCTGGCCGGCCTCACGATTACGGCCCCGGACGGCTCGACCGCCCAGGCCGAGAACGTCCATCAGGCCAAGTACCGCTCCAGCTTCGATCTGCACCTGTCGCAGCCGGGCACCTATCGCGTCGCCAACGTCGGCTCGGGCTTCATGGCCAGCTACAAGCAGGGCGGCGAGCAAAAGCGCTGGCGCGGGGCCGAGGCTGACTTCGCCGCCGCCATCCCGGCTGACGCCACCGAGGTTCAGGCTACGCGCACCGACAGCCGCACCGAGACCTTCGTGACCCTGGGCGAACCGACCGACATCGCGCCCGTCGGCAAGGGTCTGGAACTGGCCCCCGTCACCCACCCCAACGACCTGGCCGCGGGTGAAGCCGCGACCTTCAAGCTGCTGAAGGACGGCCAGCCCGCCGCCGACGTGGAAGTGACCATCGCCCGCGGCGGCACCCGCTATCGCGACAACCCCGAGGAAATCACGGTCAAGACGGGCGCTGACGGCGCCTTCACCGTGACCTGGCCGCAGGCCGGTCTCTACTGGCTGGGCGCCTCGGTGCGCACGGCGGGCGTGAACGGCCAGCCCGGCTCGAACGCCTCGTGGAACGGCGCGCTGGAAGTCCTGCCCTGACCTCGACACGCTCCAGCTCGACCCCGCCGCCGCTCCAGATCGGAGCGGCGGTGGAAGGCCGTCAGGACAGCCGCGTCCTGATCCCGCCGACCACCCGCGCGCCCGAACGGCCGCCCAGCGACCTGATCTGGTCGCTGGCGGGGATGAGCATGGGCACCACCTGGTCGGTGCGTCTGGTCCCGCCGCCCGGTGTGGGCCAGGACGCGTTTCAGGCGGTCATCGAGGAAGAACTGGCGCGCATCATCGCCCTGTTCAGCCCGTGGACGCCGAGCAGCGAGATCAGCCGGTTCAACAACGCCCCCGCCGGGACGTGGAAGCTGTCGGACGACTTCTGGAGCCTGCTGAACGCGGCGCTGGATATGGCCGACGACGTCAACGGCGCGGTCGATCCGACCCTGGGGGCGCTGGTCGATCTGTGGGGGTTCGGTCCGCCGGGGCCGCGCGATCCGCTCAATCCCCTGCCGTCCGCCGAAGAGATCGAGGCGGCGCTGGCCGTGTCCGGCTGGCAGAAGCTGCGGCTGAACCGCGACGCGCAGGCGGCGGTGCAGGCGGGCGGCATGAAGCTGGACTTCTCAGGGATAGCCAAGGGTCATGCCGTGGACCAAGTCTCGGTCCGATTGACCGAGATGGGCGCGACCTCGCATCTGGTCGAGATCGGCGGCGAACTGCTGGGGCGCGGGGTCAAGCCGGACGCCCAACCCTGGTGGGTCGAGATCGAGGCTGTGCCGGGGTCGCCCGCGCCGCATACGGTGGCGGCTCTGTTCGACATGGCGGTGGCCACATCCGGGGATTGGCGCCGCGCCTTCGTACATGAAGAGCGGCTCTATCCGCACACCCTCGACGGCGCGACCGGACGGCCGGTGGACAATGGACTGGCCCAGGTCACTGTCTTTGACGCCTCGGCCATGCGCGCCGACGCCTGGGCCACGGCCCTGATGGTGCTGGGCCCGTTCGACGGGCCGGAGTTCGCCGAGGCGATGCAGATCGCGGCCCACTTCGTCGAGCGGACCCCGCGCGGTCTGGTCGAGCGGATGAGCCCCGCCTTCGCCGCCATGATGGACGAAGAAGAAGCCTGATCGTGACCGCCGACCTGTCCCGCTGGCTGTGGACCGGCGTCGCTTTGATCCTGTGGCTGGGCCTGATCGGCCTGACGGTCTGGCGCGTGCGCGCCGCCGCGAGAAAGGCCGCCGAGCAGACCCGACTGCTGGCCGAGGCGGCGGGCGAGGACGCCGTCCTGATCGCCTTCGCCAGCCAGACCGGCTTCGGCGAGGAACTGGCCTGGATGACGGCGCGAGCGCTGGGCGACGGCGGCGTCGGCGCGCGGATCGTCGCTTTCAGTGATCTGAATCTGAAGGCGCTGGAAGGCGCGCGGCGCCTGCTGGTCATCGCCTCGACCACCGGCGAAGGCGACGCGCCCGACAGCGCGGCCCGCTTCGTGCGACAGGTGATGAAGGCGGACGTGGACCTGTCGCACCTGTCCTATGGCCTGCTGGCCCTGGGCGACCGCTCCTATGACGCCTATTGCAGTTTCGGCCACGCGGTCGGGGACTGGCTGGACCGCAGCGGCGCCCAGACCCTGTTCGACCGGGTCGAGGTCGACAACGGCGACGCGGGCGCGATCCGTCACTGGCAGCATCAGTTGAACCAGGTGACTGGCGCCACCAACACCCCCGACTGGACCCCGCCCGCCTATGACCGCTGGCGCCTGGTGGAGCGGACCCTGCTGAACGCGGGCAGCCCCGGCGGCGAGGCCTGGCATCTGGCGTTCGCGCCCATCGACCATGCACCTGACTGGGCGGCGGGCGACATCGCCGAGGTCGGCCTACCCGTCCGCGACGGCGAGCAGCCGGCCAGCCGCGAATACTCGGTCGCCTCGCTGCCTTCGGACGGGCGGGTCGAGTTCTGCATCCGCCTGATGACGACGCCAGACGGCACGCCGGGGCTGGCCTCGGGCTGGCTGACCAAGGACGCGCAGATCGGCGACGAGGTGGCCATGCGGGTGCGCGCCAACCGCGGCTTCCACGCCCCGCCGCCCGAGGCTCCCATCATCCTGATCGGCAACGGCACGGGCATTGCGGGCCTGCGCGGGCATCTGAAGGCGCGGGCGCGGCAGGGCCAGACCGGCGGGGCCTGGCTGCTGTTCGGCGAGCGGACGCGGGCGCACGACGCCCTTTATGACGCCGACCTGCAAGCCTGGCTGGCGTCAGGCGCCCTGACCCGTCTGGACCGCAGCTTCTCGCGCGACGGGGGCGAGAACCGCTACGTCCAGTCGCTGGTGGCCGAGCACGCCCGGCCGATGGCCGACTGGGTTGATCGCGGGGCCTATGTCTATGTCTGCGGCAGTCTGGAAGGCATGTCCAAGGGCGTTCACGCGGCGCTGGAGGCGGCGCTGGGCGAGGAACGGCTGATGCGGCTGACGGATAGCGGGCGGTACAGGCGCGACGTGTACTGAGGAAGGCGCGACGCCTCTCCCTCCCCTTCATGGGGAGGGTGGTCGCGCAGCGACCGGGTGGGGAGGGCGTGGCGATCAAGGAACGCGGCGCTTGAATAGCCTTGCCGCCCCCACCCATCTGACGCTTCGCGTCAGCCACCCTCCCCCAAGTGGGAGGGAGAATCCTGCCTACACCTCCGACCACCGGCGCAGCAGGTTGTGATAGAGGCCGGTCAGTTCAATGACCGCCTGATCCTTGGGCCCCTTGTCGAGGTTGACGCGCTGGGTCGCTACATCCAGCCGGAACAGGCTTTCGCGGTCGGCGTCGTCGCGGACCAGACTCTGCAACCACATGAAGCTGGAGACGCGGGCGCCGCGCGTGACGGGCGTGACCCGGTGCAGGCTCTTGGACGGATAGAGGACCAGATCGCCGGCCGGCAGCTTGACCGACTGGGCGCCGTACAGTTCCTCGATGATCAGTTCACCGCCGTCGTAGTCCTCGGGCTCAGACAGGAAGAGGGTAGCCGAGAGGTCGCTGCGGATGCGGACATCCCCGCCCACACCTGATCTTTGGCGGATGGCGTTGTCGACGTGGAGGCCGAACTCGCCGCCGCCCTCGTAGCGATTGAACAGGGGCGGAAAGATCGTGTGCGGCAGGGCGGCCGAGACGAACATGGGATTGGCGTTCAGGGCCTGAACGATCAGAGCCGAAACCTCCTTCGCCTCCGCGCTGTCCTCGGGCAGTTGCTGGTTCTTCTTGGCGGTGGCCGATTGATGGCCCGAGGTCATGTTGCCGTCAGCCCAGGGACCGGCGTCCAGGGTCCGGCGCAGGGCGGCGACCTCGGCCTTGGTGAAGACGTCGGGGATGTGCAGCAGCATGGGAGCCTCGATCAGATGCGCATCGGCCCCGCCGCTCAAATGAACGACGGGGCCGACAGAATGGCGCGAAACGCCGCCGCTTAGTAGCGCAGGTTCAGCGTCAGGATGGCCGAACGGGCCGGGGCCACGTCGGCGTGGTGAACGCCGTTGGTGCGGATGATGTATTCCTCGTCGCCCGCGTTCTGGACGTTCAACTGCAGCGAGGCGCGGTCGTTGATGTCGTAGGAGGCGAACAGGTCCAGGCGGGTGTATTCCGGGGCGTAGATGCGGTTCGTACCACCGCCGGCGCCGCCCTGATTGCCGCCGAAGGACTTGGACACGTAATAGACGCCGCCGCCCAGGCTGAGCTTGGGCATGACGCGGTAGGTGGTGAACAGGCTGGCCGTATGCTCCGGCGTATTGGCCAGAGGGTCGCCGATGTTGGCGTTGTTGTAGGCGCCCTTGACCAACTCCGAGTCCATCCAGGTGTAGCCGCCGAAGACCTGCCACTTGCTGGTGACATTGCCCGAGACGCCGAGTTCCAGACCCTGGACCTCGGCCTCGCCGGCCTGTTCGTAGAAACCGGACGAAATCTGGATCAGGGCGTTCTCGCGAACCGTCTTGAACAGGGCGCCGCTGACCGCCAGGCGATCGCCGAACAGGTTGGCCTTGGCGCCGATTTCGAAGCTCTGCGTCTCTTCCGGATCCAGCAGTTCGGTGGCCAGATTGCCCGAGCCCAGGCCGCTGCCCGTGTTCTGGTCGCCGGCCGAGATGGTCGGCGGCGTCGAGGACGTAGCGTAGGAGGCGTAGATGCTGCTGTTGGCCGTCAGCTTGTAGACCAGGCCGATCTGATAGTTGACGAAGTCCCAGTCGCCGCTGCGCGGGGTCAGGGTCGGAACGGCGGGCGTGCCCACGTTCACCCAGTCCGCGCCCTCGACCGAATAGTCGTCCCAGCGCAGGCCGAGGTTCAGAATCCACTTTTCGCCAAACGCCATCGAGTCGAAGGCGTAGAGACCCAGGGTGTCGGTCGTGTTGCGGCTGACGTTGCCGCGCGTGACCGTGCCGGTCCAGGGGTCGTTCGGGTTGGGGGCATAGACCGGGGTGCAGTCGAGGCCCGTCAGCGGCGCCGGGCAGGCCGTGCCGGTCAGGGTGGTGACGGTATAGCCGGCGTTGCGGTTCTTCTCGCGCGACAGTTCCAGACCCAGGTCGAAGTTGTGCTTGATCGCGCCGGTCAGGAATGAGCCGTGCAGGTCGGTGACGTTGGCCAGGGTCTCGGTCGGGTTCCAGCGCGACTTCAGGCCCCGCTTCATCCACCAGACGCCGTTGATGTTCTGCGCTGCGCCGCCGTCGCCGGGGTTGGTGACGATGTAGTCGTTCAGCGTCTGCGAATAGCGGGTGACGTTGCGCAGGGCGAGCGTGTCGCTGAAGCGGTGCTCGATATCCAGGGTCAGGCTGTCGACCGTATTGTTCAGATAGTCGCGCGCCTTGAGGCCGTAGAAGCTGTCATAGGGCACGTCGAGGATGCCCGAAGCGTCGGGGCGCGGCGCCGTGGCCCCGCCCAGCTTGGTGTAGAGCGGGATGCCGTAGTCGGGCATCTGATCGCTGTCGAGGTGGTAGTAGCTGGCAGTCACGGTCGTCGGCGTGCCAAGGCCCACGGCAACGGCGGCGGCGACGCCCCACTTGTCGAAGTCGACGGCGTTGCGACCGGCGACGTCGCCCTGCGAGGCCATCAGGTTCAGGCGCATGGCGGCGGTCGGGCTGACCTGCCAGTTGGCGTCAACGGTGCCGCGCGCATAGGAATCGGTGCCCGCGCCGGCCGAGCCGTGGATGAAGTTCTGCAGGCGCGGGGACTTGGAGCCCAGGTTGATGCTGCCGCCGCCCGAGCCGCGACCCGAGTAGACCGAATCCGGTCCCTTGATGACTTCCACCTGCTCCAGGTTGAAGACCTCGCGCTGCTGGCCGCCGGTGTCGCGAATGCCGTCGACGAAGATGTTGTTGCCCGAGGCCTGACCGCGAATGAAGGGACGGTCGGCCAGCGGCTGCCCGCCTTCACCGGCGCCGAACGTGATGCCCGGCGAGGTGCGCAGAATATCTTGCAGCGAGGTTGCAGCGGTCTGTTCGATGATCTGCTGCGGGATCACCGTGACCGAACGCGGCGTATCGACCAGGGGGGCGACAAAGGTCGGGTCCTTGGGCTCGCGCTTTGCGCGCTGGCCGTGCACGTCGACGGCGCTCAGGGTCGTGGCGTCCTGGGTGATGTCCGCGGTGGCGATCGGGGCTTCGTCAGCCGCGCCGACATCGCTGGCCAGAACCGGCGAGGCGCACAGCATTCCGGCGGCGCTGGAAGCAAACAGGAGCGCCTTGAGGGCAGAGGAGCGGGCGTCGGACATGGGGGAGCAGCCAGTCAGTTAATATTGAGACCGGGTCGCAATATCACTTTTTGCAGGTGCGACAATCTGACTCCTGCGACTAAATCGCAATTGCGGCAGAGATGTCACACTGGCGTCATCACCGCGCCCTCAGCCCGGTTTCGCCACAGCCTTGATCGAGGTCGCCGGGTCGGCCAGAAGGGCCGCATCCACCGGCGTTCCCTTGCCGATCAGCAGACGCCCGCCCATGAACTCGGCCGGAGCGTTGACCGCCTCGACGCAGACGATGCGGTCGCCGTTCAGATGGAAGACAGCGAAGCTGGCCGTCGCCGGATCACCACGCACCACCTGACGGTCGGCGTCGAAGGGCAGGCCGGCGATCTGTAGCTTGACGTCATACTGGTCGGACCAGAACCACGGCACCTCGGGCGCGGGCGCCGCGCGGCCGACGATGGCGGCGGCGGCCTGCTTGGCCTGCTCCAGGGCGTTGGGCACGCTTTCCAGACGGTGCATCCGCCCGCCGTGGACCGGGATGG
>RCUP01001895.1_pt1 | contig 11908 bp, 3 predicted proteins | sample 2166341 | NCBI WGS metagenome assembly RCUP01 (sample SAMN09932325, study PRJNA488358) | compost metagenome | isolation source: compost soil in succinonitrile-enriched | place: Germany: Experimental Botanical Garden | reverse complement strand
CTCAAACTTCTTTTCTTTATCGCATTCCGGATCCAGATTACCGCCATTCTGAGCGTATTCTGTCTGACAGCCATTCAAATCAATCGGACTGTGATAAGTCACCACATATTCTTCCGAAGTAGCCAAGCTTGTTCCAGCTCTTACTAAAATCTTTACGTCATACGTTGTTGCTGCGACAGGAAAACTGTGAGAAACCCCGTAAATATGCCAGGAAGATCCATAGGTAGACCAAGAAAAAGGTCCAATCTGCGGAATCACTATTGTTTGAGTCGAAGACGGGATGGAAGAGGTAAACTGAAGACTCAATGAACCTGAGATCATTGGTGAAACACTCATACTTGAACCCAATCCCGGATTAGAACCCGTAAGCGCTTCGAACATGTCTGGTGTAAATGATCCTACTGTTGATAAATTTCCAGAATAAGTTAAGGCATCTGCTTTTCCCTGAGCATCCAGGAAACGTTCAAAGTCCAACGTTAGGGGACAAAGACCTGTAGATTGCCACATTGCATAGTCTCCCTGAGCACTTAGCTCTTCAATAGCCACTTCATCCGAAAGAGCTGGGTCAGACAAGGCATCAAAACGCGTAATACGTATCTGCTTGCTATTGTATTCTGCTCCACGGAAATAAGAAGGTGTTGCATTAATTGTCCAATTAGTACCGGAAGTTGTGCCGGAATGTGACGTGATATATGTATTATAAACTAATATAAATGCGGTATTAACAAACGAATTGTCTAGGAATGTACGTAGAACCCCGGTGTTCACTCCTCCTGATCCAATTGCACCATTGAATTGGCCCACATTAATGTTTGTAGAGCCAAGTCCCGGAATATCATACGTAACTGTTTTATGCTTCATAGATCCGTAAACATCCATCAACAATTGATTGATCCGCAATTTGTAAGAAATATAATAAGACTTGAAAGTTTGCCAAATTAAATCCTGCTGAGTAGAATAAATAGGGTCACTACTAATCGCTGACCAGGTAATATAAGGAGTAACTGACGAATTCTGAAACACCGTTTTCACAGCATAAGATAGCATACTCATACTTGAGTTTTCATAATCAATCAGTGCATCATACATCAAACTGTTTTTCAAAACCAATGCATCCACAACTGGGAAAGGTGTTGCTGCAACCTGATTAGAATCAATCCATCTGTGAACCGAGTAGTCCTGATGAAAATAAGGATCCCTTTCATACAATCCTCCAAATACCGTCGTTGGATCCTGTATCAGGTCAACCATGTAAAAATTCAACCCATCCAACGTTGTTTCCAGATTATTTGCTTGTGCATAAGTTATTGCTTGATTTAGAACCAGATCATTAAAGACTTCACTGGATAGCATAAAATCTGCGCTTGTTGTCGGAGATGTTGCTTCAATTACCACCTCTCCTTCACAAATGTCTTTCGCATATAGATAAAAATCATACTCCGGGTGGTAAGGCAAGAATACTTCTGACCAGCTTGATTCAAAGTAAGCAATGAAATCTGCCGCGTTCGCCAAATATTGTGGTCGAATATAGGATGAACCATTAATCGTCACTAAATTTCCTGAAGAAGTGATATTCGGAGTGTATACCACACTACCCGAATTATTCGTAATTGTTACCGGAATCAAGGATGGATTTCCATTCTCATCCAAATAAGGTACCGGCGGATTCTGCCAGTTACAAACCGAATTCGAACTATTGGTCAATTTACAAGTACTGCTATTATTGAAAATACTTAAAACATCACCCGATGTAGTTCCTCCGTACTGACCCTGTGGTTTTAAATCCGCCAACATGCTTTCACGGTAAACATCACAATTCGTCAATGGACGACATGCCTCAATACATTGTTCATACAATTGGTCATAAACATCATGCACTGCCTGTTCTTCATTTGCATTTAAGTCATGTCCTGCATCCAGCTCTGCCTGAGTCAGATAATTTGCCCATGTCCCTAATGCTTCTACACACGCAGCACAACTTTGATCACAATCAACTTCTAAGGTATCACCAAATGCTTCAGGGCCTAAAATACAACCTGTTGTAGGGTTCAGATAATGAGCTTTATAAGCTAATAAAGAAGCTTCATTTACTGTAATCTCTTTGTAAACTGTATAAGATCCCTTATCCAATGTTACTGTTTCCAGTAAATGAATAAATTCCGTCATGGTACTTGAGAACTGCTGTTCACCAACCGCTGTATCGCTGTGTGTAAATTTCTCCTCCCCACAGTCATTACGCAAACTGAATTTAATATCATAGACAAAAGGATAGTTAATTCCTTCCTCACCACAAGCTGCTGTAAAGTAGCTGGTCTGAGCAGTGTAATCAAAATTGTAAACCGAACCATCTTTGGCAACAGCTATTTGCGTACCGCTCTTCAAACCATCGTTCAAACCTCCGAAACGACCCGTAACCATCAAATCATTATTATCTTCCGGTGTATTGGGGTCTGATTGGTTTAGTTTTCCAAGGATATCGATCGTTAAATTCGCATGATTTGAAGCTCCTTCTGAACCTAAACCTGAAACCGGTAATCCTGAAACCGGATCTGATGGCTTATCTCCTGCCAAAGCCGTAGCAATCACTTTTCCGGACGCATCCAGGTAGGAAATACTCACCTGGCCATTTGCATCCACCACCATGTTCTTTTTATAACGCTGTTTGTAACCAACTTTATATCCGAACAAGCGATTCAACTCTTCCTGAGCCGGTTGCAAATAATAATAGATCGTTTGGTGATTGCCTCCGATCCGGTGATCAAATCCAACTCCACTCTGACTTCTAATTCTTCCTGTATTGTCCGGAGTGTATTCAACCTCAGTAAACGGATATCCTTTCGCATCCGGAACATACTGCTGCCAATCTGTTTCACCAGCGTGCCCTCCAGGAGAATAGTATCTGGATGCTCCGCTCGTAGCTCCCATTGCTCCCGCCTGACTTGGTATACAGGTTACCGAAGTGTCTTCCACATCAAAATCCCTGTAACTGTAAGGAGCTCCCGTTCCATTTTTATTCAGCTGTTCATAATACTGAATCCCCGGATTGGATTGCGGAACCGGCAGAATCTGAATCACACCGCGTCCCTCATTATCATAGACCGTTTCTCCTACTACAGAATGATTATCAGAATTCAGTCTCGTAACTACCTGACGCGGGCGTAAACTTCCGTCAAAATACTGTGCAACTTCCTTTTTCTTACCATCTTCTGCATAAGTTGCATCGTACTGCCAGTTTTTCAAACCTTCATGTTCTGCCCCGATTGTAATGACATTCAATGTGGTGGTTGCCCAATCAGAAACCTTATTCTTTTGGGTGGCGTTACCACTCCATGCACCGTACTTATCCTTGCTTACATCAACCAACCAACGACCAACTCCGCGAACACGGTAAATCAAATAGCCTTTGGCAAATATCTGAGGGATCCGGTAATGTTGATCTCCTGTCCTAATACGGGTGCTGTTGTGCTGAAAGTCCAATTCACTGAAAAAAATATCGCTCTGTAATAAAGTACCACTTAGTGAACTTGCTGAATAATTATCTACCCACGTCCATTCCAAATCATAGTATTCTGCTCCATCAACATAATTCCAGCTCAACTCAATCTCATCCGTTGTCGGACCTGTTGCCGTTGCTCCCTGATTATACACTTTCGTTTCAAACCCAGTTTGATCGTAAGTGATGTAATTGTGAACCGCAACCGGAACCTGTGTCGTATTTAAGTCATAATAACGCTCCGCACTAAATCCGGCTTCCAGATACATATAAGCCGGTAGACCTGCTGTGACTGTTGTATACGTCAGACCGCCATCCGTGCTCTTTTGAACAGACTCAACATTCACCGAGAATTTATGAATACCAATCAGACGGTAATCCTCCGCATCAATCACAATCTTGTTTCCCTCACCACTATATGTAGCTTCCAGATAAGAAGGAGAGGTGGATTGTATAACACCCGTATTCGTATACGAAGTAATGATCAGTTTCAATTTATACGATGTCGTAGCACTCGTGTAAGCCATCCCCGGAACTTCTCCCATCCCTAAACGGATATAGCCAAAGGTCTTCGGGCCAACATCTACAAAGGTTCCGGAGTTCAATTGATTGAAGTCTCCATCCTCAACCATTAAATTTCCATTATGAATGGATGATCCTTCCAAGCGTACGTTCCATAAAACATCTGCCCCATATGAAATATGGAATATCAGTAAAAAGAACAAAGTGATGATAGGTGATAAAGTGATTCTCATAGCTTAATGTAATCGGTTGTCAACTAAGGTATAACCTGCATATTTCTCTGTCAGTTTCAGAATGCCTGAACTGTTTTTTGAAAAATAGCGGTTCAATTCAAAATAATTTAATGTCTTCGGATTCAGTTTTGGCTCATCGAATGTAATCTTCAAATGTGGCCGATCCTGATCGTTTTTATTGTATTCCTGTGAAAAATCGAGTGCCTCTGAATAATAAACATCTAATCTCTCTAAAAAATATTCCTTCTTGTCTATTCTCATTTTTACCACGGAAAACGGTAAGTCTGAGTTATTCTTGATGATTAAAGTGATGGAATAATACCCGTCCTTTTCTTCCAACTCTGTCTTAGAACAATGTTTTAATGCTAAATCCAGATCAACCGTTGTATTGATCAGTTTTTGCGCTTGAGACAGGGACATCATTTTTTCGGAATGACTTATTTGCAAGAAAAAATCTGTCGCATAAACAAACTCTGTTTCATCAATCTTTTGATACACGTTTGATTTGTTACGATAGAAAAATCCTTTGTACCTTTCTTCTACAACATCACTCTTATGCCCTTTAAAAAGCTCATAAGTACACGTATACTCTATGTGCGATTTATCATTGTAATTTTTTTGCATTTTGCCAATAAGCTCCTTCGCATCCATCGAAAAGGAAGGAATGGAAAAAATGAATGTCAAAAGAAAAAAAGCTGCTTTCATCAGTTCTGTTTTGGGTTAGACGATCTGTTCTCCTTGATTGTCACAATTCCTCTGCTTGTCTCTTTTTTGATACGGATCAATTTTCCTTCCTTATCGTATTCATAGAACGTAGCATAGTTATTATCATCCAATTCTGCTGTCAACCAAAATGTCTCCGGATCATTTACATAGGATTTCATACTCGCATTGAACGGGTGGATTCTGATATCATCAAAATAAGCAACATTACCAGTCGGATTCACCAACTTGATATTTACTTCAGTTGTACCCGACGGAGGAGTAAATTCACCAGCTATTCGTTGCCATCCTTCAATAATATCGCCGGTAGGTCTGAATTTTACGGATAAAGGACTTGAGCCAATAAATGCCAGTTCAACATTTGCCGTATTTCCATCGCTTCCGTTATCATAAGTAATTACCTGAGGTACTAATGGATTCACCACCTTTACCCAGGCACTGACCCAATATCTTTTTCCTGGTTTTGTTACGAAAGTAAAACAGCTATCGCAGATAATCGATACCGGCAATACTTCAATGACTACTGTTCTATTAACCGGACAATCCGGTCTTTTCGGATTGTACAAATTCAATTCGACAATATGAAATCCTTCGTCTACGAGAGTATATGGAACTACAGATTGCGGTCCGCTAGTTGTATAAAATCCTGTAGCGACAGGTAGAGTATCAATACTCAAATGATACTGCATGGCTTCTCCGTTAGGTAAATTTATTAAATCAACATGAATATTTACCGCTTGACCAACTGTATACGGACCAACCGGGTTGACCCACAAATCTGCATTTACTGTAGCGATGTTGACCGGTATGAAATTTTGAAGTAACGAAGCAACCGGTGCCGTACAATAATCTACAAATGTATTTGTAGGCCACCAATTACCATTCCAATCAAGATAAGGAGCTCCTGGCTGTGTTGGTGCAAGAATGTATTTTGCAGTTACAAGACATGGCGAGCCATTTACGGTAAAATGAACCACCGCGGTTGCATTGTAAGCACCATCAACAGCATAGGCATGAGAAATACTTAAATTGCTGGTAGAAACGGTAGAACCATCTCCGAAATTCCAGTCTACATGATCAAAAGCGACGTTTGGTTGATTCAAATCATTCGGGCAGATCACCAAACTAAAATCTACTGTTCCTGTCTGGCACATATTATATGCTTGGAAATAAACCTTCGGGCATGTGCTTGCAGCATATGTCTTTTCAGTACATAATGCAATACAGGCAATTGCTAATATTAATAATCTTTTCATCTCAATTCAATTAAGGTTGTGCCTGTGTCGGGCAAGCAATTCTCTTATTCATTGTCACATTGCTTCCTGAATGCACACGAATACTGTATTTCCCTGTGTGAGCAGTGTTTTTACTAATGGCGCCGTTCGAATTCCCAACACCTGATCCCTGAACATAAGTTCCGGGGAAACTAAAGTGCGAATTGGTCGTACACCCTGTAAATCCTCTGTCTTCAAAGCCGTCATAAGCTATCTCACTATACTTCAGGTTTGCACCTACAGCAATCGGCAATGTGTTGTTGTAACCGTATTGAGCAGCTGAATACCGTTTCAAGGCGTCCATATTCTCAATCTCAAATCCGTAAGCACTGTATTTAGAAACCTCACTAACCCAAGTCCAATTGGTAACATCTTTATACCAATTATGAGATGCTGTTAAACGATACATCGGTCGGAATGTTGAGAAGAAGCCTTCCATTCTCGGAGTAACCTTTTCCTTGAAATTACGTCCTGTTAAATAGGTATTGGATGATTTTACTCTCCAAACTCCCTTTTCATTTTTAACAAATGGATTTGTTCCTTCCAAACCGCATTCACAACCTGCCGGCCAGTTATCCGAATAATCAACTGCACCTGCATTAATGATTTTCCATTGTTCGAAATTAGATCCCATCAGGAAATTTTCTCCCAGGTTGGTAACATAATTTCCCTGCGTATCTTTAAACGGATGATGCATCAAAGTGACGTTCATGATTCCTGCCGATTGTAAATTTCGTCTCGCTGAACGAACAACCGTGAAATCAGTTCCGGATGAAATAGATGCAGCAGCATTCCCGTTAACATCAATCAGCTTAAAGGTATTTCCCTGAACCCATTCAACCCATGCTTTCTTCTTAATGGTACTGGAATGTGTATACGCAATTTCATCTCCAGCCATTAGGAAATCACTGGACATATAAGAAGATGGCAAACCTTGCATCACATACTGTGCAGAGGCACCAGCCGCTCCCAATTTCCCTTCTATTCCCAAATTAATCGACGCTTGAGACATTCCTTTATAGAACCAATGAGCCGGATAGTTGAACGTGTAATACTTGTCGTTATACTCATCAACGGTTTCAGTCGCTAAAACTTCTCCGGTCATGGCGTCCCAGGCAATATTCTTGGTCGAAACTTTGGTATCTCCGTCATAAGCAATTGTTTCCACCAAAATTCCAAAGGTGTTGATCACTTTTGTGGAAGAAACAGCACGCACCTGATCTTCAGAACTACTTAAATCCGGTAGCGGAATCGGAACCAATCCCGGAATAATTCCAATAAAGAATGCTGCCAGGTTTGTATTCACTCCAGTAATCTGAGTCTCACTCGCATTTTCGCGTAAGTCATGAACCAAATCATATTCTACACCGATTGTTTTGCTTTTTATATCACCGTTTGGAAAAACAACAGGTACATTGTTGTTCAATTTTCCTTTATTTCTGTCTGTAGCGAATGGAGTGAAATAATCATTGGACGCATACTGGTAGGTCACTCCGGAAATCGGTTTTTGCTGTTCTTCCGCATACACCCATTGCGCCTTTTGTTTTCCGTTCATATCGTTCAAATGAACAACATATCCTTGCGAAGCCGTAAAATGTTTTTTCATTTTAATCTTCAGGATACTTGCCAATGGTAATTTCTTATCTTCTTTCGCCTGAATAGGTGTTTGATCTACAATCGTAGGATAATCCCTGGAGGTATAGAATTCAGAAACCACTTTCCCTGTTTTATGCAATTTCTTAACTTGCGTATTCTGCGGAAGGTTTGTTGCCCCTGAAATATTCGCTACACTTACTCGCGAGTATGTAACCTGAGGGCTTGGGAAAAATGATTCTCCAAATGGTTTCTCAACATAGTTTTCATCCTTCGGTGCAAGCAAATGTTTTGTCGTCGCAACTACAGGCATCACAAACGGGTTCTCTTTGTTTCCAACAGGTTCGTAAGTTGCTACTCCACTTGAAATTTCCGACAAAGGGTCAGTAGTATCATCCGATAAATTGTATTTATAGGATTGACCATAACTCATCGTCTGATAACCTGTCTGTCCCGGATTCATCGAATTATTCGGATCTTCAGATCCCCAAATATCAGAGATTTGTACTGACTTAACGCGGCAACCTCCTCCCAGTTTTGATCCGGATGCTACATTCAAACGAACCCAGGATTTATCTTTCACAAAACGTCGGCCGATTTCTTTATCTTCCAAAGTTGCATTTGGCCCGGTGAAAATCTCTTTCAAATTGGACATCGTATTCGTAGCCAACATCTGTTCAACAATCTGTTGAATTCCAGTAGAATTGCCATTAGGAGCTGTTCCGTAAACTTGCTTGGAAAGGTACTTTCGACCAAAATTCCAGGCAGCCTTTGAAATCGCGTTTACCTGTTTGTTAACACGACCTTCACGGTCTTCCCATTGCAAGGGAATACTGATAAATTTATCATTTCCGATTATTTTACAGTTCGAGGCTCCCTGCGTATCTATTCTGCAGTATCCACTCACATAATCAAAGTAAGATGAATTGATATTGGATGCAGAACCACTGTTTCCTCCCTGTTTGGTCATATTCAGATAGAATCTGAACTGAAGCAATGATTCCTCCAGATTACTAAAGAACAACTCTCTTAATCTGGCAGATGATGATGCGTTATTACAATTTGATTCCGATGGAACCTGAACGTACAGGTACTTTTTGTGCTTTTTCAGGATACTTCCATCATACAATTCTCCGGAAATGTCGCTATTCACATCAGGAACAGGGCTATCTCCTGCTCCCATTACTTTATACATCATCAGTGCTTTTTTATCCTGCACATAGTTGTAATCATCGGATTCATATGTTAGCGAAATTTGTCCTCCGGATGGCGTATTGATTTTTTTCAGACACCAAACCGAAGAATGTACATCCTGAGTTGTCCGATTTTGTCCGGTAAATGAAAATTCTGCCGCAGTTACCGGATCCGTATTTGCGCCGGAAACAGCCCCACTTGGTTTGTATTTACCCCATGAATCGTAACCCTTAATATTGTAGCTTGGATTGTTCAGATTATTTGTGCCAATCTGAAGGTTTCCACCTGTATATTCGTCTTTCCCGTCTTGGTACTCATTGTAATTGAAACGGTAACCAGTATACTTACCCATATTGGAATCACGGTAAGTAAAATAAATCTTTTTCAAAGTCAATTTCCCTAATGCATTGCTTTTCTCATCTGGTAAAAGCGTTTGAGAAGGATTATTATTCGGAACTCCCGGACACAATGAGTAGGAGTATTCGAAATTGACTGTTTTAATCGGTTTTGCAGCCGATCCCAAAGCAAGGTATTCCGGCTTGGAATACAAACTGATCTTTTCAAGTTTCTTGGATATGGAAGAAGTGCTCACTCCTCCATTCTCTCCGGAAACTCCCAAAGCATCCTTGCGATCACTCAACTTGAAAACAGCAATGTGTGTTTTTGTTTCAATGATCTCAATGTATTTTTGGGCTTTTTCACCGTAGATTACACTCCCTTCATCATCATCTTTATCCGTATTCAAACCAGGATTATATGTTGCATAACCTTGTTCAACCGGAACTTTCCATTTATACACTTTTGAGTTACCCGGATCCGTGTAAGTAAATTTCGTATAACTTCCCAAATCGTCATCTGTTGGTCCGTCATCTTTAACATCCTGATAATCCGTAGATAGAACGGACGTCAATAGATAAGTATGTACGTACGCCGGTGTAGTGGTTCTGTTGAAGTTGTGATTCAACTGCGAATTACTTGTCGAGTTATCCGTAGCATTACATTGCACCAACCCCTTGGAATGATTCACTCTACCTCCGGAATAATCTACTGAAAACGAAGATTCCTTCTTTACAAAATTATACAATGGCAAACCATAAATATACCTAGCTCCGTCATTTCGGATAATCTGAACCTCACCTGTATGATGATTTTTCGCTCCTCCGGGAAATGCAATTGGCACATAACCTTGTCCGGATTTTACAGTACAAGGCCCATAACCTACACCCTTTTTCAAGTCACCGATCGTGATATTTCTAATCGACTGATTACGCGACTTTCTCTGAGTACGTTTCGTTGCTGCACTCACACCGATTGAACTTTCCTGTGCCAGGTCATTGTATTTATACTGCAATTTACTTGCTGCTTTCCGGTGAAATTTATTTCCCACAAAAGGAATCCGAACCGGGTTATATCTTGCAGTTTGATCAAATAAACTAAATTCTGCATCCACACTTAAGTCTCCGACATTTTTGAAGTGAACTTTCTCGTATTTTGGATTGTAGTTGTAATTTTCGATCAAATATTGAACAATCTCATTCTCATTTTCCCAAACTCCCGAATGGCTATTAATGGTTGTATTCTCAAAGTCTACTCCACCGTGAACAGCATTTCCCATCCCGATTTCAACTCCTAATGAAGTGGAGCTGGAACCATCTGAAACATATGAATCATAGACATACCCAACCTGATTTCTGAATGGTCTGTAGGTTCCACCAACTCCCTGTCCTTGAACAGAGTAAATATCATAAGTATAATTTGTAAGCGGAAGATTTGTCGTATTTACACTGAAAGCCCCGTCTTTCTCGCGGTTAAAATCCAGAATACCATATTTGTCACTGTGATCCGTGTTTTCATAACCATAAGCCGCCCGTACCTTATAAAGCTCGGATTCGTCAATAGACTGAATAGTTCCGAATGCCGTAATTTGTCCTTGTGCTTCACCTCCCCAAACTTCAGATCCCAATGCTGCATTCACCGTGAAACTTTCCGTATTCATAGCAACTCGCTTTGAAGGTGTATACAACTCATCTGTAAATCCAATAGATGAACCAACAGAAGATGAACCCAAATTTTCCAGATTCTTTGCCTCCTTAGACCCTTTGCTTTTACTCTTGGACATACTCAGCGTTGTAGCAGTTAATCCTTGTCTGGAGTTCATTGTTACACCAACCGTACCTGTCAGGGTTGTATTGGTTTTATCTTTTTGTTCTTTCTTACTGTGGATAGAAATACTTGGAGACAATGACAAACCATCAGGGCCATTTTCGGCATTAAATCCAACTGAACACGCTTTCCCTAAATCCATTTGTACTCCTACGCTGGTTTTCATAGTAAACCCATCGTAGTTATTATACATTGCTGTTACTCCCAAAGAAACACTTACATCACCCGTTGGAATTTCAACTCCGAATAAATTAGGGGTTAGTTTAAAACTTGCTCCAGCGGTAATATTCGGTTTCATGTTATTCTCATACACCATTTCATCACCCTTGAAATCATCCGGAAGTCCTCTGACACTTCGATTGATCTGACCAACAGATAAATTCCAGCCCAATCCGACCCAGCTTGCTTCATCATCCATTCCGATTTCTGAAGAATAGGCAATATTCAAGGGATATCCCCCAACATCCATTAAGGGAATATTGTAGTTCATATCACCACTCGATAAATCAACCATGTCTGAAACTCCAATGGGAGTAAAAGATCCGAATTCCGGTTGTTTAGGACCTCCAGTTAGTGCCAAGGCCGTTGTCGGCACGAAAATCTCTGCCAAGATATTCAGCACTAAGAACGCACTCGTTATCTTAAATCCACGACTTTTTTGAATACGAAGTATCATGATTTTGATTTTTTTCCGTTGTTAATTTTAAAGCGCA
>RCUP01001893.1_pt1 | contig 11918 bp, 8 predicted proteins | sample 2166341 | NCBI WGS metagenome assembly RCUP01 (sample SAMN09932325, study PRJNA488358) | compost metagenome | isolation source: compost soil in succinonitrile-enriched | place: Germany: Experimental Botanical Garden | reverse complement strand
TGGGCTGGTCCCGACAGACGCTGTAAAATGACAGCCTGCAGCGGATCCTCCACCCCAATCTCATGCAGTGCCGAAGCCATACAGGAGAGCCAAGCCTCCGCGCGTTCTTCAGTAATTGGAAAGGGCAGGTGCCTAGCACGCATCATCGGATGTCCGTATTGATCGGAATACAGTGATGGCCCACCGAAAAATTGGGATAGGAACATAAACTGCTTGTCCATAACAGGTGTAATATCCTCCGGAAACAAAGGTCCCAGCAGGGGGTTGTCCTGTACTCTCGGATAGAAAGCCTCAACCAGCTTACGCAGGGTACTTTCACCGCCAAGATTCTCGTATATAGACAGACTTGGATTGAAATTCATCTAATTCTCGCCAACTTCCCTCTAAGATCTGTGGAGTATGAACAAAGAACCAAATCCTCACGTTCATTCCCCTAATCACACAGTACCATTATACCAAAAAACGGGCCCGGGTGGGCGCTCATCCTTATATGCAAAAAAAGACGCTAATCGGTATTAGCGTCCTGATGTCGATCAAGTTTTTTAGTAGCTTCGCCAATCCTCTTCACCGGAATGGACAAGAGAGGCGCGTATAACATACACAAAGGCGCATACGAGAACACCGGCGACAAAACTCATATCCATCACTCCATCCATATGAATTAAATTCAGGCCGAAAGGTCGGGCGCATCTTGTATTTGTATTTTATCATAACCCTGCGAAAAAAACAGCCCATTCTGTAATCGCTTGCTCGTGTTTTTTGTACTGTTTGTCCATGGAAATTCATATGTCTAATCTATAAGCTGAGGCAAATATTGAGGGGGCCGTATGCGCATGATTCTGAAAAAATGGAGCGTTCTGCTCCTGTTAATAGGCTTAACCTTGTTATTTGGGCTTATGCTCACATTCCCGGATTCATCCTGGAAAGCGGCGGTCCGTGGCCTCGCCATTTGGTGGGACGTGCTGTTCCCGTCCCTCTTTCCCTTTTTCGTGATCTCGGAGATGATGCTCGGTTTCGGTATCGTACATTTCATAGGAATGCTCCTGGATCCTTTGATGAAGCCTTTATTCCGCATCCCGGGAAGCGGCGGATTTGTGGCGGCCATGAGCTTCGCTTCCGGTTATCCGGTCAGTGCCAAGCTAACCTCCAAGCTTCGGGAACAGCAGCTGATCACCCGGGAGGAAGGAGAGCGGCTGGTCGCTTTTACGACAACATCCGATCCGATCTTCCTCATCGGAGCTGTATCTGTCGGATTCTTTCATAATCCGCAGCTCGCAGGTACACTCGCCGTGGCTCACTATGGAAGTTCTTTACTTGTAGGACTTCTCATGCGCTACCATGCACCCAAAGCCACCCCCAGCCCCGCGACTGCTCGCACCGGATTCAGTCTCCGTCTGGCTGTGAAAGCCATGCATGAAGCACGACTTAGAGATGACCGTACCTTTGGCGAGCAGCTAAGGCAATCTGTGGTTTCGGCGCTGCAGCTCATGACGGTCGTAGGGGGACTTGTAGTGGTCTTCTCTGTACTGCTTGAGGTTCTCAGTGCATCCGGACTTATGACTCAGCTGTATGAGCTGATCCGGCAGGTCCTCACTGTTCTCCAACTGCCTCCCGCTCTTGCTGAACCTCTTGTAGGAGGCGGATTTGAGGTAACGCTGGGCGCTAAATCCTCGGCTGCGGTTCCCGCGTCAGTTCCGCTGGCCTTCAAGGCAGCGGCTGCCGCATTCATCCTGTCCTGGGCTGGCTTGTCCGTCCATGCCCAAATTGCGAGCATACTGAACGGAACTGGTCTACGTTACTTTCCTTTCCTGATAGCTAGAATGATTCATGCGGTGCTTGCTGCGCTCATGGTCCTTCTCTTGTGGCCGCTCACTGGCCCTGATACCGAGGTATTCCTGAGCTTCGGAGATTCATCCCTATTCCAGTCAGGCTGGAGTGGACTGTCTTCCGCTGGCCTTCTTACCTTGCAAACCTTATCTCTACTGCTTATTTTGTCCTTTTTCATCAGTATCATTCAGCATCTATGGAACAAACCGAAGGCCTGGAAATGGAAATGAAACATTGTTTTCTGTCCTATAATTGATTATGATCGGTACAAGACATAAGGCAAAGGAGCTTTCATCTTGAGATATTACGTTCTTGACCGCGGAGATCAATTATCTGTCGAGTTAAGTGAGCAATTTCATAAGCTGGCGGCCGAAAATGGGTTTGAAATGGATGCCGAATCCCCGGAGATTGTCATTTCTATCGGTGGAGACGGAACGATGCTGCACGCCTTCCATACTTTTATTGACCGGATTCCTTCAATCGCATTTGTCGGAATTCACACGGGCCATCTCGGCTTTTATGCCGACTGGAAGGCGAATGAAATCCCTGAGCTGATTCAGCTCATGGTAGGTCACAAGACTCCCGAACAGCCAAGACCCCGAATTGTCAACTATCCTCTGATCGATATACAGGTACAAAAGAAGTCGGGGACTTCGTCATATATTTGCGTTAACGAGTTCACTCTCAAGGGAGTCGATGGTACGGTCGTTGCACAGGTTGATATTAACGACCAGCAGTTCGAAATGTTCCGTGGTGACGGAATATGTGTATCTACGCCGGCTGGAAGCACGGCCTATAACAAGAGCCTCGGTGGAGCCATCATTCATCCATCTATCGAAGCTCTGCAGATTACCGAAATCGCCTCAATCAACAACCGGGTATTCCGGACTGCCGGATCGCCGCTGGTGCTGCCCAAACACCATCACTGCGACATTTATTCCCGTAAAGATCAGCGGCTGCTGCTGACGATCGATCATATCAACCATCCTGTGGATGATCTGATTTCGGTTCGCTGCCAGGTTGCCAAGCAGAAAGTAAGCTTTATTCGTTATCGGCCTTTTCCGTTCTGGAACCGGGTCCGCAACGCGTTTCTGGGCTAGAGCTATTAAAAATGTAAATCTTGTAGGGGCGGCCCCAATTGGGCGGCCTCTATTTGCCGTTATAAGGTGGAAATCCGGTCACAAAGAATATGCTTCCGAGGTAGCTTTCTTCAGAAAGCTTGTGCGAACGTTTCGCTTCTCCAGAATCATTTCTCACTCGTACCTCTGGATAAATCTTAAGTTCAACCTATTTAGCCTCTCTATTAAATAAATCATGCTCCGAGACCCCCTTTCTGCTGCTAACTCTCATTCGACGGGTTATGGAAATATATACAAAAATAATCGTAGACTTTAACGCGTGGCAGTGGTATAAACGATCTATCTGTTCAAAATTTGACCGCAAGGAGTGCTCCATTCGTGAAACGCATTACTTCCGCACTAAGTGTACTTACTCTATCTCTGGCCCTATCTTTACCGGCCCACGCTGCTTCCAAGACCACCCAGGTCTACATTGATGGCAGCCAAATCAGCTTTCCCGCTGGAGCCCCTTATACCCAGCAAGGCACGACCCTTGTTCCCTTCAGGGCCCTCTTCGAGAAGCTCGGACTTAAAGTCGACTGGAACGCCAAGACCCAAACCGTTACGGGAAAGAAGAATGGACTTTCGATCGGCCTGACGATCGGCAGTAACCGGGCTACAGTAAATGGAGTCGTCAAGAAGCTGTCCATTTCCCCGGTCACCGTCAAAGGTACCACTTACATCCCTCTCCGGTTCGTCGGGGAAGCATCGGGTGCTGATGTCGAGTGGGACAGTGACTCGAGTTCCATCTACATTCATACGGCCGCATCCATTGCACTCGATGAGCAGCAAATCCAAACGGTGCTTAACCAAAGCATCGCGTATTTTAACAATAAGGACATTGCGAAAGTGGCTGATCTCTCCTCTTCGGATTCCCCAATCCGGGATAGTGTAGACACCCTTCAGAAGGAAGCAGAGGAATATCCTCAAATCAGCAAACTAGTGGACCTCAAGATCATTAATCTGGATCAAAGAATGGGAGAGGCCGTTGTCCAGACCACCGAAGAAGCTACCCGCACCGGAGGTATCTATACCCCCGACAACCGGGTTAATTATGTGTACACATTGGTGAAGGAAGAGGGTTCGTGGAAGATTTATGATTTCAGGTCCCAGGGTGTAGACTACTTTGTCCCAAAGGACGCCCTGACCAAATCAATTAGTGTCCCATCCGGTGATGAGACCAGTCTCAAGCAGCTTATTGATACCTATATCAAGAGCTTCAATGACAAGAATCTGGACGGTATGCTCTCAACACTCGATCCAAGTCTTGCGACCGATGATTTTAAGAGCGAGATCACCTCTTACTTCAAAGAGTATGAATTCAAATCTACCACTCCTACCGTCAAAATCATCTACTACACGGCAGAAGAAGCCGCCGTATATGTAGAGGAGAATGAGAGCATTAAGGCAGATAACGAAACTTATCAGCAGACTTATAAGTACGTCTATGTTATGGGCAAATCCAAATCAGGCAGCTGGCTGATTACAGATACTTATACTTTGGATCAATAATTAGTAAAGGAAGACATCCACCCTATGATTAAATTTTCTATTCGAAATGCACTTATCAGTACAACTCTTACCCTCTCTCTTCTTCTGCTTCCAGGGGCTGCATTTGCCGCCGATAGCCAGCAGACAACCACTACCGGAACTGCCGAAGCCACCCAGGCTTCCGATACCCAGCTTATTCAGGAAGTGCTCGACTACATTAGTGATCACAACGTATCAGGCGTTAAGAAGGATGAGCTCATTCGCGCGGCAATTGAAGGAATGATCTACCAGCTGGATGATCCATACACCTCCTACTTTACGGCAGATGAACTCAAGCAGTTCCAGGATTCCATCAACCAGGATTATGTGGGCATCGGTGTCACGTTATACTTTGATAACAACAAGCTGTATGTAGACAGCGTAATATCCGGGTCACCTGCTGAGAAGAGCGGCCTCAAGGCTGGGGATATTATCACCCGGATCGACGGGCAGCTCGTGACTGGACCGGATACTGCAGCAGGTCTGGCCGGCGAGGAGAATACCCAAGTTACCCTTACCGTGCTGCGCGGGGGGATTACCAAGATCTTTAAGGTGAACCGTGCGGAAATATACCTGCCTACCGTGAATGCAGCAATCAGTGACAGTAAAATCGGCTACATACAATTGACCAGTTTCGCTGAGAATGCGGATGAGGACTTTGCCGATGCACTAAGCAAGCTTCAGGCCTCTGGCATGAAGTCACTTGTCCTGGATCTTCGTGATAATGGGGGCGGTTATATTGATACCGCTAATAATATTGCCAAGCATTTTATAGACAAAGGGATCTTAATGTACACCCAGGATCAGAGTGGATTATTAGTTCCCCAAGCTATCACAGATGGCGTGAAGATCGGTGTGCCTGTAGTCATTATCACGAACGAGAACAGTGCCAGTGCCTCCGAGATTCTGACTGGTGCCCTGCGGGATAATCACGTGGCTACCACTGTAGGTACAACAACTTACGGCAAAGCCCGCATTCAGAACGTGATATCTCTGTCTAATGGAGATGCACTCAAGCTGACTACAGAGAAATATTTGACCCCGAGCAAGGAAGACTTCAATAAAATCGGCCTTAAGCCTGACTTCGAGGTGAAGAATAGCACAGCTCAGCTGATTACCGCCTTCTCTCTCGCCGGGATGAAGAACATGAGAATCAGCGGGGACAGCCGTTCTCTCAGCGTTAACGGAGAATCATTTAGCGGGACACTGGATACGATTAAGAAAGGGAACTCCATCTATGTTCCGTCACGTGTGCTAACTTCCTTGGTACTGGGAGAAGTTTCGTGGAACGCGAAGGACAAGAAGATTATTGTAACTGACGGTGCGGGACGGCGAAATGGCTTCACCGTGGCGTCGAACCAAGTCTTGTTCCAAAGGGATGAGAGCTATATTGAGATTCATGCCTTCGTGAAGAAATATCCTTCGCTAAAATGGAGCTATAGCCAGAACAAGCTAACGCTCAGCACCCCATAAGGAAACAACAAAAAACGGTTCCCGATTATTCGGGAACCGTTTTGCTTTGCTGCTGCATATCCTTGGTGGATTCCGTTCCTTGCACAGATCCTTCCTGAGCAGTCTGGCTCTTGGACAGAGACTCAGCTGTTTGTACCGGCTGTTCAACTTGCTCCTTAACACGGCCCTGAACCTGCGCAGGTTTCGGAGCTGCTTTCGGCTCTTGAAGCTCATCCCCCGGCTTGTCCTTCGACTGTTCTCTCGGTTCGGTGGGCTCCTTGGTCACCGCTTGCGGATCACGGGGAACATCCTTCACTCTTTGAAGCACAAAATAAGGGCAACCAAAATTGCAATATTCATTAATATAATCCATAATCCCGGAAATCGAAGAGTCCTTGTTCACTTTAGGATGACTATCCCGGTAGAACCCCTTCAGACGAAGCTGATTATAACCCCAGTCTCCGATGATATAGTCATATCGCTCAAGTACATCACTGTATCTTTGCTTAAACGCCTCAGGATCCCAGCCATTTCTGTTCTCCTGAATTACTTCGTAACTTTTGCCATTAACCTGGATCAAAAGAACGTTCCTCCTCTACTCCCCTTAAGCTGGCGTATGAATGCCTTCCTTATTACTCTTGGCCGATTTGACCTGCTCATGGGCATGATAAGAGCTGCGAACAAGAGGTCCGGATTCCACATGGCTGAAGCCCCGTTTCAATCCTTCTTCCTTGAGCTTGACGAATTCCTCAGGACGGTAATACTTCTCCACATCCAAATGCTTCGGAGACGGCTGCAGGTATTGGCCGATGGTGAGGATATCGACATTCGCCTCGCGCAAATCGTCCATAGCCTGGAGAATTTCATCCCATTCTTCTCCCACACCAAGCATGATGCTGGACTTCGTTGGAATTTCAGGCTGCATTTCCTTCGCTTTCTTCAGAAGCTCGAGTGAACGGCGATATTTCGCTTTAGCCCGAACACGGTCAGACATCCGTTCAACCGTCTCGATATTGTGATTCAGAATGTCCGGCTTGGCATCCATAACGATCTTTAAAGATTCCGTATCCCCAAGGAAGTCTGGAATCAGAACTTCCACACTGCAGAGTGGCAGACGGCGGCGTATCGCATGAATGGATCCTGCAAAAATTTGCGCTCCCCCATCCTTAAGATCATCACGGGCCACACTTGTAATGACACAGTGCTGCAGGTTCATATTCTCTGCGGCTTCTGCCACGCGCTCAGGCTCTTGAAGATCGAGCTCTGTCGGCATGCCTGTATTCACAGCGCAGAAACGGCAGGCACGTGTGCAAATGTCACCCAGAATCATAAAGGTAGCGGTACGATTCGCCCAACATTCATATATATTTGGACAGCGCGCTTCCTCGCACACCGTATGTAGTGTTTTGGAACGCATCATATTCTTGATGTCTTGATAGTTCTCTCCGGTAGTCAGCTTAATCCGAATCCAATCCGGTTTTGGCTCTTTCTCTTGTTTAGACAACGGTCTGACCTTCCTTCTTTTATAGTTCAATCGATATTACTGCCCATTATTATACCATGAAAGTAATTGAAATACTTCTCAGAATAAAATAACATAACTTGTTCCACATTAAAGGAATCAGACTTACGGCCTGAATCCATTACCCCTCAGGCAGCAGGAGGAGGACATACAGCGTGCATAACAGAAGTTCACTAATGGGGCGGGCCCGCTCTATTCTTCTTGGTTTGTTGGCTCTTACCTTGGTCTGGAACGCTCTGGGTTCTTATGCTTTAGCAGCGGAAGACAAAGCCAATACTAAAGAAACTACGAAACAAGACTCATTCCTCGCCCGGCGCCAGCTCTACGAAGAAATGGGCAGTCTCTTGCACATACCCTGGTATAGGCTCGCAGCTGTAGACCAGTATGAACGGACTCTTACTCCTAGCTCCAAGGAGGCTAAGTCTGAGGAGAGATTAACCAGAATATCTTTTCTCCCCCCTGTCTGGTCAGGTTGGGTTAACCCGGAACCTCAAGATACGAATCCCGTATCGATTGCTTTGTTCGGTGGAATGGGGAAAGATGCCACGGGAGATGGAATCGCAGATCCAAAGAACGATAGGGATGCGCTTTTCACAATAGGACGTTATATCGTAAGCTTTGGCTATGCTGAGGATGATTTCCGTATTGCTTTATGGAAATACTATCAGAATGACCGGGCTGTTCAGCGGATTAGTCAATTTGCCCGAATATATAAAGCATTCAATCGGCTTGATCTGTTCGAGAATGTGTTCCCGCTCCCGATCTCCAGCGTATACAGCTACAATGACACCTGGGGGAACTCGAGGCATTGGGGAGGCTTCCGAATTCATGAAGGCAACGACTTGTTCGCTCCATATGGAGTCCCTGTTCGAAGCGTCTGCTATGGTATTGTGGAGATCAAGGGATGGAATCCATTTGGCGGCTGGCGGGTTGGAATCCGGGATCTGAGTAACCGGTATCACTACTATGCTCACCTCAGTGGATATGCGAAAAATATAAATGTAGGCGATATAATGACGCCAGGTCAGGTAATTGGCTGGGTAGGAAGCAGTGGTTATGGTCCTCCGGGAACTCAAGGCAAATTCCCGCCGCACCTTCATTTCGGAATATACCGTGATAATGGCAAGAGCGAGTGGGCTTTCGATCCGTACCCGCTATTAAAGAGATGGGAGTATGCCGAAAGAGTCCGTCTTCGCAAAAAATAAAAAAGGGCCGTCCCATGACTGGGACGGCCTTTGCTGTGGGGGATAAGCACGGTATATGCTGAGTACGGTCCTAACGAAGAACGCTGACCCCTCCCACTTATCCCGAAGGGTTCGTTGGAAGCGTAATATTCGGAGCATTCGGACTGTTCTCTCCAACCGGATTGCCGTTATTATCATAATAGTAAGTTGGCACGTCCCCCACTACTAGCAGATAAGAGACGGGAATCTCTGTCTCCACAGACTGAGGAACCATATCAAATGGAACCACGACAGACACCTCCGTCTTCACCCGCAGGTACACCTCAACCAGAATCATATTAATCCCCGCATTCTGTCTACGGGTATTCAGATCGACCTTCACATCACTCTTCGGTTCAATCCGGAATGGTATTTTAGGACCAAAGGAGGCAAGAATCGGACTTCCGAGTGCCTGACCGAGCGGGATATTCTCGGACAGCTTGGAGATGCGGTCCAGGGTGGACTGGACCGTGTGAATGGTATCTGAAGTGATTTTCATATGAGCCGAGTAATTAAGGACGAAACCTTTTATTTTCCCAGTATTATCGGTCTTCCACTCGATCAAATCATCAAACTGCTTCTGGCCTTTCACTTGGGCCGTGATGGCCTCATTAATAGATTCTGTAGCAATCTGCTTGACCCGGACTTTGGCCAAATTGCTAATCGGTTCCTTCATCTGACGTTCGACATACAGAAAAAACTGCAGCACGCATACACCAACGATGATCACCGAGATCAGCCAGACCTTCCGTCTGCTGACTCTCTTCCTCTGCCGACGGCTGTGCCATCTCCGTCTTCTCCACACTGACAGCCCCCCCTACTAGCGGTCAATCTTCTCTAGTTCATTCCATATAGGTTATGCGGGACAGCTCTGAAAAAGAAGAACAAGACTTAGGCTCGGCCAGTAAGCTCGGATAACCAGTCTACTGCTTGTCAATATAATCCTCCTTTTCTAGCAATTTATTACGTTGTTTATCATAAACAATCATCTTAGACTATTGGTGTAAACGTTTGCACGTAGAATTTAATCACACGTGTGAGTCTCCCGTCCCTTTGTCTACTGATGACCCGTTGTCTGCCCGTCGATCCACATCTTTAGAGTTTTGTTCAAACCATAGCTTAAACCAAGAGGAGGATGATCTATTTGCACGTTACCAAAGCTACAATGAAGAGAGGCTATTTATTTACTTTAATCTTTTCACTGATCTTCTCAACCTTCCTGACTCCATTCACTAACACAGCTAGGGCTGAAGTAGCGAATGACTTTCAGGCTTCAGTCATGGCCCCGTTGACCAAGGTCACGGACTGGAATGCGTTCAAGAATCAACTCAAAACATTGAAAGACAATGGTGTCTACGCCCTTACAACCGATGTGTGGTGGGGAGATGTAGAAGCTGCCGGTGACAATCAATTTGATTGGAGCTACTACAAGCAATATGCAGATGCTGTCAGCGCATCGGGTCTCAAATGGGTCCCTATCCTCTCCACTCACGCCTGCGGTGGCAATCCCGGGGATGATTGCAATATCCCGATTCCATCCTGGCTCTGGAGCAAGGGATCTGCTGATGAAATGAAATATAAGAGCGAGACTGGTTATGTGAATAATGAAGCCCTTTCCCCATTCTGGAGCGGCATCGGCCAACAGTACAATGATCTGTATGCTTCCTTTGCCTCCAATTTCTCAAGCTACAAGGACCTGATTGCCAAAATCTATCTGAGCGGCGGACCATCCGGTGAGCTTCGCTTCCCGTCCTATTATCCGTCAGCAGGTTGGAGCTATCCGTCACGTGGGAAATTCCAGGTCTATACGGATACTGCCAAGAATGCTTTCAGAACCGCAATGACTAGCAAGTATGGTTCATTAAGCGGAGTTAATCAAGCTTGGGGTCTTCAGTTAACAAGCGAAAGCCAAATTAACCCTCCAAGCGACGGGGATTCCTTCTATTCAACTGGCGGTTATAACACAGCCTACGGTAAAGACTTCCTGTCCTGGTATCAAGGCGTTCTGGAAAATCATCTTGGTGTTATTGCAAAAGCTGCACACACGAATTTCGATTCTGTATTCGGTGTGCGTATCGGTGCCAAGATCTCCGGTATTCATTGGCAAATGAATAATCCATCAGCCCCGCACAGTGCCGAGCATGCCGCAGGGTACTATGATTACAGCAAGATTGTTCAGAAATTCAAGGATAGCGATCTCGATCTCACCTTTACCGCTCTGGAAATGCACGATAGCGGCACAGCACCAGCTTATTCGCAGCCATCTACGCTTGTGGACACCATCTCTTCCATAGCCAACGCCAAAGGCGTTCGTCTCAACGGGGAGAATGCGCTTCCTACAGGCGACTTCCAAAAAATTGAACAACAACTTACGAAATGGAATTACAACGGCTTCACTCTGCTGCGTTTCGCAAATCTCGTGAACTCGGACGGTTCTCCTACTGGCAATATGGCGGGCTTCAAGCAGTACGTAATCAGTCATGCCAAACCTTTAGTTAATCCAGATGGGAACAAAGTAACGATCTATTACAAAAAAGGCTTCACCACGCCTTACCTACACTACCGCCCAGCTGGCGGAACTTGGACTACAGCGCCGGGTGCAGCTATCCCGGATGCCGAATCAACTTACCCTGGTTATGGTAAAATCACAGTGGATATCGGATCAGCTACCCAATTAGAAGCCGCTTTTAATAATGGCAGCGGGACTTGGGACAGCAATAATACAAAGAATTATTTCTTCAGTACAGGTACATCCACTTATACACCTGGCGCTAATGGGGCGGCTGGAACAATTACTTCCAGCGCACCGGTAATAAATCCAGGTGATGACGGTTCAACCGTTACCATCTACTACAAGAAAGGCTTCACCACTCCGTACATTCATTACCGTCAGGAAGGCGGAACTTGGACTACGGCTCCAGGAACAGCAATGGCGAATGCCGAAGCTGCTTACCCTGGTTACGCCAAGATCACCTTGCCTCTCGGAAATGCAACCCGTATTGAGGCCGCTTTTAATAACGGCAGCGGGACCTGGGACAGCAACAACACGAAGAATTACTTCTTCAGCAAAGGAACTTCTACTTATACGCCGGGCGCTAATGGAGCTCCAGGTACAATTACTTCCGGCGCACCGGTTATAAATCCAGGTGATGATGGTTCAACCGTTACCATCTACTACAAGAAAGGCTTCACTACCCCGTACATCCACTATCGTCAGGAAGGTGGAACCTGGACTACAGCTCCAGG
>RCUP01001891.1_pt1 | contig 11931 bp, 10 predicted proteins | sample 2166341 | NCBI WGS metagenome assembly RCUP01 (sample SAMN09932325, study PRJNA488358) | compost metagenome | isolation source: compost soil in succinonitrile-enriched | place: Germany: Experimental Botanical Garden | reverse complement strand
ATAGGCAGCAACCGTCAGAACCAGTACCTCCCAGGTGAAGCTCATCAGCATCGCCACATAGAGCACGACGACGAGGATCATCGGCAGCACCAGATCGCGGCGGATGCGGCTGGTGCCCGATTTTCCCGACCAGACCGGCAGGCGGCTGATGAGGAGATAACCGATCAGGACCGTATAGGCGGCGGCGACATAGGCAAAGGGCTTGTCCGGCTCGACGCCGAGGAAGCCGAGATAGACAGGCAGAAGCACCAGCATGGCGCCCATCGGGGCCGGCACGCCCACGAAAAATTCATTCTGCCAAGGCGCCTTTACCGGCCGCTCGATCATGACGTTGAAACGCGCCAGACGCAGGCCGGCGGCGATGACATAGATGAGGGCGGCGATCCAGCCGATGGAACGCGCCTGATCGAGAAGGTAGGCGTAGACCACGAGGGCAGGGGCGACACCAAAATTGACGATATCGGCCAGCGAATCCATCTGTTCGCCGAATTTCGACGTCGCTTTCATCATGCGGGCAATGCGCCCGTCTATGCCGTCGAGAAAGGCGGCCAGCAGTACCATGCCGACGGCCAGCTCGAAGCGGCCTTCAATGGCGAGACGCACGCCGCTCAGGCCCGCACAGATGGCCAGAACGGTGATGAGGTTGGGAACGACGAGGCGGAAGGGAATTTCCCTCAGCCGGGGTCCACGGCCGCTGTCGCTGCGGCCCTCGGGTTTGCCGTTCTGTTGCGGCTCGGCGATCGGCGTTTCCATGCGCATGCCCTTCCTGTTTCCGTCAGCCGCGGCGGCTGACGACCGGACCCTTGGCCGAGCCGAATTCGGCAAGCACGGTTTCACCGGCAATCGCCGTCTGGCCGACCGATACACGCGGCTCGAAACCTACGGGAAGGAAGATATCGAGTCGCGAACCGAAACGGATAAGACCGAAACGCTCACCGGCATCAACAGGTTCATTCGGCTTCACCCAGCAGACGATGCGGCGTGCAACCATGCCGGCGATCTGCACCACGCCGACCTTGCCGTGCGAAGTCTCGATGACGAGGCCGTTGCGTTCATTGTCTTCGGAAGCCTTGTCGACTTCGGCATTGAGGAAGAGGCCGGGACGGTAGGCGACATTGACGATGCGGCCGCGTACCGGCGCGCGATTCACATGGCAGTTGAACACGTTCATGAACACAGAGATGCGCACCAGCGGCTCCTTGCCGAGTTCCAGCTCCAGCGGCGGAACGACGCTCTGCACGGCGGAAACCTTGCCGTCGGCCGGGCTGATGATGAGGTCGTCATCCTGCGGCGTGACACGCTCGGGGTCGCGGAAGAAATAGGCGCACCAGGCCGTCAGGACGAGGCCGACCCAGAACAGCGGTTCGGCGATCCAGCCGAGCACCAGCGATGCGACGAAGAAGGCCGCCACGAAGACATAACCTTCCTTGTGGATCGGTACGATGGTGTTGCGAATGGTGTCGAACAGATTCATGAGATTCCTTGCTCCGGTTTTCGTCTGCCGCGTCTATATGTGGTCGTGATACGACACGCTCCACACGGCAATGCGACAAATTTTGCCTAGCTGGTTACAGCCAAACGCCCCGCGCGGCAATGGCGGGGTTCGTCCGTTGGCCCAGTTACCCCGGGTATAGCCATCAATGGGCGGGTTCGCCGCGGTCGATGACACCCAGATCGTCGGTTTCGCGAACATGACGCAGCATTTCTTCCGCCCGGATCGCCTCGCGCTGGCGGCTCCACATCGAGGCATAGAGACCGTTCTGCGTCATCAGCGAGCTGTGGGTGCCGCGTTCGGCAATCAGCCCTTCCTTCAGCACGATGATCTCATCCGCGCCGATGACGGTGGAAAGCCGGTGGGCGATAACCAGCGTCGTGCGGTTCTTCGAGACGATATCGAGCGCGCTCTGGATTTCCTGTTCGGTGTGGGTGTCGAGCGCCGAGGTCGCCTCGTCGAGAATGAGGATCGGCGGGGCTTTAAGGATCGTGCGGGCAATCGCCACGCGCTGCTTTTCACCGCCTGAAAGCTTCAGACCGCGTTCTCCCACCATTGTCGCGTAGCCCTCCGGCAGTTTACCTATGAAGGCGCTGATCTGCGCCGCATCCGCCGCCGCCCTCAGTTCCTCGTCGGTTGCCGAGGGGCGACCGTAGCGGATGTTATAGGCAAGCGTGTCGTTGAAGAGCACGGTATCCTGCGGCACCATGCCGATCACCGAGCGCAGGCTCTTCTGCGTCACGTCGCGAATGTCCTGTCCGTCGACGGTGACGGAGCCCTCCTGAATATCGTAGAAGCGATAGAGCAGCCGCGAGATCGTCGATTTTCCCGCACCTGAAGGCCCGACGATCGCCACCGTCTTGCCCGCCGGCACGTCGAAGGAAACGCCCTTCAGGATCGGTCTTTCGGGGTCATAGGCGAAGTGCACATCGCGGAAGGAGATGGCACCTGGGCCGGCCGCGAGCGGTTCTGCATCCGGCCTGTCGGTCACTTCGGCTTCCACCTCCAGAAGGTCGAACATCTGCTCGATGTCGGTCAGGCCCTGGCGGATTTCGCGATAGACGAAACCGATGAAGTTGAGCGGCACCGAAAGCTGCAGCAGAAGCGCGTTGACGAAGACGAAATCGCCGATGGTCTGTTCGCCGCGCTGCACGGCAAGCGCCGACATCACCATCATAACGGTCGAGCCGATGCCGAAGATCACGCCCTGACCGAAGTTCAGCCAGCCGAGCGACGTCCAGATCGAGATCGCCGACTTCTCATAGCGCTCCATGGCGACATCGAAACGTCGCGCTTCCATCTCCTCATTGCCGAAATATTTGACCGTCTCGAAATTCAGGAGCGAGTCGATCGCCTTGGTGTTGGCGTCGGTGTCGCTGTCATTCATGGCGCGGCGAATGCCGATACGCCAGTTGCTGGCCCGCACGGTGAACCAGATATAGGCCCAGACGGTGATGACCGTGACCAGCACATAGGAAAAACCGTAGGAAGCCCAGAAGATGATCGCCGTCAGCAGGAATTCGATGAAGGTCGGCGCTGTGTTGAGGATGGTGAAACGGACAATGGTTTCAATGCCCTTGGTGCCACGCTCGATAACCCGCGAAAGCCCGCCGGTCTTACGCTCCAGATGGAAACGCAGCGAAAGCCGGTGCATGTGCACGAAGGTTCTGTAGGCGAGCTGGCGCACCGCATGCTGGCCGACGCTCGCAAAGAGGGAATCGCGCAGCTGATTGAGCCCGACCTGGATCAGCCGCGTCAGATTGTAGGCGATAACAAGCGCGACGGCGCCGAGCAGGAAGGCCGGGACCAGTCCCGCCATATCGAGCTTGCCATTCAGCGCATCCGTTGCCCATTTGAAGAAATAGGGAACCGCGATCAGCACCAGCTTGGCGACGATGAGGAATACGGTCGCCCAGACCACCCGCATCTTCAGGTCCCACCGACCCTCCGGCCACATATAGGGCCAGAGATTGATTAGCGTCTGGGTCGGATTGCTGGAATCCGCCGAAATTGTTTTTTTGGTCGTGGCCATCATTCTCTCCGGTCACTGCCGGAAGCCGACAGCAGGACGGCGGCTCTGGTCAAGCCGCCGCGCGTGTCACAGATAGGGTCGTCACGGGTTCACCGCAACGCTTCAAATGCTCAGGAACCGCTCTTCAGCCGCTTGCGGTGAAGTTCCTCCGCATTCGGCAGGGCTTCCTTCGGCACGCCGAAAATCTGGCCGGGCTCGATCAGGTCGGGGTTTTTGATCTGGTCCTCGTTGGCGAGATAGATGGTCGTATAACGCACGCCCTGTCCGTACGCGCGGCGCGAAATCTGCCACAGCGTATCGCCGCGGCGAATGATGACGCTGTTCTGGCTTTCGGCCAGCGGCGCCTGCTCGAAGGTCTGCGGGCCAGCAGGGGCCTGCGGTGCCGGTGCGGGCGGCGCGGTGATGTGCAGTTCGGAGAGCCGGCTTGCCAGCGAAGCGATGCCCTTGCCGATTGCCGCCACGTCGTTCGGCCATGCCTCGACCGATGTCAGCAGCTGACGCGCCTTGGCGGTGATATCGCCCGCAAAGGCGGTGAAGGCGGGCTCGGTCGCGGCCGCTGTACGGAATTCCGAAAGCGATTTCAGGCCGATGACGACGGCGGAGCGGCCGGCAATGGCCTGGTCGAGCGCCGGCGTCGCCTGATCCCTGTAGAGATTGGAGAGAATGCCGAAGGCCTTGGCGACATCGGCGCGCAGCTTTTCGAAAGCGGCGCGGTCGCTTGCCGTGCTCTGGTTTTCAGCCGGTGCCGCGGTCGTGGTCGCCGAAGATGAGGTGGATGGCGCCTGCATGGCGACGGTTGCCTGATCGGTCTGCGGCCGCTCGAAGGGAACGCGCACGCGCACTTTCGCGGTGCCGTCGGCATTCAGTTCCTCGACGGTGATGATATGGCTGCCGACGGCAAGATCGACATCGCCTTCGATGACAAAATGACCCGAGGCTTCCGTCGTGGTCTTGCCGATTTCCGTGTCGTCGACAAGTGCGCGCACCGTCGAACCGGCGGGCGCGGAACCCGCGACGAAAATCTTCGATCCTTCGAACTCGACGGCAGTGACCTGAACGCTCGACGTTAGCGGAGCCGCGGCGGACGGAGCTGTAGTACCGGCGAGCGGCGCGGCGGCGGTGTTGGCGCTGGTCTCAGATGTGGCCGCAGGCTGTTGCGATGGCGCGGCCTGCGGCTGAAGCGCCGGGGGTGCTGCCTCCGGCATGGCCAGCACGCGGCTCGCCTTGCCAGGCTTGGCAACCATGGCCAGAAGCTCGCCCGCCTTGCCATCAGGCACGGAAACGGTCGCCACTTCCTCGGACTGCGTCGCCTTGCCGTTGGCGTCGGTTGAACGCAGCACGAGCTCGTGATCGCCCGGGGGAAGGGGATTGTCGAAAACGGCGGCGAAATCGCCGGTGCCGTCAATGGTCGTCTTGGCGACCACCTTGCCGTTGCTGAGGATTTCGAGCTTTGCGCCGGGCTGCGCCTTGCCGGCGATCACGGCCGAACCATCGGGCTCGACGCGCAGCACGTCGAAAGTCGGCGCGCCGGAAGAAGACTGTGCCGCATCGGCGGGTGCCGCGGCCGGCTTTGCCGGTTCGGGCGCACCATCGTCGGTGCCGGCGAAGACGCCCGCCAGACGACGCACCTGTGCTGCCGCCGCCGCAGCATTGTCAGGCAGGCCGCGCAGGAACGCCGTGGTGCGTTCGGCCGCAGTGCGGGCCGTGGTGATGAGCCGCGACGTCGTTTCATCCAGCGACTCGGGAATTTCGATATTCGTCAGTTCCTTGAGCGAGGTCTCGACCTTCTTGCGTGCCGCTGCGAAGTCGGCGTCGGAGGGAACCTTGCTATCGGCGAAAAGAGTGGTCAGATCCTTGATCGACTGGGTTGCGGAAGCCGCCAGACGTCCCACCTTATCGGCGATGTTGGCCGTCTCCTCGGCCGCATCGGAGAGGATGTCGCCCGCCTTGTCACTGCCCATTTCAACGCTGTTCTTCACGGCGTTGCCGGCCTCGTTGATGGCGTCGCCGATCGGTTTGCCGTCATTGGAAATCCGCGGCAGGACGAAAAAGATCATGAGCAGGGACGCAATGCCCAGCACGATCAGCGCCAGCAAACCGGCTTTATTGTTTTTCATCCTGGAATCTCCGGGTATTGTAAGCTTTTTACACGAGTTCAGATTGCTAGCGTCTTACCTTGCCCCAGACAAGCGGCGTGGCCGTAAAAGGCCATATTTGCAAGGGATTTCCCAAATTTTCTTGACGTGCCGCATCGCACATAGTTCCTTCCCTTCATGACGGACAAAAATACACCGATTCGATCCATCTGCGTTTATTGCGGCTCCCAGCCCGGACGTGATCCGGCTCATATGGAAGCAGGCCGCGCGCTTGGGAAATCCATTGCCGAAAACGGCATTCGCCTCGTTTATGGCGGCGGCACCAAGGGCATCATGGGCGCGGTTGCCAGCGGCGTTCTTTCCAATGGCGGCGAAGTAACCGGCATCATACCGGAATTTCTGGTCGATATGGAGGCAACGCGCCATTCTCTCGGACAATTGAACGAGCTTGTCATCACCAAGGACATGCATGAGCGCAAACATATGATGTTCGAGCGCTCGGATGCCTTCGTGACGCTGCCGGGCGGTGTCGGCACCCTGGAAGAGATCGTCGAGATCATGACCTGGGCGCAGCTTGGCCGTCACGCCAAGCCGATGGTTTTCGCCAATATCAACGGTTTCTGGAACCCGATGCTGGAGCTGGTGCAGCACATGCGCGACCAGGGCTTCATCCACCGCGCCCACCTTCTCAACCCGCTCGTTATCGACGAGGTGAAGGATATCGTGCCCGCTATCATCGACCGGGCGCTGGCGCAGCAGAACCCGGAAGGCGATCCCTCGGTGATTTCCCGCCTCTAGGCGTGACGATTGTTAACGGCCCCTTGGGGGTTCGTTACAATTTTAAATGTATATTAATACAGATTTAACGGCGGCATCGGTCCGCCCGCTCTTTCCATGGCCCCGCGAATGATCTTGTGCCAGCCTCAATAGGGCGTTGGTTGTCGCGGAATTCGTTTTCGCCGCCATGAGGGTGGGTGTCATCAGGAAATGATTGCTTTTGTGGTGCGGCTCAAAAGCCGGGCGCATTTCATTATCAGGAGAAGTCCCGGAGAGGGCAGTGAGGCGATCCTCGGCTCCGCCGCCCGTCGCAGGGGCGATGCGCGCATGAGGCTCGGCATCCTGATTGCCGCCTTTGTCGTCATCTATGGTGTCGTCGCCGCGCGTCTCGTCCAATATGGCCTTGCCGAACCGGTGGCGACCGCATGGATCAACACCGGCGTCAATGCCGTCGCTTCCCGGCCGGATATTGTCGATCGCAATGGCATGCTTTTGGCGACAGATCTCAATATGGTCTCGCTTTATGCGGATCCGCGCAGGATCGTCGATCCAGACGAGGTGGTGGAAAAACTCGCAACCGTCATTCCCAACATCGACTGGCGTGAAACGCACCGCAGATTGCGTTCGGATACCGGCTTCCAATGGCTGCGACGTCAGCTGACGCCCCGGCAGCAGGCGGATATTCTCAATCTCGGCATACCGGGCATTGGTTTCCGGCCGGAAAAGCGACGGTTTTATCCGGGTGGCCCCACCGCTTCGCATATTATCGGCCACGTCAATGTCGACAATCAGGGGCTTGCCGGCATGGAGCGTTACCTCGACCAGCAGGGGTTGGCCGATCTGCGCGCCGTCGGTCTTGCCAGCGGCGCGCCGCTGGAGCCGGTGCGGCTCTCCATCGATCTCAGGGTACAGAACATCGTCCGCGAAGTGGTCGTGAAGGCGAAAAGCGCCTATCAGGCCGAAGCGGCGGGTTCGGTGATCCTCGATGTGGAGACGGGCGAAGTGCTGGCCATGGCCTCCGTGCCGGATTACGATCCGAACGAACCTTCCCGCACCCTTGCCGATGGCAGCATCGACAGGGAGTATGAAAAGGGCTGGTTCAACCGGATGAGCAACGCCACCTTCGAAATGGGCTCCACTTTCAAGAGTTTCACCCTCGCCATGGGGCTGGATGCGGGGGCGATCACACTCAATTCGGTGGTCGATGCGTCGCGGCCGATCCGCATGGGCGGCTTCACCATCAAGGATTTCAAGGGCCGGAACCGGCCGCTCTCCATTCCGGAGGTGTTTCAATATTCATCGAATATTGGCACAGCGGCGGTGGCCGACAAGGTCGGTGTCGAAGGCCATCAGCAATTCCTGACGAAACTCGGGCTTCTTACCAGAATGGACACGGAAATGCCCGGTGTGGCCACCCCCACCCAGCCGAGAAACTGGAAGAAGATCAATTCCGTCACCATCTCCTTCGGCCATGGCGTCGCCACCACCCCGTTGCAGACGGCGGTGGCTGCTGCCGCGCTGATCAATGGCGGAAGCCTGATTTCGCCGACCTTCCTGCCGCGTTCGAAAGAGGCTGCGGTATCGCTGGCGAGCACCGTCATCAAAGACAAGACCAGTGCGGATATGCGTTACCTGTTCAACTGGAACGGCATCAAGGGCTCTGGCCGTGGCGCGCAGGTGGAGGGATTTCACGTGGGCGGCAAGACCGGAACCGCCGACAAGGTGATCAATGGGCGTTACGCCAAGGATATCAATTTCAACGCCTTCGTGGCCGGTTTTCCCATGCACAAGCCGAAATATGTCGTGCTGACGATGATCGATGCTCCGAGGACCGGCGTGAATGGTGGGCGCACGGCGGCCTCGACAGCAGCCCCCATGACCCGCGAAATCATCGCCCAGACGGCAGGCCTTCTCGGCGTCAAGCCGCGTTTCGGGTATGATGCGAACCCGCAGCTGCTGGTGGATTATTGACCCCACCTCTCATTCCTGTGATGAGCACAGGAATGAGGGAAGCAGCCCGGATTACCGCTTGAGCCGCAGCAGGCTTGAGCCTGTATAGATCGCCAGCGCGACCCAGATCATCGCAAAGGCCGCCATCCGCACCATGTCGAAGGGTTCCTTGAAGACGAAGATGGCGATGAGGAAGATCATCGTCGGCGCGATATATTGCATGATGCCGATGGTCGACAGCCGCAGCAGTTTTGCGCCATTGCCATAGAGGATGAGCGGCACGGCGGTGATGACGCCGCTGGCTGCCAGAAGCCAGGTGTCGGCCGCATTGCCACCCATGAAATGCGCCTGTCCGCTGAACCCCAGCCAGGCCATGACCAGCACGGCAGGGATGGACAGCAGCATGACTTCAAGCAGGAAGCCCTGCGTTGCGCCGATGGGCAGCGTCTTGCGGAAGAAGGCGTAAAAACCCCAGGACACGGTGAGCGCAATGGAAACCCACGGCAGGCTGCCCGCATGCCAGGTGAGGATCGCGACTGCGAGCGCCACCAGAACGATGGCGGCGATCTGCGCCGGATAGAGTTTTTCCTTCAGAAGCACTGCCCCGAGGAAGATGCTGAACAGCGGATTGATGAAATAACCCAAAGCCGCATCGAGCGCGCGACCCGCACCGATCGCCCAGATATAGACACCCCAGTTGATGCTGATCAGAGCGGCCGTAAGGCTCGCCATGGCAAGCATTTTCGGGTTTTTCAGCGCCGCCCTGATTTCCGTCGTCCGCCCGATCGCTATGAGTACGGCAGCGGCGATCGGCACCGACCAGACGACGCGGTGAACGATGACCTCGATCGGCGAAATATGCGCAACCGCCTTCATGTAGAAGGGAAGGAACCCCCACAGCAGATATGCGGAAAGCGCGAAAGCAAAACCGCGCGCGCTATCGCCGCCCTCTTGGGCCGGGAGCGTTTTATCGAGTGCCATGGGAGTACCGCCAATTATTAGGGATGGCCCTTCATACCGGATCGGCGTGGTGCGAGCCAATTCATTTCCGTGAAGCGTCCATGAGAAAAACTGCATGAATAAAAGGCGGTTTGCCCTTGAAACGGGCTGCTGTCATAACCTGCCGGATGATAGCCGCTGGAAAGCCCGCGTGAATCATTCTCTCATCCGGCCGGGCCAAAGCTCTGAAAGGACTGATTATTTCCCTGCAAAACGGTTGGTTGCGCGGATCAGCTGGTCAAGGATGCCGGGCTCGCTCATCGAGTGTCCGGCCGCCTCGATGATATGGAAATCCGCCTTCGGCCAGGCCTTGGCAAGCTGCCAGGCATATTTCAGCGGGCAGGGCATGTCGTAACGGCCATGCACGATGACACCCGGAATATCCCTGAGCTTGCCGGCATTGCGCAGCAATTGCTCTTCCTCCAGCCAGCAGCCGTTGACGAAGAAGTGGTTCTCGATGCGTGCGAAAGCGATGGCATATTTGTCCTCGCCGAAATCCTCGACACGTTCCGGATCGGTGACTAGCGAGATGGTCGCGCCTTCCCACTGGCTCCATGCCCTGGCGCATTCCAGCTTCTTGGTTTCGTCCGCGCCGGTGAGATAACGATTATAGGCCTGCATCATCGCGCCGCGTTCCGCTTCAGGGATTGGTGCGATGAAGTTTTCCCAGCGATCAGGGTACATTTCGGAAACACCGAACTGGTAATACCAGTCCAGCTCCGGCTTGGTGACGGTGTAGATGCCGCGCAGAACCAGTTCGCTGACGCGGTCGGCATGGGTTTCGGCGTAAGCGAGCGCCAGCGTCGAGCCCCAGGAACCGCCGAAAACCAGCCATTTTTCAAAGCCGCACAGTGCGCGCAGTTTTTCCATGTCGGCGACCAGATGCCAGGTGGTGTTGGCTTCCAGTTCCGCATGCGGCGTGGAACGGCCGCAGCCGCGCTGATCGAACAGGATGACGTCGTAAAGTGCCGGATCAAAAACCCGGCGATGCGTCGGGTTCACCCCACCACCCGGACCGCCATGCAGGAAAACCGCCGGCTTTGCACCGCGTGTGCCCACCCTTTCCCAATAGATCGTGTGGCCGTCGCCGACATCGAGCATGCCGGTCTCGAAAGGTTCGATCTCGGGGTAAAAGCCGCACAATTCTTCGGTCATGTCTTAGTTTCCTTCGGGTGGCCATTTGGCCGTGTCGTGATCCGGATGCTGATAGGAGGTGATCTCCGCCTCGTCGACGCCCTGTTCCACTGCCGGCTTGCCGAAGAGCTGTTCGATCCACGGCATGCGCTTGTGGAAATTGACCTGCACCTGCGGTTCGATGCGCTCCGGCTCGTCAAAAGCGCCAATGGCGATCTCCACGCCGCCGGGATAATGATAGGTCAGCGGCGTGCCGCACTTGTTGCAGAAACCGCGATGGATTTTTGCCGAGGAGCGGAAGAGGGATGGCTGGCCGCGCGTCCAGGTCAGGTGCGCCTGATCGGCACTGACCAGCGCGCCGAAGAAATTGCCGAAATGTTTCTGGCACATGCGGCAATGGCAGATGGAAGCGCGGCCGAGCTTGCCCGCATGGAAACGCACGGCGCCGCACTGACAGCCGCCGGAAAATCCCGCTTCGCTCATTATCTGTTCTCCGGTGGCCAGTTTTCTGTGTCGTGGTCGGGGTGCTGATAGGAAACGAGATCGGCGAGATAGTCCACCTGCGTCAGGTCGTCCTCGGTGGCAACGGCAGGCAGTGTGTGAAGGCTGTCGACGAAATCGATCTTGCGTTCCACGCCCCACTGAATGGTCGGCGGCAGCGCGGCAGGATCATCGAAGGCCCCGGCCGCCACCGCCACACCGTCAGGCGCCTCATAGGTGAGCGGCGTACCGCATTCGGAGCAGAAACCGCGCTTGACGACACTGGAGGACTGGAAGCGTTTCGGCTCTCCCCGGGTCCATTCAAATTCCACGCCCCGCACCGAAACCAGCGGCGCGTAATAGGCACCAAAGGCCTTCTGGCACATGCGGCAATGGCATATGGAACTGTCTTTCAGCTCCCCGCTGGCGCGAAAACGGATCGCGCCGCACTGGCATCCGCCGGTATATGTCGTCATGGCCGGTCCTCCTTCACCGTTCGGATAATGTGGAGACAGACATTGTCGATGTCCTTCAGAATATCCTCGTTCCAGAAACGGAGGATTGTCCAGCCAAGTTCCTCAAACGTCCGTGTTCTCTGCTGGTCATAGGCCGCCGCAGCGTCTTCCGCATGTTGAAACCCATCTAACTCGACGATGATCTTATGCGACGGGCAAGCGAAATCAACGATATATCCGGAGACTGGCAGCTGGCGTCTGAAAGACAGGCCGTCAAGGCGGTGAGCGCGGACAGCGTTCCAGAACTTCAGTTCGGCGTCGGTCATAGTCTTTCGCATCTGCCGGGCATGCGACCGATGTTGAGGATTGACCTTGGCGTGGGGCACGGGAATGCTCGCAGCTTGATGGGGTGCCGCGAGATTGGAGTATGGTGTGGGCGAAAGCAAGGGCGTACCGTGGCGCTTAACCCCCCTCTGCCCTGCCGGGCATCTCCCCCTCAAGGGTGGAGATCAGCTA
>RCUP01001888.1_pt1 | contig 11955 bp, 9 predicted proteins | sample 2166341 | NCBI WGS metagenome assembly RCUP01 (sample SAMN09932325, study PRJNA488358) | compost metagenome | isolation source: compost soil in succinonitrile-enriched | place: Germany: Experimental Botanical Garden | reverse complement strand
GCGCCCGTAGCTCAGCTGGATAGAGTACCTGGCTACGAACCAGGTGGTCAGAGGTTCGAATCCTCTCGGGCGCACCATTTTAGCAGTACCAAAAGTTGATGAGCGCCCGTAGCTCAGCTGGATAGAGTACCTGGCTACGAACCAGGTGGTCAGAGGTTCGAATCCTCTCGGGCGCACCATACAGACAGCCTCGACATCAGTCGGGGCTGTTTTTTTATGGGCCCAATTCCCCCGGTCGTGGGGATCTGCTGCCCTGATGGCGACCGATGTGTCGCCGCATTGAACGATGCTTGCCGTTCCCGCCACACCGCTCTCCGTCGTCGCCCTATATTCCCTCTGCTTCCAATCAGACCCTGCCACTCGGCGTCTTGTCACCCCCTATGTCACCTTCAGCCACTCACTGGCGCTGCTGCAGGCACGCTCTGTGCTCTTTGGCACCACTAGGGCGGCATGAACCCAGGCTCTGGACGTTGAACGCCTTGGTGGCTGACAGCAGCCTTTTGCGGGCAATAAAAAAGGATGCCTCGGCATCCTTTTTGGGTTTGAGTCGTTCGCTCAGCTTTTCAGCCATTTGCGAATGCGGTTCGCATCGCCGATGGGGGTGCGTTTGCCCACCGAGTTGAGCAGCACGATGGCGAGCTCCTGACGGTCCGGCTTGGCACGCATCAGCAGGCAGCGGCCCGCCTCGTCGGTGTAGCCGGTCTTGGAGAGGCGTACGTCCCAGTCCGGGTTCTTCACCAGGGGGTTGGTGTTGTTGAACATCAGGCTGTAGGCGGGCGTGCTGAAGCGCATCTCCTTGTTGGTGTCCTGGGTGAACTGGCGGATCAGCGGCTGGCGATAGGCGGCGGCGATGAGCTTGGCGAGATCCCGGGCGGTGGAGACGTTGCGGGTCGACAGGCCGGTGGAGTCGTAGAAACGGCTGTTGCGCATGCCGAGCTGCCTGGCCTTGTTGTTCATGGCGCGAATGAAAGCCGAGCGGCCACCCGGATAGTGGCGGCCTAGGGCAGAGGCCATGCGATTCTCGGAGGACATCAGCGCCAGATGCAGGGCGTCACGGCGGGTCACCTTGGTGCCCATGCGCACCCGGGAGTAGGTGTGCTTGAGGTTGTCCCTGTCGTTCTGATCGATGGTCAGGGTCTGATTCAGGTTCTGGCGGGCATCCAGCACCACCAGGGCCGTCATCAGCTTGGTGAGGGAGGCGATGGGGCGCACCTGGGCAGGGTTCTTCTGGTAGAGCGTCTTGCCCGTGTTGATGTCCATCACCAGGGCACTGCCCGATTTCAGTTGCAGCTTGGCCGGGTTGGGCGCCGCCAGGGCTGCCTGCGATCCGAGCAGTCCCATCAATCCACATACCAGCGCGATTGCGCGAATCCGACACCCCATACAACCGACTCCATCCACAGCGAAAAAAGGCGCTAGATTCACTCATTTTTGCCCTCGCTTTACAAGAGCGAGAAGATGGAATTCGTCACTATTTCCATAAAAAAGGGCCGCCTGCCGGCGACCCCTGTGATTTGTCTCAATCCCTTGAGACGTGGACCTTGCGTTTGCTCAGCCAGCGCCAGACCAGCGCTATCAAGCCGCCCACCAGCAGCACCAGCGGCAGGCAGAGGATGATGCTGAGGAACTGGGACTCATACTGCGCGGCCAGCTTGGTGTGGCTCAGGTAGTAACCCAGCCCGACCAGGGGGCAGATCCACATGATGGAGCTGATGAGGTTCACCACCAGGAAGCGACCCTGGGGTATCTCGTTGGCGCCGACTATGTAGGGATAGGCGGTGCGCACGAAGGCGATGTAGCGGGCGGTGATCAGGGTGATGATGCCGTACTTGTTGAGCAGGTAGTGCACCTTCTCCTTGTGCTTCTCGTCCAGATGGGACATCAGCCTGTGGTACATCTGGGTGTGGCCGAGGAAGCGCCCCTGCATGTAACCGAGCCAGGTGCCGAAGAAGGTCGCCAGGATCAGCAGCGGGATGACGGCGAGCGGCAGTACCCCCTGATAGATGAGCACGCCGGTCAGGATCAGCAGGGTGTCACCGGGCAGGAAGGCGGTCGGGATGAAGCCATTTTCCAGCACCAGGAAGGTCAGCAGGACTATGTAGACCATGAAGACCATCTTGGGGTCGGACAGGGTCGCCAGATCCTGATGAATGAAGGCGTGAGCCAGGTGGTAAAACTGCTCCATACATGCAAACTCCGCAGGTTAGCTGGGTTGGTCGGTCAAGGGCATGGCAAGCACCTTGTCGATGCGCAGGCCGTCCATATCCACGATTTCCAGTTGCCACTGTTCCAGGGTGACCAGGTCTCCGGTCTGGGGAAGGCGGCCAAGGAGCAGCATGATAAGCCCTCCGAGGGTGTGATAGTGATGTTTTTCTTCTTCCGGCAGGCGAACCAGCTCCAGACAGTCCTTCAATTCCGGCAGCGGGATCAGGCCGTCGAGCAGCCAGCTGCCATCGGCACGCTGGAAGGCCCAGTTGTTCTCCCCGTCTTCCTGCTGGAAGTCGCCCGCCAGCGTCTCCAGCAGATCCTGCTGGGTGACCAGCCCCTGCAGCTCGCCATATTCGTCCACCACCAGCACCATGTGTTCGGCGTGGGCGCGGAAGTGGTTGAGCAGCTCCAGGCCGTTGAGGGTCTCCGGCAGCAGGCTGCCGTCCTGGGTGAGGGCCGCCAGATCGATGGGCTCCCCCTTGATGTAGGCGTGCAGCACCTTGCTGACGTTGAGGATGCCCACCAGGTCAGAGAGGCTGCCGTCACAGACCGGGAAGAAGCTGTGGCGATACTCCACCAGTCGCTGCAGGTTGGTCTCCAGCGGCAGGGAGAGATCCAGATAGCGGATGTCGCTGCGGGGCACCATCAGGGAGGAGAGGCTGCGCTCGTCGAGGCGGAACACGTTCCGCAACATAGTGTGTTCGTGATCCTCGATGATGCCGGCCTCAGAGCCCTCCACCAGGATGGCGTGGATCTCCTCCTGGGTGACGTTGTTGCTGCTGCTCTGATCGACTCGCAGCAGGCGCAGGCTGGCGTTGGTGGAGGCGGACAGCAGCCAGACGAAGGGGCGGGTCAGGGTCGCCAGCCACAGCATGGGGCGTGCCACCAGGCAGGCGATGCGTTCGGCATTGAGCTGGCCAAGGCGTTTGGGCACCAGTTCCCCCACCACGATGGAGAGGTAGGTCACCAGTACCACCACGATGACGGTGGCGAACAGGCTGCTGCTCTTGGGGGAGAGACCCCACTCCTGCAGCCAGAGGGCGAAGGGTTGGGCCAGCAGTGACTCACCGTAGATACCGTTGAGCAGGCCTATGCTGGTGATGCCGATCTGGACGGCGGAGAGGAAATGGGTCGGATCCTCCCCCAGCTTGAGGGCGATGGCGGCAGAGCGGCTCCCCTCGCTTGCCATCTTGCTGAGACGGGCCTTGCGTGCGGTGACGATGGCGATTTCCGACATGGCGAAGACGCCATTGAGCAAAATCAATCCAAACAGGATCAATATTTCCATACTGCAGCAGCACTCCCGGTAGAAAAGATCGCTGGCAGTGTAATGAATTTGCGGGCGATGCGCTTGTGAAAGGAGGTGATGTGGCTCGTGAATTTTTCAATTCAACGTTGGGCTGCGGGGCATCCGTCCATCACGGACTCGTCGTCATCCAGGCATCGGGATGATAGCCGCGGGTTTGCCATCCGGGGGGGGAAAATGAAAAGCCCCCGATAGACGGGGGCTTTTGGGGTTGGCGAGGAGCACTTAGAGGGCGGCGATCTCGGCCTGCTGGGCTTCCAGCTTGGTCAGCTGGAGACGGTAATCTTCCAGCTTCTCGCGCTCCTTGGCGATGACGGCATCCGGTGCCTTGGCAACGAAGGCCTCGTTGCCGAGTTTGCCTTCGATGCGGCCGCATTCACCGACCAGACGGGCCACCTCTTTGGCCAGACGGGCCAGTTCGGCATCCTTGTCGATGAGGCCCGCCATGGGGATCATCAGCTCGGTAGCACCGATCAGCTTCTTCACCGACAGGGGGGCGACTTCACCGTCCGCCAGCACGCGGATGGATTCCAGACGAGCCAGGGACTTGAGGAAGGCCTCGTTGTCACCGGCGCGCTGGGCGTCCTTTCCATCGCACTTGAGCAGCACGTTCAGGGCCACGCTCGGTGCCACATTCATCTCGGCGCGGATGTTGCGGATGCCGACGATAAACTCCTTCACCCACTCCTGATCCGCCATGGCGGCGTCGTCTACCTTGGCGGCATCGAACTCCGGGAAGGCCTGCAGCATGATGGTGTCGGCGTTGACACCGGTCAGCGGGGCCACCGACTTCCAGATGGTCTCGGTGATGAAGGGGATGATGGGGTGCGCCAGACGCAGCAAGGTCTCCAGCACAGTCACCAGGGTGTGACGGGTGGCGCGCTGCTCGGCCTCTGAGCCCTTGCCCAGCACCGGCTTGGTCAGCTCCAGATACCAGTCGCAGAACTGGTTCCAGATAAATTCGTACAGCACGCCGGCCGCGATATCGAAGCGATAGGTATCGAGCGCGGTGCGGAAGTCGCGGATGGCGACCTGCAGCTGGGACTGGATCCAGCGATCCGCCAGGCTGAACTGCATCTCGCCGCCGTGCAGGCCGCAATCCTGATCCTCGGTGTTCATCAGCACATAGCGGGAGGCGTTCCACAGCTTGTTGCAGAAGTTGTTGTAGCCGTCCAGGCGCTTCATGTCCCAGTTGATGTCACGACCGGTAGAGGCGAGCGCCGCCAGGGTGAAGCGCAGGGCGTCGGTGCCGTGGGCCTCGATCCCTTCCGGGAACTGCTTGGCGGTACGCTTGCCGATCTTCTCGGCCATCTGCGGCTGCATCATGTTGCCGGTGCGCTTCTCCAGCAGATCTTCCAGGGAGATGCCGTCGATCATGTCGAGGGGGTCCAGCACGTTGCCCTTGGACTTGGACATCTTCTGCCCTTCTTCGTCACGGATCAGGCCGGTGATGTAGACGGTCTTGAACGGGACTTGCGGCTGGCCGTTCTCGTCCTTGATGAAGTGCATGGTCATCATGATCATCCGGGCGATCCAGAAGAAGATGATGTCGAAGCCGCTCATCAGCACGTCGGTCGGGTGGAAGGTCTTGAGCGCCTCGGTGTTGTTCGGCCAGCCCAGGGTGGAGAAGGTCCACAGGGCGGAGCTGAACCAGGTGTCGAGCACGTCTTCGTCCTGACGCAGGGTGGTTACGGACGGGATGCTGTGCTTGGCACGCACTTCCGCCTCGTCACGGCCCACGTAGACGTTGCCGGCGTCGTCATACCAGGCCGGGATGCGGTGACCCCACCACAGCTGACGGGAGACGCACCAGTCCTGAATGTCGCGCATCCAGGAGAAGTACATGTTCTCGTACTGCTTGGGCACGAACTGGATGCGGCCATCTTCCACCGCCTCGATGGCGGTCTTGGCCATGGGGGCCACGCGCACGTACCACTGGTCGGTCAGCATGGGCTCGATGGGCACGCCGCCGCGATCGCCGTAAGGCTGTTGCAGCACGTGATCCTTGATCTCGGCCAAGAGGCCCAGCTCGTCCAGCTTGGCGACGATGGCCTTGCGGGCGGCGAAGCGCTCCATGCCGGCGAACTCGCTCGGCAGGGCGGCATCGTAGGCGGTGCTGGGGTTGCCGTTGGTGTCGACCACTTCGGCCTCGGCACGCACGTGGGCGTCCAGGGTGAAGATGTTGATCATCGGCAGGTTGTGGCGCTTGCCCACTTCGTTGTCGTTGAAGTCGTGGGCCGGGGTGATCTTCACGCAGCCGGTGCCCTTCTCCATATCGGCGTGTTCATCGGCGACGATGGGGATCAGGCGGTTCACCAGTGGCAGCAGAATGTGCTGGCCGATCAGCGCCTTGTAACGGGGGTCTTCCGGGTTCACGGCCACGGCGGTATCGCCCAGCATGGTCTCCGGACGGGTGGTGGCGACGATCAGGTGATCCTGGCCCTCGGCTGTCTTGGCGCCGTCGGCCAGGGGGTAGCGCAGGTGCCACATGTGGCCCTTGATCTCGCGGTTTTCCACTTCCAGATCGGAGATGGCGGTGTTGAGCTTGGGATCCCAGTTCACCAGGCGCTTGCCGCGGTACATCAGGCCATCTTCGTAGAGACGGACGAACACTTCCTGCACGGCGGCGGAGAGGCCTTCATCCATGGTGAAGCGCTCGCGCTCCCAGTCAACGGAGTCGCCCAGGCGGCGCATCTGGCGGGTGATGGTGCCACCGGACTCTTCCTTCCACTGCCAGATCTTGTCGATGAAGGCTTCACGGCCGTAATCGTGACGGGTCTTGCCCTCTTCGGCGGCGATCTTGCGCTCAACCACCATCTGGGTGGCGATACCGGCGTGGTCGGTACCTGCCTGCCACAGGGTGTTCTTGCCCTGCATGCGGTTGTAGCGGATCAGGGTATCCATCAGGGTCTGCTGGAAGGCGTGACCCATGTGCAGGCTGCCGGTGACGTTCGGCGGCGGGATCATGATGCAGAAGGAGTCTTTGCTGGTGTCGCCGTGGGGCTTGAAGTAGCCCTGGGCTTCCCAGTGCTGATAGAGCGCCTGTTCGATGGCATTGTGATTAAAAGTCTTTTCCATGGTCTCGCCGTATTCTGGATGGATGGAGTCTGGTGTTGAGTCGTCGTGGATCGAGGGTGGCGCAGTCAGGGCTGCGCCGGATCCGGTGCGGCAAGGACGGGCTGATCCCTCATCTCGAGGGCATGACCCGCCTGGCGATAGTGCTTGTAGCGCTCGCGGGCTTGCTGCTTTTGCGTTTCGTCAGTGGGGACAAAATCTACCACTTGAGCGAAGTGTCCTGCAAACAAAGGTGTCTGCTCGGCCAGGTTGATGAGGCGGGCATAGCGCCGCTTCGGTGGCTGATGGCCTATCTCCACCGGGGCCTGGCCGCTCTCCCCCTGCAACTGGTGCGGCACGAAACGATCCGGCGGCAGTTGCCACAGCAGCTCGTCCAGGCGCAGGGCCTGGGCCTCGTCGTTGCAAAACAGATAGAGGTGGCCGGCACTCCAGCCATCGGCCGCCAGCTGGCAGGCGAGGCGTTCGACCGCGGACGCCTGAGCGTCGTCAGGCTCACTCATCAGGTAAAAGGTCACTTGGCTCATCAGGTTGGTCCCGTTTGGCTGTGACGGACAGCGATTGGCCGTCTGCGGGGCGCCGTGCCATGCACGGTCTTCCCGGATTCTCTCAATGAAACAAGGAAGAGGCAGGCCTCTTCCTTGTGGTACCACTCCCCCGATGCGGGCATCCGAAGAGAGGGGTTACTCCTTGTCTTCGACGTCCGCCACGCCGGCTCGATTGAGCAGGAACTGGGTCAGCAGGGGCACGGGGCGACCGGTGGAACCTTTATCCTTGCCGCTCTTCCAGGCGGTCCCTGCGATATCCAGGTGGGCCCAGTTGTACTTCTTGGTGAAGCGCGACAGGAAGGCGGCGGCGGTGATGGTGCCGGCCGGGCGGCCCCCGATGTTGGCCATGTCCGCGAACGGACTCTCCAACTGCTCCTGATACTCGTCGAACAGCGGCAGGCGCCAGGCGCGATCGCCGGCCTGCTCGGAGGCGTTCAGCAGCTCGTGGGCCAGGGGGTTGTGGTTGGCCAGCAGGCCCGAGGTGTGGTGACCCAGGGCGATGATGCAGGCGCCGGTCAGGGTCGCCACGTCGATCACGGTTTCGGGATCGTAGCGGTCCACATAGGTGAGGGCATCGCACAGCACCAGGCGACCCTCGGCGTCGGTGTTGAGCACCTCGACGGTCTGGCCGGACATGGTGGTGAGGATGTCACCCGGGCGATAGGCGTTGCCGCCCGGCATGTTCTCGCAGCCTGCCAGCACGCCGATGACGTTGATGGGCAGCTGCAACTGGGCCAGGGCATGCATGGTGCCGAGCACGGAGGCGGCGCCGCCCATGTCGTACTTCATCTCGTCCATGCCGTCCGCCGGCTTGATGGAGATGCCGCCAGAATCGAAGGTCAGCCCCTTGCCCACCAGCACGATGGGCTTGGCGTCGGCGTTGCCCTTGTATTCGATGATGGCCATCATGGCTTCGTTCTCGGAGCCGCGGGCCACCGCCAGGTAGGAGTTCATGCCGAGTTCGGCCATCTCCTGCTCGCCGATCACCTTGGTGGTGATGTTGTCATAGGCATCCGCCAGACGGCGGGCCTGGGAGGCGAGGTAGGCCGGGTTGCAGACGTTGGGCGGCATGTTCGCCACGTCGCGGCAGATGCGTACCCCTTTCGCCACGGCCAGGCCGTGGGTGATGGCGCGCTCGCCTATGGTCAGTTCCCGACGCGTCGGCACGTTGAAGACCAGCTTGCGCAACGGGCGGCGCGGTTCGGCCTTGTTGGTCTTGAACTGATCGAAGCTGTAGAGGCCCGCCTTGGTGGTTTCCACCGCCTGGCGCACCTTCCAGTAGGTATCCCGGCCCTTGACGTGCAGCTCGGTCAGGAAGCAGACCGCTTCCATGGACCCGGTCTCGTTCAGGGTGGTGATGGTCTTGTTGATGATCTGCTTGTACTGGCGTTCGTCGAGTTCCCGCTCCTTGCCGCACCCGACCAGCAGCACGCGCTCGCTGAGCACGCCCGGTACTTGATGCAGCAACAGCATCTGGCCTGGTTTGCCTTCCAGATCGCCGCGGCGCAGCAGCGAGCTGAGGTAGCCGTCGCTGATCTTGTCCAGCTGTTCGGCAACCGGAGAGAGGCGGCGAGGCTCAAAAACGCCGACCACGACGCAGGCGCTGCGTTGCTTCTCAGGACTGCCACTCTTTACACTGAACTCCATGGAATCTCCTACATCCTAAAGACAAAAGGCACCATTTATTGAATAATGCGGTGCTTGTTGGGGTATCAGAGGCGGAGCGAACAGCCACAGGCTCCGCAGTTCAAACTGGTAAAAATCCAATATAGGGCCCTATTTTTCAGGCATTCGACTAAAAACACAAGTTTACTTGGGAATGACTGTGATCGTTTTCCGATATTTGTTCAGGGAGACCCTGAAAACCCAGCTGGCGGTGCTGTTCGTACTGCTGCTTATCTTCGTCAGCCAGCAATTTATCCAGATCATCGGCGATGCTGCCGATGGTGAGGTGCCGACGCGCCTGGTTTCCACCCTGCTGCTGCTCAACCTGCCGAATATGGCCCTGTTGATGCTGCCTATCAGTCTGTTTTTAGCCATTCTGTTTGCTCACGGTCGTTTGTATGCGGAAAGCGAGATGACGGTGATGCATGCGGTAGGCTTCAGCCACCGCTTCGTGATGGGCAGTGCCCTGCTGCTGGCTCTGCTGACCGCGGCCGTCGCCGCATTCAATACCGGCTGGATCGCCCCCCAGGCCAAGGAGCGCGAGTATCAGGTGATCGATGAGTTCAAGGCCGATCCTGGCATCTCCTTCCTGCAGGCCGGCCGTTTCATGGAGCTCGACAAGGGGCGCCTGGTTGCCTACATCCAGGATCTGAACGACAAGGGATCCGAGTTGCAGAAGATCTTCGTGCTGCAGCGTGCCGAAGGGAGTTCGCCCCCTTCCGTGGTGGTGGCCAACGAGGGACAGGTGACCGCCGACAGCAATGGCCTGCAATGGCTGACTCTGAAGGACGGTTCCCGCTATGAAGGTCAGTTCACCGGCAAGCAGTTCCAGGTCTCCGAGTTCAGCGAATACAGCCTGGTGATCCGTCAGCAGGAGATGGAGCGCTCCAACCGCAAGGCGGCGGCCAAGCCGACCATGGCGCTGCTGGGTACCCAGGACAATCAGCTGATGGCCGAGCTGCAGTGGCGTCTGTCGCTGCCCTTCTCCATCCTGGTGCTCACTGTTCTGGTGGTGCCTCTGGCCCGGGTCAACCCGCGCCAGGGGCGTTACGCCAAGCTGTTGCCGGCCATCCTGCTCTATCTCTCCTATTTCCTGCTGCTCAGTGCCGCCCGTTCAGCCATCGACAGCGGGCGTCTGCCTCACTGGCCAGGCATGTTCCTGGTGCCGCTGGTCTATCTGCTGCTGATCGGGGTGCCGCTCAACCTGCAGGGCACCAGCTGGTGGAACGGGGTCAAGGGCCACTTTTTCAAAGGCAAGTCAGCATGATGCTGCAACATAGGAGTTTCTGCTGATGTTCGGCATTCTCGATAGATACATCGGTCGGGTCATCTTCATGTCGATCCTGCTGTGCGAACTGACCCTGGTCGGGCTGGCGGCGCTCATCAAATATGTGGAGCAGTTGAAAGCCGTGGGGGAGGGCAACTACGACATGCTCAACGCCCTCTATTTCGTGCTGCTCTCCATGCCCAAGGAGGCGGTGCTGTTCTTCCCCCTGGCGGCCCTGCTGGGTGGCCTCATCGGCCTGGGTCAGCTCGCCACCAGCTCCGAGCTGGTGGTGATGCAGGCATCGGGTCGCTCCAAGATCAGCATCGTGATGGCGGCGCTCAAGACGGCGATCCCCCTGATGCTGCTGGTCGGTCTGATGGGCGAGTACGTAGCCCCGGCCGCCAAGCGGATGGCGGATGACATCAAGGCGGGTGCCATGTCGGAAGGGCGACTCACCGTCTCGGCCTACGGTGTCTGGGCGCGGGATGGCAACAACTTCGTCAATATCAACGGGGTGCGCAACGACGGCGCCCTGACCGGTATCACCCTGTATCGTTTTACTCCGTCCCGCAACCTGATCGACGTGGTCCAGGCGCAGGAAGGGGTGTTCGAGCAGCATCACTGGCTGCTCAAGCAGGTGCACATCACCCGCTTCGACGATCCCAAGCAGATCCTGGACGAGAAACATGCCCAGATGCAGTGGCAGTCCGAGCTGACCCCCAAGCAGCTGGGGGTGGTGAGCATCGATCCCGAAAACCTGCCCATCTCGGGACTGCGGGATTACATCGGCTATCTGGACGCCAACAAGCAGGACGCAGGACGCTACAAGCTGGAGATGTGGCGCAAGCTGCTGTCGCCGCTGTCGGTGGTGGCCATGATACTGCTTGCGTCTTCCTTCATTTTCGGCCCGCTGCGCTCGGTGAGCATGGGGGCCAGGATGCTGATGGGGATCATGACCGGCTTCGCTGTCTATGTGAGCGATCGGGTATTCGGCCCGGTCAGCCTGGTGTATGCGGTACCGCCCATCCTGGCTGCCATCGCACCCAGCCTGCTGTTTGGTGGCATCTCCTTCTATATCCTGAGCCGCAAGCAGTGACACTGGCTGTGGTGTGAGACGACAAGAAACAAGAAGGGCACCCAGTGGGTGCCCTTCTTGTTTCTCATCTCGTACTCGGTGGGTCACTTGTTCAGCTGCTCCAGGTTCTCCTGCTTGCTCAGCACCACCACTTCACATTCGGCCCAGATGTCCTGGAAGGCGCGGGGCCGCGCACGATTGAACACGCACATCAGGTTGCCGAGACCGAAGGCCGAGGTCGCGAGCCGGATCAGGGCCTGGGTGATGCGAATGTTGCTGCCGTCCAGATTCTGGATGCGTAGGCGCCAGGCGCGCATACCGATGGTCTGGCCAGCGCGGGTCCAGAACCAGGTGTAGAAACCGCAGATCACCAGGGCGAGCCAGGCGCTGTAGAGGGGACTTGTCAGCAGCCAGGCCGCATCCTTGCCCTCGGGCACGGTCGCCATGCCGGTGGCCAGCAGCAGTTGCGCCACCCCCATGCCGATGAAACCGGCGATGATCAGCAAGGCGATGACCACCAGATAGTCATAGAGCAGGGCACCCAGGCGCCGCAGCAGCCCGGCCGAAGGGTGCTGGTGCTGGGGGGGAGGCTGGAGAGAGGAGGGGGTCTTGCGCTTGGCCATGATGATTATTCCATTAATATGATGCGGGCATTCTATGTAACTGGCCGAACATCGGCAAGGCGTTGAATAATTGAGCAAACGGTGGCCGTGCAAGAAAAACACCTTGCATGCCAAAACGCCATTCGTATAATCCCTCGCAGTTGCCCGGGTGGCGAAATCGGTAGACGCAGCGGATTCAAAATCCGCCGTTG
>RCUP01001885.1_pt1 | contig 11978 bp, 10 predicted proteins | sample 2166341 | NCBI WGS metagenome assembly RCUP01 (sample SAMN09932325, study PRJNA488358) | compost metagenome | isolation source: compost soil in succinonitrile-enriched | place: Germany: Experimental Botanical Garden | reverse complement strand
ATGTCCACCCAGCGCTCCACCACGCGGTCCAGTTCCCGCCTGGCCTCATCCAGCTGTTCGGGGTTGAGCATGGACCTTGCCGTATACAGATCGGACACCAGCTGCCGCAGGGTGGCTTCCTGGATGGCGACCGCCGGCCCTTCCAGGCCGGGTACCTGCAGCGCGGGGCTGCTGCCCAGCGCTCCGTACAACGTCACCTGGATCTTGCTCTGCATGCTCGACTTCCCTGCGGATGGATACGGCCGAGCGCCATCTTTACCCGGAATGGATGACACGCGCATGTGCCACCGCAGGCCGCATTACAGCGCTGCGAGGTCCGCCAGGTGCTGGGCCATCGCATCCACTGCGCCCACGGCATTGGTGGTGGCGAAGTAGTCATGCCAGCCGGTGGCACTGATGGCGGCCATCAGCGCATCGGCATCTGCACGGCTGGCGCACTGCCAGACGGCGTAGTACTGCTCGGCGCTGGCATGTGGCACCTCGCTGGCCACGCGGCCCATCGCCAACGGTGAGATGCGCGCCGGGTCGAGTTGCTGCATGCCCGCACCGATACGGGCGAAGAAGGTGTTGCGTTGTTCGGCGGACAACGCTTTCCAGGTCGGCGTTGCGGTGTACAGCTCGATGAGGAGGTGGGACATGGGGTCTTCCTTGAGGGTCATGGGGTTGCCGGCCAGCGGCCGGCACTACCGGGGAATGGGCGTGACATGGGTTGCCGACCAGCGGTCGGCATTGCCGGGAAACGGGGGAACGGTGCGGGGTTACAGCGAGCGCAGCGCGCGTTTGCGGATGTACGTATTGGCGACGCTGTCGCGGGTTGACTGCCACCGTGTGCAGACATCGCGCACCCAACCGGGTTGGCTCTTGCCAGCATCGTTCAACCAGTTGCCAACCGAGTCCTGCACATAGCGCTCTGGATCATCGGCGAGTGCCTCCAGCAAGGGCAGCACGTGTTCGGGTTGCTGTTTGAACAGTGCAATATGCGTGGCCCAGACGCCGCGGGGGCGCAACGCCTCACAGGCGAAGCGGCGCAGATGCGGCGAAGGCTGCTGCGCCCAGGGTTGCAGCAGGGCGAGCGCCTCCAGCGGCCCGGCAACGATATCGCTGCGCAGCGCCAGCCACGCCCATTCGCGCACACCGAAGTGCGGATCATCTGCCAGCGGACGCATCGCCTGCAGTTTGTCGGCCAATGCCGCCTGCGCGTCAGCGCCGATCAGATAGCACGCCCACCCCCGCACGGTGTCGGAGGGATGCGCCTGCCAGTGCTGCACGTCGCCCTGCCCTGCCTCGCGCAGTAGCGCTGCGGCCAAGGCCATGCGCTGGGTGATTCCCTTGCCTGCGGCGGTGTGCATGCGCTGTATCGCGGCCGGTGGCAATGTCGGTGCCACCGCCCGCAGCAACGCAGCGAAGTCCACCGCCAGGCACTCGGCCAGATGCGTGCTGGCGATGCTGCCCGCATTGAGTGCCAGCAGGCGCGCCGTGGCAATGGTCATGTGTCTGTCTCCTGGCCTGCGTCGGTGTGCCGCCAGACTTTTTCGAGCAGCAGCGACAACTGCGCCTGTTCGCCGACATCCAGTCCATTGAACAGGCCACCGATCCATTGCGTGTGCTGGTCGAACAGATCGCCGGCCAGACGCTTGCCGCGCGCCGTCAGCACGATCTGCAGACGGCGGCCATCTTCGGCATCGCTGCGCCGCTGCAGCAGGCCGTCACGCTGCAGGCCATCGAGCAATCCGCTGATGGTGGCGCGGGTGACACCGGCCTGCTCGGCCAGCTCGTGCGGCGGCAGCGTGCCGCCGGCGCCGTGCAGCAGGAACAGCACGACGAAGCGGCCTTCGCTGAGGCCGTGCGGCGCGAGGCGTGTGGCGCAGTCACGATCGATCGCGCCGGACAAGGCGAGCAGCTGGAAACACAGGCGCAGCTGCGCGACATTGGCGTGACCCCGCCGCTGCGCCTCCTCGACGAGGGCCTGGTGCTTCAACTCAAGCATCGCGTATCCAGATATGCTTAGGCAGCTAATCATAATCCATGAGGCAAGAACTGCAAGCCTCCCGCCGCCGCCGGCAGGGTCCGCAGCTCATCGATCGCGGAGATGCATCGCTACCATTCCATCACCCGCGACGGTGGGCCGGGATGCGACGGAAACAACGGCAGCACCTCTTCGGCCAGTTCCTGCAGCACATCGGCAGCTGGGCGCTGCGAGAACTGGATGCCGAGCGCGGCATGGTTGACTCCTGCACGCTGCCAGGCTTCCAGCAGCGCGATCAACCCCTTACGCCCGGTACGCAGGCAGTAGCCACCCTGCAGCGGCACGCGCGGATGGTCCGGGTCATCCACCAGATCCAGCCATTCATTGGTCATGTGCGGACGGAAGCCGCCGTCGGGAATCTGCGCGCGCCATGCGCGGATCTTCGCCGCCAGCCGCTGTGGTCCTGCCGTGTCATGGGTCGCGTCGGGATAGGTCAGCCAGCCGTCGGCGTGCTCGCCGATCCATTGCAGCGACTGCCGGGCACCACCGGTGACGATCAGCGGAATGCGACCGCTGACCGGCGGCGGCAGCAGCTGCACGCCCTGCGCGGCCCAGGGATGGCCGGCGAGCGCTCCGTCGGCGGGCTGCAACCATTGCCGGAAGGCCACCACGGCGTCGGCGAACCGTTCACCACGTTGGGCGTGGTCCAGGCCATAGGCGGGAAACTCAAGCGGTCGATCACCCGAGGCAATGCCCATCACCAGCCGCCCTGCGGACAACTGATCGATCGACGCGGCCGCCTTGGCCAGGTCGATGGGATGCCGCAGTGGCATCACCACGCTGCCTGTCGCCAACGCGACGCGATGGGTGCGCGCGGCCAGCCATGCGAGATACGTGAACGGATCGAACACCTGTCCGGCATCACCGAACTGGGGATCGAACAGCGGAACATCGCGCACCCAGACCGCAGCGAAGCCATGGCGGTCGATGGCTTCCACCAGCGCGGTCTGTCCCTGCAGTACCGCCATGTCGCCCTGGTAGAAACGCAGCGGCAGGAAGATGCCCAAGGTCAGCGCATCGGCGCGGAACATGCGCTGATAACCGGCATGGCCGGCGAAGGTTGCTGCCGAAGCACCGTGGATCGAAAGGGAGGCTGTCATCGCAGGGATCTCCTCAAGGCCCGGTCGCTGGCTCAGGCAGCAGCACGCCACGCTGGACCGCGGGCCGCGCGGCTACGCGCTGGTACCACGCCGAAAGATGGCGATGGCGCGAGAAGTCGATGTCGATCACGCGGAGCACATGCAGCCAACCGAAGTGGGCGATGTCGGCGATCGAGTAGTCATCGCCGGCCAACCAGGGACGCTCGACCAAACGTGCATCGAGGATCGCGAAGATGTCTTCGGAGAGATGCCGGTAGCGCTCGATCGCCGGCAGATAACGCTCCTGCGCGAAGTGTTCGAAATGCACGCGCTGGCCGAAGATGGGACCGACGCTGGCAGCATGGAACAGCAGCCAGGTGATGGCGTCCCAGCGGGCGGCCGGTGCCTGTGGCAACAATGCGTTGCCCTGCTCGGCCAGGTACAGCAGGATCGCCGCCGATTCGAACAGCACGATGCCTCTGGCGCGGTCTTCGAGGACCGGAATGCGACCGTGCGGATTGAGCCGCAGGAAATCGGGATGGCGATGTTCACCCTGCTCGATGCGCACGTGGTGCAGGCGATAGGGCAGGCCCAGTTCCTCCAGCGCGATGGTGGCCTTGTAGCCATTGGGTGAGCTGTCGGTATGCAGGTGCAGCGAAGGTTCGGTCACGGAGACGTCCTGGAGGCAGAAATCGGGTGCACGCGCGCTGCCCGCCCACACCATGGGCAGGGCGAAGCGATGTGGAAAAGGCGCTGCAGCGACCGTGCAACCAGTCTAGGAACCGGGCATGCAGGTGGGAAACGATGTCTGCTGAAGTTGCAGTTGAGCCCAGCTCAACATCGCGCGCACCGGCGCGACAGCCATCGACCCGGCCGATATGCTGTGCTTTGCGCTGGCCGGTGAACGTGCCGACGGCTCGCCAGCATCGTCACGGGAGAATGGAAGATGGGTGCGGTACTGCCCTTGCTGGCCCTGCGGGCCTTCGTTGAAACCAGCCGCCACGGCAGCCTGACAGCGGCCGCCGAAGTGATGGGCGTGACACCCGGTGCCGTCAGCCAGCAGCTGCGGCAGTTGCAGGAACGGCTCGGCGTCAGCCTGTTCGATCGAACCCGCCATGGCGTGGTGCTCAGCGCGGCCGGCAGCCGCATCTACCCGGAACTGCGTCAGGCCTTCGATCAGATCGCCAGCAGCCTGCACGCACTGGAAGCGTGGCAAGGCAGGTCATCGTTGCGGATCAGCGCCGCGCCCAGTTTCGCCGCGCAGTGGCTGGCGCCGCGACTGGCCGATTTCAGCGCGCGGCATCCAGGAATCGACGTGCAGTTGGATGCCAGCCCCACGCTGGTGGACCTGCGCCGTGATGGCATTGACATCGCGATCCGGCATGGCCTGGGCCAGTATCCGGGGCTGCATGCAGAGCACCTGTTGGCACCGGCGTTGCTGCCGGTGGCAAGCCCCGCGCTGCTGGCAACCGTGCCAGCGATCACCCGCGTGCAGCACTGCCTGCGGCTGCCGCTGCTGCAGGACAGCGAACGCAGTGACTGGCGTCTGTGGTTCCAGGCTCTGGGCCTGCCACAGGATGCGCGCCTGCAGCGCGGCCCCGCCTTCGATGACGATCTGTTGTTGATACGTGCGGCGGCAGCCGGCCAGGGCATCGCGCTGGTGCGCGACATCCACGTGGCCGACGAAGTGGCCAGCGGTCGCCTGCAGGTGGTCCTGCAGCAACCGTGGCCGCAGTCCTTCGCCTACTACGCCGTGACCCGGCCAGGCAGCGAGGGCAGCGACAGACCGATGGTGGCAGCGTTCCTGGCGTGGCTGCAGGACAACATATCGACGGCACGAGCAGCGTAGCGGCGGTCAATCCCGCGTTGCCCGCGTAGATGCACGCCAAGCGTGGATGCAGCCCACAAAAAAACCCCGCCTTGCGGCGGGGTTTTTCATTGCAGCAGGGAAGCGTGCCGACCTGGGTCGGCCGCTACCGGTGCAGCGGGACTTAGAAGTCCATGCCGCCCATGCCACCCATGCCGCCCATGCCGCCAGCGCCGCCCATGGCCGGCTCGTCCTTCTTCGGAGCGTCGGCAACCATGGCTTCGGTGGTGATCATCAGGCCAGCGATCGAAGCAGCGTTCTGCAGCGCCGAACGGGTCACCTTGGTCGGGTCCAGGATGCCGAACTGCAGCATGTCGCCGAACTCGCCGGTGGCGGCGTTGTAGCCGAAGCTGCCGGTGCCTTCCTTGACCTTGTTGACGATGACCGACGGCTCTTCGCCGGCGTTGGCGACGATTTCGCGCAGCGGGGCTTCCATCGCGCGCAGGGCGATCTGGATGCCGTGGTTCTGGTCTTCGTTGGCACCCTTCAGGCCAGCCAGCGCGGACACCGCACGGACCAGGGCAACGCCGCCGCCCGGAACCACGCCTTCTTCAACGGCTGCACGGGTCGCGTGCAGGGCGTCGTCGACGCGATCCTTCTTTTCCTTCATTTCGATTTCGGTCGAAGCGCCGACCTTGATCACTGCAACGCCACCGGCCAGCTTGGCCACGCGCTCCTGCAGCTTCTCGCGGTCGTAGTCCGAGGAGGTGTCTTCGATCTGGGTCTTGATCTGGGTGACACGCGCTTCGATGTTGGCCTTCTCGCCGGCGCCATCGATGATCGTGGTGTTTTCCTTGGAGACCTGCACCTTCTTGGCGCGGCCCAGGTCCTTGATCGTCGCCTTTTCCAGCGACAGACCGACTTCCTCGGAGATCACGGTGCCGCCGGTCAGCACGGCCATGTCTTCCAGCATCGCCTTGCGACGGTCGCCGAAGCCCGGCGCCTTGACGGCCACGACCTTGACGATGCCGCGGATGGTGTTGACCACCAGGGTCGCCAGCGCTTCGCCTTCGACTTCCTCGGCAACGATCAGCAGCGGCTTGCCGGCCTTGGCGACGCCTTCCAGCACCGGCAGCAGGTCACGGACGTTGGAGATCTTCTTGTCGTGCAGCAGGATGTACGGGTCATCCAGGTCAGCGGTCTGCGACTGCTGGTTGTTGATGAAGTACGGGGACAGGTAGCCGCGGTCGAACTGCATGCCCTTGACGACGTCCAGCTCGTTGTCCAGGCCCGAGCCTTCTTCAACGGTGATCACGCCTTCCTTGCCGACTTCCTTCATCGCGTTGGCGATGATCTGGCCGATCGACTCGTCCGAGTTGGCCGAGATCGTGCCGACCTGGGCAATGGCCTTGTCGTCAGCGGTCGGCTTGGAGATGTTCTTCAGCTCGGCGACGGCGGCCACGACGGCCTTGTCGATACCGCGCTTGAGGTCCATCGGGTTCATGCCGGCAGCAACGGCCTTGGCGCCTTCGCGGATCAGGGCCTGGGCCAGCACGGTGGCGGTGGTGGTGCCGTCGCCGGCGTCGTCGTTGGTACGCGACGCGACTTCCTTCACCATCTGCGCGCCCATGTTCTCGAACTTGTCAGCCAGTTCGATTTCCTTGGCGACGGACACGCCGTCCTTGGTGATGGTCGGGGCGCCGAAGCTCTTCTCGAGCACGACGTTGCGGCCCTTCGGGCCCAGGGTGGCCTTGACGGCATTGGCGAGAACGTTGACGCCGCGCACCATGCGCGAACGGGCGTCTTCACCGAAACGAATATCCTTGGCAGCCATTGCAGTTACCTCATTGGTAGCGCCGGGCCATGCCCGGCGGCTGGGTGTTTGGAATCAGGGGATGAAGCAGGTCGCGCCGACGCTCAGCCGATGACGGCGAGCACGTCGTCTTCGCGCAGGACCTTGTATTCGACGCCTTCGCTCTTGTACGAACTGCCGGCGTACTGGCCGTAGATGACCTTGTCACCGACCTTCAGCGACGGAGCGCGCACGGTGCCGTTGTCCAGCGGCTTGCCCGGGCCCACGGCCACGACTTCACCCTTGGTGGACTTTTCCTTGGCGGAGTCCGGGATCAGGATGCCACCGGCGGAAACTTCGTCGGCTTCGATCGGCTTGACCACAACGCGGTCGTGCAGCGGCTTGATGCTCATGTGGGACCTCTTAAGTTATTGATTGGTCTGAAAAAGTCCGGCGATGTTAGCACTCACACCAGGTGACTGCCAGCAACGCGCGTGAAAAAGCCCGACAGGTCGGGAGCACGACAGAGATGGAGACCTCCGGAGGCCTTTCAAGGCCCGCCGCCGAAATTTTTCTGCGGAGACCCGGCGGCGCTCCATTCCTGCGCGGACGCCTTTATAGGGATGCGACGCGGCAAGCCAAGGGGGAAATCGCGGGCATTTGGTGACCGCCGTCTCACTGTCAGATATCTGGCGTTCATTTACGACAAAGTGTCACCAGATCGGCTTTAGGGTGGCCCGGCATTCCCAATCACAAGGAGTAGTCGATGCGATTGCTGTCCCCGCTCGCCGCCGCCTGCCTGCTGGCACTGGCTGCCGCGCCGGCCCAGGCCGAGGTCTTCATCAACGAACTGCACTACGACGACAGCACCGCTGCCGGTGACGTCGGCGAAGCCATCGAAGTGGTCGCCACCGCCGGCGAGGACCTGTCCGGTTACCGCCTGTACCTCTACAACGGCAGCAATCCGTCGGCCGCCACGGTCTACGCCAACAATGCGGTACCGGCGGGAACCGCGGCCAGCTGCGGCAGCGCCACCCTGGCCGTGGTCACCTACCCCACCAACGGCCTGCAGAACGGCCCCAACGACGGCATCGCCCTGGTCGACGCCAGCGGCAAGGTGGTCCAGTTCCTCAGCTACGAGGGCGCGATCACCGCCTCCGGTGGCCCCGCTGCCGGCATGACCAGCCAGAACATTCCGGTTGCCGAAACCAACAGCACCGCGGCGGGTACCTCGCTGCAGCTGACCGGCAGCGGCAGCCAGTACGCGCACTTCACCTGGGCCGAATCGGCCAGGCAGACCTTCGGCAGCTGCAACAACAACCAGACCTTCAGCGGCGGTGGCACCCCGGGCCCGAACACGCCGCCGTCGGTGTCCACCACCACGCCGGCACAGGGCAGCAGCACCTTCCCGGCCGCCGCCGACCTGGAAGTGGTGTTCAGCGAGACGGTCAACCTCGCCAGCGGCGCCTTCGCACTGACCTGCGGCACCTCCGGCAGCGTGCCGCTGACCTGGCCGGCCAGCGGCAAGAGCGTGAAGCTGTCGACCAACACCGCGCTGGCCGCCGGTGAGGCCTGCCGCTTCGACATCCGTGCCGCACGCATCACCGACGCGCAGGGTGCCCGCCCGGCGACCGACAGCCGCATCGCCTTCACCGTGGCCACCACCACCGGCAACCCGGACCCGGGCAATCCCGGCGGCCCGGCGGGCTATTACTCGAAGGTCAACACCAGCAGCCCCAGCCAGCTGCGCTGCTCGCTGCACGCCACCATCAAGGGCCACACCGCGTATCCGTACAGCGGCTCGGGCACCAGCACCTGGACCATCCTGGAGATCGCCGACGAAGATCCCAACAACAGCGGCAAGATCCTCGATGCCTACCGCAACCGCAGCTACACCAAGGTGAGCGGCCGCGCGGGCACCGGCAGCGGGCTGACCTACAACCGCGAGCACACCTGGCCCAATTCGCTGGGCTTTGCCAGCACCACCGGCGACAAGGGCCTGCCGTACGCGCCCTACACCGACACCCACATGCTGTACCTGACCGACGCACAGTGGAACGCCGACCGCGGCAACAAGCCGTTCGGCAAGTGCGACGCCAACTGCGGCGAGCGTGCCACCGAGGCCAACAACGGCCAGGGCGGCGGCAGCGGCGGCTACCCGGGCAATTCGAACTGGGTACGCACGCCGGATGGCAACGCTGGCACCTTCGAAGTGTGGGGTGCGCGCAAGGGCGACATGGCACGCGCGGTGATGTACATGGCCATCCGCTATGAAGGGGGCAAGGATGCGGCCACCGGCCAGTCCGAACCGGACCTGGAACTGACCGACGACCGCAGCAAGATCGTCAAGACCAGCAGCTCGCCGGCCTACATGGGCCTGCTGTCGACCCTGATCGACTGGCACCTTGCTGATCCGCCGAGCGCTGCAGAACGTGCACGCAATGACGTGATCTACAGCTTCCAGGGCAACCGCAACCCGTTCATCGACCACCCCGAGTGGGCCACCCCGGGCCTGTTCACCTCGGCCAAGCCGGCCACCTGCCAGCTGGCCAACTGACCGCGCAACGCTGCGGTCCACTGCCGTCGCCGGGCCCTGCCCCGGCGACGGCCCTATACTCGACGGTCATGTCGACCGTCGATCCCGTCCTGCTGCTGTTGACCACCTGCCCGGACCGGGCCAGTGCCGAGCGCATCGCGCACGCGCTGGTCGCCGAGCACCTGGCTGCCTGCGTCACCCGCCTGGACGGCGCACAGTCGACGTACCGCTGGCAGGGCGAGGTCACCACCGACGCCGAACTGCAGCTGCTGGTGAAGACCACCGCAAGCCGTGTCGATGAAGCCATCGCCCGGATCGTCGAACTGCATCCGTATGAACTCCCGGAGTGCATCGCGGTCGAAACCCGGGCCGGCCTGCCGGCGTATCTGGACTGGATCCGGGCACAGACCCGGGAGGACACTGATTGAAGACTCTGTTTGCGCGTGGCGCCGCCTTGTGCGCCCTGTTGTGGCTTTCATTGCCGGCCTTCGCACTGGATGAGAAGGATCTGCTGCCGGTGGACCAGGCGTTCGCGCTGACCGCCAGCGCGCCCGAGCGTGGCCAGATCCAACTGCAGTTCAAGATCGCCCCGGGTTATTACCTGTATCGCCACCGCACCACGGTGAAGGCCGATCCGGCCTTCAATGCCGCTGCGCTGCAGATGCCCGCAGGCAAGAAGCACCACGACGATTTCTTCGGTGAGGTGGAGACCTACCGCGAGCGCCTGCAGGCCACCCTGCCCGGCGCGCCCACCGATGCCGCCGGCACCATCAGCCTGGAAGTGCGTTACCAGGGCTGCGCCGATGCCGGTGTGTGCTACCCGCCGCAGAAGCGCGTGGTGCAGGTGACCCTGCCCGGCGCGGGCGGTGCGGCTGCCACGCTGCCGACCGCACGCGCCACCGGCGCCAGTGCGTTCAACAACCCACTGGCCGGCGCCGGCAGTGGCGGTGGCCTGCGGCTGCCGGGCACCAGCAACAGCCAGGCGCTGCCGCTGCCGTCGGAACAGGCATTCGGCTTCGATGCCATCGCCAGCGATGGCAACACCCTGCTGCTGCGCTTCAGCCCGGCACCGGGCTATTACCTCTATCGCGACCGCACCTCGTTGAAGCTGGAAGGCAGCGCCGGGGTACTGGCCGACAAGCCGCGTTGGCCGGCGGCGCAGTCGCACCGCGACGAGCACTTCGGTGACGTGGCGGTCTATTTCAACCAGGTGGAAGTGCCGGTGCCGTTGCGCCGCAGCCGCGCCGAGGCCGTCGACAGCACGCTGGTGGTGACCTTCCAGGGCTGCCAGACCGATGGCATCTGCTATCCGCCGATGACCCGCCGGGTGAAGCTGTCGATCCCCGCCGGCAAGGTCAACGCCACCACTGATGCACCTGCTGCACGCGACGAAGTGATCCGTTCGCTGCCCGCTTCGGCCGCTGCCAGCACCCGTGAGGCCGCCAACGGCACGCCGCTGCGCCTGCTTCCGACCGTACCCAACGACGCGCCGACCAATGCCGGTGGTGCCGACGCCAGCAACGGCGCACGCGATGTGTTCGCCGCCGACGCGCAGCAGGACAATGCACTGCGTACCAAGGCCCCCAGCCGCGTGCCGAAAACCGACAGCTCGCTGCTGTGGGTACTGCTGCTGGCGCTGGGCGGTGGCCTGGTGCTGAATCTGATGCCCTGCGTGCTGCCGATCCTGTCGCTGAAAGTGCTGAGCCTGGCGCAGAGCGGCGAAAGCCCCGAGCGCGCCCGCAGCCATGCCATGTGGTACACGCTGGGCGTGCTGGTCGCCTTCGCGGTGATCGGCGCGCTGATGGTCGGCCTGCGCATGCTGGGCAACGCGGTCGGCATCGGTTTCCAGCTGCAGCATCCCGGCGTGGTCGCGGCGTTGGCCTACATCATGTTCGCGGTGGGCCTGAGCCTGTCCGGCGTGTTCACCATGGGCGGCGGCATCGGCAACTTCGGCCAGTCGCTGGCACGACGCAGTGGCCCGGCGGGCGACTTCTTCACCGGCGTGCTGGCCTGCGTGGTCGGCAGTGCGTGCGTGGGTCCGTTCTTCGGCCCGGCGGTGGCCTATGCCTTCGTTGCACCACCGGTGGCGGCGATGCTGGTGTTCCTGTTCCTCGGCCTGGGCCTGGCCCTGCCGTTCCTGCTGATCGGCTTCGTGCCGGCGCTGGCCCGTCGCCTGCCCAAGCCGGGCCAGTGGATGGAAACCCTGAAGCACGTGCTGGCCTTCCCGATGTATGCCGCCGCGTTGTGGCTGCTGTGGGTGCTGGGCAAGCAGCGCGGTGTGGATGGCATGGCGCTGGCACTGGGTGGCCTGCTGCTGCTCACCGGTGGCCTGTGGCTGTTCGAGCGCAGCCGCTGGCGCAGCCAGCGCGCGGCCGGGCTGCTGGGCGTGCTGCTGGTGATCGCGGCGCTGGTGCCGGTGTGGGCCGTGACCCAGCTGGCACCGCCGGCACGTGCCGCGCAGGCGAGCAGCGAGAACGTGGTGGAGTATTCGCCGCAGATGCTGGACCGCCTGCGCGCCGACAACCGCGTGGTGTTCGTCAACATGACCGCCGACTGGTGCGTGAGCTGCAAGGCCAACGAACGCGCGGTGCTGTCGCGCCCGGAGTTCAAGGAACTGCTCAAGCGCACCAACGCGGTGTACATGCGCGGCGACTACACCAATGTGGACCCGCAGATCACCGCGTTCCTGGATGAGCACAAGGCCGTGGGCGTGCCGCTGTACGTGGTGTACGGCCCGG